>Ga0209398_1000364_pt1 | contig 29007 bp, 26 predicted proteins | sample AshMeaBigSpring_FD_184125 | JGI IMG/M metagenome (GOLD analysis project Ga0209398, IMG submission 184125) | Groundwater microbial communities from Big Spring, Nevada to study Microbial Dark Matter (Phase II) - Ash Meadows Big Spring (SPAdes)... | ecosystem: Environmental > Aquatic > Deep...
CGCACGTCCCGCCGTTATGTGGGAAATCGCAAATGGCACATTTCATAGGAAATGGACACGGGTGGGGGAATCCCCGCCAGCAGTCTGGACGGCTAGAAGACTCCCTACCCGGTCCAAGCGGTTTTCAGGCGTGCCCCTTCTTCCGCGCCCACATGTCGCGGGCGTTGTGTGATCTGCTTGCCCACTCAAGGTTATCGATACGATTGTTTTCCCTGTTGCCGTCGATGTGGTTCACCACCGGATGGCTGTTCGGATTTTCCAGAAACTCCATGGCAACGACCCTGTGTGCCAACATCCACTTCTGATAGCCATCGATCATCAAACCGATGTGGATGTAACCGTTGTGAGCTTTGGTCCCTTTGAGCGAACCTCTGATGTGGTGCCTGAACCTGCCAAACGTCGAAACCTCGTATCCAGGGGCGTAACTGATGGGCTTCCAGTTCTCTTCGCCAATGCCCATGCCCGGGGATTTCGTATCGAAGATGTCGAACGTCATCTGCATTACTCTTCGCCCCTTCGATTCGCTTCAATCGTGATCGTTATCTTGGCGCGCTGCGCGTTGCGGGTTTGAACCTGCGCTATCGCGGCAATGACGTCGGGCGTGAGGTCGATTGACGTTTGCCCCGGCAATTCAACCATGAACCGCGCCCCTTCGTCGAGGAGTCGAGTGAGTCGCTGGATCGGAGTGGTCATGATTGAGTGAGTGGTTGCAGGGGCGGGAGTTGAACCCGCAGAGGGCGAGGGTATGAGACTCGCCCGGGACCGTCCCTCCCTGCGATTGGTTAGAGCGCCTCGTAGATGTCGAGGATCAGTTTGAAGTCCTTCTTGAGTCCCTCGCGGCGATCTTCATCCCATTCCTCAACGGGGGCCTTCTGGGTTTCCCGTGCCCACCAGCGGCGGATGCGATTGAGCAGGGCGAGGTAGGTAACGTAACCGCGATCTGATGGATCACCCTCGACTTCCTCTTCGGTAGCGATGCGGCCGAAGTTGATGGATTTCTGGAGGCGGCGATAGCTGAGCGCGTGCTTCTCAGCCATTTCAAGCCAGTGCTTCTGCTCTTCTGGATCTTTCAACTTCGCAACAACCGCGTGATGTTTAAAGGGGAGATTGTCCGCGCGCGCGGACAATTGGACGCTCCTGGACACATATGCGTAATCCCGAAGAGTCTTGTATTCGAGACCGGTGCATGCCATGGCTTCGTTGTATTTCTCGCCCCATTTCGTTTCGGCATAGTTGATCCAATCACCGATCATGAATCCGATGGACCTTTCGGCATCGCCAAGCTTCTCGCCCAAGGCTTCCCATTCCTCCAATGTCAGGTTTCCATGAAAATCGATTCCGCGTGAGGTCAGGGTGAACTTAGGGTTGTTTTCTGAGAGGGAGGAAAGGGTGTCCATGTTTTTTCTTCTTGTGATGTTTGGTTCGAGAATTGCGGTAAATTTTGCGTGCCTTCTCGCTGCGCATGGCGCGGGAGGGCGGGAGGTTCAGGTGTGTGGTGATGTCAACACAGCGCTTGGAGACGGCGGCGCGGGTGACTCCGTGGCGGTTCGCGATGGCGGTCATGCTCTCGCCGTTGTAGGCGCTGAGTCCTAGAGCCACGGCAAGGCACTCGACGGTGAGTCGGGTGTTTCCTTCGGCGATTAGGTCTGCGACGAAGTGACGAAGTGCCTCGATGGCGTCATGCGTCACAGCGCCGGCCTTTTCGCCTTCGTGATCGACCAAGGCCGCGATGTCCGGCGTGTGGCTGGCTCGCGATGACTCGGCCATGTCGTGGTCTGCCGCTCCATTGCCGTGGCGTTGCAGGCAGGGTTTGAGTAGGCCAAGCTTTTCCGCTTCCCGACGTTCTTCGATGGTCATGGACTTCACCCAGGCCTCGTAGTCCCGTTCGTATTCGGCATCCTTCCTCGCCTGCTTTTTGGCGTAGTCGTCGGAGTTCATGGCTGCCCTCCTTTCCGGCCACACCAGGTCCTGGTGTTCGGGTGGAATCGAATCACACCGGCATGCCTGGCCGCCCGGAAGATGCATTCGGCTTCCCGCAGGTCACTGCCATACCCTTCGACGATGTAAGCCAGCACCTGACTGCGTTCCGGTTTGAATGGTGCTGGTCGATCCGGCCAATGGTCGAGTTCAGGCATGAATGCCAATTCCGGCCAGAGATGTTCGTAGGGTGATGTCCGGGTTCTTTTCCGGTTTTTCCTCCGAGGTTTCATTTTGAACCTCCTTCCCGACGAACCCAAAAATGGCTATCGCTGCGGCTGTTTCCAACAAAGCCAGCAGCGTGCGAGAAACAATCCGTAAGGTTGTTCTCGCTGCTTTTGTAAAAAAGCTGTAAGGCGGCTAGTAAACGGCTAATAAGGCTCCTGACTGGCGACTTCTCATAACTGTTAGAACAAGCGGATTCAAACGGGTTCAAACCGATTTGAATCCATGGTTCAAACCCTGCCGGAATGACGGGTTCAAATTGCATGATTGCGCCCCCTCCACAGGCGGGTGGATTTGTCGAAGACGAGAGGACCCGACTTCATGTTGGCAAGGCAGTAGAAGACGCGCTGGGCTTCCTTGAGCGTGCAGTCGCCGTCGATCTCCGCGATCCGGTCGGAAAGGTAGGCGAAGACAGCGGACTCCTGGGCAACACGACCGTTGGCCAATGGCGGCATGTTCTCGACCGCCTTGCCGTAGCGGTCGGCCGCGCTGCCCATCTTGTAGGTGGCCTTCGCCTTCTCGCTCTTGGGATTGCTCTGGGGTGCCTTGAGCTTCGCTGGATCCGCCTCGCGGTCGGTGATGAAGATCGACTCGCACCAGCGGACGACGAACGGCTTCACGGGCGGCAGGGCACGCAGCGTGAGGTCGATGACATGGGCGTCATCCTCCTCGTGCGGAGTCATCGTCAGGATCACGTCGGGGTCGCGGGCGAACACACCCGAGCCGCCGATGCGGTCGATGGACTCTTTGCCCGCTTGATTGCCTTTGGAAAAGTGCGCGCCGAAGACTGCCGCAGCTCCGGATTTCGCCGCCAGTTGCTCGACCTCATTGAGCAGGCTCGCGATGTCGCCGGCGTCGTTTTCGTTCCGAGCGCCGAGGCCCTTGTAGATCGGGTCGATCAGAATCAAGGAATACCCGGTGTCGCGGATGCGCCCGAGGATTTTGGGGATGAGCGCCGAGAAGTCGGTGGCATGGCCGCGCAGGTTCCAGATGTCGAAGCCGGTGAAGTCCTCGATTTCCTTCGCTGCTGCGATCCGGTTGATCCGGTATTGGAGCGCGAACGGCGGAAGCTCGAAGTTGAGATACAGGGCGCGGCCACGGCGCGTTGGAAATCCCCACCACGGCGAACCGGTGGAGACCGCGAGCATGAGGTCGATCAACGACCAGCTCTTGCGTGCCTTCGACGGGCCGCCCAACACCATCTTCGCTCCCTGGTGGAGAATGCCATCGACGAGCTGCGGCGGCTCCGGTTCCGGCTGCCCCATGAATGCATGGCCCGGCAGGATTGGCGGCAGGTCGGAATTCGAGTGTGCCGCCTCCCATGCCGTCCACGACTCAGCTCCGAATTCCAGAGCGAGCAAAGCCTGGCGACGAACGTCACCATCGACCGTGCGCCAGCCTTCCGGGCAGCGCGACAGGCGCGAGGGATTCCGGTTCTGTTTGTCCAGGTTGATCCCGGAAAACCAGCTCCAGATGATTTCGACCCGCCGCTTGTATTCCTTCTCATCCGGCGCATCGACTCGGATCCACGCGTGCAGGCTCTTGTTGCCCGAGTCGATCAAGGCTGCGACCGGCATGCCACTGGCGACCACCGCATGATATTGTTCCTCCTTCGGGATCTGCTTGCCGGCCTCGTCGCGGTCGAACTCGACCAGCACATGGCGGAACGCGGTGACATGCTCGTTCTTCGCACCGCCTTTGGCCATCGGGTTGATGCGCAGGAACAACCCGAGTTTCGTACCGAACACTCGGTCGATGCCGCCCTTCGCCGCCACTTTGGATTTCCACTCACTCGCGGTGAGCGTCACACCACGGCGCGGAACGATTTCGCCTTCCTCGTTTTCCGCTGCCGGGGCGATGGCAACGAATTCATCCGGCTGGAAGCACGAGTCGATCAGCCTAACAAAGCCATCGTCGAGGGTGACCGGCAGCGCCATCGTGGATCGCTCGCGGGGAACCGGAGCCGGTGACTGACGCCGGGGTGGCGCGGGTGACGACATTTTCGGCATCGGTGCCGTGCCAGCGCCGAGCGGTTCGCGTGACGTGCGGGCATAGACCGAGCGGATGGTCGTCCGCGCTTCGGCTTCGGTCAGCCCGTCGGCCAGTGCGCGGGCGAGAAGTTGACCTTCCGTTTCCTCCAGAGGGTGGCCGGCGTCGCGGAACTGGCAGGTCGCATCAAAGAGTTCGGCATTGCGCATGCCCTCGCTCGCGCCGCGCTGGAGGTATTCCAGCGTGCGGCGCGGCAAGGCCATGGTGAGCCCAGGTGATCGGTATCGTGCCATGGGGGAATCAGCGATGTGCGAAATGGGCGTCGAGGAATGCCTTGGCTTCCTCAAAGGTGGCGAGTTCCGGGCGTTGATGGCCGTTGCGGCGCATCACGCGGACTTGTTTCGGCGTCGCAAGACCGAGCTTGCGACGGGTGATGAGACGGTCGAGGATCAGCGATGCGTGCCCCTTGGTCTGGATGCACACGGTATCCAGGCCGAACTTTTCCAGCACATCGAGCTGCTTGGCCGTGGGCGCGTCCGCCTGCCATTGCATGGTCGGGACGTAGTCGGCCAGGGCGGCTTCGTTGAGGGAGACGGCAAGCTCCAAGGGATCGAGCACACTGCCGCGACGCGTCCGGTTGGCGCGAAGCCGTTCGGTGAGCGAGCGGGTGCGATCCGCATTCACTTCCTCACGTGCCTCTTCGAGGTCACCCTCGGCACCGAGCTTGTCGGTGAGTGCCTTCGCGTCCGCTTCGTCTTCGGCGATCAGGTTCGCCGGCCGCATCAGGCTGTGCTCTCCCGCCTGCCAGAGGAAATCGAGCACGAGCAAATGATCCTTGCCGGGCCAGATTCGTGTGCCGCGCCCGATGATCTGGGAATATAGCGCACGCACTTTGGTTGGCCGCAGGCACACGACGCAATCAATCGACGGTTCGTCGTATCCTTCGGTGAGCAACATCGCATTGCAGAGGATGCGCGTCTCGTCGCGGCGGAACCGCTCAAGGGTCGCCTGCCGCTCGGTCGTTTGACCATCGACATGCTCAGCCAACAACCCACGGTCGCGGCAGATTTCGGCAAAGCGTTTCGACACCGCGATCAAGGGCAGGAACACGAGCGTCTTGCGGTGACGATGTTCCACCATCACGTCCGCGATCTGTTCGAGATAGGGTTCGAGTGCATGGCCGAGGTCATCGGCGCTGAAATCACCCGCCGTGGTCCGCACGCCGCGCAGGTCCATGCCTAACGGAACGGTCTTGACCTTGATCGGCGAGAGCCATCCCTGGTTGACCAGATCCAGCAAAGTCACCTCGCAGGCGATGTTCTCGAAATAGCGTCCGAGGTTCTTTTTGTCGCCACGGTCCGGCGTCGCGCTCACACCGAGCACCTTTGCGTGATCGTGGAAATGCCCGAGCGTGTTGAGGTAGCTGTCGGCAAGCGCGTGGTGCGCTTCATCGACGACCACCAGTCCGAAGTGATCCCGCGGCCATCGCTCACGGCGTTTTTCACGCATGAGCGTCTGGACCGATGCCACGACAACCGGAGCATCGAGCGATGCCCGCTCTTCACCCATTTCCACCTGGGCCTCGATGCCGGTGGAAGCACGGAGTTTGTCCACCGCCTGGGTGATGAGTTCCTCGCGGTGGGCGAGGATCAACGTGCGCCGGGGTTGATAATCCTGTGCCAGACGGCTGAACAGGATCGTCTTCCCGGCACCCGTCGGCAGCACGCCGAGCTGGCGGTCGAAATCCTCAAAGCCCTTGTGGATGTCCTGCCGGGCTTTCATCTGATAGGCGCGGAGGCCCATTTTTTCAGAATGGCTCGTTGTCATTACGGCGTGCGGGTTGGGGTTGGGCGGCGGGTTTCTCGGTGCCGACAATCCAGGCGGCGACCTTGTTGCGCTTCTTGCCGTTGTATTCCTCGACGGTAAGTCGGGCGGTGCCGGTGCGGCCGATGACGTGATCGGCGGTGATTTCGACGTCCTGGTCGGGCTCCACCACTTCACCGGTGGCGGCGCGGAAACTGTCGATCTTCCAGAACGCGGTTGGAATGAAGACGAGGAAGTCGTAGAGGTAGCTGCCAGCGGATGTCTTGAGCTTCAGCTCGATCATCTCGTGGCCGCCCTTGCTGATCGTCTCAATCGCATCGACGACTTCGACTTCATGATCGCCCGGTTCGACAAAGTCAGGGCGTTCGCTAGGGATGGATGCTGTGTATGAGGGCATGATGTTAGTTCGGTTTGGTTGGTTTGAGATTGTTGAATGGCATGGTGGTTATGGATTGATGGATGACTCATCGCCCCTCCCTGAGAGCGGGGGCTTGACGTGGGCTTTCGGCTGGCAGGCGTGACGAGCCAGCACGCCACGAGCGGCTTTTTCGGCATCGGCGAGGACTGCGGCTGGAAACCGCTTCCTGCCCGTCATCCACTCCGCCGCGATCCGCAGGTAATAGGCTCGCGCCGTCTTTTTCCTGAGAATCGGTTTGGGCGTTTCGTCAGGTTTCATGGTTTCGGCTTGGTTTTGGATTGCTTGAGGTAGGTGGATGGCGCTGCGTGCTTCACCGACTCTTCCGGGAATGGCTTCTCGCTTGGCATCCGCTCGCTCCACAGGTCACGGAACTTGGCCGCTGATAGATTGCCGTAAGCAGCGAGCACCGGGCCGAAGCCCATTGCTGCGATGTGATGGCCGACAGTTTCGCAATCGACGAACTCGCTGCCCTTCCGCGTCACGAGCTTCCAGCCGGGGACCTCGCCACCGGTCTTGAGTCGCTCGGTGGCAATCTGCTTCGCCCGGTCGCGGAAGTCCTCGACCACCGCGCAGGCTGCCAGGAATCGCCCGAGCTTTTCCGGGTCGGCGAGCACGGCATCGAAATCAAAGCTGGGTTCCGTGACGGTCAGTGTATCGCCGACCATCGCCAGCCGCTCCGGGCAGGTATCCGATTTGGCGCACCATCCGCAGTATTCACACGGATTCGGCTGCTTCGCCGGATCGTTGAATGATTTGACGACCTGATCGACGATGCCGTGCGCTTCCTCGTAGGTGAACTTGTGCGTCTCGATCTCGCGCTGGTCGCAGAACAACAAATGCGCCGTCCACTCGCCGGCAAAGTGCGCGCCCATCAATCCGAGCGCGTAGGCCGCCATCTGCTCGCGGTAGTTGCGCCGCGCCCCGGTCTTCAGGTCGAAGTGGGTGAGTTTGGTCGGCACGATGGCATCCGCCGTGCCGGTGAGATTGAGAATCTTCACCCGGCAGTCGTCCTCGCGGGCAAGCACTCGCTCGCGGCCGGACATCGCCCGCACCATCGAGACCGACCAGGAAACCGCGGCGATTTCGTCAGCCGTCAGCTTGTTTGCGATCACGAAGCGCTCTTCGAGTCCGAGCAGTTCGGCGCGGAACGCCGTATCTAACAATGTGCCGCGCTCTGCCGCCGGGCCGGCCACGGGATTGCTCTCGTAGCACGGGCACACCGCCAGCTTCGGCAGGTTCGATGGACGCAGCGCACTCATGGCGTTCCCTCCTTCCGGTCGGCGGCGGCCCACTCGTTGACGGTGGCGACGAACCGGTCTGGTTCCGCCAGCATCCGGGCCGCGTAGTCCGGATCCAGGTTGTCGATGGATTCGAGCGGTCCTTCCTGGGTGTAGCCAAGCTGGCCGCGGGCAACGAGGAAATCGACGACGTTGGCCATGTCCGCCTTGTGTTGGAACGCGGCGAAAATCCGGTCGGTCAGGGATTCGGCTGGGGCTTTCGCGGCCGGAGCGGGTGAGGCAGCCTTGGCGGAGACTTCCGTTTTGGCGGCGACAGCGCCCCCCGGCACCGTCGCCGCCGCACCGAATACCGGGGCCAGGGCCTCAGCGGTGAACGGAAGTTTGTCCGGAAGTCCATGGCGATTCTTCGCGTCATAGGCCGCCGCGTGGGTGGCGAACAGCACGCGCTCTTTGCCACCAACGCCGCGCGTCTTGCCGTTGTCTTTCTCAGCGATCCGGGTGACGTAATTGGCGAACAGCACCACGTCGGCCCACTCCTTGAGCAATGGCGCGACCTGCTTGCTCAATTTCAACTCGAACCGGTCGTAACTGCCCGCTTGGTCCGGGGCCTCGAACTTACGCACCGTGGCATGCGCCAGAAACACGACGTGCATCCTGCGGGCGAGCAGAGCATCGAGTGAATTGAGAAACCGGGCGAACTCCTCGGCCAGGATGACCCAGCCCTTGCCATAGCCGAAATCCTCGATGGAATCCTTGTTCGCTTTCCGGCACAGGTGCTCGATCAAGCGCTTTTCCAGCCAGTCCGCTGTGTCGATCACGAGCGTGCTGAATCCGTGTTGCGTTGACGCAAGCTGGTCGATGCCCGCCTTGATTTCCTCCCAGGTCGTCGCCGAATCGAATCGGACCACGTCGAGGTGGTGAGTCCCGCCCTCGGTGTCGAGGAAGACGGGATTGGGTGTCTGGCTGGCCAGTGTCGATTTGCCGACGCCTTCCGGCCCGTAGATCACGGCCTTCTGTGGCCGGACAATTTTGCCCCGTTGGAGGGTGAGGCTCCCTTTTTGAGTCGTCATGATGAGATTTGTGGTTGTGACGACCCGTCCATGTGATTGCATGGCTCCGGTCGTCGGTTGGTTCCTGGTTAGCTTCAGAGGGTCGATCTTCGATCAGGTCGCGGTTGCCGTTGGCGCGGCTTCCGCGGCCGTCCTGCTCGCGGGGTGTCAACTGGTGTCCATCTGCCCCCTCCCTTCTCTGCGCTTCGGCTTGGTCGGGATTTGCACCGGCCCGCTCTCGAAGTGGTCGAGCGCGTAGCCCAGCCCGATGCGGATCACGTCCGAGGTTTTCAGCCCCGTGCGCTCCGCCACCGCGACGATCCGCTTCTTGGTTTTGGCGGGCACCCATGTGTTGATTCGCGCAAGCGGCTTCATACCTTGCCCTTTCTGTCGCAATAAAAGGGCAAGATTGCAACCTGTTTCTTTCGAGCGAGTTGCAAGCCTCTGGAAATGAATGAATTATTTCTTGAATTTTGTCGCAAGTCGGGGCAAGGTCTGCCCCATGGCACGACCGAAAATGGCTCTCGAACAACGCCTGAACTTTTGGGTGAGTCAGGAAACCTACGATTTCTACGCGAAACTCGCCATTCGCAGGAAACAGAAGATCAGTGAGTTCCTGCGGATCGTCCTCGATAAAGCCACCGACCTGATGGACGAAAACGGCAACTTCCATGCCGACTTGCCGATGAGCAAGGAAGACCTCCAGCGCATGATGCGCGAGGTCGCGGCCGAGGAAGTCGCCAAAGCCGCCGCCCTGCATACCCACGCCGATCCCCCGGCAGAAGATCCCTACGTGGCGGAAGCACGGAAAGCCGCTGAAAACACGCTGCGCCGCGACGAGGCCCGCAGTGTGAAATCCGACCCCGAACCGGCGGCATCCTCAACACCGACTACCTACCCCGCCAAGCGGAGACGCATCATCGAACAAGCCTGACCATGAGCCTGCCCGAGCCTTTGTTTGGTCACACTCCCGTGGACTCCACCGTCGGGCAGGTGGAATCCGTGTGCGTGAAACACTATCCAGACTCCGCCACCCGACCGCACATCTGGGAGGGATTCCAGACAGCCCACACCAAGGTCCTTGATGCAAAAACACCGGGAAAACTCTGGGTGAGCGGCGACTTCGTGGTGGACCACGATGATCCCGATTTTGCTCAGGTCCATCTTCGTGTCCCCGCCAATGCCACCCGGGAAAGCACCTTGCTAGAGCTCCTCGGCTGGCTCAACGACCGTTCCCAGACCGAGCGCCTTTCCTGCGATCTATCCGCCCTTGTCGAACCCTCGCCCGAGGATCCAGGCTATCACCGCGTTCAGGAATTCGCGGAAATCGTACTCGATTCCTTCACCACCCACGGCGACGCCGGGAAAAAAGGCTTCCCCATCATCCCTCTGCCATGAGCGAACTCGCCCGCATCGCCCTCCAGCTTCGCAAGCTCGACTCGCTGATCTTCCGCTCCAATCGAGAGCTGCAGGTTAGCCCCGAGAGCGAGGCGTTGGCACTCAACATCCCCGGCATGGAGGCGTTGCGGCACCAACTCAAGCGCCGCTTCGAAGTCATTGCCGGGAAGCGCTGGCTGGATGTCTGCAACTACCGTTTCCACACCGGCGATAACGAATTCCTGCCCGTGCGGCAGATCGTCGATGCCATCGGCGGCTTCCAGCAAACCGTCAGCCTCACGATGGACGCCCAGATCGTCGGCAAGCCCAAGGACACCGGCCACATGAGCAAGGAGGCCCGCGAGGAATCCATCCTGCGGCTCGGCTATTGCGACGGCGGCGACACCTGGGGCGATGTCGGCATCATGCTCATCACCGAGAATCGCAAGGACCTGCTGGACTCCATGAACCAAGCGGTCAACACGGTCATTTCCATCGCCGAAAGCACCGACTCGGATCAGATCAACGATTACTCGCAGAAACTCGGCGTCGCTCCCATCCGCGCACTCTCGGAATGGTGCCAGAACCACGTCCGCGCCGAGATGGGATCAAAGCTAACGCTCGTCCGCGACAACCGTATCCAGCGGGTCCTCGCCAAGTCGCCCGATGACTGGAAAAGCCTCAAGGACACCATCAGCCTCGTCAGCGACAGCCAGACCGATGATGTCGAAATCGAAGGCATCCTCATCGCCGCGAACGTCAAGACCCGCGCCTTCATCATCCAGTCCGGCGACGAATACATTCATGGCCGCTTCCGTGAAAACGTCATCACCCCCAGCAACGTCGCGCAAATCCCGAAGGACTACCGCTTCTATCTGAAAAAAACCGTCCGCCAGAACTACGCCACCAACCGCGCCAGCGTCGAATACGGCATGGTGGACCTCAAGCCGCTATCTGGCCGCAAACCTTCATCCGACTGAATGCCACGCTCTTGTGCCCCAAACAATTGGAATTCGGGCCGGATGACCAATCCTAACGGAAGTATCTGTGAGACTGCGGGGGGATCCAGAGATTCAAGCGGTTATCCAAGTATCGCTCCTATTCAGGACTTCGATTTTAATCAAGCGGGTAGTATCAAATAAAAAACGCACCTCAATCCAGTTCCGCGCAACAGGAAACACCGCAACGGAGTTACACGTGCAGACCAATACATGGTCGCCCTTCCAAGTTGATTTCAAAAAATTGTCTTGAACGAACCGTAGGGCAACCGCCCGACTCGTGCCCACAGGAACACGTGAATTAAGATACTCCTTCAGAGCCTTGGCCGTCATGATCATGCTCCTGGTTGAGCAAGTTGCCTTAGGCAGATCGGAGCTATGCGAAAGTGATGTGCTCGAAATGCAGCATGAGCTAAGCAGCATGGCTGCTGTGTAACACATGTAAATATTCATTGTTTACAACTAGTTCTGGTCTTCAAGACAACCATCGCCCCATACGATGCTTGGAATCATATCGCGTCCAATATGCCCGATCGGGTCATCCGAGGGCGATGAGTAATCGTAGGTCCCGGCTCCGTATCCTCCTTTGTCCACTCGCTTGCCGCACTTATCATAACAACATTGGAAACTGCTGCCCTCGTTATTGGGGTCATTCTTGCGGTAGCACTTGTTGCCTTTGTGAAACATGTTTTCTCCCGCAGCATTGTCTCGGGACCATCCATCTGCACCGTCCTCAGGCTCTTCCGATGGGCATTCGCCTCCTTGGTTCCGATTTCGGTTACGATGCCAGTCTGGAGCATTACAACCTCCTCGTGGGTTGCGCTTGGGCTTCCAATCCCTGGGGTTTCCTGGTCTTCCCCCAAGAATGTCCCATATACTCACCCCATCATTCCCCACAAATCCATACAAATTCACCCCACCCTTTTCCTCGATGGGATCCCTCGACGGCCATCTGCCGGTGACGGGATCATAGTGCCGGTATAGGTAGTAGTAGAGCCCGGTGACATCTTCCAACGGTTTCGTGGAGAAGCGGTAATCGAACAGGCCGTTGGTGTCAGTACTGACCACGGTGTTGCCGAATCCATCGTATTCAAAGTGGGCGGCGACGCTGCCGTTGGAGGCGATGTATTCGCTGATATTGCCGTTGGCGTCGTAGGTGGGGTAGTAGGTGGCGGATGTGGTGCCGTGGACTTTGACGGCGAGCAAGCCTCCGACGCCGCCCGCGCCCTGCGGGGTGTTGCTGATGTCCAGTCCCCAGGTGTAGGTGCGCTGGATGGCGGGCGCGCTTGTGCCGTTCTGGGTGAAGCGGCCCAGCTCGTTGAAGCCGTCATAGGCATACCAAGTGATGGTGTTTCCGACCTCCTTGCGCACGCGGCGGCCCATGAAGTCGTATTGGTAGGTGGCCTTGTCGGTGGAACCGTCTTCGACCTTGGTGAGGCGGTTTTCACCGTTCCAGTGCAGCGTGCCGGTGTAGGGCGTGCCGATGAGGCCTGCGAGGGCACCGGTGTGGAGCTGGCCGGTGGTGAGGTTGCCGTCGTCGTCGTGGACAGGCTGGAAGGTGCCGATGTTTTCGTATTGGTTCAGCGGATTGGCGTCGTAGTCGAGATTTCCGGCGGCGAGGGGATTGGTGCTTCCCTGGATGGAATTTTCGCGGTTGCCGATGAGGTCGTAGGCGTAGCCGCGGTCGCGCGGGTTGGCGGACTGGTTGTTGGCGAAGTCTTCCGAGACGAGCTGGCCGATGGAGTCGTAGCCCCAGCGGGTAGTGGCCGGAGCTGCCATGGCGGAGCCGCTGGTGGTCACGGTTTGGCGCTGGCCGATTTCATTCACAGAGTATGAATAGGAAGAGATATTGGGTCCGCCAGCACGAAGTCGGCTGCTGGCACGGTTGAGAGCGGGACGGTTGAGGTCCATGGCGGTCTCCCAGATGTGGACGGGGGCGGAGACTTTCCACCAAGACTCGGGGATGTCGGTGCGATATTCGTAGATGAAGTTGACGGGATAATTGGTGTCCGGGCGCGGCAGGCCTGCGACGTCGATGCCCATCGTGCGGCCGGAGCCCCAATAGCGGGTGGTCTGGCTGTGATGGGTGACGGCACCCTCGGCAAGGGCGAGGGTGGAGGCTCGGCCGAGCGCATCGAAGCCGCGCCGGACGGTGGGGGTGAAATCGGTGACACCATCGTCATTGGTATCGAAGGCGAGGGCCTCGGCTTCGAGGCGGAGTGTGGCGGGGTTGTATTGGTAGTCCCATTCGCGGACGCCGGCTGTGTCTTTGGTGCCTTGGCGGATGAAGTCCTGGCGGCCGAGGCGGTCATAGGTGTATCCGACGGGCGGGGTGTTGTCCGAGTAGGCGACGGTTTCGAGTTGTCCGGCGGGATCGTGGCCGTAGCTGGTGGCGATGCCACGCTGCCAGGTGCGGGTCTTGAGGCGTCCGGCGGGGGTGTAGGTGTAGGTGGCTCCCTTGTTGGTGGCATCGAGTTTCCGCTCAAGCAGGCCGGTGGCGGGGTAATAGTTCCAAGTGGTGGTGGCACTGCTGGCGGTGGCGAAGCTGGCCTCATCGGTGATGCCGCTCTGGTAGGTGGTGAGGGTTTTGAGGCGGCCTTGGACATCGTAGCCACGCAGGGTGGGATTGGTCTGGCTGCCCCAGGATTTCTCGACCTGACTGCGGGTGGTGTAGGTGGTGTGCTGGACGGAGTTGTCCGGCAGAGTGGTGGTGGTAACGCGGCCCAGGGAATCGTAAGCATATTTCGTCACTTTCCCGGATGAGCTGGTGGATTGGGTGACGAGTCCGCTGGCGGGCTCGATGATGCGGGTTTCGCCGAGACGGGGATGGATGATTTTTTTCAGGCGGCCGAAGTCATCGTATTCGTAAGACGTGGCTCCAAGAGTGGTGGTGCCAGCGGAAACGAGGGTCTTTTCGCTCTGCAGGCGATGGCTGGCGAAGGTGCGGACGCGCTGATTGCCGTCCGGCAGCGTGGTGGTCTCGGTCCATACGCCGTCGATGCGGTCGAGCATGGAGGGGCCTTGGACGATGGTTTCCCCGGATACGCCGAGGGTGGTGGACTTGGCCCAGGTGCCGTCGGGCTTGCTCAACGAGGTGGAGACAGTGGTGAGGGAGGCGTCGTTGCCTGCGGCGACGGCGGTGGTGGTTTTCCATGCAGCTGTGGCAGGATCATACACGCGGGCGGTTTCGGTGACGCGGTCGGTGTTCAGTTCTGCCAGATTGTCGCCATCGAGATCGAGGATGGTGCGATAGCGTTCACCGCGGCTGTTGTATTGGAAGAAGGTGGTGACGCCGTCGGGATCGGTGGTGGAGTTGAGGCGACCGGTGCCGGGCTCGTAGGTGTATTCGGTGATCTGGGAATCGCCATCAGCATCCGAGGCATCGTCCGGGACTTCGAGTTTGAGAGTCTCGTAATTCGGGCCAGTGTAGCGGATGGATTGTTGCGCGGTATCAGCACCGCTGTCGTCGAGGGCAATGGTGGTGGTCTTGATGCCGCAACCGTTTTCCTGGTGCAGGGCGTATTGGTAACGCACGGGGCTGGTAGCGGAACCAGTGACCTTTTTGGTTTGGCCGTCGAGATAGGATTCGGTGACGGTGGTGGCCGAGTCAAAGGCGCGGGTGGCGGTGACGGTGTGGGTGGCGTGATTGGTCACGTAAGTGGTGCCGGTTTCACCGCCGTTAGGGTTGGGCTGATAGGAGCCGGTGGTGTCGCCTGCGAGATTTCGGGTCGAGCGGGAGATGAGAAATTCCGTGCCACCGTTGAAGCTGCGGGTGACCTTCGTTTCCAGGCCGTTGTAATAAGTGTGGGTTTCGATGTCTTGGGAGGATTCGAAAATTCGCCGGCCGAGGCCATCGTAGAGATAGTCGGTGGTCACCCCATCGCGGGAGCGCTGCATGGTGACGCGGCAGCAATCACGGGTTTCCTGGGTGTAGTCATTCGGATTGTCGTTGAAGACCCATTTGGTGGGTTCACCGGCACGGGTAAATTCCACGGCCTCGCGTTTTTCGAGGAGATAGGCATTGCCGTCCTCGATGGCGAAGTCCGCATGGTAAATGGTATTTCCGGTGGCGAGTTTTTCGCGGATTTCCTTGCGGGTGCCATGGCTGACGGTGGTGCCGTCCGAAGCGCCGGAGTCGTGCAGGGTGACGAGGATACTGCCGCCATCGAGCGTGCTGTAGGTGAAGATGTCCCAAGTCCCGTCCGAGTGTTGGATTTTCTGGGGACGGCCGCGGAGGTGGCTGGCGACGGAGGCGCGATTGGCGTGGCGCCAAGTGGTTTCCGCAATGTTTCCTGCCGCGGTGAGGGTGGTGGTGGTTTCCTTGATGAGAGTGGAGGATGCTTCCTGACGGGTGGTCGTGCTGGAAGAGACGATCTGACCGGCGATGGCGACGGCACTTCCGGAATCGTTGGTTTGGAACAGCGATTCGACGCTGGTGGAGACGCGGTTGACCGTGCCATCAAGCCATGGCTCAGTGGTGGTGGTGGTGCGGGTGCCCTTGGTGGTATCTTCCACATAGGTGTAGGTGGTCCACTGGCCGCCCGGTTCGCGATCCACGCGCTGGACCTTGTTGAACGAGAAGGTTTCGGCGGGGTTGGTGTAGTAGGTGCTGAGTTCGCGGGTGATCCAGTTCGAATCGTTCTTGTCGCTAACGCCGTGGCGATGTTCGAGGACGGCGGGCTCATTCGTCTTGTAAAGGGCGACGCGCTTCCATGACTTGTCCACGATTTCCATGGTGCCGTCGGAGCGGCGTTGTTTCTCGATGCGGGAGACTTCGTATTCGCCGGGCTCGCCACCGGCGATGGGGGTATGGACGCCGGTGACCTCGGTCCAGAGCGCAGAGGCATCCTCGGTGGCGCTGTCATAGAAGCGGAAGGTATGGGCGAGGGCGGCGGTGTTATTCGTAGGATCGCCGGAGGTCCGCTCGTAGGTATATAGCTTGGTCTTTGGCACACCGGTGTAGTTTTCCGTGACTGCGAACTCCATCTTTGAGGGAGTGGATCCAGAGTCGGTGCGCCGGATGACGACGGTTTTGAAGGGTACGGCTGAGGATGGAATCACGTAGAGGCCATCTTGCTTGGTATTGCCGATGTCCGCGGCGTCGTAGAAGACGATCTTGAAACCGGTGCCCGTGGTGAGCACGGGGATGTCGGTAAAGCCATTGACGGTGCGAACTTGTCGGATTGCGGAGTTCTTGCGGATGACTTCGGCGTTCTGCGGCTTCTCAATACTGAGAGCGGTGGGACTCAATGCAGACGCAGTGACCGATGCCGTCCAATAGCTGAGCTTGGGAATTTCCTTGCGGCTGTCCGTGCCGCTGGCAGGACGCACAAAGCCGAGAGACCACTCATCACTTACAGAAGTTCTATAAGCCGGGCCCGAACCCGTTCCCGGGGAATTACTGCCGGAAGAACACGCACAAGTGCCGCAGGGGGTGGGCGTGGAGTCGTCATTTGCCAGCGCCATGGGCACCTGCAGCAGACATGCCATGGGAATGGCCAGCAAAACGGCGGAGCGGCCGAGGCGGTCTTTAGTCCTGAGGATCTCGTGGGAATTGCGCATGGTGAGGTTCATTTTCGGAAATGGCATTGAGTGTGGAAAAACTGGATCAATGGGAGGAGGACAGTCTGGTGTTGGCCGCGGCGACCGCCGACTGCAGGAACGCCCCGCCGGGACGGCGTAGCTGGGCATCCAGCAAGGCGGGATCGGATTGCGGGTCGCCAAGCGTGCCCAAGGCGTGGATGGCGGCAGCGCGGAGTGCCGGAGAGGCATCCAGATCCGCCGCGATGAGCCGGGCCGGGCCGGCCACACTGGCATAGCGCTGGGAGACTCCCAGCGAGAGAGCGGCTACCTGGCATTCCACGTTGTCCTGAGCTAGCTGCTGGGCGACGGATGTCTCGATGGTGCCGGCATCGCCGGAGAAACGTCCGTCGCACAGGGCGCGCTCCACGATGAGCATGGCGACTCCGGGGACAGATTCCCCGCCGCTGGCCATCCAGCGCACCAGATGATCTTCCACGGTCCGTTGAAACGCCGGGAGGCGATAGACGTCCTCCAGGTGCTGGACTACATAATCCCTCACCAAAGGATCGCAGGAGGCATCGTCCACAATGCCAGCCAAGCTGGAGACAGTCTCCGCGGATAGCGTTGCGTCACTGACCAGCAGCCGGATGATGTCATTGGCAATGCTGTGATAGACTGAAGGGGGCAGTCCCTCGGGAGCCACTCGCAGAAACGTCAACAGGCTAACGATGGCGGAGGAATCGAAGCCGACACGCGCGCGGGCCTTGAGCGAACGTTCGAAACCGCGTAAGAGAGAGGAATCCTCACCCCCATTGATTGACTTCTCCACCACGGCAGCCAGTTCCTGCGCGACCGCTCCCTTCACCAACTCCGTATCCTGATAACCCTCGGAGCGGGCGCGGGCCACTTTCTGACCGATGGGTTCCAGTGCGGGCAACGGACTTTTTTCGGCAAGAGCGATGAGGGTTTGATCCGGCAATGGATGGGTATCCCCGGGCGGGGGCAGATGTGCCTCAGAGCGGCGGGAATAGTCTTTTTCGTCCGGTTGTCCGGCCATGGACGCCGGAGGGGCGGAAGCAAACCCGGGTGAGGTTGCCTTGCGGGAGTCCGCCGACGGTCCGTCCCGCAACACGAAATAACCGGCCAGCACGGCCCCCAGCAAGGTGGCTGCAATGATCTGGCTGCGTGACGGTGCTTTCATGGCGGATGGAAAACGAGCTGCCTTGGAAATGCGGATCAGTTGAAATGGCCGATGCGCTCGCCGTCATTCCAAATCCAGACGTCGTGGCAGTTGGTCAAGCCGGCGGACGGGACGATGAAGGTGAGAGTCAGGAAGCCGTTTTCATCGACCTCGGTGGCGTCGAAGGTGTAGCTGGTGGAGCCGTCGAGGAAGGTGACGCCCGGTTTGCGGATGTTGATTTGAATGGAAAGGCCGTCGAGCGCTCCGCCGACATAGACAGGCATGGACATCAGATAGCCGCCGCCGTCAAGAGCGCCGACATTCGTGAGGCCCGTTTCCAAACCGGAGGCCACCTTGACGCCGCGGATCGCAGTCTGGCCAAGAATGGGGCCTTCATGGCCCAGGCGGACCACTGCATACTGGCTTTCCGGCGCGGCCAAAGCGATGGATGCCGTGAAGGTGCCATCCGCCTGTGCAGCATCATATACGGCCACATCGTCATCGATCTGGACAAGCGCGGTGTCATGGAGGCCCGTGATTTGCCACGGCCTCTCGAAGCCGACCATGCAGATGGGGCTGGACGGCGCGACCCGGGCCGCCACATTGACCATCAGCACACCGGAGTTCTTGTAATTCTGATTGCCGTTCGCATTGCCCTTGCGATAGCCCCAGGCGATTTCATGGATGCCGGGAGTGTCGAATGTCACAACGAACGGGGCGCTGGTTTCGATATTGAGATGTTGCACGCCGTCCACCGTGAGGTCGGTGCGGTCGGCCGGATTCGGAGTCGCGCCGATCCATGCGGCCAGCTTGAGGCTGTCGCCCTGACGCAACTGAAGGGTACCGGTGCAGTCAATGAGATTGAGGGTTTTCCAACTGATGGATGCGTGTTGATGAATCACTTCATGCTCGAAAGCGAGATCGACGGGCACTGGCTGGGCGGCGTCCAGAGGCACGTCAATGAACCATGTGTCATTGGGACCTGGAACGGGTTGGAAACTACCGGCGTTCATCAAGCCGGGGAAACGTGCCCGGCCTTCGAGGCAATAGGGTGAGGTGTAGCTGGAGATTTCCGCCGTCACCGGTTCGTCATAAGAGGCACCGTAGGACACTGCCTGATGTTGGATGCCGTTTTGGCGCATGACCTTGAGTTCGGCCCAGTCTGGAATGTCGTTGGCATTGCCATCCACTCCGGTGGCTCCGAGTACCGTCACCCGGTCGAGGTTGATGCGGCGGTGGATGTAGCTGTTATCCCAGAAAACCGATACCCGGTGGGTGCCAGGGCTTAGCCATGGCGTGAGAATCCGCATGACTCCGCTGGCACCCGCGCCGGACATGGTGAGCTGTTCGCGGGTCACGTGTGCGCCATCCACGGCGATGGTGAACTCATGCTTGCTGCTGTAGCTGGAGCCCGTCCGGTTCGAGACCGCTACATCCAGCGCATGAATGCCCGGCGAGTTCGCTTCAAAGCGATAGGTGACGCCGCCGCGCGGAGTTTCAATGAAGGCGCTGGAGCCTTCGGTCCCCCATTCGCAGGTCGAACTTTCGAAAGCGCTGCCGGGTATGATCGCCAGCGGCTGGAATTCGCCGACATCCGCGGCCAAAGCGTTGGAACCGTAGAATTCAAGCTCGGTCTTGTCGTCCACGCCGTCGCCATCTGTATCCCGAAGATCGCCGCGTGTTCCGGCGAGATATTCCTCCCCGTTGCTCAGTCCGTCGCCGTCCAGATCGCCATAGTAGCCGTCGGTTCCACTGATGGCTCCAACACTCAGGCCGTTGGCGGATTCCCAGGCATCCGCCAAGCCGTCGGCGTCGCTGTCGCCCGGGGTGGGCAGAATGTCCAGGATGCCGTTCACGGTGGCAAGCCAGCAGACTTTCTCGCCTGGGTGGGACACCTCCGGATCCATGGTGGTTTCCTCGACCAGGCGCACGTTCACGCCAGTTCTGCCCAGCGCCGCATGGCGCACGACCACCGGGTCCGCGTTGTTCATGGTTTTGACGGTAGCGAAGAACGCCGGCACCTCGGCAAACAATGGAGAGAAGCCGAGGTGATACCAGTTGTTGGTTACCGAATCGGTCGTGGAGTCGATCTGATAGGGACCACGCACGCCATTGCCGACCCCCTTGTTGATCATGACCCAGGAAAGGGTTTCCGTTTCATCGTGTGTGAGGTGAAGTTCGCCGTTCTGCAGGATCACCCCGAAGCCGTTTTCCGTGACATTCCAGTGGCGGGGGCTCGTGGCATAGCCTCCATTGGCGGTCACCACCTGGCTCAACACAATCGGGAAGGTCGCTGGCATCGGTTCGGGCAGCGTCACGGTGGTCCCTCCCGCAGGGACATCGACATGGCCCGCGACAAGCGTCTGGCCGCCGGGGAGCACATGCCGTCCCTCCTCGACCACCATCCATGAGATGGACAGGCCGTGAGTGATGTTGTTCTGGTTCTCGTATTCGTCGAACTGGAACTCGAAGGAGGTGGGAGTCACATTGCGCACCCGCACGGTGACCGGGTCGCCTTGCTCGGAGGGCGGCCCCATGATCACGACGGGATTCCGATAGACGCCGGCAAAGCGCACCGGATGCCATGTCACGTCATCCGGCTGGGATATGGTCAACGTGCCGGTTTCGCCAACGGCCTTGGGATCGAGCTTGGTCGGATCACTCAGGGCATTCCATTCGTCCAGGGTGCTGAGGCTGTCCAGGTCGTCGTCCTCGGAGCCGTTGCGTGCATCGATGGACCCGAAGAAGTGCTTCTCCCATTCGTCACTCATGCCATCTGCGTCGGAATCGATCGGACTCCAGATGCCGCGGCCATCCACCGAGGCCACGGCCGGACGGGAGAGAAAGATGAGGATTCCTGCGAGAACGAGCAGGGCGAGCGACAGAATGGGCAGCCATGGCTTGGAACGGATGATGGCGGACATGATGATTTGATTTGAGGTTATGTCGTTGTGCGCTGTGCGGTCGCTCGGCAATGTCAGCGGATGTGCAAGGGGACCCGCAGTTGTTGATAGTGGGGCAGTTTGCTCGTGGTGTTGAAAATGAGATGGCCGCGGGTGCCGTGCCCGGGCATTGCGCCCGTGAGGCTCACCTTGAAGCGCTGCGACCCCTTCGGAGATGTCTTCGCTTCGGCTGCAACAACTCCCGGAATCGTGCATTTCCAACCATGAATCCGGAAATCGGCACCTTCGGCTAACGATACCACAACCTCACGCGTGGCACGCGGGTCAGCGGCATCCCAGGAAAGCTCCGCCGGCTCGATTCTGGCAAGATCCGGGAACCGCACGTCAATCTTGAGCGCTTGCCGGGCGACCGCTCCCCGCCCATCCACAAACTGCGCCAGCACCGTCTTGGATTCCGCATCTTTAAGCGTCTCAAGGTGAACGACAACGATGAGTTCAGAGGAGGCCCCTGGCGGAATTTTGCCCTTATCGAAAACCAGATCCACACAGGGGCAGGCACTCTCGGCTTTGATGAGCTCCACCGGCTTGGCACCCCGATTTGTAAAGGAAAACGTTCCGAACACCTCGGACTTGCCCGCCTCCGCAGTGAGCGTCAGCCGCCTGGCCTCGAAAACCACCCCACCACCCTCGCCCGATGTTTCCGCGGCAACCGATCCGACACAGAGCAACGCGACCGTGGCCACTCCAGCCAACCCGAAAACCATTCCAACCATGTGGTTACTCGCGCGCTTCCGAGGTTTTTTGAAGTTGCGCAACGTAACGGTTAGCATGTGTAGATTCGTGAATTGCCCATCTCGGGATGTCAAAATGAAATTTATCGACCGCGGAGGATTTCTGAAATTATCAATGACTATTTCAGAATAGACGCACCGTTTTGGACTGTAGCGGAAATCACCATAACAAACTGTCATTCAGTGGTTTTCAAAGTGCTATGGCAGCATTGCACCGTGCATTTCAACAATTAGCCGGAAGAAGTGTGACACTCGCGTCACGTCCGGGCGTCACAAGCCTTAAATCAGGAAGATTGTTCTAACAATGGGTTTATTTCTCAGCCGGATGCCATGGTGCCGGCATGTCAGGCAAATCCGGAATACACAACCTCGCTGGCATGCGGGGCAGAAGGAAAGGCGGACTTCCCGCACCCGCGCTCGTTTCCCTCCCCACAGCAAGCCTCGCGGCCCAAAGAACGGCCTTCCTCGAACATCTATCCGCCCGCGCCTACTCGGAGGGTTCAATCGACGCCCACCGCTGGGCGCTCAAGGGCTTTGTCGAATGGGCCGACGCGCACAACCACGGCACGCCCGCCGAGTTCACCCGCGCCACCCTTGAGACTTACCAGCACCACCTTCACCAGTACCGCTCGCCACGCACCAAGGCGCCGCTGGTCGTCAACACCCAGCTCGCCCGCCTTGGCTGTGTCCGCCGCTTTTTCGCCTGGCTGTGCCGCACCGGCATGATTCCCGCCAATCCCGCCGCCGATCTTGACCTGCCGCGAAAACAGGCCCGCCATCTACCGAAAGCCCTCAATCCCGACGAAATCACCCGGCTGCTCGCCCTGCCAAACACCGGCGATCCCTTCGGCCTGCGCGATCGAAGCATGCTCGAACTCTTCTACGCCACCGGCATCCGCCGCACCGAGATGGCCAATCTCGACCATGGCGACTACGATCCCGCCACCCGCACCCTGCTGGTCCGCAAAGGCAAGAACGGCAAAAGCCGTCTTCTGCCTGTAGGCGAGCGCGCCGCCGCGTGGCTGGATCGCTTTCTCGACGAGTCCCGTCCGCTCTTCCACCACCTCCCCCACGAAACCGCGCTTTTCATCAGTGGATACGGCACCCGCTTCAGTCCTGAATATCTCGGCAACTGGGTCAAAAAACTCCTGAAACGCTGCGGAATCGACAAGCCGGGTTCATGCCATTTGTGGCGGCACAGTTGCGCCACGGACATGCACCGCGGCGGGGCGGACATCCGCTATGTGCAGGAAATGTTGGGCCACGAGCGCATCGAAACCACCCAGATCTACACCCACGTCCACATCGACGCCCTGCGCGAAGTCCACACCCGCTGCCACCCGCACGGTCATCTCGGCCCGGACCACGACATGCACGGCAAACTCGTGACATCGGCGGAAAATGGAAACGAAGATTTCGCTTCCCCCGCGACGGGCGATCCGCTAAACGCCGCCATCATGACTACGGCATGTGCACCCATGGCCCCCGCCACCGCCCAAGCGGTGTCGGAGACCTGGCCGCCGCCTCCGGATGACCCGCCGGAAGACTCTCCCCCAAGCGGCACCGCGCCCAAAACCCCAAAGCCACCGCCAACGCCGGGGACGCGCGGAAAATCATACAACACGTTGCCGTTCTGTGACTTGCGTTCTGAGCCACTTGCGGCAAAAAGTGACGGTGTGGCTGACTACCTATACCGGCACTACGACCCGCTAACTGGCAGGTGGCCAACTAGAGATCCGATTGAGGAAGAAGGAGTCCTCAACTTGTATGTGTTTGTGGAGAATGATAGTATTAATGAGTTCGATGTCATTGGTCTGATGACTTATGACGAAGCCATGACTGCCGGAAGTGATGATGCTCGAGCGAAGACTCAGGCAAGCATAGATCCTAAAATCGGAGAGATTTCTGGCAAGGAATACTGTGGGCTGATATGTAGATGTGGCAGCTCCGATGAATTCAAACCGACCCCGGCACATTCAGGCCCCAAACCTACTCTGAAGCAATTTTTGGTGGGGAAGAAATTTGAATGGAGGAGAACTGCACCAGCAAACTGTGACCCGACATTTGATTATGAATCAGAATCGAACGTCTCTTGTGGGCAGTTTGGCGATGATTGGAAAATGGTTGCGGCTTACCATTCGCATCCTACCAATTCAGGGTGGTCGCCATCAGACGACGGCTGGCTCAATGAAGGTTATGGATTGGGAAAAGTTACCCCAGATGGCAAAATTGAGGTTCTGACGGAGGGGGGAAAGATCCGGATAATTCGCCCATAGGGCAACTAAGGGTTTCGATGTCTGCGGAAGGGAACGAAAATTACAGGGAAATGAAATCGAAATACATTGCAAGATGCTGTTTCGTTACGCTGGTAAACGTTTTTTGTTTCTCAGGCTGTCATCGAGAAGGTCATAACGATAAGGGGAAAAAAATTTCTGTTACTGAGGGAAAGGTTGTTTCTCGTGACGATTTGATTGGAAAAGAGCTGTTTTACGCCGATAAAAAAATAACTGTTTCCGGCTATCTATTTACTCATGAAGAAGGGCCTTGGCTTGCATCTGATCCGAGTCACCCACTTGTAAATGTGCTGACTTTGAAAATTTCAGACGAGAGCAAAATAGTTCCCAAGGACAAATCTCAATATCGATGGTGGTATGAATACCAAGATGGCTACCCTGTCTTAGTGTCGGGCCATTTTCGTGTTGGCGATTACACCACAAGTGCAGGAAAATCAAAAATTAATCACCCCTATCTTGAAGTGGCCATCGCGCAAGAGGTCGATTCCAGTAATCCGGAATGGAGATCCTCTCAAAGTCGATAGGGTCTCGTCTCTGGGGTCAGTAGTGAATGGCACTAACTTAAGGCGGGTTTGGGACGGTTTCTGTGGACTGAAATTTTCATCTCATGGCGTGGTTTTGTGAGGAGATGATAGTTCTTGTTTCCGGTGTCAGTCCTTGGATTTTAGGGTTCCATTCTCATTTGGAAGCGCAGGCGATTTGCCGCAACGAAGCATTCGGCGTGTCGATGATTCGGAATTCCCGTCACTTTTCGCCATCCACCTGAATTCCTCCTTTCCTTCCCAGAGGCGGTCAGCCATAGTCCGCTAATGATTCGCCCGTCTCCAACCTGCGACCGCAAAACGCGAGACCGCCCGAAAAACCGCCGATCCAGGCCGGGTGTGCCTGATTACCAATACCGGCACTACGACCCGCTGGCCGGCCGCTGGCCATCGAGAGATCCGATTGAAGAAGAGGGGGGACTGAATTTGTATGGGTTCGTAGAGAACGATGGAGTGGATCTGTGGGATGGGTTGGGACAAAAACAGTGTTTCGCCGTTCGAATAGATTACACAATCGGTAAAATTAAACTACCATTCAACTTAGAAGGTTCACTGACCGTGCGCGGCCAATATTCAGAATGCGATGACTGCACTAAGACACTGTCAGGACGAGTGGTGGGTCAACTGTCAGGAGAGTTTCCTTTGACGCCTCCATGGTTTTTGACTGCTTCTGGGGACATCCGGGGAGACGTGTCTGCGACTTGGAATGAAAACGGTTTTGAAGGGGGAGATGCGAGTCTTCAACTTGTGGGCTGGGCTGGTGCTGGCGCGAATGTTGGAGTTCTAAAGGCATATGGAGAGCTTGGTCTTCAGGCTTCATGGGATGGAGATCTGGATGCCGATGACACTTCAGTTGATATTCACCTTGAAGGAGGTGACGTTAACGCTCGCGGTAGATTTCGAGTAAAGGCTGGATGGGGGCGTTGGACGGTAAATTATACTATTTATCAGGCAAGTGGCAAAGTTGGCACGGCTCCAGATTTCGACTTTTCGATCCAGTTGCCTTCAATTACGCGATGATGAAGAAAACGACTATTTTCAAGTTAGGAAGCGTAAGGAAAAGAGCTTTCGGTCTTTCTTTGTCGTTTCCAAGTTGTGATCATTTTGAATTTAATGGTTCTGTTTGTTTCTTTGCACTTGATAGCGGAGAGGTGACTATTGAAAACAAAAACCGCCGATTCATTGGAAGAATTGATAATAATGGGAAGCACGCAACTTTTCCGTTCATTGGCCAAGTTAAAGGTAGCGACTTTATGTTGTGCTTTAAAAAGCGATTTCTCGGAGCTGGATTAAGTATCACAATGGCGGATGGTGATGGAAACGCTAAACGGATTGAATGCGTGAATATATTTCAACTTCACAGATGCATTTTCAATTCAATTGAATATTTTGCAAATAAAACAAATAGAGAGGTAAGCATTACGATGGAGGATGGTCTTGGAGATAAGGAGATAATTATTGGTTGCATTTTGTGTAATTATTTTAATGATTATAGCAATCCAACTGGTTCGAATTGAGATCTCTGGGTTCAGTAGAGAATGGCACGGGATTAAGGCGCATTTCGTTGAAAATCAATAGACGGAAAGCCGGCCCGGGTACGGTTAGAGTGTGTGAAGAAACAACCTCTCCTGACCGGCTTTCCGAAGACCTTTCCTTTATTGCCAATTCCAAGCGCCGGCATCAAGCCGCGATCCGGCGGTTACGCGAATCCCTGCGCGACGAATCCCTGCGCGACGAATCCCTGCGCGACGAATCCCTCAGCGGTTACTCCGTAAGCGGGGTCTGAAGCGCCGTTCATAGGGATTTGCCCGGGACCATTCATATCCGCCATAGGTTCGCCCACTATGACGGATATGAATGAAGTGATTCTGAAAACTGACCGGCGCGGGCGTCTGCGCTACACTCCGGAGCAAAAGCAGGCGCTCGTCGAGGCCTACGAGACCAGCGGACTGAGCTGCCCGCGATTTGCCGCGCTGCACGGCGTCAACTACCAGACGCTGGTATCCTGGCTCAAGAAACGTCGGCAGACCGAACCGGATCATCCCGCCCTGCGCTCCCTCGTGCCGGCGGAGTTGGACGGAGCGCCGCCGCGTTCCGACATGTCCCTGCCGATGGAAATCCTGCTGCATGCCTGGGCGGATTTCTGGCAAGAACTCGGTAAGGAATGCGACACTCATCCTTCGATGCCAAGGACTGGAGCGAATTCATCGGCGAGGCAATCGGATCTTGATCTGACCTGCCGATCTGGCAGACGTGTGGGGGATGGACGAGGACCCGCCAAGCAAAGACAGCCACAGGTTTTCCGGAGCAACGGCACGGACTGGCCGGGTTTCAAACCCGTCTGCCCAACCGGGACAGAATGGCGGTTTTTCCGACGGATTTCTGACAAAGTGCTGTGTCGCTGCCTGTCATTCTGGGCAACCCGGAAAATCCACTAACCCGAAGAATCCCATGAAATCACAAGATGACCCACCCTGTAAGGGCTCCCCAGCCCATCCGCCATCTGGTTGATTACCAACAGGTTGTGCGTCTTTGTGCGTATTCATGGGGTATTCTGGGTCGGTGGTTTTTCGGTGTTTCGCATGTCGTGCCATCCTGAAACACCCTTTTGTGTGGAATCCGTGTGGAATTTCGTGAAATTCTGTCGCGGATTTCTGTCCGGATTTGAACCCGACAGAATCAGGCCATTGCCCGGAATTTGGGCTTCGGCGTGACTGGTCAGGTTCTCGTCCATCCGTCATGCCTCTGCCAGATCGGCGAGTCGGATCAATGTCTGACTTATCAGCTTCTTTGATTCATTCATGCTGGTGCCGGGCGGAAACTTCGGATAGCATAGCCATACATCCATTTGGGAATGAGCAGCACTTTAACGAAAGACGGCCCGGCAATCCGGAAGCGCTTGGTATTTTGTCAGAAAATACTCACTCGTGAAGAGTTTTCTCGATTTTGCGATGGGATGCGTGAGATTTCCATTTATAGCCGTGAAACGAACACGAGCACTGATAGGACTAGAAACAGGCTAATAGTTACGCCCGATGCCTTAGAAGTGTATCCCGATTTTGCTGAAAAGTATAGTTTTATTGATGTGCTTTGCGGTGTTTCATGGGATGCCCATGCGATTGGAAAGGGATTGCCGCTTTCGGGCATTGGCGAGGTATTGGTAGAACTAAACGCCTTGAATCTTGATAGTGCTTACGTTTGCATTGGATTAAATATGGGTAAGATTAGGGTTAAAGTATCGCTCGGATGGGATGTCTCTACAGGTGATCCAATTCCGAGTTGGGGGTCAGTAAATTTGAAATTGAATGATTCCGATGATTATTATGGAAGATCCTTGGTTAAAAATTTGGAACCTGGCTTTTCACCTCGAGGATTTCCAAAATCCATATTGGTGGAAAAGCTTTCGTTTCTCCGAGGGCTACGACTCAGACCGGGAGAGTATGGCGTTGCAATTGAATCAGAATACGTGAATATTTTTTGGAAATTATTTACTAATTGGTACAATGACGGGAAGAATGATTTCGTAAGTGGTGCCACTGTCGCATTCGTGCTCAGGAAGACCGATCAAACTCGATGGGTTTCGAAAGTGGTCAGGGATATTATTACACGCACGGGCGGCGACGAGGCATGTCTCGATTTGTCGCTTGGATTTGGCAACGCGAAGGGCAATACCGATTTTGAACAGGAATACCACCAGTGGTTGGCGAAGATCGTGGGATTGCGGACGCTTAGTGGTTCCGCCGCGCGGTATGTGGTGGGGGCCATTTGCACGGGCGGGTATGGTGGTGAGATTTGGAGCTATTTCGTGCCGGAGGGTGTATGTCTTGGTTACATCGAATATGATCGCCGTCCGAAGACGGCACCCAAAGAATTGTCTGCGCTTTTGCCCGGGGTGGAATGGATCCGCGGCATGCCCCCGGGTGGGGATTCGTTTCCATTTCCGATTTATGGTGTTGATGAACATAATGATCCATTGCCGGGGGTGGACGTGAAGGCTGCTATCAAGGACCTTAGAAGTGTGGTCAAAAAGTGGAAGGCGCGAAAGACTCTATCTGCGCCAGGGTCTCTGGAGGAGCAGATTGAAAAACTGGCGGAAGTTGATCTGAAACTTCATGACGCCCATGACATTGATGACCTGCTCGATTACCGGGAGCGCGAGTGGTATGAGGATACGCCATACATCCATTTGCTCGCACGAATGGGAATGTTGAAATCATTCGGGCGAATGTGCTACGTGGATTTCGATCAGGTTACAGAGGAGTTGAGTCTTCTTGAATTGCTGCGGAAGTTTGACATCGGAGGAGTCGTCAAAACCGATCAGGAAGGGAAATTCATTGAAGTGAACGCCACCGGGAAACGGCGGGTGGTTGCATTCCCGACTTTTGAAGGCAAGGAATTCCGTTGGGAATTCGATCATCCGGTGAAGCGGGTGACTCCGGAGTTTTTAAGGAAATATGACTCGTTGCTTCATGAGCAAACCAGTCCTTATAGGAAGGGGCGACGGCTCTACTCCATCGCGATTGGAGACCCATTATAAAGGGACAGGCAAATTAACAGAGTTCCAGCTTGACCCTCGCCGGGGAATCCGGCAGGAGGTTGGCATGAGACGGGCGCGATGGTTGGCGGAGTGGCGGCATTCGGAGAAGAAGCCGGTGTTTTACCACTGCATTTCGCGGGTG
>Ga0209398_1000365_pt1 | contig 28925 bp, 36 predicted proteins | sample AshMeaBigSpring_FD_184125 | JGI IMG/M metagenome (GOLD analysis project Ga0209398, IMG submission 184125) | Groundwater microbial communities from Big Spring, Nevada to study Microbial Dark Matter (Phase II) - Ash Meadows Big Spring (SPAdes)... | ecosystem: Environmental > Aquatic > Deep...
ATCCTGATTTTAATATGTCTTTTATCAATGCTGTAGCCTACAAAGGCTTTATAACTTTTGGTATGCAATGGGATTGGGTAAGTGGCAGCAAACTATATAATCAAACCAAACAATGGATGTATAGAGATGGTATTCACAATGATTATAGTATACCTGTAACTATTGATGGACAAACAGAAGCATGGTCTGCATTTTATCGTGGTGCTTATGCTGTTCGTCAAGCAAACGGTACTAAAAGTTATTTTATGGAAGATGCTTCTTTCTGGAGATTAAGAAACATATCGGTAGGAGTAGATTTAGCTAAATTTATATCTTTAAAAGGTATAAATAAAGTACAATTGGTTTTATCTGCAAGAAATATTGCTACAATAACAAAGTACACTGGTTATGACCCAGAAGTAAGTTCTGGAACAAACAATTCTGCATGGGATCGTTCTGTTGATCATAACACTATACCAAATATAAAAAGTTATATGATTGGTCTTAATCTTGGATTTTAACCCTTTAAATTTTAAACAATGAGATTAAAAAAATATATACATAGTTTTGCACTTGTGGGATTAATACTTGGTGCAGGATGTAAAAAGGAATTAACTGTAAGCAATCCTAATAATCCAACTCCAGAAACTTTAAATTCTGAATCTGGTATCATAAATTTTGCAACTGGTGGAATTTATATAACTGGATTTAGAACATTAAAATATGCCGATGGGGTTTTTGGTCCTTTTTTTAGTGGAGCTATGGGTTTTCATGAAATGATGGGAGATGTATTAGGTGCAGATGCGGCTAACGCTTATCTTAATCAATTAGGATGCCCCAATTCAGTGACACATGATAATGGTACTACTGTACTAAATCCAAACTCACCAAACACTCAATATGCTTTGATTCGCCAATCAAATAGTAATTCACAAGCAGGAAACAATTTCTTGTATTATGAATGGGGGCATATGTATAACTTGATTGGGGCCTGTAACTTGCTACTAGAGAAAGTTGATGCAGTAAGTTTTACGGGTAACTCGGTTTCAAAAAAAGCAGCTATAAAAGCTTGGGCTTATTGGTGGAAAGGCTACGCTTATAGTAGAATAGGCTCTATTTATTACGCTGGTTTAATTAATAATACTGCTTTCGCTACAAACGGTAACTATGTAACAAAAGAAAAAATTATAGAAGAAGCCAATAGTAACTTAGATAAAGCTGTAGCAGCTGCAAAAACGGCAACAAGTGTTTCTGAGTATACAACAATGCTTGCTTCAATTTTACCGTCTTATTTTCAAACTGGAAAGGGTAATCCACAAACTCCTACAGAATTAGAGCGAAATGTTTCGTCACTAAAAGCAAGAAATTTACTTGTAAATAAAACTACTGCTTCAATGACAACAAACGATTGGAATGCAGTGCTTACACTTGCAAATGCAGGAATTTCGTCTACAGATAACATTTTTACCGTTAGAACAGATGCTAGAGGAGATTTGTATACAAATGGGCAAATTGTTATGGGACGAACTTATTCTAGTTTAGCAGGCGGAGCAACATATAAAATTTCAGAACGATTTGCTCAAGAATTTAAGTCAGGTGATAAACGTAAAGATCAAAATCTTAAAATTACTACCCCCTATTTGGGGCAAGCTGATAGAGGTCAAGCTCATTTTACAAGATGGGCATTAGTAGATGGAGGAACTGGTTTAACAGATGTAGTTATATACGCAAAATCTACACCAGGTGCATATGAATTACATGTAGCAGTTGATTATGAAGAAAATCAGTTGATGAAAGCTGAAGCTTTAATAAACACCAATCAAATAGAAGCTGGATTGGCAATTATTGATGGTGTACGGGTATTGCAGGGTGCTGGTTTGCCAGCAGTTGCAGGAACCGGTTTAAATCTTACTCAAGCTAAGGAAGAATTAAGAAGAGAAAGAAGAGTAGTTTGTGCATTTCGTGGTATTTCGTTTTATGATGCTCGTAGATGGGGGGTTATTGATCCAGCTTCAAGTAGAACTGGTGCTGTGGCCTTAACAAATACAGGTGTAATTAGTACTAATGCTACAATAAAATATGGTTATTTAGATTATTGGGATGTTCCAGATAATGAGTTGGTTTACAATCCTGCTGCTGCAGGAAGTGCACCTACAAAAAATCCTAAATAATTAAGATTTTCTCATGGTTCTTTATATGTTTACTTTTCAACGGTTACCAAATTTGGTAGCCGTTGTTATTTTACACTACTTTGCAAAAAAATTAATACATGCAACAAGATCAAAATGCCAATCAATTAAATATAGAAATATCAGAAGAAGTAGCAGAAGGCACTTATGCTAATCTTGCCATAATTACGCACAGTCATGCAGAATTTGTAATTGATTTTGTAAATGTGATGCCAGGAACACCAAAGAGTAAAGTAAAAAGCAGAATTATTTTTACCCCTATGCATGCAAAAAGATTTATGAAAGCATTACAAGAAAATGTAGAGCGTTATGAAGCTGCTAACGGTCATATTCAAGATTTAGAGCAAATTGAAATTCCTATGAATTTTGGTGGACCAACTGCTCAAGCATAAAAATTCTTTTAAATAAAAAGCTCTTAGATTTTCTATCGGGCTTTTTATTTAAATAGATATTAATTGGTGTTGAATTGGAATTGCATTTAGTTGCTCTTGAAGTCTGTTTGCATGTGTATCAGTTATAAATACTTGCGATTCTTCAGCTTCACACACCCATTTTAGTAGATTATGCATTCTGTTTTCATCTAGTTTTTCAAAAACATCGTCTAATAATAAAATAGGTGGAAATCCTTTTGCGGTTTTCAATATTTGCCATTCTGCAAGTTTTAAAGCAAACAAAAGGCTTTTTCTTTGCCCTTGAGAAGCTTCGTTTTTAAAGTTTCGTTCACCCATTTTTAGTCCAACATCATCTTTATGAACGCCTGCCGTTGTTCGTTGTAAAATAATATCTTTCTGCTTATTTTTCTCTAATAAAGTGGCTGTTTTGTTTTGTAGCAGATCGCTTTCATAAATCAAATCAATAGCATCGTTTTTGCCAGCAATGGTTACATAAAAATCTTTTACTATTGTTAGAAAATTGTTTAGAAACGAATGTCGTTCTGTAAAAATCAAATCTCCTTTTGTTGAAAGTTGTTCGTTTAAAATGGCAAATAAGGTTTCATCGAAGTTACCCGTTTCGTTTGCTTGTTTTAATAAGCTATTTCTTTGTTGTATAATTTTCTGATAGTCAATTAAATTGTGTAAGTAATTTCTATTTATTTGCGAAAGAATGGTGTCTATAAATTTTCTTCTTTCCTCACTACCTCCAATTATCAATTCAATATCGTCAGGTGCAATCATTACGCATGAAAGTTTACCAATATGGTCACTCATTTTTTTATATTCTACACCATTGGCACTAAACTCTTTTTTATTATTTTCTCGAATAATACAGGTAACTTCTTGAGGTTCGTTTTGAACCATAAATTGCCCTTGCAAACGCATTCCTTGCATGCCATGATGTACATTTTGGCTGTCTGTTTTACTAAAATAACTTTTGGTAAATCCTAAATAATAAATTGCATCTAATAAATTGGTTTTTCCGCTGCCGTTGAGTCCACAAATACCAATAACTTTTTCTGTGAAAACAAATTGTTGTTGCACATAATTTCGAAATTGAATAAGCGATATATTTTTAATCTGTAGCATTCGATGTTTGCAAAGTAATGTGTTGCAATTGAAACATTTTTTCAGAAATATAAACACCTATCAAATAAATACAAATAACATTGCAATAAAGCCTCTATTTTTATCAAAACTTTTCGGTTGTGAAAACAATTTTATCGCATCATCAAGTAACATTAACCATAAAAAGATTGGCACATCAGGTGTTAGAAAATCACATGCAATTAGAAAATACCGTTTTTATTGGCTTGCAGCCAAGGGGTGTTTTTATGAGTGATAAAATAGTGCATGAATTACAGCAGTTAGTGCATCCTTCATTCATTCAATATGGAAAATTAGATATTACTTTTTATAGAGATGATGTTCGAAAACAATTGCACCGAGCCAATAAAACAGATATAAAATTTAGTATAGAAAACAAAACGGTAGTATTAATTGATGATGTTTTATGGACAGGAAGAACCATACGTGCTGCTTTGGACGCTTTATTAGATTTTGGTAGACCACAAAAAGTAGAATTATGTGTGTTGATAGACAGGCGTTTTAGCAGAGAATATCCAATACAAGCAGATTATATTGGCAGGTCTATCGATACATTTGCCAACCAAAAAGTAATGGTTTTTTTAGGTCAAAATAGTGAAACAGAAAGTGTACAACTATTAGAAAGTTAAATTCTTCAAACCATTAACTTCGCACTTTAATGAAACTATCTACCAAACATTTATTAGGTATTAAAAATCTTACCAAAGAAGATATCCAATTAATACTTTCTACTGCATCTGATTTTAAAGATGTATTGCAACGTCCGGTAAAAAAAGTTCCTTCTCTTCGTGATGTTACCATTGTGAATTTATTTTACGAAAATTCTACTAGAACAAGAATGAGTTTTGAATTGGCAGAAAAAAGATTAAGTGCCGATACACTCAATTTTGCAGCAAGCAGCTCTTCGGCAGCAAAAGGAGAAACATTGCTAGATACGGTGAACAATATTTTAAGCATGAAGGTAGATATGGTGGTGATGCGTCATAGTGCAAGTGGAGCTCCTCATTTTTTGGCAAAACATATTCCTGCTGCTATCGTAAACGCTGGTGATGGAATTAATGAACATCCTACACAGGCATTGCTTGATGCATTTTCTATGCAAGAAAAATTTGGAACATTACAAGGATTAAAAGTGGCAATTATTGGCGATATTATGCATAGCCGTGTTGCTTTGAGTAATATTTATTTATTAAAAAAAATGGGTGCAGAAGTTGTAGTGGCAGGCCCACCTACTTTAATACCAAAATATATAACCGAAGCGTTGGGTGTAAAAGTGGAATATAAAGTAAAAAATGCTTTAGAATGGTGTGATGTTGCCAATGTGTTGCGTATTCAGCTAGAAAGACAAAACCAACCTTTATTTTCATCGTTAAGAGAATACAGTTTGGCTTATGGTATTAATAAACAATTATTAGATAGTATTTCAAACAAAATTACCATTATGCATCCTGGTCCAATTAATAGAGGTGTAGAATTAGATAGCGATGTTGCCGATGGAAATCAATCTATTATTTTACAACAAGTAGAAAATGGAGTTGCCGTAAGAATGGCGGTTTTGTATCTTTTATCAAATAATTAATATTGGTTTTAACCTTAATTCATTTCACAATTTTAAATTGCACTACATGCGTATTTGTTTATTCCCTGGCACATTCGATCCTGTAACATTAGGGCATGTAGATATTATTGATAGGGCTTTGCCTTTGTTTGATAAAATAATTGTAGGAATAGGTATTAATGCTGCAAAAACACCTATGTTTTCTGCTGAGCAACGGATGGCTTGGGTGCAAGAAATTTATAAAAACGATAATAGAGTAGAAAGTGTGGTGTATGAAGGACTAACCATACAATATTGTAAAAAAGTGGGTGCTCGTTTTATATTGAGAGGAATACGATATGTAAGTGACTTTGAGTATGAAAAAACAATTGCCGATGCAAACCGAACCTTAGATAGAAACATAGAAACCGTTTTTTTAACTGGTGAACCTAAATACACATCGGTAGCATCTACTATTGTTAGAGATATTATTAAAAACGGTGGCGATGCTTCCCCGTTTTTACCAGAAGTGGTACATCAATCTTTAAAACTGTAATTATTACAATACTTTTTTAACCAAAAACAAACAATATGAGCATATGGTTTAATGAAAAAATTGGACTAGGGCAAATTGAAAAAATTTGCAGAAATACTTTGTCTGAGCATTTGGCAATTGAGTTTATAGAAATAGGAGATACCTTTTTAAAAGCCACAATGCCTGTAGACAAACGTACACATCAACCCTATGGTTTATTACATGGTGGTGCAAGTGTTGCTTTGGCCGAAACCATTGGTAGTGTTGCTTCTGCATTGGTTGTAGATCATGAAAAAATGATGTGTGTGGGTATTGAAATAAATGCCAATCATGTACGTGCTGTAAAAGAAGGTTTTGTTACAGGTATTGCTACACCTATTCATCTTGGATCTTCAACCCACGTTTGGGATATTAAAATTGGCGATAGCTCAGGTAAATTAGTTTGTGTAAGCAGACTTACTGTTGCTATTTTAAAAAGAAAAGAAAATAGTTAAGTCTAATTATTCAAATTCTTCTATCGATTGTTTGCCATTTCTTCCTTCGCTTTTTCTGCATCTAAACGCAATTGTTGTTGTAGTATTTCAATATTGTTAAATTTTACCTCTCCTCTCAAATAGTTCCACATACATACTTGTATAGTATAGTCGTAAATATCTTCATTGAAGTTAAAAATATGTACTTCTATTGCTCTTTTTGTTCCATCCACAGTTGGTCTTATTCCGATATTCATCATACCATCATGCATTTGTTTAGGTGGTAGCTTTGGATGATTCTTTATAATTACCCCAACTGCATAAACTCCATCGGCAGGAATAAGCTTTTCACTCACTTCAATTTCTAAGTTTGCAGTTGCAAAACCAATAGTTCTACCCAATTGATTGCCCTTTACAACAATGCCTTCAAAAAAATAGCGGTAGCCTAAAAACTGATTTGCTGTATTGATATCATGATTCATCAAAGCATTTCTAATTCTTGTGCTGCTAACAGTTACCGCATTTAAAATTTGTTCGCTAATTTCTTTCACCTCAAATCCCAGTTCTATTCCCATTTTTTCGAGTAAATGATAATCTCCACTTCTGTTTTTCCCAAATCTATGATCGTAACCAATAATGACGGTTTTAGGTTTGAAATATCTGTACAAAAAATCTTTACAATAAGCATCTGCACTTAAATTGGCAAAATCTTCTGTAAAAGGAACAACCACTAAATGGTGAATACCAGCTTTGTTTAATAATGCAATTTTTTCGTCAAGTGTATTTAACAATGCAATGTCTTTACTACTTGAGCCAACAATTTTTCTTGGATGAGGGTGAAATGTAATAATCACCGTTTCTCCATCATTTTCAATTGCTGTTTCTTTTAATTGACGAATAATTTGTTGGTGACCTAAATGAACACCATCAAAAGTGCCAATGGTAATTACGGCATTTTTAAACGGTGGAAGTTGCTCTAAATTTCTATGTACTTGCATCATAAATGGCTGCTAAATTAGGAAATACACCTGAAGAAACAGATAAGTATAAAGTGGTTCAAAGGCATTGCTTACTTTCGCAACCATTAGCAAATCATTTTACCAATAAAAGCAATACATAAAATGTCTTTATATGCTCAAAGGGGCGTTTCTGCTCAGAAGGAAGAAGTTCATGCAGCTATTAAAAAATTAGATGCAGGTTTATATGCACATGCATTTTGTAAAATGTATCCAGATTATTTGGGAGGAGATGATAATTGGGTAAATATTAGCCATGCAGATGGAGCAGGAACAAAAAGTATTTTAGCCTATTTATATTGGAAAGAAACAGGCGATGCTTCTGTTTGGAAAGGAATAGCACAAGATGCAGTTGCGATGAATTTAGATGATTTGCTTTGTGTAGGTGTGGTAGATAATTTGCTATTTTCTTCAACCATTGATAGAAATAAATTATTAATTCCGGGTGAAGTTTTAGAAGCAGTAATTAATGGAACACAAGATTTTTTTAATCAGCTAAAAGAATATGGTGTAAATATTCATTATTTGGGTGGAGAAACAGCCGATGTGGGTGATGTGGTTCGTACAATTGCTGTTAACGGAACCATGACAGCTAGATGGCCAAAGAACAAGTTGATTACCAACGATAAAATTACAGCAGGCGATGTTATTGTTGGCTTTGCAAGTAGCGGAAAAGCTGTATACGAAACGGAGTACAATAGTGGATTAGGAAGCAACGGACTTACAAGTGCTAGACACGATGTTTTAAGTAAATTTTATGCAGAAAAATATCCTGAAACATTTGAGCCTACATTAAACGAGAATGTGGTATATATTGGTAAAAATAAACTAGAAGACAGCTTTGAAATTAATGGAGAAAATCACAGTATTGGCAAATTGTTATTATCGCCAACACGTACGTATGCTCCTTTGTTAAAAGTATTGCTACATACTTATTTCAATGAAATAAATGGAATTATTCATTGTAGTGGTGGTGGACAAACTAAGTGTATGAAATATTTACCTCAACCTTTTACAATAATAAAAGATAATTTGTTTGAAATTCCACCTATCTTTTCATTGATTCAGCAAAATTCAGGTGCCGATTTTAAAGAAATGTATCAGGTATTTAATATGGGTCATCGATTAGAAATTTTCACCAATCAATCAACAGCTGAAGCTATGATTGCAATTGCTGCAGAATTAAATATTGAGGCCAAAATTGTAGGTAGAGTAGAGGCTGCAAATACGTCACAACTTTTGTTGCAAGGTAGTTTTGGAGAAATCGTTTATTAACAACTAAATGTTATTTTTGAATTATGGCAGAAACAGTAATATCACTTAGCAATGTAAATATTTATCAAGGTTCAAATCTTGTATTGCAAGACGTAAATTTTACCGTTGAAAAAGGCGAATTTGTGTATTTGGTTGGTAAAACAGGAACTGGTAAAAGTAGCTTGTTAAAAACCTTATACGGTGAATTAACACTTACAGAAGGTGAAGCTTCGGTTGTTGGTTTTAATTTGAGAGAAATGGATTGGAAAAAAGTACCTTTCTTAAGAAGAAATTTAGGCGTTGTTTTCCAAGATTTTCAATTATTAACAGATAGAACCGTTCATGAAAATTTAAAGTTTGTTTTGAAAGCAACGGGTTGGAAAGATGAACGCTTGATGGAAGAAAAAATTAATGATGTTTTAGATAAGGTTGGTTTAAAAAGTAAAGGATTTAAAATGCCGTTTGAAATGAGTGGGGGCGAACAACAACGTGTAGATGTTGCTAGGGCTTTGCTAAACTCACCAAAATTAATTTTAGCCGATGAGCCTACTGGTAATTTAGATCCTGAAACAAGTGATGAAATTATGCAGCTATTGTTTCAAATTGCCAAAGATTATGGAACAACGATTGTAATGGCTACTCATGATTTTATCGTTATTAATCGCTATCCATCACGTATGTTAAAAACCGAAAGAGGCAAAGTATTAGACAGTGCCAATATGGCTTCTTAATTCTTTCATTCCATCATAAAAAAATCCATCTGAATACAATTGTTACAGATGGATTTTTTTATGAATTGTTGGCAAATTAACTGTTACAACATTTTTGTAATTGCATCTACCAATTCTCCTTTTGTAATAGGAATACCCATAATTTTATTATAGGCTTGTGCATCTACAAAATAGGCGTCTCTAATTATTTTTACCAATTGTCCGTTATTAATTTCTGGTATTAAAACCTTGTCAAAATTTTTAATAATGTCTCCTAAATTTTTAGGAAATGGTCTAATATAACGTATATGAGCATGACTTACTTCATGGCCTTGTGCCTGTAATTCTAACACAGCACTTTTAATGGCTCCATAAGTGCTACCCCAACCAATTACCAATACTTTTCCTTTTTCAGGGCCACTATCAATGGTTTGTAAAGGAATATAGTCGGCAATTTTATCAACTTTAGCTTGTCTTGTTTTAACCATATGTTGATGGTTGTCACTATCGTAGCTAATATTTCCAGTAATATCTTGTTTTTCTAAACCACCCACTCTATGTTCTAAGCCTTTTGTACCTGGAATTGCCCATGGACGAACGAGTTTTTCATCTCTTTTATAAGGCATAAACTTTTCTTCACCTTCTACCAATGCCGCTTTAAACTTCACATCTATATTTGGTAATTCTGCACTTGTAGGAAAACGCCATGGTTCAGCACCATTAGCTATATATCCGTCACTTAATAAAATTACAGGTGTCATGTGTTGTACTGCAATTCTTACTGCTTCAAAAGCTGCATCAAAACAATCGCTTGGTGTTGCGGTTGCTACAATTGGCATTGGGCATTCTCCATTTCTGCCATGATATGCTTGTAATAAATCGCTTTGTTCTGTTTTGGTTGGTAACCCTGTAGATGGACCACCTCTTTGAATGTTGATAATAACCAATGGTATTTCTAACATTACAGCCAAGCCCATTGCTTCTGTTTTTAAAGCCATGCCTGGTCCACTAGTAGTGGTAACGCCTAAGCTACCGCCATAACTTGCACCAATAGCAGATGTAATGGCTGCAATTTCATCTTCTGCCTGAAATGTTCTAATACCAAAATTTTTATACTTACTTAATTCATGCAAAATGTCAGATGCAGGAGTGATAGGATAAGTACCTAAAAACATGGGCAAACCACTTTTTTCACTTGCAGCAATTAAGCCATAAGTTAGTGATTGATTACCCATAATGCTACGGTACAAACCAGGTTTCATCTTGGCTTTTTCTACCGTATATCTTGTAGTAAAAGTTTCAGTTGTATCACCGTAATTATAACCTGCTTGTAAAACCTTGATATTACTTTGTAAAATATTTTCTTTTTTACCAAATTTTTCCTCTAAAAAGTAGATTGTATTTGCCAAATCTCTATTATACATCCAATAAATAAAGCCCAATACAAACATGTTTTTGGCTCTATCTCTTTCTTTTGTTCCTAAATCGGTAAAATCTTTTAAGGCTTCACGGGTAAGTTTGGTAACATCAACTTTTATTAATTCATAACTGTCTAAGCTACCATTTTCTAAAGGATTATCTCCTTCTGCATAATTGGCTAAACGCAAATTTTTACTATCAAATCCATCAATATTGGCAATAATTTTACCACCTGCTTTAAGGCTTTTTAAGTTTACTTTTAAAGCGGCTGCATTCATGGCTACCAATACATCACATGCATCGCCTGGCGTAAATACTTTATTTGAAGAAAAATGAACCTGAAAACCACTTACGCCTGGTAAAGTTCCGATTGGGGCTCTAATTTCGGCCGGAAAATCTGGAAATGTAGCTAAATCAATACCTAACAAAGCTGTGTTGTTTGTAAATTGTTGCCCTGTTAGTTGCATTCCATCTCCACTATCACCTGCAAATTTTATTACTACATCTTGTAAAACTTGTTCTTGTTTGCTCATCTAAAAAATGAAAATAGGTTACAAAAAAGTCGTATGAACTCATCAAATATGACTTATTCATATAAAAATGATTGCAAAGTTACTGTTTTGTAACAAAGAGGGTGTGCATTTTTCGTTTTTCAAAAATATTCTTTTATTGTTTGCATAAAATCAACTGTAATAAACTGTAACAAAAGTTACCTAGAAATGAAATAACTAAGTTCAATTTTACAGTCAAATCAGTAAAAAATGATTTCAGATTTATTCATCTAAAAAACAATTGTTATGAAAAAAAATATGGGTATTGTAGATCGTGTTATTAGGTTTCTAGTAGCTGCATTGCTTATAACGCTTTATTTAACTGAAATAGTAACTGGCACCGTGGGAATTCTATTGTCAGTTTTTGCTTTCATTTTTTCAATAACATCTTTTGTTAGCTTTTGCCCACTGTATGTTTTGTTTGGTATAAATACCTGTGGAGTGAAAAAGAAATAAATAAGTTTTTCCCTTACCCCTATATACAACTGCAGCCAATGTAAAAAATTAGTTGCAGTTTTTTGTTCAAATGCTTTATCCATTTTACCTTAAATAATGCATATGTCCACAAGAGTTACTACTTTACTGTTTCGTTTATTGCGATTTGCATTTGGATTACTATTCATGTATTTGGGTTATCGTGGAATTGTAAAAAGCGAACAGGGAGCATATATTTTGCTTGTAGTTGGTGTTGCATTTTTTATTACAGGATTTTTTAAACCCAAGCGTTGTCTCCGTGACGATAGTAATCATTACTAAAACTGGCAACTGTAACCAATGTTACCAAGCAATACATTTCATTATTGCAATTTTGTGTTCTCTTTATAAGCAATTTAAACAAACAATCTATGAACACATCTTTGTTGAATCAATGGCATTTTTTAAGAATTTTTAGGTTAATAATAGCCATCGCCATCATTATTCAAGCCGTTTATACAAAAGAATGGATAATGGGTATTGTAGGTGTTTTGTTTGCAGTAATGGCACTATTCAATGTTGGATGTTGTGGTGTAAATGGATGTAAAACAACTCAGCGTAAATCTATAAATAACAATAATCATGCAGACGAAGTTTTTGTGGAGGAAGTTAAATAAGCAGCTTTTAGTGTATACTATTACGGCTTTTGTAGGAGGAATGTTAGGTTGGTTATATTGGAAGTTTATTGGTTGTGAAAGTGGTTCTTGCTCTATTACATCAAAACCATTTAACAGTGCTGCTTACGGAGCAATAATGGCTATATTGGTTACGAATTTATTCATAAGTAAAACAGTAAATAACAAATGAAATTTTCTGAAATAATTGCAGATAAAAAGCCTGTTTTGGTCGATTTTTTTGCAGAATGGTGTGGTCCTTGTAAAACAATGGCTCCTATTTTAAAAGAGGTAAAAGATACTGTTGGTGATTCTATTACCATCATTAAACTAGATGTAGACAAAAATCCAAAAGTAGCAAGTGCATATCAAATTCAAAGTATACCAACACTTATTTTGTTTAAAGAGGGAAATATCATGTGGCGAAAAATGGGTATTGTTTCAAAATCAAATCTTATACAACTTATTCAACAACACTTTTAAATCAAGATCATGAACTTTTTTCAACAATTATTTTCAAGTAAAAAAGAAGACATTGCAGCTTTTATAAGTGAAGGTGCTTTATTGGTAGATGTAAGAACGCCAAGTGAATATGCAAGTGGGCATATTAAAGGTTCTGTAAATATTCCTGTAGATACAATTCCTCAAAAATTAACTGCTTTCAAAAATCAAAAGCATATTATTGTTTTTTGCAGAAGTGGCAACAGAAGTGCTATGGCAAAAAATTTATTACAGCAAAATGGATTTAACAATGTAGTAAATGGAGGCACTTGGACACACGTTAATCAATTTGTTCAGTAATACATTCTTACATTTATTTAATCAAAAATTAGAACACACAATGATGCGTTTTGTCGAATGGTTACAACAGCCTTGGCCTTGGTATATTGCTGGCCCATTAATTGGACTAACAGTTCCGCTTTTATTAATTTTAGGAAATAAATCGTTTGGTATTAGTGCATCGTTAAGGCATATTTGTGCAGCATGCATTCCTGCAAATATTCCTTTCTTTAAGTACGATTGGAAAAAAGAAAGTTGGAATTTATTTTTTGTATTAGGCATTTTTTTGGGTGGAGTGATTGCTGTTACTTATTTACATCAAAACACACCAATTCAATTACATCAAAAATTGGTAGATGAATTGGCTGTATATGGAATAACCGATTTTTCTGGATTAATTCCCAATCAATTGTTTAGTTGGCCACAGTTATTTACACTTAAAGGTTTTTTAATGATGGTTGTTGGTGGCTTTTTAGTAGGTTTTGGAACAAGATATGCTGGTGGATGCACAAGTGGTCATGCCATTACTGGATTAGCCAATTTACAGTTGCCATCACTTATTGCTACTTGCTGTTTTATGGTAGGTGGTTTTATTATGGCAAACCTTATTTTACCTTTTATTTTAATGCTTTAATTAAAAATTTAGAATGGAAACAAATACTGATTTTGAAGTACGATCGTTAGATACTGCTTGTATAAATGAAAGTTCATTACAACATAAATGGTACCATCAAATAAAATATTTAATAGTAGGAATTTTGTTTGGAATTGTATTCGTAAAATCTGAAGTTATTAGCTGGTTTAGAATTCAAGAAATGTTTCGTTTACAATCGTTCCATATGTACGGAATTATAGGAAGTGCAGTTGTTGTAGCTGCAATATCAGTATGGTTTATCAAGCTTTTTAAAGTAAAAACAATTTATGGCGAACCCATAGTTTTTCATGCTAAACAATTTAATAAAGGACAAGTTTTTGGCGGTCTTTTATTTGGTTTAGGTTGGGCAGTTACTGGTGCTTGTCCAGGACCATTATTTGCTCAAATTGGTATTGGTGCAACAGTAGTTGTAATTACATTATTCAGTGCCATTGCAGGAACTTGGGTTTATGGTTTGGTAAGAAATAAGTTGCCTCATTAGTTTTTTTGATTAATTTGATATTATTTCTTCCAAAAGAATTACAATGAACAATTTGTTTTCAAGTTTTGATACACTTTTCGAAGCTCCGTTGATTCAAGAAATGCAGCAGTTTGGCGAAATCAAGCAATTTAACGAAGGCGATTTAATTATGGATTATGGTAAGTATATTAGAATGATGCCTTTAATTTTAAAAGGTACCATTAAAGTACTTAGAAAAGATGATGATGGAAATGAAATTTTACTGTACTATTTAACCAGTAACGAAAGCTGCTCTATGGCTTACAGTTGTTGTGTAGAAGCTAAAAAAAGTGAAGTAAAAGCAATTGCAGAAGAAGATGTGGTTTTATTGGCAATTCCACATATAAAGCTAGATGAATGGTTGTGCAAATACACATCTTGGAAAAACTACATTATGCATAGTTTCAATGAACGTTTTTTAGAGTTATTAAAGTCTATTGAAAGTATTGCATTTCATAAACTAGACGAACGTTTGGTTGCATATTTAAAAGAAAAGCAACGCCTTTCTGGTTCAAGTGTTATAAAGGCTTCTCATTATTTAATTGCCGACGAATTGGCAACTTCTAGAGTGGTGATTTCTCGATTATTAAAACAACTCGAAAATCAAAAGAAAATTATTCTTTACCGAAATGAAATTAAGCTAATGAACAGCTTTTAAGAGCACAAAAAAAGTCACTAATTTTTCTGAGAAATTAGTGACTTTTTTTAACGTATCAACTCCATTAGTTTAATACCTCAATGCCCTTTGCTTGAATTACAATTTCTTTCTTATCTTCTTTTATCGCATCAATTTCTGCTTTGGTTTTTCCTGCATCTTCTGCATAATGTTTTAATTGAGCTACTGTTGTTACTTTATTTACAGCTGTACCAGTAATTGCGATTTGTTTGCCGTTTAAAGCAAGTGGTACTAAAAACGCATGGTCTTTCATTTTTACCATCATATTACCATTGGCTGTTTTTACTTTTATCCAGCATCCTTCTGCTTTACAAACCTCTACTACTTCTGCTTTTACATTTACTTCAGCACTCTCTTTTGTGCCCATTGTATTGGCCATTTCGTTTACATCAATTGCTTTATTTACCGCTACTTCTTTTCCAAATTTTGCACCTTTATCTGCTAGTACTTTTGGTGGTTGTGCTAAAGCTATGGTACTTATTAAAACTGATACCGATACAATTATTAACTGTTTCATGTGTTTGGTTTATTTGATTATTAGAATTAATGTTTTATTAAAAGTTTATTGAAATGAAAAGGATAACATGACTGCTTGTTTACAAGTTGTTTGTACGCCTGAAATTAAATTTTTAATAACGCAATTTCCTTCTTCTAATTCTTTGCTACCTATAATGATGGCAAAAGGAATTTGTTTTTTTTCTGCATACTTAAACTGCTTGTCTAATTTGGTATTTTCATGAAACAACTCACAACTAATTTCTTGTTTTCTAAGTTGTTGCATCCAATTAAAAGCAACATTGCTTTCCTCTACACCAAGATTAAAAAATAGAACCGTTGTGCCAATTTGTACTGTTTCAGGAAAAAGTTGTAATTCTTCCATTACGTCATAAATTCTATCTACACCAAAACTAATGCCAACGCCAGGCACATTCGGTACTCCAAACAAACTGGTTAAATCATCGTATCTGCCACCGCCACCAATACTTCCCATTTGAACTTTTTGGGCTTTAATTTCTAAGATAATTCCGGTGTAATAATTTAATCCTCTTGCTAAAGTAAAATCTACAACCAATTGTACATTTTCTGAGCTATTTGTAGGAGGATGTTTTAATACATATTCTATTTCTTCTAAACCAGCTTTGCCTGTTTCGTCGTTTCCTAATATATTGTAAAGAGCATTTACTTTTTCTGAATTCGAGCCAGAAATTTGCAAATATTGCTCAATTTTTTCAATTTGATTGGAGGTTAATCCATTGGTTAAAAGCTCTTCTTTTACTTTTTCAATGCCAATTTTATCTAGTTTATCTATGGCAACAGTAATGGCTGTCATATTGTTAGCACCACCACAAACATTTGCCAATGCTGCCAATACCTTTCTACTATTTATTTTAATTTCTACAGGAATTCTTAATTTATCAAAAACGGTTGCATAAATATGTACCAATTCTACTTCATTCAACAAACTTTTACTACCAACAACATCGGCATCGCATTGATAAAATTCTCTGTATCGGCCTTTTTGTGGTCTATCAGCTCTCCAAACTGGCTGAATTTGGTAGCGTTTAAAAGGTAATGTTAGCTGTCCATAATTCATGGCAACATATCTTGCAAACGGAATGGTTAAATCGTATCTCAAAGCCCGTTCGGTAATTCCTTTTGTATTTTTACCCGCTAAAACCTGTTCAAAATCTGCTTTAATTTTTTCATGTTTTTGTGGATTCTCTAATCCATTATTCAATATCTTAAATATCAATTTATCACCTTCTTCACCATATTTACCCATCAATGTTTCTAAATTTTCCATTGCAGGTGTTTCTAATGGGGCAAAGCCATACAACTCAAATACAGATTGAATGGTACGTAAAATATACTGTCGTTTACGAACTACTAATGCCGAAAAATCTCTTGTCCCTTGTGGTAATCCCACGTTCACTTTTGCCATACGCTTATCATTATACTGTAGTTGGCAAATATATTACCGATTTGCTCAAATGTTTATGTTTCCGTTTTACTTGCTTTTTTGTAGCCATTCATGTGTAGCATATTGCTCAATAATTGCATTACAAGCTGAATCTAAAAGATGAAACACTTCATAGTATGCTGTTTCTTTTTCTCCCCAAGGATCAGGAACTGCTTTGTTTTGGTTTGGATAAATGGTGTTGAGTATCAGATCAATTTTGTCTTCATTCCAAAGTTTTCCAGCAATTTTTTTAGCGTCATTATAATTGTTGCTGTCCATCACATAAATTTTATCAAACTCAATAAAATCTTTGGCTGTAAGCTGTCTACCTTTCTGTTTACCAATATCAATTCGATTTTCTAAAGCAACTTTTTGAGAAAGTATATGAGGAGGTTCTCCAATATGATAGTTACTTGTACCTGCACTATCAATCTTCCATTGAAGACCCGCTTGTATTACTTTGTGGTTTAAAATCCCTTCTGCTAAAGGGCTTCTACATATATTTCCTAAACACACCATTAAAATTTTCATACTATCTATATTTTCAATTTTTGTAAAATGGTTTTAAAGCAAACAGTCATTGTAAAAAACAGATACACTATTCCTTTATGGAAAATTATTCAAACAGCATCTTCTTTCTAAATTTTTCATTAGTTGTCATATTCATCTAAAATACATGTTTAACGTTTCAACATTATTTCTATGAATGGTAATGAAAAAAAACAAAAATCACTATATTGCCAACCCTCTTACGACACAAATATTAAAAATGGAAACAAATTTTAGAGAAAAACAAAAAAAAAGCTACGAAATAGCTAGAATGGCCAAAGACATTACAATGGCTATTCTAATATTATCTATGGCTGTTTTAATGTTTTTTTCTGAACAATTGAAAGTAGAGCAAATTGCAGATTTAGATAAATTGTTTCGTTACTTTTTTGGTGGTTTGTGTTTGTTGTATGGAGGTTTTAGGTTGTATAGAGGTGTAAAGAGAGATTATTAAAATGAGTACAAAAAAAACGTTTTGGTGCTTCTTACTTATTGTTATTGGCTTTGTAGCTTGTAATAACAATACTGTAAAAGATGAGAGAGATTCTCCCAAACAAGGAACCATTTATATAAGTGTAGATGAAAGCTTTAAACCTGTTATTGAAGAGCAGATTAAAGTGTATGAATCTACATTTCCTAATGCACACATTGTTGCTTCTTACAAATCAGAGGCAGAATGTTTTAGAGACTTGCAAAAAGATAGCACAAGGCTTATCATTGTTGCAAGAGGATTAAATGAAGAAGAGCAAGATTACTATGAAAAAAAATTACGATTTAGGGCTCAATTCGATTTAATTGCTTACGATGCTGTTGCTGTAATTGTAAATAACAAAGCAAGAGATAGTGTATTTACCATTGATAATTTGCAAGAAATTTTAAGTGGTAAATCTGCAATGGAAGCCGTAATGGATGGGAAAAATGCAACAAGTACAGTTCGTTATTTGAAAGATAGTATTTTAAAAAATCAACCTTTTGGAAAAAATGTTGTTGCAGCAAAAAGTAGCGAAGATGTTGTAAAAGTGATTGCTGAAAAGCAAAATGCCATTGGTTTTGTTGGACTAAATTGGATTGGCGACAATTACGATGAAAAGCAACAACAACAATTAAAGAAGGTAAAATTAGGATTGGTAGAATGTGTACGCTGTGTAGAAAAAGGTTTTTTTGCAAAGCCATCTCAAGCCTCTATCAGTTATGCACAATACCCTTTGGCACGACCATTGTATTATATTCTTAAAGAAAATACATCTGGTTTAGGAACAGGATTTACCAATTTTATGGCCATTGAAAGAGGGCAACTAATTTTTAGAAGATCTTTTTTAGTTCCTGCAAAAATGAATTTTAACAAACGTAAAAGCAATATAAAAGACGAAGATTTGTAATTAATTAAAACACGACTAATGAAAAAAATCGTATCCCTATTATTTATTGGTTTAGTAACTGTAAGTGTGTTGGCTGCACAAACCATTACTGATGGTGTGAAAATGCTGAATTATGGAAAAAATAAATCAGCAAACGACATTTTTAAAAAACTGTACGATGCTACTCCAAAAGATCCACAAGTAATTTACTGGTATGGTCAAGCTTTACTAGCGTTAGAAGATGTAAAAGCTGCAAAAGCATTGTACCAAAAAGCATTGCAAGAAGGTATTAATGATGCTTGGCTTTTAGTTGGAATGGGACACGTAGAAATTGTAGAAGGTGGTGATTTAAATAGTGCTAAACAAAAGTTTGAGCAAGCAATTACCATGACTACAGCTACAAAAGGAAAAAATAAAGGCAAACCAAGTGCTGATATTTTAAATGCAATTGGCTATGCAAATGCCGACGGTGGAAGCAAACAAGGCGATCCTTTATATGCAATTGACAAATTAAAACAAGCTGGTACTATTGATTTAGTAAATCCAGATATTTTTGTAACAATGGGTATTTGCTACTTAAAATTAGGTGGCGATCAAGGCGGAGAAGCTGTAAAAGCATTTCAAGAAGCAATAACACGAGATCCCAAAAATGCAAGGGCTATGTATAGAATTGGTAAAATTTATCAAAGCCAAGGCAATAAAGATTTATTTGAAGAATATTACAGTAAAGCAATGGCTGCTGACATCGCATTTCCATTGCCTTATGCAGAGTTATACGATTATTATGCTAACAGAGACGTAGCAAAAGCAAGAGAAAATATTGAAAAATATATTCAATATGCTGATAAAGATTGTGCTACAGATTATGTTTATGCAGACTATTTATTTAGAGCAGGCAAATACCAAGAAAGCTTAGAAAAAGCGAAACAATTAGAAAGTGGTGAATGTAAATCATATTACAGAATCAATTTATTGTATGCTTACAACTACGATCGTTTAGGCGATTCTATCAATGCAAAAAGCTATATTCAAAAACACTTTGCAGCGGCACCTGAAAATAAAGTTCAAATAACAGACTACGAATTAGCAGTAAAAATTTTCTCAAGATTTAAAGGCGAAGAAAACTCAGCCGTAAGCTATTTAGAAAAAGCGATGGCAAAAGATAGTGCTGTTAATAATAGAGTTGCTTACATGAACCAAGCTGCTGACATTATGGGAAAAGCTCAAAATTTTGATGAGCAAATCAAATGGATGCAAAAAGCAGTAGAAGCGAAAGGCGGTGCAATGGGAGAAGCAGATTACTATAAAATGGCTAACAGTGCATTAAATGGTAAAAACTATGAAGCAACAATGGCCATAGCTAAAAAATATATTGCTGCATTTCCAGATAAACCACAACCTTATTATTTTAATGTGAAAGCTGCAAAATCTATCGATACAAGTGGTGCTTTAGGTACAGCTGTTGAACCCATCTTACAACAAAATGAGTTTTTCTCTAAAGACATAGAAAAAAACAGAAAACCGATATTTGTTAATTTATATTACTTACTTATTTATTATAACGATAAAGCGAAAGATTTAACAAAAGCAATCGAGGTTTGTGATAAAATGTTGGCTTTATACCCAACAGCAGGCGACGAAAACAACACTTTTGCCACAAAAACCAAGGAAGCCCTGATGAAAGTGGCTTCAAAAACGCCAACACCAAAGCCATAACTACTCGGTTTTAAAAATAATTCAGAAATAACTCCTCTTTAAACAGGAGTTATTTTTTTGTATTGGTCACAACCTTATTTTTGCAACTTACAAATTTTAAACACTATGCATTGGCTATCTATTCTTTTAGATGTTGCAGATACTTCTTCAGCTAGTTATTTTCCCATTGGTGTTCAATTAATTTTTGCAGCTGGCTTTGTAGCCACAATGATTGGTGTTTCAGCACTCGTTGGGCCAAAACGCAAAACCAAAGACAAATTAGAAAATTTTGCAAGTGGAATTGAAAGTCATGGTGATGCTCGTCAACCAATGGCAATTAAGTATTTTCTAGTTGCAATTCTGTTCGTTTTATTTGATGTAGAGGTTATTTTCTTTTATCCTTATGCTGTTAATTTCAAATCATTAGGTTGGGATGGATTTTTAGCAGTGCTTATGTTCGTTGGTTTTTTTTTAATTGGGTTTACATACATTATAAAAAAGGGTGCTTTAACTTGGGAAGATTAATCCAGTTGATTAACCTTTCCAACATTTTCTTTTTCAAAGAACAATAATCTAGGTTTCGTGTTTATAAAAGGTAATTCATTTTGTTTTTAAATTTTTATTATGCGTCCAGTACGATTTAATATTCATCCTAAAGAAGCTAAAGTAGAAGATGCTGTTGCAGCACCACCTCCTGGTTTTGCAGGAGAGGGTTTTTTTACAACAACCATGAGTGATGTTGTTGGATTGGCTCGTAAAAATTCATTATGGCCATTGCCATTTGCAACTTCTTGTTGCGGTATCGAATTTATGGCAACAATGGGTTCGCATTATGATTTATCAAGATTTGGAAGTGAAAGGGTAGGGTTTTCACCCCGTCAGTGCGATTTATTAATGGTAATGGGAACAATTTCTAAAAAAATGGGTCCAGTTTTGCGTCAGGTTTACTTACAAATGGCAGAACCTCGTTGGGTAATTGCCGTTGGTGCTTGTGCAAGTAGTGGTGGTATTTTTGATACATACAGCGTTTTACAAGGAATTGATCAAGTAATACCTGTAGATGTTTATGTTCCTGGCTGTCCACCAAGACCAGAAGCTATTATCGATGGTTTTTTGCGTATTCAAGATTTAGTGGGTCAAGAAAGTGTAAGACGTAGAAATGGAGAACAATACAAGGCGTTGTTAAATAGCTACGGCATCGAATAAAATTGCGGCTTGTAGTTTTTTCATCAATTGCATACAAACATAAAGAGTAGATAAATGGCTTTAACCAATCAATATATTCAAGAAAAGCTAACAGAAAAATTTGGCGAAACGGTTTCTAATTTTCAAGAAATCTATGGTATGCTTACTTTTGAAGCACCCAAAGAAGCCAATTTAAAAGTATTACAATACTTATATGATGAAGAAACATTACAGTTTCAATTCATGACCGATTTGTGTGCTGTACATTATCCAGAAAAAGTTGGTGCTGAATTAGCTGTTGTTTATCATTTACATAATCTTGTAGAAAACGTACGTATCCGCTTTAAAGTGTTTACGAGTGTTGCTACACCAGATGTTTTTACAGCATCACAATTATTTTCTGCAGCAAATTGGATGGAGAGAGAGACCTACGATTTTTACGGCGTAAATTTTGTGGGACATCCTAATTTAAAGCGTATCTTAAATGTAGACGAAATGGATTATTTTCCATTAAGGAAAGAGTTTCCATTAGAAGATCAAACAAGAATTGATAAAGATGATGAAATGTTTGGTAGAGGATAAGTTTGCATTACATGTAATCATCGCACACAGAATATGCTTGAACAAACAATAATTAATTTTTCCTGTAAAGGATAATCATATGGATCAACATATAAAACTGCCAGAAGGCTCGATAGAAAAACAAACAACAACGCTTAACCTTGGTCCAACACACCCAGCAACGCATGGCGTTTTCCAAAATATTCTTGAGTTAGACGGTGAAAGAATTGTATCGGCAGAACAAACCGTTGGGTACATTCATAGAGCTTTCGAAAAACTAGCAGAACGTAGACCTTTATATCAAATTACACCTATTACCGATCGTTTGAATTATTGTAGCAGTCCTATTAACAATATGGGATGGCACATGACTTGTGAAAAACTCATGAAAATTCAAACGCCAAAAAGAGTAGATTATTTACGTGTAATCATAATGGAATTAGCTCGTATTTCAGACCATTTAATCTGTAATTCAATTGTTGGCGTTGATACGGGTGCATATACTGGATTTTTATATGTGATGCAATATAGAGAGTTAATTTATGAGATTTATGAAGAAATTTGTGGCTCTCGTTTAACAACAAATATTGGTAGAGTTGGTGGATTTGAAAGAAATTTTAATGCAACCGCCTTCGAAAAATTAGAAAAATTCTTAAGAGAATATCCTAAAGTTTTAAAAGAGTTCGAAAATCTGTTTACCCGTAACAGAATTTTCATGGACAGATTAATAGGAACAGGTGCAATTAGTGCAGAAAGAGCCTTAAACTATGGATTTACTGGCCCCAATTTAAGAGCTGCAGGTGTAGATTACGATGTACGTGTTCATTCTCCTTATTCAAGCTACGAAGATTTTGATTTTACAGTACCTGTTGGAAATACAGGTGATAATTACGATCGTTTTTTAGTTCGTAATCAAGAAATGTGGCAAAGCTTAAGCATTATTGAGCAAGCGTATCAAAAAGTACAAGCATTTAAAGGTGCAGAGGCTGAAGTGTATCATGCAGAAGTTCCAGAGTTTTATTTGCCTAAAAAAGAAGATGTGTACACCAAAATGGAAGCACTAATTTGGCATTTTAAAATTATTATGGGAGAAACTGCAATTCCGAAAGGTGAAGTGTACCATAGTGTTGAAGGTGGAAATGGTGAATTAGGTTTTTATTTTATAAGTGATGGTGGAAGAACACCTTATCGGTTACATTTTAGAAGACCAAGTTTTATTTACTATCAGGCATATTCTGAGCTTACTAAAAATGCAATGTTAAGTGACGCTATTATTACTATGAGTAGCTTAAACTTAATTGCAGGTGAGTTAGATGCATAATTAAGCGTAGATAAAAACAACAAAAACAAACATTCAAACTTAAAATAAACTAGTTAGAAGTGAAATTTAACGAACAACAAATGGCTGAGTTTAATAGGTTAGTGGCACGTTATCCGGAAGGAAAACAAAAAAGTGCTTTACTACCTGTTTTACATTTGGCACAAGATAGTTTTGGTGGTTGGTTAAGTGCAGAAACAATGGATTATGTGGCAGAATTGTTAAGCATTAAACCAATTGAAGTGTATGAAGTAGCTACTTTTTACAGCATGTACAACTTAAAACCTGTTGGTAAATATTTGTTTGAGGTTTGTCAAACTGGTCCATGTATGGTGAGTGGTTGCGATGATATAATTGCATACATTGGTCAAAAACTAAACATAAAACCGGGTGAAACTACAGCAGACGGCTTATTTACTTTAAAAACAGTAGAATGTTTAGGTGCTTGTGGTTATGCTCCTATGATGCAATTAGGTAAGCATTATAGAGAACATTTAACAAAGGAAAAAGTAGACGCAATTATTGAAGAATGCAGAAACAATGCTGCTGTAAACAATTAATATGAAAAAAATATTCTTATTGCCAATTATGTGCTTGTTTGTTTTTGCAGGTTTTGCACAAACAAATGAAGAACAAGCAGTTTCTGAAACCATATTGGCAGTGCATAAAGCAATTTTTGTAAATAAAGATAGTGCGGCTTTAGAAAATTTAATAGGTAAGGAATTAAGTTATGGTCATTCTGCTGGTAAAGTAGAAAATAGATCAGAAATGATTAAGGCAGTTGCTAACAGTAAATCTACTTACACCAATTTAGATGCTAAAGTATTGTCTGTAAATATTCAAGGAAAAACTGCTGTTAGCAGGTATTTGTTAACAGGTACAGAAACCAAGCTAGATGGAAAATCAACTGAATTAAAGCTGAATATTTTGCAAGTTTGGTTAAAAGAAAAAAAGAGTTGGAAACTAATTGCACGACAAGCAGTGAAAGTAAGCTAAGCTTTTTAAAAGCTGTATTATTTTGATATAGTTGTGTAGTTGAAAGGAAAGAGCTGAATAAAGTTATAACCGTTGAAGAGTGCGACGCAACGAAAGTTGAAAAGGGCTGTAAAAGCTGGTAACAAAAAACAAAAAATAAAAGTAAAAAAGCAAAAAATGAATTAGCATAAGCTTCTTTTTTGGGCTTTTAACTTTTCACTTAATATAAATATGGGAATAAAACTATTACTCGAAAAAGCACATGTACCTGGCATTCGTACCTACGAAGTTTATCGTAGAGAAGGCGGTTACAGAAGTGTTGAAAAAGCTTTAAAAACAATGGATCCTGCATCTATTGTAGAAGAAGTGAAGAAAAGTGGTTTACGTGGACGTGGTGGTGCAGGTTTTCCTGCTGGAATGAAGTGGAGTTTTATTGCAAAACCAGAAGGTGTGCCTCGTCATTTGGTTTGTAATGCCGATGAAAGTGAACCAGGTACTTTTAAAGACCGTTACTTAATGGAGTTTTTACCCCATTTATTAATTGAAGGTTTAATTGTATCGTCCTTTGCCTTAGGTTCTAATGCAACGTACATTTATATAAGAGGAGAATATGCTTGGATTCCTGATATTTTAGAACATGCAATTGAAGAAGCAAAAGCAGCTGGATTTTTAGGAAAAAATATTTTAGGAACTGGTTTCGATTGTGAAATATATGTTCAACGTGGTGCTGGTGCTTATATATGTGGAGAGGAAACTGCATTGATAGAAAGTTTAGAAGGCAAAAGAGGAAATCCAAGAATTAAACCACCATTTCCAGCTATTCAAGGTTTATGGCAGCGTCCAACAGTGGTGAACAATGTAGAAACATTAGCTGCTGTTGTACCTATTATAAATATGGGTGGAGAAGAGTATGCTAAAATTGGTGTTGGACGTTCTACAGGTACTAAATTAATTTCAGCTTGTGGTAATATTAATAAGCCTGGTGTTTTTGAAATTGATATGACCATTAGCGTAGAAGAGTTTATTTATAGTGATGAATATTGTGGTGGAATAAAAAATGGGAAACGATTAAAAGCTTGTATTCCTGGAGGATCTTCTGTACCTATTTTACCAGCTAACTTGTTGTTGAAAACTGCAAAAGGCGAAACACGTTACATGAACTATGAAAGTTTAAGTGATGGAGGTTTTGCTACAGGTAGTATGATGGGTAGTGGTGGATTTATTGTTTTAGATGAAGATCAATGTATTGTAAAAAATACACTTACACTTGCAAGATTTTACCGTCATGAAAGTTGTGGACAATGTTCTCCTTGCAGAGAAGGAACAGGATGGATGGAGAAAATATTGAAAAATATTGAGTTTGGAAAAGGTAAAATGAGTGATATTGATTTGCTGTGGGATATTCAACGCAAAATTGAAGGAAATACGATTTGTCCTTTAGGTGATGCAGCAGCATGGCCTGTAGCAGCAGCTATTAGACATTTTAGAGATGAATTTGAATGGCATGTAAACAATCCTGAAGAATCACAAACAAGAAATTTTGGATTGGCACATTATGCAGATGAAATTCATGTACCTGTAACAGCTTAGATTTTCACGCAACGACGCAAAGAAAGCAACGCTAGCAACGTTTCTTGAAGTTTTCAGAGTACGTTGAGTGGAATGATAGATATCCTTGCGTGGAACTATGGAAAAGAGAGAAAATGAATTAGCTAAGTTGGTGCTTGATGTTTGCTTTCGTATTCATCGTTTGTATAGGCCTGGATTATTTGAAAGTGTGTATGAAGAAATATTTTGCTATGAGTTTGAAAAAGAAGGAATTGCCTTTGAACGACAAAAAGCTATTCCATTAATTCATGAAAAAGTAAAATTAGAAGCAGGGTTTAGAGCAGATGTAATTATTGAGAATAAGTTATTAGTAGAGTTTAAAAGTATAGAGCAATTAGCTGAAGTTCATTATAAACAAGTTCAAACTTATTTAAAGCTAACTAATATCAAACTTGGTTTATTAGTCAACTTTAATACAGTTTATCTCAAAGATGGAATTCATAGAATTGCAAATGGATTATAAAATTAATATCGTTGCGTTCGTTGTATTCGTGGTTATTGAAATAAGTTAGAATAGCAATTTGTTGAAGTTCATTATAAACTTGGTTTAAAAGTGACATTCAGCAAATTGTAAATAAATTATAAATAAGTATCGTTGCGTTCGTTGTATTCGTTGCTTCGTTGCGTGAAATAATATAAAATGGCAGATTTATTTAAAGTAACAATTGATAACATTACCATAGAAGTTGCACCTGGCACTTCTATATTAGAGGCTGCTCGTAAAATTGGTGGAGAAGTTGCTCCTCCTGCAATGTGTTTTTACAGTAAGTTAAAAGGTAGTGGTGGTAAATGTCGTACCTGTTTAGTAGAGGTTAGTAAAGGTTCTGAAAAAGATCCTCGTCCAATGCCTAAATTGGTGGCAAGTTGTCGTACAACAGTAATGGATGGAATGGAAGTAAAGAACATTACTTCTCCAAAAGTTATTGATGCAAGAGCAGGTGTGGTAGAGTTTTTATTGCTCAATCATCCGTTAGATTGCCCAATTTGTGATCAAGCTGGAGAATGTCATTTGCAAGATTTAAGTTACGAACATGGTAAAGAAGGTACACGTTACGAATTTCAGCGTCGTACATTCAAAAAGCATGATTTAGGTCCATACATACAACTACACATGACACGTTGTATTATGTGTTTTCGTTGTGTGTATACAGCCGACCAATTAACGGCAAAAAGAGAACATGGTGTTTTAGATAGAGGCGATCATGCAGAAATTGCCACATTTATAGAAAAAAGTTTAGAAAATGATTTTATAGGAAATGTAATAGACGTTTGTCCTGTAGGTGCATTAACCGATAAAACTTTTAGATTTAAAAATAGGGTTTGGTTTTTAAAACCGATGAATGCCCATAGAGATTGCCCAACTTGTAGCGGAAAAGTTACACTTTGGAATAGAGGCGATGAGGTGTTTAGGGTAACTGCACGTAAAGACGAATGGGGTGAAGTAGAAGAATGGATTTGTAATACTTGTCGCTTCGAAAAGAAACAAACAAGTGATTGGGTAATTGAAGGTCCAAGAGAAATTAGTAGACAATCTGTTATTTCTCAAGGTCATTATGCAGGAAATGTTGGCACTGTAAAACCTACAGAAACATTTGTAGCTGTAAATGATGGAAGAACGCCTCAATTGCTAATGGATATTCATTCTGTAAGTGAAGTTAACAAACCAGAAATTCAGTTGAGTGCAATTAATGGTCCATCTCATTCAACAGATTTTAAAGCTTAATACATTTAATTGTAATAATACCAACATGACACTACTAGCTTTCGATTGGATTTTATTGATTGAAAAACTAATTCTAATTGCCATTATTATTTTCGCAAGTTTAGGAATTGCCTTATATACCACATTTGCTGAACGTAAAGTGGCTGCTGTTTTACAAGATCGTCCTGGACCAAATAGAGCTGGTCCTTGGGGTTTGCTGCAGCCTTTTGCAGATGGATTGAAATTAATTACCAAAGAAGAAATTATTCCAAACTCTGCTAACAAAGCATTATTTATTTTAGGTCCAGGTTTGGCTATGACTGCTGCTTTAATGACTTGTGCCGTTGTGCCTTGGGGTAATGAAGTAAAAATGTTTGGAAGAAATATTGCCTTACAAATTGCAGACATTAACATTGGAATTTTATATGTTTTTGGTGTAGTGAGTATGGGTGTTTATGGAATAATGATTGGTGGTTGGGCAAGCAATAATAAATTCTCATTAATGGCTGCATTACGTGGTGCTAGCCAAGCAATTAGTTACGAATTGGCAATGGGTTTATCATTAATAGCACTGTTAATGATTACAGGATCTCTAAGTTTAAAAACCATTGTTCTTCAACAAATGAGTGATGGGCATTATTGGAATATTGTGTATCAACCCTTAGGATTTTTAATTTTCTTTATTTGTGCATTAGCAGAATGTAATCGTACTCCTTTTGATTTACCAGAGGCTGAAAATGAATTAAACTTTGGATATCACCAAGAATATTCTTCTATGAAATTGGGTTTTTACCTTTTTTCTGAATACATCAACATGTTTATTAGCAGTGCAATTATGGCTACTATGTTTTTTGGTGGATACGATATTCCTTTCTTTGATGAAAGTACTATTGATGTAAACTTAGCTGCTGCTTTGGGTGTTGTGGCTTTATTGGCAAAAGTGGTGATTTTTATTTTTGTATTTATGTGGATTAGATGGACTATTCCAAGATTTAGATATGATCAATTGATGAATTTGGGTTGGAAAAAAATGATTCCGTTGGCTTTATTAAATATGCTATTAACAGGTGCATTGAGTTTGTGGCTTCAAAAGTAAATATTGATTGAAAGGC
>Ga0209398_1000368_pt1 | contig 28815 bp, 29 predicted proteins | sample AshMeaBigSpring_FD_184125 | JGI IMG/M metagenome (GOLD analysis project Ga0209398, IMG submission 184125) | Groundwater microbial communities from Big Spring, Nevada to study Microbial Dark Matter (Phase II) - Ash Meadows Big Spring (SPAdes)... | ecosystem: Environmental > Aquatic > Deep...
GGCCCGCAAGATCGATCGCGGCGAGATCGAAGATCGCGAGATCGGCGGCCATGCCGGTCGCCAGAACGCCGATGTCGTCGCGGTTGAGGACCTTGGCGCCGCCCGAGGTCGCAAGCGCGAGTGCCTGGCGCGCCGAGAAGGCCCCTGCCCCGCCCAGAACCCGCTGGAGCAGCATCGCCTGGCGCGCCTCGGCCAGCATATGGCCGCTGTCGTTGGAGGCCGACCCGTCGACGCCGAGGCCGACGCGCACCCCCGCGCGCAGCATGCGCGCGACCGGCGCAATGCCGCTCGCGAGCCGCATGTTGGAGCACGGGCAGTGCGCAACTCCCGTCGCCGTCCGCGCGAAAAGCGATATCTCGGCGTCGTCCAGCTGCACGCAGTGCGCGTGCCAGACATCGGGCCCGGTCCAGCCGAGAGCCTCTGCGTAGGCGCCGGGCCGCAGGCCGAACGTCGCCGCGCTGTAGGCGACGTCCTCGGCGTTCTCGGCGAGGTGGGTGTGGAGCCCGACGCCGAGCCGTCGGGCCATCGCGGCTGAATCCCGCATCAGCTCTCGCGAGACCGAGAACGGCGAGCACGGCGCGATCGCGATCCGCAACATCGCGAAGCGGGCGGGATCGTGGAAGGTCCCGATCAGGCGCTCGCAGTCGCGGAGGATCGCATCCTCGCTCTCGACCAGGCTGTCAGGCGGCAGCCCACCTTTGGCGACACCGATGCTCATGGCGCCGCGCGAGGCGTGGAAACGCAAGCCGATCGCGTGCGCGGCACGGATCTCGTCGTCGAGCCGGGCTCCGTTCGGGAACAGGTAGAGGTGATCCGACGTGGTCGTGCACCCCGAAAGCGCCAGCTCGGCGAGGCCGACAAGCGCTGAGACGTGGATGTGATCCGGGCCCATGCGCGCCCAGATCGGGTAGAGCGTCGTCAGCCAGCCGAACAGCGCGGCGTCCTGCGCGGCCGGCACCGCGCGCGTCAGGTTCTGGAAGAGATGGTGATGCGTGTTGACGAGGCCCGGCACGACGACGTGGCCGCGGGCGTCGATGACCTCGTCGGCCGCAATCGGCAGCTCGCGCGTCGCACCGACTGCCTCGATGACGCCACCGCGCGCGAAGAGGCCGCCGTCCCGGATCTCGCGGCCGCCTGCGTCCATCGTGACGAGGACCGTGGCATTCTTGACCAGCAGCGTCCGCAAGGTTGTTGACCTTCAGCGGCCTAGTGTCCTTATCGTTCGCGAAGTTCGCCAAGAGTGCGCCGCAGGTGATTGCGAACTTCGCGAACGGGACATTAGCCGAGCCCGGCGCGTTTGAGCTGCGCTTCGAGCCGTGGCTTCTTCTCGGCGGCGATCCGCACGCGGCAGGTTGTATCGCCTCTGTCGCCGACGGTGCGATCGAGCACATCGGCGTTCTCGTGCAGCCAGTGGAGGAGCTTGCCCGCGGTGGACGGCAGCGTCAGCGTCATCTCGACATCCTCGGCGCCGAGCAGGGTGTCGATCGCGCCGAGCAGGGCGTCGATCCCCTCGCCCGTGACGGCGGAGACCGGCACCGCCGCGCGCTCCGAGCGGGACGCAGCAAGCCTCAGCTCGCTCTGCTTGTCGGGCGCCAGCAGATCGAGCTTGTTCCACACCTCGACGATGCTGGCGCCGGCCGCATCGGGGTCGATGCCGAGGTCGGCGAGCACGCGCTCGACATCGAGGCGCTGGGCCTCGCTTTCGGAATGAGCGATGTCGCGCACGTGCAGGATGAGGTCGGCATCGATGACCTCCTCCAGTGTCGCACGGAACGCAGCAACCAGCATCGTCGGCAGGTCCGAGATGAAGCCGACGGTGTCGGAGAGGATGATGCGCCGGGCGCTGGGGAACCGGACCTCGCGCATCGTCGGGTCGAGCGTCGCGAACACCTGGTCCTTGGCGAGCACGCCGGCACCGGTGATGCGGTTGAACAGCGTCGATTTGCCGGCATTGGTGTAGCCGACGATCGCGACCACCGGATAGGGTACCTTGCGCCGGCCGGTGCGATGCAGGGCGCGCGTGCGCACCACCTGCGCCAGGTCCTTCTTGATGGCGTCGATGCGGTCCTGCAGCATCCGGCGGTCGAGCTCGAGCTGGCTTTCGCCGGGTCCGCCGAGGAAGCCCGCGCCGCCGCGCTGGCGCTCGAGGTGGGTCCAGCTGCGCACGAGCCGGCTCTTCTGGTAGGTGAGGTGCGCGAGCTCGACCTGCAGCCGGCCCTCGCGTGTTGCCGCGCGCCGGCCGAAGATCTCGAGGATCAGCCCGGTACGGTCGAGCACCTTGGCACCCCACGCCTTCTCGAGGTTGCGCTGCTGCACCGGCGTGACGGCGTGATCGATGATGACGAGGCCGGTCGAGAGCGCATCGATCTCGGCCTTGATCTCGGCGACCTTGCCGGAGCCGAACAACGTCGAGGGGCGCGGCCGCGGCAGCGGCACGAGGTCGGCGCGAGCGACCTCGAGATCGATCGCCTCGACGAGGCCGACGGCCTCCGCGCGGCGATCCCCGGGCGCATGCAGCGGCGGCGGGCGGCGCTCGCCATCGTTGGGTTGCAGCGTCGTCCGCTGGCCGCGCGGCGGCACCGGCACGAGCACGAGGGCACGCTGCATGGAGAGCGGTGCGCGCGGCCGATCATCCGCCTCGCCGGCGGGCGCATCCGTCGCATCATACGTTCGGTCGTCGATCGCCGGCTACCCTTGCTGGCCTTGTGGACCCTCACCGGACTCCTGCTCGTTCAGGTTGACCGGCGCTCCAGGCATGATGGTCGAGATCGCATGCTTGTAGACGAGCTGGGAGTGACCGTCACGACGAAGCAGCACGCAGAAATTATCGAACCACGTGACGATCCCCTGCAGCTTGACCCCGTTGACCAGGAATATCGTCAGCGGCGTCTTCGCCTTGCGAACATGATTGAGAAACGTGTCTTGGAGACTTTGCGCGCGTTCAGCCATTGTTGTTGTCCGTTGCGTTAGACCGGTTTTTCTTTGCGGTGGCGCACGACCCACCTGCCTACTCATAGCCCAATTCCCGCGATAATCAGCAAACATCTTCACGACTGTACCGGCGATCGGGCCCTTCAGGGAAGGGACTTCGACCTTCCCTCGACGGATCAGTCTGCAACCTCGGCGACATCGTGGAAAAGTCCGCGCAACCGGGACGTCATCGAGCCCGGCACCCCGTTCGCCACCGGCGCCCCGTCGATGCTCACGACCGGCGTCAGGATATTGGTCGCGGAGGTAATGAAGACCTCCCGCGCGCGCTTCGCCTCCGCCACCGTGAATGGGCGCTCCACCAGCTCGATCCGCTCGCGTTTCAGAAGATCGATCAAGGTCATGCGCGTGACGCCACGCAGGATGTCCTTGTCGGCCGGGCGGGTGATGAGACGTCCCTCGGTGTCGACCATCCAGACGTTGTTGGAGGCGCCCTCGGTGATATAGCCCGCGGCATCGACGAACCAGGCATCCGACGCGCCGGCCGCCCGCGCCTGCTCCTTCGCAAGGCTCGCCGGCAACAGCATCACCGTCTTGATATCGCAGCGCTCCCAGCGCGTGTCGGGCCCCGTATGAACGGCGATGCCCCTCTCCGCCCGTGCCGCGGCCTTGGCCCGCGACGTGCTGCGGGCGAGGCAGACGACGGTCGGCGGCGTTCCCTCCGCCGGGAACAGGAAATCGCGCGGGGCGACGCCGCGGCTGACTTGCAGGTACACGAGGCCATCATCCACGCGATTGCGCCGCACCGTCTCGCGCAGAACACGCGCGAGCGCGGCACGGCTCATCGGCCGGGGCATGTGCAGTTCCTCGAGCGAGCGCTCGAGCCGCGCCATGTGCCGCGCTTCATCGACGAGCCGGCCGGACCTGACCTCGCAAACCTCGTAGACCGCATCGGCGAACTGGAAGCCGCGGTCCTCGGCGTGCACGCGGGCCTCGCCCCAGGGAAAATACCGGCCGTTGACGTAGACGACACGAGCCATTGCGCTCCCCTTCCCTCGCGGGCCGTAGTTCTACCCCTGCGCCGCGCCGCTGCGCTGATCCGAGCTGACGCCGAGCGCCCGCAGCTTGCGGTGCAGGGCCGAACGCTCCATGCCGACGAACTCGGCGGTGCGCGAGATGTTGCCGCCGAAACGGTTGATCTGCGAGAGCAGGTACTCGCGTTCGAAGATCTCTCGCGCCTCCCGGAGCGGTAGCGACATCAGGTGCTCCGAGCCGCCGTTGACGGGGAGCGGCACGTTGGAGCCGATCTCCTCGGGCAGCATGTCGGCGGTAATCGCCGCCTCGGCGTCGCCGCCGGCGAGGATCATCAGCCGCTCGATGTTGTTCCTGAGCTCGCGGACGTTGCCCGGCCAGTCATGCGCCTGCAGCACCGCGATCGCATCCTCACCGATGCGGCGCGCAGCGAGGCCGGAGGTCTGGGCGATCTGCTTGATGAAGTACTGGACGAGGTCGGGGATATCCTCGCGCCGCTCGGCGAGCCCCGGCACCCTGAGCGGCACCACGTTGAGGCGATGATAGAGGTCCTCGCGGAAGCGGGCCTCGCCCATCTCGCGCTCGAGGTCGCGGCTCGTCGAGGAGATGATGCGCACGTCGACCGCGACCTTCTGGCTGCCGCCGAGACGCAGGAATTTCTGCTCGACGAGCACGCGCAGCACCTTGCCTTGCGTCTCGACGGGCATGTCGGCGACCTCGTCGATGTAGAGTGTGCCGGTATGCGCCTCCTCGAGCGCGCCGACTTTGCGCGGCCCCCCGGTGCGGTCCTCGGTGCCGAACAGCTCCTCCTCCACTCGATCCGGCGCCATGGCGGCGGCATTCAGCACCACGAACGGCCCCTCCGCGCGGCCCGATTTGACGTGCATGACGCGGGCTGCAAGCTCCTTGCCCGAGCCCGAGGCCCCGCGGATGAGCACGCGGCTGTTGGTCGGCGCGACGCGATCGATGTTGGCGCGCAGGTGGTTGATGGCAGCCGACTTGCCGACCATGTCGGCGCTCTGCGTCGAGCGCTCCTTGAGCTGGCGAACCTCGCGGCGAAGCTGCGAGGCCTCGAGGGCACGCATCGTGACCAGCAGCAGCCGGTCCGCCTTGAACGGCTTCTCGATGTAGTCGTAGGCGCCGCGCTTGATCGCGGTCACCGCGGTCTCGATGTTGCCGTGGCCCGAAATGATCACCACGGGCAGGTCCGGGTGCACCTTCTTGATTGCGGAGAGCACCTCGAGCCCGTCGAGGCGGCTCCCCTGCAGCCAGATGTCGAGCACGACCAGATGCGGCCGCCGCTCCTCGATGTTGCGCAGCGCCTCGTCGCTGTCGCGCGCGAGGCGGCAGCGATGGCCCTCGTCCTCCAGGATGCCCGCCACCTGCTCACGGATGTCCGACTCGTCATCGACGACCAGGATGTCAGCTGCCATTCGGTGTCACTCCTTGCATCGCAAACGTTTCATTGGGCTTTCGGAAATTGCGTTCATTCGGCGGCGGCGCTCGCGGGCTTGGCGGCGCTCACCTGGGGCAGCGCCGGAAGAGTGATGCGCACCAGGGCGCCACGGGCCCGGCCTGGCACCACGGGCGCATCGTCGAGCGTGAGCACGCCGCCGTGCTGCTCGACGATCTTCTGGACGATCGCGAGGCCGAGGCCGGTACCCTTGCTGCCCTTCGTCGTCATGTAGGGCTCGAGCAGGCGCGAGCGGTTCTGCTTCGGCAGGCCGGGGCCGTTGTCGATGATCTCGATGTCGATGCGGTCATTCTGGACGTGGAGCGCGATGTCGACGCGCGGGCACCAGTCCGCGCCCTCGCCGGTCACCGCCTCGACGGCCTCGGTCGCGTTCTTGACGAGGTTGGTCACGGCTTGCGTGACGAGGCGCCGGTCGAACCGCGCCATCACCGCCGTGGCCGGCGCCGCCAGGTTGTAGCTCACCTTCGGATGCCCCTCGCGGAACAGGATCACCGAATCCTGAACCGCTTCCTTGATGTCGCTCAGCTCCATCACCGGTTTCGGCACCCGCGCGAAGGAGGCGAACTCGTCGACCATGCTCTTGATGTCGCCGGCCTGGCGCTCGATCGTCGCGGTGAGCTTGTCGAAGGTCTCGCGGTCCTCGGTGATGACGCGGCCGTACTTCCGCCGGATGCGCTCGGCCGAGAGAATGATCGGCGTCAGCGGGTTCTTGATCTCGTGCGCCATGCGCCGTGCGACCTCGCCCCAGGCGCTGGAGCGCTGGGCGGAGACGAGCTCGGTGATGTCGTCGAAGGTGACGACGCTGCTGCGGTCGGCCGCGTCAGCACCGCCGGTCCGGGTGATGCGCACCGCGAACGTTCGCTCATCACCTTTAATGGCGATCTTCACCTCGGACTGATGGCGCGGCTTCAGCTCGTCGCCGCCGGCTTGCGCGAGGACGCCGGCGAGCTCCGGCTGAGCCTCGGCGATGGGCTTGCCGACGAGCGCCTCGCCCGCGCGCGCGAGCAGCATCTCGGCCGAGCGGTTCGCGAGCGTGATGCACCCGTCCGAACCGACGCCGATGACGCCCGCGGTGACGCCGCTCAGCACCGCCTCCATGAAGTTGCGCCGCTCGAGCAACTGCTCATTGGTCGTCACGAGCTTCTCGCGCTGCGTGCGAAGCTCGCTCGTCATGGTGTTGAAGGTCGACGACAGCCGGCGCAGGTCGCCCTCCCCGCGCCGGATCGGCAGCTCGACGTCGAGGTTGCCGCGTGAAACTTCCTGGGCGCCGGCGATGAGCCGGCTGATCGGGGCGACGAAGCGGCTCGCGAACCAGAGGCCGACCCAGATCGCGGCGAGCAGCGCCGTCAGCGAAATCATGAAATACATGAGCCCGTGCACGATCTTGATCTGACCGCGGATGCGGCGGATCTGCTCGTACTCGGCAACGCCGGCCTGCGTTCGCCTGAGGTGGCCCATCACCTTCGGGCTGACACCGCGGGCGACGTAGAGGAACCGCCCCGGGTACTTCTCGAGCTTTGTGACCGCCGCCACGCGGAACGTGTTGTTCGGCATCAGCAGCGGCACCTGCCCCGCCTCGGCGGCCGGGATCACGGCGGCGGGCGGCGCGATGTAGGGCAGCTTCGGGTCCTCGATCGCCGTGACGATCGGCTTGCCGGCCGCATCGATGACATAGGCGGCCGGAAGATCGCGCAGGCCCGCATGCACGATCAGCAGCCGCTGCAGCTCCTTGGGATCGCGCGCTGCGGCCTCGGCGGCATCGTCGAGGTCCTTCGCCATGTTGACGATGTCGGTGCGGATGAGCTGCCCGTGCTCCTCGAGGTAGGCGTTGGCCACGTCGAGCGAGTTCTCGACGATCTGGCGGGTGCGGGTCGAGAACCAGGTGTCGAGCGAGCGTGAGAACGTCGTCGTCGCGGCGATCGCGAGAACGATCGCCGGCAGCGCCGCGACGAGGCTGAACAGGGCGACGATGCGGATGTGCAGGCGGGCGCCCGCGACCTTGTTCTTCCACGCCTTCCAGAGGCCTACCGCCTGCCAGGCGAGCACAGCGACCATCGCCAGGATCAGAATGCCGTTCAGCAGGTAGAACGGCAGCACAAGCTCGCTGCGCGGCGCGATCGGAGTGAGCCCCGTCAGAATGAGAAATGTGACGAGGGCGGAGAAGAGCGACAGCACGACCACGACGAGGCCGATCCAGAATGCCTTCTCACTCGTCTCGGGCAGCCGCAGCAGGCTGTCGCGAAACCGGTCGAGCTTGGCACTGGATCGGGGTCCCAGCACGTCTCGTTCATGCTCCTGCGGCGAAGCCCGGATCGGGGCGGCCTCGCATCCAATCGGGGCTCACCGGCGACGGCACGCGCTTCGGTAAACGCCTTCTCGGCGTGGCGTGTGTGGCGAGGTCGAGTGGGCGTTATTCCGGCGCAACACTGCGGCGGGAACTGAAACCCACCGATCACAAGCAACCGCACAACTGTGACATTTTCGCGACATTTAAGGGCGAGGTAGCGCTTTCGCCACACAGAAGTCAAGCGCCGTACGGAGCGCATGCACAGGGGTGGTTACGGACCGGAATGGTTACGGTGCCGGCGACTTCAGCACGGAAAGACCGAGCTGCTTGATGCGCGCGCGCAGCGTGTTGCGGTTGAGGCCGAGGAGCTCTGCGGCGCGGATCTGATTGCCGCGGGTGGCGACGAGGGCCGCAGTCAGCAGCGGCCGCTCCACCTCCTGGATGACGCGGTCGTAGAGCCCGGCAGGTGGCAGCTCCCGGCCGAAACCCGCGAAGTAGGCGGCGAGGTGCCGCTCGACCATCTCGGCGAGCTCCTTCGGCTCGGGTCGCGGGCCCTGGGCCGGCTCCGGCGCAGCCTTGGCGAGTTCGTTGTCGACGATGGTTGCAGCGATCATGTCCTGCGGGTAGAGGGCGACGAGCCGGCGCACGAGGTTCTCGAGCTCGCGCACGTTGCCGGGCCATGCATGCTGCTTCAGCCGCTCGACCGCGGCGGTGTCGAACGCCTTCTGGCCGAGCCCCTCGCGCGTCGCCTGGCGCAGGAAGTGGCGTGCGAGGTCGCCGATGTCCTCGAGCCGCTCGCGCAGCGGCGGCAGGCGCATCGGCACGACGTTGAGGCGATAGAACAGGTCCTCGCGGAACAGCCCCTGCTGGATCTGCGATCTGAGATCACGGTGGGTCGCGGCGATGATGCGCACGTTGGTCTTGATCGCGGTGCGGCCGCCGACGGTCGTGTACTCGCCCTCCTGCAGCACGCGCAGCAGCCGTGTCTGGGCTTCGAGCGGCATGTCGCCGATCTCGTCGAGGAACAGCGTTCCTCCCTCCGCCTGCTCGAAGCGGCCGGCCGCCCGGTTCTGCGCGCCGGTGAAGGCGCCGCGCTCATGGCCGAACAGCTCGCTCTCGATCAGCTCGCGCGGGATCGCCGCCATGTTCAGCGCGACGAACGGCCCCGTGCGGCGCTTGCCGTGCTCGTGCAGCACGCGCGCGACGAGCTCCTTGCCGGTGCCGGACTCGCCCGCAATCATCACCGTGAGGTCGGTCTGGGTGAGCCGAGCGATGACCCGGTAGATCTCCTGCATCGCCGGTGAGCGGCCGATCAGCGGCAGCCCGTCGCCCTCGCCTTCCGCCGAGGCGCGGTCGGGGCGCCGGCCCGGCTCCGCCATCGCGCGGCCGACGACGCTCACGAGCTCGTTCAGGTCGAACGGCTTCGGCAGGTATTCGAATGCGCCCTTCTCGGCCGCGGTCAGCGCCGTCATCAGCGTGTTCTGCGCGCTCATGACGATGATCGGCAGCTCGGGCCGCAGCTTCTTGATCCGCGGAATGAGGTCGAAGGCATTCTCGTCCGGCATGATCACGTCGGTGATGACGGCATCGCCCTCGCCCTGGCTGACCCAACGCCAGAGCGTCGCCGCATTACCGGTCGTGCGCGGAATGTAGCCGGCCCTCGCCAGCGCCTGATTGAGCACCGTGCGGATGGCGCTGTCGTCGTCGGCGATCAGAATGGTGCCCCGCGCCATGGCTCAGCTCCTCCGCTCGCCGCCGGTCGCGGCGTGCTGCATCGGCAGTAGGACGCGGAACTCGGTGTCGCGCGGCTCGCTCTCGCACTCGATGATGCCGCCGTGGTCACCGATGATCTTGGCGACCAGCGCGAGACCGAGGCCCGACCCGTTGCGCTTGGTCGTCACGAACGGATCGAAGAGGTGGGGGCGGATGCGCGCTGGAATGCCGGACCCGTTGTCGGTGACGCTGATGGCGAGCGGCAGCGAGACGCGCATGCCGGTGCCCGGCACCGAGAGACGCACCCCCGGGCGGAAGGCGGTCTGCAGCACGATGCGACCCGGCTCGCCGGCGTCGTCGATCGCCTCGGTCGCGTTCTTGACGAGGTTGAGGAAGGCCTGCACGAGCTTGTCGCGATTGCCCGCGACCGCGGGCAGCGACGGGTCGTAGTCCTCGACGAATTTCACGCCGCGCGCGAAGCCTGCCTCCGCGAGCCGGCGAACATGGTCGAGCACGTCGTGGATGTTCACCGGCTCCTTGGCGAGCGGGCGCTCGTCGCCGAACACCTCCATGCGGTCGACGAGGTCGCGGATGCGGTCGGTCTCGGTGCAGATGAGCTGGGTCAGCGCGCGGTCCTGGTCGCCGACCGCCGCCTCGAGCAGCTGCGCGGCGCCGCGGATGCCCGACAGCGGGTTCTTGATCTCGTGGGCGAGCACCGCCGCCATGCCCGAGACCGACCGCGCCGCGGCGCGGTGGGTGAGCTGGCGCTCGATCATCAGTGCCATCGAGCGCTGCTGGAGCATGAGCAGCATGAGGCCCGGCTGGTCGGTGAGCGGGCCGGCGTAGACGTCGACCAGCTTGACGCCCTCGACGCGCGGCATGGCGACCTCGACTCCGTACTCGTTGACCGTCGCCTCGGTGCGGCGCACCTGCTCGGCGAGGCTCGTCAGCGGCGAGCCGAAGCCGAAGATGTCGGCCGCGGCCTGGCGCTTCAGCATCGCCTGGCTCGCGGAGGCGAAGGCCTCCGCCGCCGGGTTGGCGTAGACCACCCGGCCATCCTCGCCGATGACGAAAATCGGATGCGGCAATGCCGCGACGAGCAGATCGTGCTCGATGTGGCGGCGCGGTGCGGGCGCTGGCCGCTCGGCGGTGGTCGCGGGCGTGCTCATGCGGCTGCCGCCTCCCCGCGCTCAGCGACGAGAGTGTCGTAGAACGCGCCGAGACCGGCGAGGACCGCATCCGCATTCGCCTCGCGGCAGAGCATGCTGCGCCAGGCGCGAACCATCCCGGCCGGCGCGCCGCTCTGCTCGAGATACCAGCCGACGTGCTTCCTCGCATTGCGCAGTCCGAGCGCGCGGCCATAGTGGCTCAGCATCGCCGCGTAGTGCTCGCGCGCGATTGCGCATTGCTTCTCGAGCGGCGGCGGCCCCGGGTCACGGCCGCTGGCGAGGCGAGCGGCAATCCGCGCCGGCATCCACGGGGCACCGCAGGCGCCGCGACCGACCATCACGCCGTCGGCGCCGGAGGCCGCCTTCGCCATGGCCGCATCCTCGACCGACAGGATGTCGCCATTGACGATGACTGGAATGGAGACCGCGGCCTTCACGCGCGCGACAAATGCCCAGTCGGCGCGGCCCTTGAAGAACTGGCAGCGGGTGCGCCCGTGCACGGTGATGAGCCTGATGCCGGCGCCCTCGGCGCGGCGTGCGAGTTCGGGCGCATTGAGGCTCGCGTGGTCCCAGCCCATCCGCATCTTGAGCGTGACCGGCACGCTGACGGCGCCGACCACCGCATCGATCAGCGCGAGGGCGTGATCGAGGTCGCGCATCAGCGCGCTGCCCGAGAGCTTGCCCGTCACCTCTCTCGCAGGGCAGCCCATGTTGATGTCGATGATGTCCGCACCGAGCGCCTCGGCGATCCGTGCGCCCTCAGCCATCCAGTGGCACTCGCGACCTGCAAGCTGGATCACGAAGGGTCCGAGATCGCGTCCCTCGGCGCGGCGAAGCACGTGGCCGCGCTCGCGCACCAGATCCTCACTCGCGATCATCTCGGAGACGACGAGACCTGCCCCGAGCCGATGCGCGATGCGCCGGAAGGCGAGATCGGTCACGCCCGACATCGGCGCTAGAAATGCCGCGTTGCGCGGTGCAACCGGGCCGATCGCGAAGGTTGCGAATCCGATCATTTGCCTGTTTTTTATGCGATTAGTGCGGATGCCATGATCTTGGGCAAACTAGCCGCGATCGTCGCCACCCGCAAGCGCGATGGTGCCGCATGTGATCAAGACTGTTTCCCGGCGGCCCTTCTCGCCCAGGGGTAAGGGGCCGGCCAGTCAAGGGCAGCTTGCCCGCACGGCTAGAATCGCTGCATCCATGCAGTTGTATCGTCCTAGACGACGCAGGGGGCATCGATGAACGTCATGACCGGGGCACCGATCATCACCAGCGCCGAGGTGGCCAAGATCGCCGAGGCTACGGCCTCGAGTTGCATCGCCACGCGCGTGCGCCAACTGTCGCGGATCGTCACGCGGGTCTACGACGATGCCATGCGCCCGCTCGGCATCACCGCCAGCCAGTTCACGCTGCTGACCCAGCTCGCCCAGCAGGACGGCATCACGGCAGTTGAGATCGGCTTTTCCCTCGACATCGAGAAATCGACCCTCTCGCGCAACTTGAAGCGGCTTCTGGCGCTCGGCATGATCATCATGGATCCGCCGGCCGGCCGGCGCGGCCGCGGGCTGCACCTGACCGTCAAGGGCCAGGCCGCCATCCGCGATGCCTATCCGGTGTGGACGGAGGCGCAGCGGCGCGCGACGACCGTGATGGGTGCTGACTGCCGCGCCACGCTCGACGGCCTGCTGCAGCACGCCGAGAAGCTCGCCGCCGTCTGAGGCGAGGCCCGTTTGCGCGCCTGTCGCCGGGCCGGTAGGCTCAGGAGATGTTTCCCGTCGACCTTGTTCGCGATGCCGAGGTGTTGGTTCACCGGCTGATCCAGCGCCGGCTCACCATCGCGACGGCCGAGAGCTGCACGGGCGGCCTCGTTGCGGGGCTCCTGACCGAGATTCCCGGCTCGTCCGCCGCCGTCGAGCGCGGCTTCGTCACCTATTCCAATGCGGCTAAGGCCGAGCTGCTCGGCGTGCCGGCGGTCACGCTCGACGAGCATGGCGCGGTGAGCCGCGAGACGGCACTCGCCATGGCCGCTGGCGCACTCCAGCGCGCGCCGGTCGACATCGCGGTGGCGGTGACCGGGGTCGCCGGTCCGGGCGGCGGCACGGCGATGAAGCCGGTCGGTCTCGTGCATCTGGCGGTGGCTCGGCAGGGCCAGCCAGTGCTGCATCAGGAGTGCCGCTTCGGCGACATCGGCCGCACGCCGATCCGCATCGCGACGGTGCGCGAGGCGCTTGCGCTCATTCGGGCCGCGCTCGATGCTCCGGCGCCACCGTGAGGTCCTCGCCCGGCGCACCGTAGACGATGCGCGCGCGGTCCTCGAACGCTTCCGTGAATCGGCGGAATGCCGTCGCGAACACCGCGCCGACGACGACGCCGAGCACGAGCGACTTGAATGCGTAGTCGATGAAGAAGTCGACCTCGCAGCCCCCCCCTGGCACGGGCAGAAACCGCCAACGGTTCTCGAGATGGCTGAACGGTCCGTCGAGATAGGCGACGTCGATGCGCGGCTCGGCCGGCTGCAACGTCACACGCGTCGCAAACGTCTCGTGGAACTGTTTGTAGCCGACGGTCATGTCGGCGGTCAGCACCTCCCCGGCGGGCGTCGGCGTGCGCGTGCGCACGGCGAGTGCCTCGCAGAGCGGCAGGAACTCCGGGTAGCGCGCAACGTCGGCGACCAGATCGTACATCTGGCGCGGGGAGTAGCGCATGGCGCGGCGGGTGGAGAACGACGGCATGGCGTCAGCTATAACCGACCCCTCGCGGTTGCGCATGTGCCGCGGCGTCGCTGGACGGTGGGCTCCTCTCATGCGGCCGCCGTCGATCGATGCGGGCAGCCCGGCGACGAGGCGGTCGGCCGCGCGACGCGAGCGCAGCGTGACCGCGCGGACGCCGGCGGGTAGGCACTCCATCGGGGCAGCCTAGCGCGCGCGGGCGCGGTGCTTGTCGCCCCACACCCAGCTGCGGAAGAACGATATGTCGAGCTTCTCCGGACACTCCGGGCCGATGTCGGAGCGGGTGCGGCCATAGTTGCGGATCGCCCGCCATACCGAACTCGGGAAGCAGGCGCGGCGCGGGAGGTCCATCCAGATCACGGCCTCGGTCCGCGGCAGGCGGAGATCGAGCGTGCGCGAATAGTTGCCATCCATCACCCACGCCTCGCCCGCTACGGCCTCCGCGATGCGCCCGCGGAACTCCTGGTCGAGGCTTTCGATCCAGCCCGGCTTCCAGAACAGCCGATCGAGGTGGACGACGGGAATGCCGAGGCGGGTGCCGATCCGGCGGGCCAGTGTCGACTTGCCGGCACCGCTCGGCCTGATGATCAGAATGCGCCGCGGCGTCGCCATGGCCCTGCGCTCGGGGTCAGCTCGTGAGGCTCGATATCCCGGCTGGGCCGCCCTCTCCGGGACCGAGCGTCTGCCCCCGGCCGCTCCGCGCAGCCCTGAGCTTCGCGAAGTCGTCACCGGCATGATAGCTCGAGCGCGTCAGCGGCGAGGCCGCGACCAGGAGGAAGCCTTTGGCGAGCGCGGTGCGCTCGTAGGCCTCGAACGTCTCGGGCGGCACGAATGCCTTGACCTCGGCGTGCTTGCGCGTCGGTTGCAGATACTGGCCCATGGTCAGGAAATCGACGCCCGCGGAGCGCAGATCGTCCATCACCTGCAGCACCTCCTCGCGCCGCTCGCCGAGCCCGACCATGATGCCGGACTTGGTAAAGAGTGAAGGATCGAGCTCCTTTGCGCGCTGGAGCAGGCGCAAGGAATGGAAATAGCGCGCGCCCGGTCGGATCGCGAGGTAGAGCGCCGGCACTGTCTCAAGGTTGTGGTTGAACACGTCGGGCTTGGCGGCGACGACGGTCTCCAGCGCGCCGTCCTTCCTGAGAAAGTCCGGAACCAGCACCTCGATGGTGGTCCTGGCCGTCGCGGCGCGGATCGCTCTGATCACCTCGGCGAAGTGCTGCGCTCCCCCATCGGCGAGGTCGTCGCGATCGACGGACGTGATCACCACATGGTCGAGGCCGAGCTTGGCGACCGCCGCGCCGACGTTGGCCGGCTCATCGGTGTCGAGCGGCCTCGGCAGTCCGGTTGCGACGTTGCAGAAGGCGCAGGCCCGCGTGCATACATCGCCCATGATCATCATGGTTGCGTGCTTCTTCTCCCAGCACTCGCCGATGTTCGGGCAGCCGGCCTCCTCGCACACCGTCGCAAGGCCGTGCGCGCGGACGATGTCACGCGTCTCCGCGTAGCCCTTGGAGGTCGGCGCCTTGACGCGGATCCACGCCGGCTTGTGCAGCACCGGCGTGTCGGGCCGATTGGCCTTCTCGGGGTGGCGCGGGCGGGTATCGACGACAGTGACCATCGGGACTCCAGGGCCCGGCGGTTGCGCGCTGCCCAAACCCCTACGTGCGCCAACCGGCGCCGGGATTCAAGGCCCCGCCGGGTCCTGGTCAGGATCGTCCGAGGAACCGGGCGACCAGGATCACGAGCATCGCGCCGATGGTCGAGACCGTGATCTGCGTGCCGTACGGGACCTTGCCGGTGATGCTGGTGACCGACTCGGGCAGGTTGAGCAGCCCCGCCTTGACCAGCATACCGCCGACCACCGCGCCGATTATGCCGACGATCAGATTGCGCAGCAGCCCGCCTCCCCCGAGGATCTGTCCTGCGATCCAGCCGGCGATCATGCCGTTCACGGCCATGATGATCAGCGGCAGATAGGGCTGGATTTGCTCCATGGTTGGCATGCACGTGCTCCCCTGTTGTCCGAAATGACTTTAAATCGACGCTATCAGTCTAGGCGATCAGACGCGCCAGGAATATGACCACGATTGCCCCGATTGCCGACGTGATGACCGTGTTGACCATCGGGTGGCCGAGATTGATGTTGACCTTCAACGCGTTGAGCAGCCATGGCCCCACCACGCCGCCGATGACGCCGGAGATGATGTAGCCGATCAGACCCCACTTGAGGCCGCCGATGACAAAGCTCGCGAGCCAGCCGGCGATCGCGCCAATGACCAGCATGATGACGAGTGCGGTTGCGTCCATGGCGGGTGTCTCCCTGTTCCAAGGCCGATTGTTCGAACGCGGACCCTACTACTTTCGTCGAGTCTCGCGTCCGCGTCGAGGGTGTAGCTGAGCAGGTGCACTGCGAACCGGCCGCAGTGCCACAGCGGCCATCGCCCCACGCCCACCGGTGGGGGCCCCGGCCCGAGGTCACATATGAATGACCCGCCCAAATGCATCGAGCACGCTCTCGTGCATCATCTCGGACAGCGTAGGGTGCGGGAAGACCGTGTGCATGAGGTCCTCCTCGGTCGTCTCGAGCTGCATTGCGATGACGTAGCCCTGGATCAGCTCGGTCACCTCCGCCCCGATCATGTGGGCGCCGAGCAGCTGCCCGGTCTTGGCATCGAAGATCGTCTTGACCAGGCCATCCGGCTCGCCGAGGGCGATCGCCTTGCCGTTGCCGACGAAGGGGAAACGTCCGACCTTGACCGCCCGCCCGCCCTCCTTTGCCTTCAGCTCCGTCAGTCCGACGCTCGCGACCTGCGGGTGGCAATAGGTGCAGCCCGGGATCTTGAGCTTGTCCATCGGATGCGTGTGCAGGCCCTTGATCGTCTCGACACAGATGACCCCCTCGTGCTCGGCCTTGTGGGCGAGCATCGGCGGCCCGGCGACGTCGCCGATGGCGTAGATGCCGGCGATGTTCGTGCGCCCGTGGCCATCGGTGACGATTGTGCCGCGCTCGGTCTTGACGCCGAGCTTCTCGAGCCCGAGCCCCTCGATGTTGCCGACGACGCCGACCGCCGAGATCACCCGCTCGAACTCGGCCCGGGTCTTCTGCCCCTTGCCGTCCTCGATCATTGCGAGCACCGAGTTGGGCCGCTTCTCGAGCGCTGAGACCTTGGCGCCGGTGATGATCCTGATGCCGGCCTTCTCGAACCGCTTCTGGGCGAGGCCCGCGATCTCGTGATCCTCGACGGGCAGGATCTGCGGCAGCAGCTCCACGACCGTCACCTCGGCTCCCATGGTGCGGTAGAAGCTCGCGAACTCGATGCCGATCGCGCCCGAGCCGACGACGAGCAGCGACTTCGGCATGGCCGGCGGCACCATCGCCTCGAAGTAGGTCCACACGAGCCGGCCGTCGGGCTCGAGGCCCGGGAGCACGCGCGGTCGCGCGCCGGTCGCGATAATAATGTGCTTCGCCTGGTAGGTGCCGGGCCCACCGGCCGCCTTGGGGGCCGGGTGTGCGGGTTGCATCGCCGGCTTCGTCGCCGCGCGGAGCGTCACGTGGCCCGGCTTGTCGATCACCGCTTCGCCCCACAGCACGTCGACCTTGTTCTTCTTGAGCAGGAAGCCGACGCCGTCGTTCAAGCGTTTCGAGACGCCGCGGGAGCGCTGCACGACCGCCTTCGGGTCCGGCTTGATCGTACCCTCGAGCACGAGGCCGTAGTCCTTGGCGTGCTGGCCGAGGTGCAGGATCTCGGCGGACCGCAGCAGCGCCTTGGTCGGGATACAGCCCCAGTTGAGGCAGATGCCGCCGAGGTGCTCGCGCTCGACGATCGCGGTCTTGAAGCCGAGCTGGGCGGAGCGGATTGCGGTGACATAGCCGCCGGGGCCGGCGCCGATGACGATGACGTCGTAGGTGGTCATGGGTGTCCCTTGAGCTTGTCCGGCGTCCCGGGTGTTCGATGTGAGGGAGGTGCCGGCTCAGCGCCGGTGGCCGATGTTGAAGTCGTTGCGGCCGCTGCGGTCGCTTCCGCGAACGAGCCACAGCGGGCGGCGGGAGAAGTCGACGGGGATCCCGCTCCGGCCATCCGCCGGGCGCAGGTCACGCTCGAAAACCGACGTTGCGGGCATGTAGCGCAGCGCGACACCCGCGCGCCGCCGGGGCGAACGGTTCGCCTCGGCACCGTGGATCAAATAGACGTCGTGCAACGACATCTGGCCGGGCTCGAGCTCGAGATCGACGGCGGTGCCGGCGTCGAAGGCGTCGGCGCGCGTGCGCTGGGAGAGCACCAGATCGGCACGATCCTCGTGCAGATGGTCGTGCATCACCTTGCCCCTCTGCGATCCGGGGATCACGCGCAGGCAGCCGTTCGCGCGCGTCGAGGGATCGAGCGCCACCCAGGCCGTGCAGGTGGCGAGCGGGCGGATCGGCCAGTAGTGGCCGTCCTGATGCCAGGGGGTCTCATGGCCGTCGCCGCCCGGCTTGCAGAAGACGTGGCAGCCCCACAGGATCACGTCGTCGCCGAGGACGCAGCTGACCAGCTCGACGATCTCGGGGTCGCGCGCGAGCGCAAGGAAATCGGCCGAGCCCCGCACGCCCTCGCCGTTGTCGCCGTCGATGTGGGCCGAGACGAGCTTTTCCGGCCTCACGCCGGGATTGTCGCGGATCAGCCGGTCGAGCGTCTCGCTGAGGCCGGCAACCTGCGTCGCAGGCAGCCGGAATCTCGGGATCACGTAGCCCTCTGCCTCGTATGCGGCCGTCTCGTCGGAGGTCAGGCGGGCCATCGCGTTCGGTCTCCTCGCGGCTGCGCACGCGCCGGCGCAGCCTCTGCGGAAGGCCGGTGCACGCTGACCACGTTACCCTGAGCCAGTCCGGACGGACGGCGTTCGAGGAGACCATCTGAGCGCATTTGCCGAGCGCTGCCAAGCCGTCGGTGCGCGCGCCTCACACGTGGCAGCGGCCGCCGAGGTAGAAGTTCAGGAGCTCGTTGTAGCGGGCGGCCATGGCGCGTGATTTGTCGTCGACCTTGCGGCCGGCGTTGACCGCCTCGACCTTGCCCTGGGCGCCCTGGGCGTCGAGCTTGTTCAGCTCGCCGCGGATCGACTGGCAGGTGTAGCCGGCCGGCAATGGCCGTGCGCCGGGGTCGCCGCCCGGTCCGCCCTCGCCCGCGCAACCGGCGAGCGTCGCGAACAGGCAGCCAGCGGCAATGCGGCCGGAAAGCATGCTGAGGGTCGCGCGCGCCACTGAAACCTCCCGGTCGAGTCGATCGAGCCGCCCGCTGTTCACCACAGGCCCCCTACTTCTGCAACCCCTTGCGGCGGCGGTGTGGCATGCGAGCTGTGGGGTCCGGGCCGTGGCCGTGGCGCCACGCCCCTCAACCCGTCGGGAGGTCCAGAGGCCGGGCGGCCAGGGACGCCATCGCCTCGCCCGGCGCGCGGCCGGCAGCATCGAGGTGGATCCCGTCGATGGGGCTCGGCGCGGCGGCATCGGCCATGGGAAAGCACGGCTGGCGTCCCCACGACTGGCTGTCGCCGTAGACGAGAACCGACATCATGGGATCAACGCGCAGGCGTGACGCCTCGAGCGCCGGCGGCTACTGGGTTTTCGCTGCGGCCGCTTTTGCCGTCGCCGGTGCCGCCGACGAGACCGCCGTCTTGGCAGCCGGAGCGACGGTCGCGCCCGCTGGCGGCGTGGCGGGCGTCGCCGATGCCGACTGCGTCGCCGCCTTCGGTGTTATGGTCGAGCAGCGCGCGCGGAAGTCGGCGTTCGCCCTGTTGAGCTGCGCCTGCTTGGCGAGCGCATCACGCTTCACAGGCACGGTCGCGCCGGCGCCGGTCGACGCCTTCTCGAGGCGCTCGACGGTCCCTTCCTTGGCGAGCTGGTCGATCTGGGCGGCAAGCGACACGCAGGCCGGATCGACCTTCGGCGCCTCGGCGATCGAGCCAGTGGTGGCTGGCCCGCCGTCGGTCGCACATCCCACGAGCAGTAAAGTCAGTGCAGCGATTGCGGCCGAGCCGCGGCGAATGGAAAGCATGGCGGCGTCCCCTGAAGTCGATCCCGAACCCGAATCAGTAGCGTCACTCACTCTCGCCCGCCTAGGCCGCCGCCCCTGACCCGGCAAGCTGAGCCGTCAACGTATCACCGGAAAAAACGCGCCGCCACCAGCATTCGCGAAGGAAATGAGCTTCGCCGCGGCAGAGCCGCAACAGGGTGGCGCGGCGGCGGGTGAGCGTGGCGTCAAGAACGGTGCGCTGCCGGGCGTCCAGGGACCCAGACCCCGCCTGACTACCGATCGATCTCGCCGAACACGATGTCGATGGAGCCGAGGATCGCCGAGACGTCGGCCAGCATGTGGCCGCGGTTGATGAAGTCCATCGCCTGCAAGTGCGGGAAGCCCGGCGCGGGTCACCAGGATCTCGCCTTCTCGGCCAACCGACCTTTCTTCTCAGCGCGGACCCTTTCATTCAATCTCTTCAGAATGGCCGCGACCGCAGCCTTCTTCGAGGGCGGCCGCGATCCGCCGCCGATGTAGGCATGCGCAATGGCGACAAGATCGACTGACCGCAACGAATGATCAGATACGAGATCATCAAGCACATGCCTCACATCCGCGCTATTGAGCCCGGCGCTCATCAGTCGCTGAAGCCCCTGAGCCACCAGGACTTCATTGAATTCTACATTGCGGTGCTTGGTCTTAGCCATGTCATCAGCAACCTTTGCACCCCCGCCGAGAAATGAAAATATACCCATAAGCGTGCTCCCATGCCATAGGTGGGAAACGCCAGACGAGAGTTCCCGCTGCTCCGTTCGACCTATGAAGCCGGATTCGTGATTCGAGACCAGACCTCGTCGAACACAGCATCGTAGATATCCCTCAGCCGAGTGCCATCTGCGGTAAGATGGTAGGGAAGTCGACCGGTTTCATCGTTGGCGATGACCGCCTTCCTGGGGATATGCTGACGGATAAAAGGGTCCCGATCTCCTCCGATAATTCCTTTTGCCACTTCGCGGATCTGATTTTGCGCACGTACCTCATTGGGTGACAGCGCAACTTGGCGCGTCATGCAACTTACTATCCCCGCACACTTGATATGAAGACCCAAATCGGCCTTCATCGCTTGTATATTTCGAAGAAATGGCTCGACCGCCTCGCCAGATACGCGGTCCAGTATCGTCGGCACCAGATAGAAATGACTCGCAATGAATGCGTTAAGCGGTGCCATCGACAGTCGTGGCGGAGTGTCGATGATGATCGCCCCATACTGGCGTCGCACAGCCGGATTGAGCAGAACTTTTGCCAGTCTATATCGGACGTCTGTTTGGTCGACGGCATTTATCAGCCACTTGAGCAACAACCGACTCTCAACCTCATGCAATGAGTAGTCAGCCGGCACTATCCATCCACGAAGTATCTCGGGCGTAAGATGAATCGCCGCCGCGGAGAGAGTTGCAAGATCTGCGCTCTGCTCGAACAGTGCATCCACATGTGAACCAACGGTCTCTGACTCGATGGATCGAAGCACTATACTCGACAGAGAGCCCTGATGATCGAGGTCAATCAATAAGACCGGCTTGCCCTGCTTCTCACTGACGTATGCCGCAAAGTTCGCGGAGATATGGGTCTTCCCCACGCCGCCCTTATAGATAGCCGTTGTGACGACTATGGCGCCTTCGGGATCGAGGAGCCACGGCGCATACTCTGGAAACGGCTTCGGCGGGCGCACCTTCCAGAGCTCGTTCGACTGTGTGGTCAACCGAACAAGGTCGGCCTCAAGTTCGGCGATGCGATTTTCGCGCTGCTCAACGATCGTCTGCTGACGTCTCACCTCGGAGGCCGCTCTCTCCGAGTCTTGGCGAAGATGCTCCGCCCTGACTTCCTGCTCGCGTAGAGCAGCCGCTTGACGGCGAATCTCGTGTTTGTCGATGCGCGTCCATATGAAGCCAAGTACAGCGAGGAAGGGACCCACAATGTAGCCGACCAGTCGGAAAGCCGGCTCGTACTCGGTGATGAACTTCGATACGCTCGTCCAAAACGCAACTACTAAGGGAACCGCAGCGAAGCAGGCAAGCACCAACCCGAACAGAATGCGCTTCAACCTCCTGGCGTCGAGCATGGACATTCCCCTACAAACTCACGGGAAGTGTACATCCTATCAAGGACATCATTGGTGGCAGGAAAGGGACACCGCCGCTCGAATGAACGAACCCTCCAACCCTTGCATGCCCCTACCGATCGATCTCGCCGAACACGATGTCGATGGAGCCGAGGATCGCCGAGACGTCGGCCAGCATGTGGCCGCGGTTGATGAAGTCCATCGCCTGCAAGTGCGGGAAGCCCGGCGCGCGGATCTTGCAGCGATAGGGCCGGTTGGACCCATCGGCGACGAGATAGACGCCGAACTCGCCCTTCGGCGCCTCGACCGCGGCGTAGACCTCGCCGGCCGGCACGTGGAAGCCCTCGGTGTAGAGCTTGAAGTGGTGGATCAGCGCCTCCATCGAGCGCTTCATCTCGCCGCGCGTCGGCGGCACCACTTTCTTGTTCTCGGCGACGTGCGGCCCCCGCCCCTCCGCCGACTTCAGCTTGGCGCAGCACTGCTGCATGATCCGCGCCGACTGGCGCATCTCCTCGACGCGGAGGTGGTAGCGGTCGTAGCAGTCGCCGTTTTTGCCGATCGGGATATCGAAATCGAGCTCGGCGTAGCACTCGTAGGGCTGGCTCTTGCGCAGGTCCCAGGCCGCGCCCGAGCCGCGCACCATCACGCCCGAGAAGCCCCACCTGAAGCAGTCCTCGAGGTTGACGACGCCGATGTCGACGTTCCTCTGCTTGAAGATGCGGTTGTCGGAGAGCAGGCCCTCGAGGTCGTCGACCACCTTGAGAAACGGCTTGATCCAGGCTGCGATGTCGTCGATCAGCGCATCGGGCAGATCCTGGTGGACGCCGCCGATGCGGAAATACTTCGCGTGCATGCGCGAGCCTGATGCGCGCTCGTAGAACACCATCAGCTTCTCGCGCTCCTCGAAGCCCCAGAGCGGGGGCGTGAGCGCGCCGACGTCCATCGCCTGCGTCGTGACGTTGAGCAGGTGGGAGAGGATGCGGCCGATCTCGGAGTAGAGCACGCGGATGAGCTGGGCCCGCTTCGGCACCGTGACGCCGAGCAGCTTCTCGACCGCGAGGCAGAAGGCGTGCTCCTGGTTCATCGGCGCGACGTAGTCGAGCCGGTCGAAGTAGCCGATCGCCTGCAGGTAGGTCTTGTGCTCGATCAGCTTCTCGGTGCCGCGGTGCAGCAGGCCGATGTGCGGGTCGACGCGCTCGACGACCTCGCCGTCGAGCTCGAGCACGAGGCGGAGCACGCCGTGCGCCGCCGGGTGCTGCGGCCCGAAGTTGATGTTGAACGGGCGGATCTCGGTCTCGGGCACGGGTCGGTCCTATCGAGGATTATGCGCAGATGCCTCGATAGATGTCGCCGAGGGAGATCGCAATGCCCAATGCCCGAACCTGGATCACCTGGTCGCGGCCCTTGACTGTCGACGGCTCCGATTTGAATGTCCGGTCGGCGCCCTTGAGCCACACATAGCACAGCGGCTCGTCCTGGCTGGCCACGATGTAGGCCTCGAGCGAGGTGAGGCTCAAATAGTCGACTGGCTTGGCTGACAGGTCGCGCTCCTCGGACGACTGTGACAGTACTTCGACAATCAGCACCGGAGCTTCGGTCGAGAGACTGTTGTCGGCGGCGCCGAGCTGCTCGACGACGGCATCGGCGTGACGCACCGTTTCACCGGTATCGATCCCGCGGTCCGAGCCCAGAACCACCCAGGTGTCCCGATCGAGCGCGCGGCTCAACGCCTCGACAAATGCCTTTCCGAGACGGGCATGCTTGAATGTTCCCCCCGCTTGCTGCTGCATGATCCAACCCCGCACAAATTCATAGCGATGTTGCTCATCGGCAGTTTCGATGAAGCGGTAGAACGTCGGCTTGTCGACGAACATGAGTGCGTGTGCGGTCATCACTCTCGGCCTCTTGTCGCCCCACTCCAGACTAGCGCAGATTCCACTTGATGTGGCTCTGCGCATCCCCCTCCCCTTGATGGGGAGGGGTTAGGGGTGGGGTGGCCAGGGGACAACCGAGCGAGATGCGTTGGTATGACCGTCCGACCCCCACCCCTGACCCCTCCCCGCGATGGGGGAGGGGAGGCACACCGGCCACGATCCAACGCTCGTGGAAAGCGCTCTAGGCAGCGCGCCAGCTGCAGCTTCACTTGTCCGCCGGCGGCGCGGCCTTCTCGTCCCCCGGCAGCACGTAGGTCGTCCCCTCCCACGGGCTCTCGAAATCGAAGTTGCGGAAGTCCTGGCTGAGCTTCACGGGCTCGTAGACGACGCGCTTTGCCTCGTCGTCGTAGCGCACCTCGACGTAGCCGGTGAGCGGGAAGTCCTTGCGCAGCGGATAGCCCTGGAAGCCGTAGTCGGTGAGCAGGCGCCGCAGGTCCGGGTGGCCCGAGAACAGGATGCCGTACATGTCGTAGGCCTCGCGCTCGAACCAGTTGCCGGCTGGGAAGACGGGGATCGCGCTCGCCACGGCATGGTCCTCGTCGGTCGCGAGCTTGACCCGGATGCGCTGATTGAGGCGCGGCGAGAGCAGGTGATAGACGACGTCGAAGCGCTCCGCGCGCGCCGGCCAGTCGACGCCGCAGATGTCGATCAGCACCTCGAAGCGGCACTTCGGATCATCGCGCAGCACGCCGAGCACCGGCACGATCTCCTCGCGCGCGACCGTCAGGGTCAGTTCGCCGTGGGCCTGCGCGGTCTCGAGCACGGCGCCACCGAGCCTCGACTGGATGTGGGAGGCGAGTGCGGTCAGGTCTGGCGTCATCGAGCTGTCGTCCACATCAGGGCCTTGCGGCGATCAAGCCAGTTGCTCGTCGAACGTCTCGATGGTCGGCACCGTCTCCGGACCGCCGCCCTTGCCGCCGAACCCTTCCCAGCGGAACTCGTATTGCGTCACGCAGCGAACATCGTCGGTGTCCACATCGCGCGGCCGGCTGTGATCGAACTTGTGACGCACTCCATGGATCGCGAGCTTGCGGCTGAGCGACCCGATGTCGCCCTCGCTGGTGAAGCGCAGCCAGCCGATCTGGCCGAGGCCGTCCCCTTCCCAGCCGTCGAACGACCAGATGTCGGTACCGCACCGCATGTGGAGCACGCCGTCACCGAGCATTGCGGTCATGCCGACGCGGTTCAGCTTGCTGGCGAGCTGGCGCAGCGTCAGGTTGGTGCGGATGGCACCGGTGTAGTAGGCGGTCTCGCAGCGGAGTTTGAGGAAGGCCATGAGCGGAACTCAGCAAATGCCGTCGAAGATGGTGGCGAGGGGCAACGCGAGGTCGAGTGATCGGGTTTTCACCTTGACGACTGTGCTCCGGCCCTCGATCTCTTTCGCCCTCTTCGGGAACGAGCCGTCGCGCTTTTGGACCCAGATCCGCACTGCCGGCTCGCTCTGGCTGACCACGAGGTAGGCCTCCAGCGTAGCGATCGAGAGATACTCGAGCGCTTCTCGTCCAGATCGGCGGCGGAAGTGGATGGCGAAAGAACCTCTGCGATCAGCACCGGGCGTCGGGTCGACAAGCTGTCGCCGGGCTCGACCGCAGGCTCGACGACGACGTCGGGATAGCGGATCGATGTAGCGGTGTCGACGCCACGATCGCCGATGGCCGACCATCGTGACGGGTCGAGCTGATCCTCAATAACGCGCTTGAGCCTGCCGGCAACAATCCCGTGCCGCTTCGTCCCACCGATCATCTGCTGGACGATCCGCCCCCGCACGTACTCGTAGCGCTGCTCGGCGTGCTCGGCCGCGAAACGGTAGAACGCCTCCTTGTCGACCTTGGCGAACGCGTTCATCGGTCGTCTCTCTCGGCTAGCGCTCGATGGTTCCCGTGCGGCGGATCTTCTTCTGCAGCAGCAGGATGCCGTAGACCAGTGCCTCGGCCGTCGGCGGGCAGCCCGGCACGTAGATGTCGACCGGCACGATGCGGTCGCAGCCGCGTACCACCGCGTAGCTGTAATGATAGTAGCCGCCGCCGTTGGCGCAGCTTCCCATCGAGATGACGTAGCGCGGCTCCGGCATCTGGTCGTAGACCTTGCGCAGCGCAGGCGCCATCTTGTTGGTGAGCGTGCCGGCGACGATCATCACGTCGGACTGGCGGGGCGAGGCGCGGGGTGCAAATCCGAACCGCTCGACGTCGTAGCGCGGCATCGAGGCCTGCATCATCTCGACCGCGCAGCAAGCCAAGCCAAACGTCATCCACATCAGCGAGCCGGTGCGCGCCCAGTTGATGAGGTCGTCCGTGGTCGTCGTGAGGAAGCCCTTGTCGGCGAGCTCGTTCGACAGCTCCGTGAAGCCGCGGTCGCCGGGCTTGACCAGCGCCGAGCCGGCCTCACCGGGCCGATCGAGGGACGGGTTGCTCGGAAGGATCAATCCCATTCGAGCGCTCCCTTGCGCCACTCGTAGATGAAGCCGACGGTCAGCACGGCGAGGAACGCCATCATCGACCAGAACCCGAACGCGCCGATGTCCTTGAAGGCGACCGCCCAGGGGAACAGGAAGGCGACCTCGAGGTCGAAGATGATGAACAGGATCGAGACCAGGTAGAACCGCACGTCGAACTTCATGCGCGCGTCGTCGAAGGCGCTGAAGCCGCACTCGTAGGCGGAGACCTTCTCGGGGTCCGGGTTCTGCACCGCGATCAGAAACGGCGCCACCATCAGCGCGAGGCCGATGGCGAGCGCGACGCCAATGAAGACGGCGACCGGCAAATATTCGAGCACGAGTTGGTTCATCTGATCCGGTTCCGGGCTTGTCCCCGCTCGTATCGCAGGCCGGCGGCCCGCGCAACCTCGACACCCGCCGCTGCGCGTGACGAGGCGCCGCGGGCCGCGCCGCCCCCCCCCCTCAGCCGGCCTTGCGGTAGGGACGCGCCGCCCGGTCAGGCCCTCGGCCGCGGCGAGGATCGCCTGAGCGTCGAGACCATAGTGAGCATAGAGCTCCGCGATCGAGCCCGACTGGCCGAAATGCTCGACGCCGAGCGCCCTGACGCGATGGCCGTGCACGCCGCCGATCCACGACAGCGTCTCGGGATAGCCGTCGCATACGGTCACGATCGCGGCATCGCGCGGCAGACGTGCGAGCAGGGTCTCGACGTGGGCGCGGACGCCCGGCCGGCCGTTCTCCCGCGCGCGCTCAGCGCCGTGCCAGCCGGCCGACAGTCGGTCCGCGGAGGTCACCGCGAGCACGCCGACGCCGCGCTGGTCCTCGGCGAGGAGGCCCGCGGCCTGGATCGCCTCGGGCGCCACGGCACCCATGGTGACGATGGCGATCTGGGTATGCGGATCCGGCGGGCGAAGCCAGTAGCCGCCGTCGATGATATCCTGGCGGAAGGCGGCGGTCACCGGCCGCGCCGGCTGTTCGAGCGGCCGCGTCGAGAGGCGGAGATAGACCGATCCGCCGGTCTCGTCGCGCAGCCAGTGTTCCGTTGTCGCCGCCGCGCCGTCGCGTTGCAGATACTCGAACGCCCAGCCCATGATGACGCAGAGCTCGTCGATGAACGCCGGCTCGAATGATGCGAGACCGTCCTGCGCCATGCCGATCAGCGGCGTGCCGACCGACTGGTGCGCGCCGCCTTCGGGCGCGAGCGTGAGGCCCGAGGGTGTCGCGACCAGGATGAACCGAGCGTCCTGGTAGCAGGCATAGTTCAGCGCATCGAGCCCGCGGCAGATGAAGGGATCGTAGACGGTGCCGATCGGGATCAGCCGCTCGCCGAAGAGCGTGTGCGAGAGGCCGGCGGCGGCGAGCGTGAGGAACAGGTTCATCTCGGCGATGCCGAGCTCGATGTGCTGTCCGGCCGGGCTCATCTCCCACTTCTGCGGGCTCATCAGCCCCCGCTCCTTGAACACGTCCTCCTTGCTCTGCATCGAGAAGAGACCGCGCCGGTTTACCCAAGGCCCGAGGTTGGTCGAGACGGTGACGTCCGGCGAGGTGGTGACGATGCGCTCGGCAAGCTCGGACGACCCGCGCGCCAGCTCGTCGAGAATGCGGCCGAAGCCCGTCTGGGTCGACATCGCGCTCTTCGTCTCGATGATCGAGATCTCGGGAACCGGGACCCTCGGCGCCGAGAACCGCCGCGTGCCCTTGGCATTGAACGGCACGCGATCGAGGAACGCCTCGATCTCCGCACGCGGCAGCGTGAGGCCGGCGTAGGGCTCCCACTCCTCGCCCTGGTTGATGCCGTTCGCCTGCCGGAAGGCCTGCATCTGGGCCTTCGTCATCAGCCCGGAGTGATTATCCTTGTGACCGGCGAACGGCAGGCCCGCGCCCTTCACCGTGTAGGCGATGAAGCACACCGGGCGATCCCGGGGCGCGTGCTCGAACGTCTCGAGGATGGTCTCGAGGTCCTGGCCGCCGAGATTGGTCATGAGGCGGGCGAGCGCCGCATCGTCGAGCGCGCGGATGATCCGCAGCGTATCCGGCTTGCCGGCGAGATCGCCTTCGAGCTGCTTGCGCCAGGCCGCGCCGCCCTGGAACACCAGTGCCGAGTAGAGCTGGTTCGGACAGTCGTCGATCCACTGGCGGAGCTGCTCCCCGCCCGGCTGGCGGAACGCCGCCTCGAGCAGCTTGCCGTATTTCAGCAGGACGACCTTCCAGCCGAGGTTCTCGAAAAGCCCTGCGACCTTCATGAACAGCCGGTCGGAGACGACCGAGTCGAGGCTCTGGCGGTTGTAGTCGACGACCCACCACGTGTTCGAGAGCCCGTGCTTCCAGTATTCGAGCAGCGCCTCGTGGATGTTGCCCTCGTCGATCTCGGCATCGCCCATCAGCGAGACCATGCGGCCTTTCGGCCAGTCCCTGGACCAGCCCTTGGCGTGGACGTAGTCCTGCACCAGCGCCGCAAAGCCGGTCGCAGCCACGCCGAGGCCGACCGAGCCGGTCGAGAAGTCCACATCATCCTCGTCCTTGGTGCGGGAGGGATAGCTCTGCGCGCCGCCGAAGCCGCGGAAGTTTTCGAGCTTGGCGCGGGTCTGGTTGCCGAGCAGGTATTGGATCGCGTGGAAAACCGGGCTCGCGTGCGGCTTCACCGCCACCCGGTCCTCGGGTCGCAGGATGTGGAAGTAGAGCGCGGTCATGATCGTTGCGAGCGAGGCGGAGGAGGCCTGGTGGCCGCCGACCTTCAGGCCGTCGCCGCGGTCGACCTCGTGGTTGGCATGATGGATGAGGTAGGTCGAGAGCCACAGCACTTTGCGCTCGAGTTCGCGGAGGATGGCGAGCTGGGTCTTGCGGTCGGTGGGCGGGGCGGTGACGGTCTCTTGCATCATCGGCACTCGGGGTCGCGGGTTGGGATACGATATCGAACCCGGATGCGACCCGCCTCCTCTATTTCATCGTGGTTGCCTTGTGGGACCCGGATCGCGGCTTCGCCGGACCGATGCTGTCCGGCCA
>Ga0209398_1000369_pt1 | contig 28783 bp, 42 predicted proteins | sample AshMeaBigSpring_FD_184125 | JGI IMG/M metagenome (GOLD analysis project Ga0209398, IMG submission 184125) | Groundwater microbial communities from Big Spring, Nevada to study Microbial Dark Matter (Phase II) - Ash Meadows Big Spring (SPAdes)... | ecosystem: Environmental > Aquatic > Deep...
TGGTCGGGGGTGATGATTCCGAGGTGGGTGAGCAGGTCGAGGGTGATGCGGACCACGTCGGCGACGGTGGCGGCTCCTCTGTGAGTGCGGTTTCGATCTCGACCAGTGCCAGCCGCTTGTGGTGTGTGGTCACGGGGCACCCCATGAGGGGTAGTCGCCTGCGTCGAGGGTGCCGTTGGGGAGGACCAGGCAGCTGATCCGCATGTACCCGACGTAGGCGGCTGCGTTCCCTTCGTAGGGGGCGTCGATGTTCGCGCCGAGGCCGAGGGAGCATCGCTGCTCGGGCCGGTTCACGAAGAACCCTTCGATCATGTGGCTCATGTAGTTGTAGTCAGGTCCGCCCTTGACGAGTGTGTTGCGTGCGTTGACGGAGCGCAGGTTGTTCGCCCAGGTGAATGGGTGCCCGTCGTGCCACCTGCCGTACAGGTGCATGAACAGGCTCAGGCTTGCCCTGGAGTACGCGCCGATGGCGCCGATGTGGCTGTAGCAGCCGATCGCGACGCGGGTGATGCCGGGGACGGTGCTGCTGTGGTGCAGGCACGGGTCGAACACCTGCACCCCGCTACCTGCGACGGTATCGACGTGCTGGTAGGAATCGTGGACCCCGTGCGGCCCGGACAGCATCGGGTTCTCGTTCTTGCTGCGCGTCCAGTTGACGGTGGCGGCGGCCAGGCCGGTGGTCGGGTCGCCGGGGAGGATCAGCTCCCCGGTCATCGTGTCACCGGCGACGTTGACGTACACGCTGTCGTGGTCGTGGTTGAGGTCCGGGTCGGTCATGCCGATGACGAGCCTGCCGCCGGTGTCGGTGCACAGCACCGTGGCGCCCTCCACCGGGGTCTTCCCATACCAGGTGACGTTGTCGACCACCTGCCCGCCGATCGACACCGTGCACGTGCCCTGCACCAGGTCGACGTGCAGCACCTCCGCGGGCAGCGGCGCCGACGTCAGCGGCTGGTTCCTCGGGAACGTGTCCGGCATGTCAACCACCCACCCCCGGGAACTCCAGCACCTGCACCCGACCGTCCGCCACCGCCGACACGGCAGCGTTCACGGGGATCCGTTCCGTCCCGGCCGACCCCACATACGCCAGGTCTGCGACCAGCCAGCCCGTGTCATGCAGGATCGCCACATCCCCGGTGCTGTTGTTCCAGATCGTGTCCGACGACTGCATGTAGTACTTGCCGGCGGCCGGGTTGTTCGTGCCCTTCCCCACATACACCCGGGCTGTCTGCCCGGCGGCGAGGACCGACCCGGCGGGGAACGCGATCGTCTCGTAGGGGCTGGGATCACCGAAATGCCAACCCGTGATGTCGACCGGTGCGCCCGTCGTGTTGCGGATGTCGGTCCACTCGTACTTCGCCGTGTCCGACCCTGCCGGGTTGTTCATGATGTTGACGATGTGGACCTTCCCGTAGTGGGGGCTGCGCTGGGAGAACATGCCCTTCCCGTACCAGGCTGCGATCGCCATGTGCGCGATGCGGTTCATCGCGTTCCGAGGCTCCTTGGCGAGGGGGAACGCGAACGCCCACCCGTCGTCGATCTGGTGCAGGCAGATGTTCTCCCCACGGCTGCCATCCGCGTTGACCTTGAACACTTCCCGCGCATACCGACGGGTGCTGCTCGTGGACAGGTCCATGTTCGAGTCGCTGCGCAGCTGCACCCGGGTGCCGACGGGGATCACCGACCGCAGCGACGCCTCAGACGATGCGCCCCAGTGCCACGACGATTCGGGGGCCTGGATGCCGATGAACCGGATCCGCCCCGATGTGTGGCTGGTGCCGTCCGGGTGCTTCTGCGAGGTGCGTTTCGTGCACGCCGCATCCGAGTAGAAGTCCACGTCGACCGTGTCCCCGTCGCTGATGTGGGTGACCTTCCCGTAGGAGCGGAACGTCGCCAGGGTGGACGGGTTCTCCGAGAGGCGGTTCTTCCATCGGGTGAGGACCGCCGGGTCCGGCGGGGGAACAACCACCGGAGGCGGTGACGGCAGGTACGGGGCCTCCGCCGGTGGGGCACCGGGGTCGGGCAGTTCCTCCGGCGGCGGTGGCGTGTAGTCCGGGTTCGGTTCCGGTTCGGGGGTCCACGGCTCCGACAGGACCACGACAGCGACCTGCCTGGTGACCAGCCGCATCACGCCGTCCGGTTCGATCGGCAACGTCAACGACTCCACGTAGTGGGTTTCGGTGCGGACCCGTTCGGTGTTGTCGGGCATCCGCTGCCGCCATGTGATGTTGATCCGGTCATCGGGGTCCAGCCACCACAGCGGCAACGCGTCGATCCGCAGCCTGCGGATCACGCCCTGACGTTTCGTGAGCAGCGCGGCGGCGTGGCGACGCTGCGACTCCATGTTCTCCGAGGTGATCTTCTGCACCTCGCTGGTGCGGTGCAGCGTGATCCGCCCGAACTGGTCCCCGTACATGGCAGGGCCGGAATGGGTCTTCGCGTTGACGACTTGCGGCTTGAACGCGCTGCCTTTCCCCGTCTGCGTCGGCTTCACCGTGACGAACACCCCGTTCGCGGCGTTCTCCCGCGTCACCGATGGGGTGACACCGATGATCGACCCACGCGGGCCTTCCACCAGGTGGGCGACAGGGTTCGCCTCGCTGCCGATGTCGGCACCCGCACCGGGCACATACCCCTCATAGTCGACGATCTCGTTGCGGATCACCAGGTCCCCGTTGCGGTCGAAGAACGCCTCCAGCGCGGTCAGCTCGCACACGTGGTCGACGAAGTCCCACCGACCGGTGCCGGCCGTGATCTGCCCCTGCTCCTCGTTCAGGTTCTTCGCCGCGTTCGCCGAGTTGTGCACCGCGTACACCCGGTTGGGCAGCGCCTCATCCACCACCTGCTTGATGGCCTCCACCCGGGAGCGGCCCTTCCACGAATGGTTGTGCACGAACCCGTACTCGTTGACCCGATGCGACCAGTCAACGGCCTGCACCTCGGACAGGCCCTCGGGGCGGACCACCTCGTGGGACACGAGCGGGAACTCGCCGAGCTTCACCCAGTCCGACCATGACGCGTCGGGCATGTCGATCCGCACCCAGATGCCCAGGTACTGGCCGAACGGCGCCAGGGGGTGGTCGGGGCCGTCGGGGATCCATTCCTCACCGGGGATCGACAGGCGCACCCTGCGCCGGTGCGGGTCGGTCGAGTCCAACGTGATCTCACCGCCGCTGATCGGGATGTCGTACACGACCTTCCCGCCGGGCAGTGTCAGGCCCATGTGCTGGTTCTGCCCGGTGCCCGCATCCCACCGGTAGGAGCGGACCCGGAACATGCGGGTGTGCGACTCGCAGCAGCGGTCCTTGAACGCCTGGTCGACAACACCGTGGGGCATCAGCGGACCTCCACCTTCCGGGTGGTCACGTCCGAGCCGAGGGGGCCGGTCACTGTCAGCTTCACCGTGTAGGTGCCCTTCCTCCGGTAGGTGATCGGCGGCGGGTTGGCCTTCGTGGACGTGCCGTAGGCGGATCCTGCGGTGTTGAAGTCCCACCGCCAGGAGGTGATCGTGCCGGTGCTGGAGGAGCCGGAGAAGTTGACCTTCAACGGCTGCCGCCCCGTGAGCCGGTCGTAGGTGATGACCGCGTCGGGGGGGCTGGCGGTGGACCCGTCCTGGTCGCGTCGGGGCACCAGGGAGCGGGGGTCGATCTCGGTGGTCTGCAGGTGGAACCACTTGCGCCACGGTGTGGCCTTGGACACCGGCTCGACCTCGATGTCGCCGGGGATGAAGCACATGTCGGACAGCAGCATCCAGTCCGAGTCGGAGGTCCGCAGCCACAGCGGGTAGATGCGGCCCGTCTCAGGGATCAGCATCTGGTGCAGGTCCAGGCTGTTGGTCAGGCTGTCGGTGTACAGGGTGATCCGGTCGATGGTGCGGCCCTCGCGCCGGTCGTTGATGAACACGGGGAACCGGTTGCCGATGATCTTGTGCTGGGCGGCGCGGGCCGGGTAGGTGAGCTGCTGCACGTCGGCGACCTTCACCGGCACCCAGAACGCCGGCTGCACGGTGGACCGCAGCAGCGCCCCGCACTCGGGGGGGGGGATGGTGACCACCGGTGACACCGCCAGCGGCGCGGGCCCCGCGTAGGGGCCGTAGGTGAAGTCCCAGTCCGCGGGGGTTTGCTCGGCGGAGTCGTAGATGGCCAGCCGGTATGGGCGCAGCGACGCCTCGTAGTCGCGGATGATGATGCTGCCCGCGCCGGGCACCCAGTTGAGCCGGTGGGCGACGATCTGGTACTTCCGCTCGTTGTCGCGGACCGGGGGCATCGTCTCGGAGTCCGGGTTCGGTTCGACGACGCGCATCACGTCGTAGGCTTTCGTGGTGGACAGCCCGGCCACGTTGAAGGTGGCCATGAACCCCTCGGAGTTGACCGAGCGGATGGTGATCGTGACCGCCATCATGCCCTCCTGGTGCCGCGGCCGGTGGCGATGTGGGCGGCGATCTGCCGGCCATCCAGGTACACGTTCACCTGGGTGGTGGCAGGCCGCGGGGCCGGTTCAACATGCCGGGTCCTCCCAGACCCGGGCAGGTGATGCTCATCGGTGCCGCGGCCGCTGATCGTGGTGGACGCCGCGTACCCGGTGACCGGCGCGGGGAGGACCCCCATGTACGCGTCGCGGGACACCACCGGCCCGGGCATCGGCAAGCCCCCAGCGGGGATGCTGGTCTTCTCCGCGGACTCGTGGCGCACCACGTAGATGTGGTGGATGCGGTCCTCCCAGCTGGAGATCTGCGCGTTGATCGCGGCGAACCCGGACGTCAACGCCTGCACGTGCACGTAGCGTTGCCGCCCCCAGTCCGCGAGCTGCCGGTTCACCTCCGCGAACCCTGATGTCATGGCCTGCACATGCGCCTGGCGTTGCTTGCCCCAGTCGTTGAGCTGGGCGTTGACCGGCTGGAACCCCGCGGGCTGGGCCTCCACCTTCACCTGCTTCGCCGTGGGGATGCTGGCCATCGCCCCTGTGACGCTGGCAGTGTCGGCGTTGACCTTCACGGTGATCGGCTTGTCCGCGCCTACGGCCCGGATCAGCCTGGTCGGGTCGGCGCCGAGGAAGTCCTGGCCGATGTTGACGCTGCCCAGCCCTTCCAGCTCCGCCTTCGTCGCATCCACAGCGCCCTGCAGCCCGGTCAGCGCGGTGATGCCCGAGTCGAGGCCGCCGGTGATCGCCGGGCCCACATCACCCCACGCCGCCCGGAACGCCCCGAGGCTGCCCTGCGCACTGTCCAGACCGGCCTGCGCGTCGGTGAAGAAGTCCCGCACCGTGCCGGACACCAGCTGCAGCGGCAGTGTCACGATTCTCGCCATGTTCAGCAGGTATTCGGCGAACAGCAGCACCGCCTGCCCCGCCATCAACGCCGGGTCGACCAGCTGCACCAGTGCCTTCGCGAACTGCAGCGTCCCGATCGCGGCGCTGACCCCCGCGGACACGACGTTGAGGAAGAAGTTGCGGATCGACGTCTCGTTGTCGGCGATCCACTGCTTCAACCCGCCCTCGGGGAAGTCGAGGTTCAGGTTGGCGCGGATGCTGTCGAGGACCCCGACGAAGATCCGGCCGAACCCCTCGATCGCGTCGGTCTTCAAGTTCGCCATCGTCGCGCCGAGCTGGTCGAGCATCGCGTCGGCGGAACCGCCGCCGTTCTTGAACGCCGTCCACGCGTCGCCGCTGTTCGCCTCGATCAGCGCCAGGGTGGCAACCACCTCGGCCTGCTTCTCGTTGAGGCCCTGGACCTCGTCGGCGTTCTCCTTCACCCACTTCTTCACATCAGCCTTGCGGATCTCGACACCCATCATCGTCAGCGACTTGCCCTGCCCGAGCAGCGCCTTCGTCACCGCGTCGATGCCTTCGGTCGTGTCCCGGCCCGCGAACTCGGCGATCGCCGCGCCCCGCTCGTACACGCCGCGGGTGATCTCCGCTGCCTTGCCGCGTGAGAACCCGCGGGGCACGAGCAGGTCCTGGATGCTTGATGCGGCGGTGACGATCTCCTGCCGGCCCAGTCCCACATCCGTCGACAGGCCCGACGCCCAGTCCTGCATGATCGACAGCTGGTCGCCGAACACGATCCCGGCGCGCTTGTTCGACTTCTCGATCGCGTCGTAGCCCTCGAGCAGGCCCTTCCCCGCGTCGAACAGGCCCTTCGACACGGCCGCACCCACACTTGCACCGACCCCGGAGATGATCACCGGTGCTGCTGCGGCGGCGGCGGCGACGATCCCCGCACCGATCCCCGCACCCACGTACGGGTTCGCCGATGCTGCCTTCACGCCCTGCTGGATCGCGTTGCCGACCCCGTCCTGCACGATGCTCGACAGGCCGGCGAGGCCCTTCATCACCCCGCGGCCCATGCCGCCCTTCGTGTCCACATCGACGTCCACGTTGGCGCGCATCCGGTCGATCGAACGGATGCGCCGCTCGATCGCACGCAGCTCCGCCAACGCCGCACCCGCATCGATGTCGACGTTCGTCTCGATGTCGCGTTCCAGCTCGGCGCGCTGCGCCAGCATCCGGGCCTTCAACCGGCCCAACGCCGAATCGTCGACATCAACGTTCGCCGTCATGTCCAGGGCCCGGTCCGTGGCCCGCGCCTTCCGCCCCAACGCACCCAGGTCTGCGGCGGCCCGCTTCGTCGCGGCCTTGAACCCGCGCGCATCACCATCAATCGTGTACCGGATCGGCTTCGGCTGGGTCATGGCAGCACCTCGGCGAGGAACTCGTCCACCAGGTCCATCACCTTGTGCCGGTACTCCGGTGCCAGGACCCGCATCCGCGGCCCCAGCCACAACCCGTCACGGCCCCGGTTCGCCGGGATCGCCCACGTCCGCACCCGGCGGCGCACCACCACCACACCACCACCACGCCGCCGACGCCGCGTGTACGTCGTGAACCGGCCGCGGGACATGCCGAACTCCATCGCGAAGAACGGCTGCCACGGATGACCGTGATCACCGGGCCACGACCCCTTACCGGCGATGATCACCGGCACACGGCCACCACCAGCCACGATCGACCGGCCCGCCGCATCACCCTTCCGCCCCCTGGGCGCACCCCGGCGCGCATCCTCAGCCATCGGCTCCGCGATCATCGTCTTCGCCCGGCGGGCCCACTCCTGCGCCCACTTCTTGTCGATCGACGCAAGCCCGTTCATCGCCTGCCGCAGGTCGTTGGACACCACCCTGCCGCTGAAGTCAGCCACCGTCGACCTCCGTCCATCCCAGGATCCGCGCCGCCGTCCACATCGCCGCCGAGTCCGCCTCCCACACCCCCGGCGGGATGCCGGTGCGGACCGCCAGCGCGACACACAACTCCCCTACACCCCCGGGGGGGTAGTAGGGTCCGCCGGCTCATCCCCACCAGCGACAGGGATGACGAACTCGACCTGCTCGTAGAACTCGTCCGGGCTGCCCTGCCACAGGCCCTGCCTGCGCATCGCCGCGCACACCACCTGGTACCAGGCGTCCATCCGCCGCCCATCAAGGTCCAGCGACGACTCGCCGGACTCCCGCTCGTAGAACACGTAGTCCCGCCCGTCGACGGTGACCTGCTGCACCGTGCCGTCCGGCAGGTGAACGTCGTACCTGTCCGCCCTCATCGTTTCTCCTGACCCTCGGGTGGGGGAGGGTGAGGGTCAGGCCACCCTCCCCCAGCTTGTGGACCTGCTACGCGGCGGTCCCATCGACTGGGGTGCCGACCACATCCAGGGTGACCTCGAACTTCAGCGGGGACCCGGCCTCACCGCCGAACGGCACATCCGCGACCGGCTTGCACGACCCGGTGCGGGTCTTGCTGCCGACGGTGACGACGAACGCGATCTCGTCGACCGGGTCGGCGATGTACGCGGCGTGGATCATGTCGCACACGCCCTCCACGGTGCCCCAGTCCTGGAACCCGCCAAGGTTCAGCTTGTAGTTGGGGGTGGAGGTGGTTTCCGTGTCGCAGAACGTGGTCACCTCCTCGGTCTCCGGCTCGTCGACCAGCTCGCACTTGTCGAGCTGGCATTCGATCGAATGCGTGTCGAGGGTCAGCTTCAGGGTCTTGATCAGCTTGACGGTCACGGTGTGCCCCTTCCTAGGCGATCATGGCGAGGGTGAGCTGGTAGGCGGGCAGCTCCTGCCCGCCGGTGGTGACGGTGACCGGTTCCGCGGACTGCAGGACCGCGAACTGTGCGACCCCCCCGAGGGTCGGGTCGTCACCGAGGTGGTCGGCTACCGCGGTGACGATCCGGTCGAGCTCGTCGTGCGCTGTCTTGTCATGGGAACGGGTCACGACCACTGTCAGCGGCCAGTCCCAGTGGGCCTGCCCGAACGTGACGTCCGCACCTGTCCATGTGATCGTGGGCCTCTCGACGACAACCGCGGGGGGCAGGACCGTGTCCGACGCGAACGTCCACACCCGCACCCCGACGATCGGGGCCAGCGCGTCGGCGATGCCCTGCGCAAGTTCGGTGGACGTCCTCATCCGACGAGGACCTTCACGTACGGTGCCTCCAACGCGGTCACGTCCCGGTCCACGGCGGTGATCCGGGCCGGGCCGAAGTCGGCGAACCCGACCAGGCCTTCGGGGCTGTTCCGGCGGGCCAGGTAGCGGGCGCAGCGCAGCATGCACGCCAGGTGCAGGTCCGCCGTCCACCCGGCGGGCATGTTCAGCAGCAGGGTCTGCTGATGCTCGGCGGCGGCCAGCCCCTCACCGATCGCGACGTCGTCGATCATGTCCGCGGGATCCACCCGCAGCCACGCCTTGAACTCCGCGACGGTGGGGGGCAGCCCAGCCATCACGCCTCCTCGTCAGCCTGTGTGGGGGTTCCGGGCCCCCCGACGTCGACCGTCACCTGGTCGGGGTCGGGGGCAGGCTCATCCGACCGGAACCCGCCTAAGGGACCGTGACCTTGACGAACCCGGTCGGGTCGACCACGCACAGGGACGCGTAGCCGGCGTAGCCGACCATCTGCCCGAGCACGTCCGGCTCCGCCACCGACAGGAACCCCTCCAGGTCCTCCCAGTGCTCCACCAGGGTGTCGTCGCCGAGGATCAGGGTGCCCGGCGCGAACCGGTCGTCGATGGTGACCGCGAGCCCGTCGAGGTCGCCGGACGTGCCGTTCACCAGGGGGATGTTGTACAGCTTGTTCCCGGTGGTGGCGTTGCGCAGCTTCGCCAGGTCGACGGCCACGTCGCGGGACATCCACGCGTGGTTCAGCTCCCCGTTGTCCCCGTCGGCGCCGGAGACGGTCGACCCGGTCGTGCCGAGCACATCGTCCACATCACCCTGGGTGAGGCCGACGAGGGAGTCGGTCTGGGTGACCGCGGCACTGAACTGGGCGCAGGCGGCCTTGTCGGAGCGGCGGGCGTACACCTTCACGAACGAGCCGTAGATGATGTCCAGCAGGCTCGGCGACGACCAGCGCAGGTCCTGCCGGGACAGGTTCACATGCCCGGCGTAGGTGGCGAGGGTGACCGACACCGTGTCGACGAGCATCTTCCGCGACGCGGTCAGGTCCTTCTCGTTGGCCTGCACACCCACGTCGACCTGCTGGGTGACGACGGGCCGGTCGAACTTGGGGGCCGGCGCCTGCTTCGACCCGCCCAGCGACATGATCAGCGGCCGCTTCTCCCGCATCCGGTCGACCAGCGGCCCGACCAGCGGGTAGGGGATCAGGCCCGGGTTGTCCGCGGTGGTCTGGTGGGCGGTGGCCCGCTCCAGCAGCGCCACCGCGGCCGGGTCCTTGCGCACCCACACCCGGTTCATCATCGACGCCCACGCCCCCGGCGAGGGGATCTCACGGGCCAGGTCGAACTGCGGCTCCGGCTGGGCACCCGTGTCCACACGGCTGCGGGGTGCTGGCGTCCGCATCCCGTCGAGCCTGGCTGACACCTTCGCCGACCGGTCGAGCAGCGCAGCCTGCGTGTCGATCGCCTTCTGCAGATGGTCGCGGCGCGCATCCTCACGCTCGATCTGCGCGTTCTCCTCATCGGTCAGGTCCCGGCCAGCCTCCGCGGCACGCTCAAGGACACTGTCGATGCTGTCGGTGATCTCATCGAACTCGGAGCGGAGCCGCTCCAGGTACACACCCATGATGGGCACCTTCCGTAGGTCCTGGTGGGGTTCCACGGAGGTGTCCTGCACCAGTCCCGGCGGGGTGCCACCCACGTGGGGTGGGGTGCCGCCGGCGGGCGGGAGGTGTCACGCGCTGCAACCACAGTACCACCGGGCGCACCCGGGGCCGTCCACGAACCGAAGGAGGTGCCGGCAGCCTACCCGGCGCGGCGCGGGTACTTCGCCCGCCACACCTCGAGGCGTGTCACCTCCGGCGCCTCCCTCACCGCCAGGACCTGCGCGTCGGGGAACGCCGGCTGCTCGGTCAACAGGATGTGATCCAGGTCCGCGCGGGTGCGCCACCGCACCCCACCATGGTGCGGGTCGCCCTCATCGCGGAACGTGCGCGCAACCGCCCCCACGCTGATGCCCCGCCACTGCCCCGAGTCGATCTTCGCCAGCGTCGCATCACCGAACGGCGACCGGTCCACCAGCAGCTCCGCGTACAGGCCATCATCCCGCTCGTCGAGGCTCGCAGCCCGGCCCACATCGGACCACGGGTTCGCGCTGCGCGCCTCATGCCCGCCCGCGACCCCCACCACGAACGGCACCCGGTGCGGCGCCCGCGCGGCCCGCTTGAACACGCCCAGCTCCCAGCCCTCCCGGTACGGGCGGGTCGACCGGCCCCGGGCCGGCTCGTCGGAGGCGTCCACCACCAGCGACGCCCGCCCGTAGGGCACCGCCCGCACCAGCACCCGCCGCCCCGACTCGTCCACATCGACGTCGTCGAGCATGTACGCCCGCTCCAGCATGCCCGCCAGGTCCATCACCCCGGCACCTCCTCGCCGTCACTCAGTGACGCGGCAGGTTCCTGCCCCGCCGCGACCGGCACAGGCTGCGGGTCGGGCTCCGGCCACGGTCCCCGCCCGTACATCTGCCTGGCCTCATCCCGGGTCAGCACCGCCCCACCCGACAGCATCGTCGCAACCTCAGCCTGCGTCCGCGTGTCCGTGCGCAGCCGGGCCGTGAAATCAGCGCGCGCCGACACACCCAACGGCAGCAGCCACTGCGAGATCGTCGCCGTGATCGGGTCCAGCCAGCGGGCCAGCACATCCCGGTCGAACTGGATGTCCGCCTCCTGCATGTTCGTGTACGGCATCGGCCCCGCGGACGGCAGGCCCAGCTTGTGCGGCGGCACCCCCAGGATGATCGCAGCCGTCAACGCGTTCCACTGCCGGGCCTCCACCAGCTGCTGGCGCTGCGCATCCGACTGCAGCGGCACCACCTGCGCACCGTTCGGGATGATCGTCGCCTCACCGGTCTCCACCATGCCCCGCCACCGGTCCCGGAACTCCGCCAGCTGCTCATCGGTCACCAGCTGCGGGGCGGTGATCACAGCCGGCGGCAGCCCACCACCATGCAGGTACCTGCCGGCCCACTGCTCCGCCGTCAGCTGCTCACCCAGCCGCCACCGGTACTGCGAGATCACCCCCTGCCCCAGCACCTCACCCGACCGGTTCCCCGCGCTGATGTGCAGCACATCGTCGCGGTCCAGCACCCACCCGCCCAGGGCGAACGCCCACCACCCCGGCCGTGACGGGTCCGTCACCAGCGCCACATGCTCCACCGGCAGCGGCACCAGCCACCCCGGCCGCCCGGTGCGCCAATCCACATCCCCCAGCAGCGCCACATGGTTCCCAGCCTCGACCAGGTCCTTGACCGCCGCGAACCGCCAATGCCACGCCGTCGACAGCGGGTCCGGCTGCGTCAACACCGTCGGCTGGTCCTCCAGCTCCACATCCACCCTGGTCTGGCGATCCCAGCGGACCGCCACCAGCGGTGTCGACGCGCAGCGGGATGCGATCAGCTCCACCCCCCGGCCGAACGCCGGCAGCGACAGGGCCTCATCCCGGGTCGCCGGTGCCGCCGCCGGCGGCAGCGTCTCACCAGTCAGCCACGCCCACGACCGGCGATCACCGATCCCCGACGAGCCAGCCCACATCGTCGGGGCGGGAATGCCGCGCCTCGACCGCAACCTGCGCAGCACATCACCCCGAGTCACCGGCACACCCCAACGGTAGCGCACCAGCCCGCCGAGGGTCTATCATGCGCGCCCCCCGCCCGCCGAGAACCACCCCGGCGCGCCCACGTCCGGCGCGGCCGCGGCCTGCACCACCCCGAACACCGCACGCACCGCGTCCGTGCGCCCACCCGGCAGCAGCCTGGGCCCATCCACCCCATCAACCCGCGCCACCATCAGCCCCTCCAACTGCCCCGACAGCAGCCCACCCCCGTCATGCCACAACCCGCCCGCCCGGAACGCCGCCCTCAACCCGAACGCCGCCACCCGGCCCGACACCCGCAACGGCTCCACCCCCAGCCCCGACCACACCGCATCCTCCGAATGCTGCCGGCCCACCAGCACCCGCGGCCCCCCACCCGCCGCGCGCACCATCCCCGCAGCGTCCACGATCGACGCAGCCCGCCGCACCCCCACCAGCAGACCCCCATCAACCCGCCACCCGAACGCCACCGCGAACCCATCCCCGAACCACGAATCCACCGCCACCGCGGCAGGCTGCGCAGCGACCCCCGGCCGAGCCCACCTGTCCAGCTCGCCAACCTCGAGCAGCGGCACACCCTCCGACCTCGGCGCCGCCAGGTCCGGCCACACGTTCAGGTACTGCGCCCGGAACGCCTCCACCGGGTCCAGGTCATCATCATCAGGCGACGACTCCCCCCGCAGCGCACGCGCCACCCGATCCGCGCACATGCGCGCACGCTGCTCCGACCAGTGCGGCGCCGCAGCCCGCCACACCCGCGGATCATCCACCGGCGCATCCCGGCCAGCGCCCCACAGCAGCAGCAACGTCGAGCAGTCCACACCCAGCCCCGCCAGCGCCCCGTTCAACCTGTCCACCATCAGCGGCGTGGCCCGCCTGTGCGCCGTCGACGTCAGCACCAGCTGCGGCTGCACCCGCTCCAGCAGCGCAGGCTCAAGCCCCTCATCGACCACCACCGGCGGCACACCCCACGACTCGTCCACCATCCCCAACGTCACGTCGTAGCCGTACACGCTGTCCCGGCCGCGCACCATCCACCGCGACCCCTGCCCCGTCTCGATCTCCTCGTTGCCGTTCTGCCGGCGCACCGACCAGCCCCACGACTCCGCCAACGGCCACGCCCGCCGGTGGATCTCCTTGCAGATCGGCAGGTCCTTGCCCGTGTGCAGCACCAGCTGCTGCTCGCCGAACCTGTCCTCCTGCCCGATCCGCCACAGCGCCATCGACCGCAGGCGCACGCTCTTCCCAGCCCGGCGCGGTGTCGACTCCGCCACCTCCCGGATCAGCAGCTCACCGGCCGAGTTGACCTGCAACTGCATCCGCGCCGCCAGGCGCTGCCACCACCGCAGCCGCACACCGGTCCGCTCGAGCACCCACGCCTCGAACTCGGCGCCGAGGGACCCGGCCGCGTCCGGGTGCGGCGCGGACATCGCCCTGGGCAGGGCCGCGTCGTCCGGCACGTCGGCCAGATCAGCCAGCCAGTCCAAATCGGCGATCTGAGCCGATTCCGGCTCCCACTGGGGTTCAGGTCCGGGTAGCGGCGTTCCGTGGCTCACAGGGGCCTTCTCGGGCGTTTGGGGGGGTATCACGCGGGGCGGGTCCGGCGCTTGCTTGGCAGGGGCGGCCTCCAGAGAACGGCCCCCCCCTGGGCGGGGTGGGGTGCTGACCTGGCCGAGTTGGATGGCGCGGCCGAGGCGCCCGCCGGCTTTGCGGTTGCAGTCGGCGCATTCGACGCGGTGGTTGTTGGGGTCCCACATGAGTTCGGGGTGGGTGGCTCGGTCCTTGATGTGGCCGAGGTGCCAGTCGTCGAAGGGGTTGAGGGTGCGCCCGCAGCCGGGGCATGTGGTGGGCCAGGTGGTGGCGCGGCCGAGGGCTTTGCGGGCGTTGGTGCGGCGGTGGGGGTTGCGGTGCCATTCGTCGCGTTGGTGTGCGGGTTTGGGTCGCAGGGTCACGGCTGCTCCTCCCGACCGCAGTCAGCGCACACGCCGCGCGGTTCGCCCTTGCATCGGTCGCACCAGCCGCAGCACTTCCAGACGCTCATGGGTGTTCCTCCTCCGTGCCGGAGTCTTGTCATCCTGCCTACTTCGGTCATCGGTGCTCCTGGTAGCTGTGGCTCGGGAGTCTCTGGGTGTTCGATTGGTTCGAACGGTTATGCACACTGTCCACAGGTTTGCGTGCTGCCACGTACCGTCTACCTACTCAACGGAACCACACATGTAGTTGGGATGGGAAGGGAAGGGAAGGGATAGTCGTTAGTAACGCGTTTGCGACGGCGTTGCTAACGGCGTTAGCAACGGCGTTAGCAACGGCGTTAGCCTCCTGTCTTGCGGCGGGCGTTGTAGCGGGCGAGCCGTTCGCGGCCGGCGGCGCGTTCGGCTTCGACTTGGGCGCGGGTGCGTTGGTGCTGGTCCCAGTCGACGATGGCCCACCCGCCGTTGACGGGTTCCCACAGGTGCCGGTCTTCGAGTTCGGTGGATAGGCGTCGCCAGTTGGGGAGGTGGTTGATGGCGGTGGTGGGGATGAGCCCGTCGGTGAGGTGTTTGGCTGACCAGGCTCCGGCGTAGGTCCAGAGGCCGAGGGCGGCGAGTGGGATGCCGAGCATCTTGGGGTGGTCGTGGATGGTGTCGCGGACTCGGAAGTCAACCACCGGTGGTTACTCCTCTGGGTTGTGGCCGTAGACGCGCAGCACCCGCATGATGAACTGCGACTCGCGCAGATTGTTGTTGACAAGCTCATCGCAGAACCTGCGAATCTTCTGATCACGCTCAAGCAGCGTGTCATGGGCGCGCTTCAGGTCGGACTCGTCTGTGGCGTCAGCCATGTCACGGTTGTACGCAGCTGTGACCAGCGCGATGGCGGTATCGAAGCCTGGCGGGGATGCGTCAGGGACTGCCGGCAACTTGGCGCCGGTCAGGGCGGGGGTGCCTGGGGTAGGTCGATGCCTTGCGTCGGCGCTGCGCTGCGACATGGGTTCTCCTAGAACGATCGCTCGGGGGTTCTGCCAGTGAAGTGGGCGGATTCGGGTCCCCGTTAGGCGCGAGTCAGACCCCTGCGGGAGACTAGACCCATGTCCGACTGGCAGCACAGCCGACTCGGGGCGCTGCTTTGGGCACCCGACTTCTTCACGGGAGTTTCCGCCGGGCTGCTGGCGGGGCTCGTTGCTGTTGGCAGCGAAAGCCTCGCCACCGAGTATCAGGCGGTGTTGCTGGCTGTTGCTGGTATCGCAGCGGCGTTTGGGGCCTTGGTACTGGCCGTTCTGCCAGTCCTGCTGTCCACACTGAGCGGGCCGTACCGAGCGTTGCTTCGCGAGACTCGTGGCGGCGTTCCAGGGGTAGTGGTGCCGTTTCGCCAGTCAGTTCTCATCTCTCTGATGGCAAGCGGGGTTGCCATCGTTGTCGCGATAGCTTGGCCGCTGCAAAGTGGGAGCTCCTCCGCGAATTGGCAACGCGCCTTGTGGGGGATCGCTGCCGGCGTTCCAGTGGCTCTCTGGATCTGGGCATTGGGAGCCACGTTCATGCTGGTCACACAGCTCGAGAGGCACATGCGCAACCAGGAGCAAGCTGACCAACTTGCAGCCCAAGCGGCGGAGGCTCGGGAACAGTTGGCGGCTCGCGGCGTGCCGATTGACGGCGGACAGTCCAAGATCCCTGTAGGCGGACACGTCACTTCCCTTTCTGCGGACAACTGATCTCCCTTTGCGCAGGTGGGTCGGCACGTCGTGTCGGTCCGAAACGAAGCGTCCCTCCGGGGCTTGTCTCGAGGTCTCTGACCACGCACGAGACGAAGCCCAGCGGAGGGACTGTGAAGAAGTCTGACAGGGAGATCATGGAGATTCTGGAAGCGTTCGACGTCACCGGCTGCGCGCACTCGGCGGCCGCGTTGGCGTAGTCCTCCTCGGGTGTGGGGGCCGCCCCTTGAGCACCATCGGGGGCGGCCCCCGCCGGCCGGCTGCCGGCAGCCTGGTGGCGGATCGCGGCCATGGCGGCGCCGGGCTGGTCGGCGTCGGAGGCCCAGCCGCAGCAGCATTGCCATTCGCGGCTGTAGGTGCCGTCACGGCGGCGGGTCACCTGATGGGGGGTCATGACGTCTCAGGTGGTGGATTGGTGTGGGAACTCCTGCGGCAGGACCATCCCCGGTGACTGTGGCCCTGTGTTGCCGAGCAGGTTGGGCTTCAGGTACACGGCGGCCCCGGCGGCCCGTGCCTGTGCAACGAGGTCCACGACCCACTCGAACGGCGGGGCGAACTCGGGCACGGCCCCGGAGGGTTGCGCGGTGGCTGTGCGCGAGCCGATGACGACCCAGTCGCACCACGTCAGGTCGGTGAACGTGAGCTGCTCCTCCATGGGTTCTACGGACAGCCATCGGACCTTGGCGGGAACGTCACGCATGGCCTTCTCTGTCAGGGCGACTCGCCGCTGGGTGTCGACGGATGCGCCGGCCCACAGGTGGGGCGGGACACCGTCGCGCTTGTAGCGTTGTGGGAACTTGGTGAGGCACAGGTACTCCCACTGCGGGGCCGCCGCCATGCTGGCGTACACCTTGTCGATCCAGTCCTGCGGCACCCACGCCCCGAACAGGTCAGCCATCGAGCAGACGAACACGCGCCGCTTGCGCGGGTCCTCCGCGGCTTCCTTCGGCACCTTGGTGTCGCTCGGGGCGTCGAGCCGCTCGGTGTGGAACAGCGGAGTGAACCCGACCGGGTATGCGGCGGCGTAGGACTTCTTGGTTGCGAGGTCCCGGGCGTAGCAGTAGTCGCAGCCGTGGAGGCACCCGGTGACGGGGTTCCAAGACCAGGCGGCCCACGAGATGTGGTCGTTGGTGGGGTTGAAGGTGGGCTTGCCCTGCGGCTTCGGGTAGGGCACCTTCCGCCCGTCGTGGGTGTACAGGTCGAGCATGACGGGGGTGGGCTTGGGCTTCGGCTCCGGTGGCTTGGGCCGCTTCTTCGCCTCGTTGACGGCCGAGTTCAGGGACCGCTTCCCCTCGACGGCCTCGTCGAGGAGGTCGGGTGCCTCGGCGGCCAGCTTCTTGGCCTTGGAGATGCTGTCGTGGCCGACGCCGACGGCCTTGGCGGCACGGGCACGGGAGTCCTCGAACGGTTCTGCTGAATTCAGCGGAACCGTTCTGGTGCCCCCACCGGCGCGGCCGGTACCACCGCCAGAGGCCCGCTGCCGTTCCTTGGCCTCGGCGGCGTACAGGGCCTCCACCGCCAGCCCCACCTTCGCCCTCTGTGCGGCGGTCAGGTGGCGTCGGTGCAAGTTGGCAGACAGCACCCACGCGACCGGGTCGGTGACGTGCAGCTGGCGCACTCCGACCGTAAGGTCGATCTCAACCGACGCGATGAGCCGGTTCCGCCCGTCGAGCAGCAGGTTGTCGTCGGTGATGACGACGCGCTCCATCCAGCCGTTCGCGTTCGCGTCAGCAGCCAGCTCAGCGCGTTCCTCCTCGGACATCATCGGGAACAGGTCCGCGGCCGGATGCACCCCGTCGATGCCGTACAGGTCGAGGGCCTCCCTGATAGTGGTCATGCGGTGTTCTCCTTCGCTGTGAGGAACAGGTAGTCGGCGATGCGGTCAAACCCCTTACGGTCCAGCCGCAGCCACGCCACCTCGTAACCCTTCGGCCAGTGCCGGAAGGCGCTGGCGAAGTCGCAGTCGTACCTGTCGCGCCACTTCTGGGGGCCACTGACCAGGTAAGCCCACTGGGCATCGTCCTTCTCGAGCCGCACCAGCGCGACATCGTGGTAACGGGGAAGGTGCCGGGTGACCGTCTCAATGTGGGCGTACCAGCCCAGGCGCACATCCCGTTCGAGGCGCTTCAGGCCACTCGGGTTACACCCCAACGTGGACAGGGTCGTCGTATGGGGCGCCGCAGTGAGGAGGTCGGGCGTCAGCGCAAACTCGCTGATAGCGTTCGGGTCGTTGTAGATGAGGGCGCAGCCCTTTGGTGGGATCGCCCCCACGATTCGCTGAACCACTTCGGGGCTGCGTGCGTCGCCTGTGATGACAGGGAAGGTGACCTGTTCTCGCAGCACGTCGGCAACTGCAGGATGGCGCTCCACAGCAAGTGCGCTGAGGTGAGGGCCGAACTTCGGATGATCCAGATGCTTCTGAATGATCAGCGGCGATGCCGTGCCACTCTCCATCGTGGGGATGCCGTCGCCTGCGGTAAGGTCGATGACCGCCATAGGCCACCCCTTGACGTATGACACTCCCGACTCACGCCCGACGATCTTGTCCAGCAAGATGTGCTTCCCCAAGGTCCGGGCGCTCGAGCCCACTTCCTTCCGCTTGCTCACTCGCCCTCCGCCCCCTGGGCCGCGGCGTCGCCGCTGTCGTCCCACAGGACCCCGTCGTCGTCCACCTCGACACCGGGCACGTCCGGGTGCGGCTGACGGGCAGGGGCGGCCGCCAGGTGCACGGTGGACACCACCGGGCGGGCCTGCGCCGCCGGCCTGGGGTCGGCCAGCTCATCGGGGGTGTACCCGGCGCCTGCGATCGCATCGGGGAACACCGCCCGGCACGCCAGGCTCGTGCAACGCGCCAGCAGCATCGCCTTCGGGTGCTTCCTGTAGTTCTCCTGCCCACCCAGCCCAGCGTGCTGCGCGTCCACCATCGTGAACTCGAACGCCTGCACATTGTCGGGCCGCTCCCGGCGGGCCACCAGCAGCCGGCAGCCCTGCTCGGTGAGCACATCCACGTCGATCTGGTGCCCGGCGCGCAGCACCAGGGTGCGCATCAGCTCCGCCGACATGGACATCTTCCCCTTGATGACGGTGATCCCGTTGATGGCCTGCATGGGATGCAGGTTCAGGGCTTCCGCCATCTCCAACGCGACGAGCAGGTTGGCGGGCTGCTTGCGGTACGACTCGGGGATGATGCTCGCCTCCGCCAGGTACTTGGCGAGGTTGATCTTCTCGTCCAGCGGCTGCCGGACCACAACATCGGTCATGCTTGGTTCTCCTCGGTTGGTTGTGCGGTGTACAGGGTTCCGCGGGTGTTCAGCCATGCGACTTTCCGCCCGTCCGTGTCGATCAGGGCCTGGTCGGTGCGCATCGCGGTGCGCAGTTCCACGCGGAGCTGGTCCTTGCTGGTGGTGAGTGGTTTCAACTGCTCGTCGACCTGCCACAGCCGTTCCACGATGGCCAGTTCCTCCGCCGTGGGTTCGCGGCTGCTGCCGGGCACGGGCTGCCACACCCGGTTCAGGTCTGGGATCCGGTCCCGGGCGAAGTCCACTTCGGGTGGCACCCCGCCTAGCACGTTGGTGTGCCAGAACTCGTGCAGGATGGGCAGGGCACCCGCCTCCCACACCTCGTCCCGGTAGATGGTGCGTTCCTGGTAGCTGCCGCACACGTCGGCCACGACGTGGGCCTCCGGCAGCCCGGTGACCGCCAGTTGGGTGAGGACCTGCACGGCCACATGGTCGGGCAGGGTGCCGCCGACCCAGCCGTCCCAGCGGGAGGTGGTTTTCATCTCGAGGATGACGGTCCGGTCGGGGTAGTGGGCGAGCCGGTCCAGGGATGCGAGCAGCCATGGCATGTCTGGGTGGGCGAGCAGCGCCGGGGGGCGTTCCACGATGCAGTCGGGGTGCTGCTGCCGGTACCGGTCGGCGAGGAACCCTTCGAGGGTGCGCCCGCGTGCCATCGCATACCCGTCGCCCTGCCCTGTGTCGGGCGTGTCGGGTTGGGTTTTCTCCAGCCACACGGTGAGGGGGGTGCGCCACGGGGACGCTCCGAGCACGGCTGGCACCCCGGTCGCGGTCAGGCCGCGGCGTCGGCGCCGCAGCCACCGGTCGCGGCGCATCCTCGTATGGACGATGACAGCTGTCATTGGTATCCGGCTTCTTTCAGTAGTTCGGTGAAGGTGTGCCCGTCGAGGAGGACGTAGCCGTCGGCTGGGTTGGGTTTGCCGCGGCGCCTGATCCACACGGCCCCGACGCGGGCGGCGGCGTTGATGGTTTCTGCGCGGGTCTGGTCGGCCCACACGGCCAGTTCGAGGCGTGCGGCGCTTTTCGCTTCGATGCACACGCCGACGACACCGGCGATGTCGCCCCGGTCGTTGCGGCCTGCTAGTGCGCGGCGTTCCGCGGTGGGCCAGCCGCGGGTTTGCAGGTAGGTGACGATCGCGGTTTCCCACGCGGTGCCCTTCGCCCTGGACCTACCCATCGGTGCGCCCCGCCCGCCACTGCTCCGCGGCCAGTTGGGCCTTGGCCCGGGCCCGCGCGGCGAACGTGTACAGCCAGTTGGCGGTGTCGGGCCACAGCGGGCCGACCCGGTCGGCCACATCCTCGGCCTGGTCTGCCAGGTCGCCGAGCCGGGCCGCTGTGGGGCCGACCACCTCGGGGCACCAGCGGATGTGGGCGCCGAGGTCGCGGCACCCGCCACACCTACCCATCCCGGTCACCCCTCCGGACGATGCTGGCGAAGTACTGGCCGGGCTCGTCGACGTCCTGCATCTCCAGCTCGTACCAGCGGACCTGCTCCATGTCCTGGGCGATCCGCTCCAGCACCAGCGCCTCGACAGCGTCGATCAGGGGGCACAGGCACGGGCCGAGCTCGTCCAGGTCCATCCGCGGGTACATGGCCAGGTCCTGCCCGCGGGGGCACAGCCCCCGATGCCCGCTCACCGGTCGGCCTCCACCAGGTCGAGGGCCTCCGCCATGCGCGCCGCGACATGCTCGACGTACTCGGCCAGGGTCGGGTGGTTGTTCAGCAGCCCGGTCAGGCCCTCCACGGCGTGGGCGACGGCGACCAGGTCCCCGCCGTCCCAGTGCAGGCCGAAGTCCAGGTCCTGCTCGAGGATGCGCAGCTCGGCCGAGCAGTGGTCTGCGACGGCGGCGAGCAGCGCCAGCGCCCGCGCCCGGGCGCCCGTCACTGCTCCGCCTCCGCGACGGACTTCACCCATTGGGCTGCCAGTTCGACCCCGTCGGCCTGGTCCCAGCCCATGGCCCGCATCGCCCGGGCCAGCAGCTCCAGGGCCGACTGGACCTCCACTAGAGCCTCTTCCCGGGCGATGGCCTGCGCCCGCGCCACCCGCACCAGCATCTCATCCTGACTCACAGCGTCTCCTTCTCTCGTTCGAACAGTTCGCAGGTCGGGCATCTGGCGGTGATCCGTGGATGCCCGCAGCGGGGGCAGCGGAACACCCTCACGCCGGCTCCGCCACCAGGTCGCCCCGGCCGTGCCGGTACAGGTGCTTCTGCAGCGTCGGCCACGACACCCCGAGCCGTTCGCTGATCGCCGCATGGCCCTCACCGCACTCGCGCAGCCATTGCACGTCGTCGCACCGCGCGCAACCGTCGTAGCTGTCGTCCTGGGCTCACGGCTGCCGGGCCGCCCACGCCCTGGTCCGCTCGGATGGGCCGGGGGTGCCGCCCCGCGCGGCCCACACCTTCAGCACCGCGAGGGCGGTGCGCCGGCGGACCTTCAACCGCTCACCCGACACGATCCGCCTGCATGTGTCCGTGTCCATGTCGAGCTCGTCGGACAGGCCACGCAGCGTCCACCCGAGCAGCGCCAGGTCCCGCAGCCGTTCCGCTGTCGGCCCGGCGTCCACGTACGCGTCGTCGCGGCGTTCCATGTGGGGGCGGACCGCGAGGATCCGCGCCTCGGTGCGGGTCGTGATCCGCGGATGGCCGAGCATCGTGTACAGGGCGTTGCGGGACTGCCAGCCGGCGGCCAGGGTGATCGCCCACATGCTCATGCCCGCTTCGCGGAGCGCAGCCACGTGCGCCCGCGCAGGGCCGACGTCGACGAGGCACGGTTCGCCCCGCGCCCGGCGCAGCCGGTACGCCTTCTGGTAGCGGTAGTGCGCGGCGCTGCACGTGTCGCAGCGGCACTTGTCCTGCACGTATGCGGTGGTCGTCCCATGCCTGCTCATCGGCGTGTCCCGGGCAGCCCGCGGGCCGCGCTGCCATCCACGGTCACCACAGCTTCGTCTCCTTGCACAGGTCGCAGCCGCATTCGGCCTGCGACTGGACGTACTCGGGCATGCCCTGGACGGTCCGGCCGGTGGGATGCCACCGGTACGACATGCCGTGGCAGTGTTCGTGGAACCCCTTCTCGCAGTTCCAGCACATCTGCGGCTCACACATCCCAGTCATCGGCCCTCCACCCCTCGGGCAGCGTGTCCTCCGCACTGAGGGGCCGCCGCGGGTTGTGGAACAGGCTGTAGTGGGTGGGGCCGTCGAGGATGCTGCGCCCGCACAGGTCACATGACTGGCCGATGTCGCGGGCCGGGCGCCGGCCGCGTGCCTGCTGCATGTCGCGGCGATGCTCCCGTTCCTCCACCCACACCAGCGCACCGACGATCAGCAGCGACACACCCATCAGCAGGCCCATGCCGACGGCCATCATCACCAGGTCATGCCCGTTCATGAGGGGACCTCGATCCCGAGCGCCTCGGCGAACGCGACCGCATGCGCGCGGGTGAACCCGACCGCGCCGGGCACCACCGGTGTCACGCCGCGCGCCGTGAGGAACGCCACCTCGAACATCGCCGCCTGCTCATCCAAGACACGGTCGGCCACATCGTGCGCCCACGTCTTCGGGGTGCCGTTCCCGGACGTGATCGACGTCATCAGCTGGTACTGGGCGGACTTGCGCAGGTCATCACGGTTCACGGCAGCTGCTCCCAGCACGTCTCGCACAGCGGGTGGATGTCGAGGTCACGGTGCAGCGCCGGCCACGCGCCGCACCTGTCGCACAGGACGGCGGGCTTGCTGCCCTGCGGGATGGCGGGGCCGTTGGGCAGGTTGCCGCGGACCCGGGGGCGGCGCGGATCGTGCGCGTGGCGGGTCACTGCGCCGCGGCCTTCACGAACGCCTGCAGGTCAGCGTCCCGGACCCGCCACTCGGCGCGGGGGCTGTCCGACAGCCGGTACCCGGTCAGCCTGCCGTCGGCGAGCATGGCTCGCACGGTGGTGGTGGACATGCGCAGCAGCTGCGCGACCTCGGCGACCCGCCAGTGCCGCGGCTGGTCGACGACTGGGGGTGTGGTGGGGGCGTCGAGCAGCGGTAGGGATGCGACGGCGACGCGCAGCGCGGTGCGCTGGTGCGGGTCGACGGCCCGCCAGTACTGGATCTTCGCGACGATGGCTGCGACTTCGTCGTCGGTGGGGATGTCCCTGGGTCGCGTTTCGATGGTGAGCATGTGTGGTGCCTTCCCGCTCGGTGCGGATGTGGCACGTGACACCGGTCCGTTGACGTTGACCGATAATGCACATTACTGGAATGTCAACGGGTTGCGTCACGTCCTACGCATCCGTGCTGTTTCGTGTACGGGTGTCACGCTAGCACGTGGGGATGGCAGGGCACGTGAGGGCCCCGGCGTGTCGTGAACCACCCACCCACGTCCGGTATACTGGTAGTCATGCAGGGTTCGGATGTGGCGCTGGTACGGCTGGCGGAACGAGGCGCCCAGTTCCGCGCCGCACGCGACACGGCCACACGGGCCAGCGCCCACCTGGCCGCAGCCGTGCGCAGCGCACACGACGCCGGGATCAGCGAGCACCGCATCGCAGAAACCGCCGGGGTCACGAGGGTGACCGTGCGGCGCATGCTCGGCAAGGGCTGAGCAGCAGAACGCCCCCACCGGACGGCCATCCGGCAGGGGCACACCACAGATCAGGGAAGGTGATCAACATGGCTGAAGATCAGGATACCCGTGCGTGGAGGCCCGGCGACGTCGCCAACGGCCACATCCTCACCGAGGACGGCAGGTGGGTGCCGCACACTCCGCGCCCGAGCCGCAGGCCGCGCAAGGCCGCGATGGTCGCACTCGCGGTGGGCCTGCTGTGGACCGTCGGCCTTGCCGTCGCCGGGCAGGTGACCGGCGGGGACACGCAGCCGCAGCCAGCGGCGACGGTCGCGCAGCCGAACGCGGCCGTGCCCACCGTCCCCACCACCAGCGACGAGGACGTCGACGACGAGGATGCGCCCGAGCCGGGCGGGAGCATCGACAGGGCCTGCCTGAGCAGCGAAGTCGGCACCGGCGCCGAGTGCCTGGACGCCGCGGAACGGTTCGTCAAGGTGTACCGGGCCGAGTCGTTCGACTTCGGCACCACCGACGAGGCTGTCGCAGGTGTCGCGGGGCAGGTGTGCGTGTCGGTGCGGAACCGCGGCGCGGACGCAACCCGCAGCTACCTGATGGCCGAGCATGACATCTCGGGACGGCGCGCCAGTGGGCTGGTTGAGGCTGCTGAGCGGCAGTGCCGGGCCCTGGGCTGGTGGTGACCTACCGGGGCAGCGGCACACCTGGTGTGGTGCCAGACCGGCGAGAACAGCGTCGGCATGCCGGCCGCACCCGGCCCACGTCACCCGGCCGCATTCCCGGCAGCGGACCGCCCTACACATGGGTCACCACGTCACCACCGTGACGATCGCGAGGATCACCGCACCGGTGATCACCGCGACCACGGCGAGCAGGCCGACGAGCTCCATCCAGCGCCTGGCCTTCCACCGCGCGGCGAGGACGCTCATCAGGGTGAACGTCACACCGCCGAGCAGCATCAGCACCAGCGACAGGGACTCCCACCACAGCTCCGCGTCAGTCACGGCGGACCTCCTCCTCCACGTCCCGATACTTGCGGATCAGCCTGTCGTCCCACCAGGTGGCTGCTTTCACGACCGGCCAGATCGCGATGAACAGGGCCCAGCCGATAGCGCGGCCGAGCATCAGTCGTCCTCGGGGAACCCGGACGTGTCCTCGACGGGGCCGGGCAGGTCGATCGTCTCCTCAGCCAAATCCTGGGGGGTCGGGTCGGGGATGCGCTGCTCGACCGGTTCAGGGACAGGTTCGGGTTCAGGGACAGGTTCGGGTTCCGGGGCTGCTGCCTGTTCGGTGCGGGCCTCGATGTAGTCGCGGGTCAGCCAGCCGACCAGGCCCCCGACCGAGGCTGCAGCAATGTTCCCGAGGATCGACAGGGCCTCGTCGGCGACGGTGTTGCCGTTTTCGGCCTGTTCCGCGCCGAACATCCCGAACCGCAGCGTCAACCCCCAGAACGACAGGAGGATGATCCCCGCGACAGCGGTGACGATGATCAACGCCAGTGCCTTGATCGCGGAATGGTTGAGGCTGGTGCGCCCGGTCACAGCAGGGCCCCTTTCGCGTACCTGGTCCCGATCGTGGCGGAGGTGATCATGCCGCGGATGCGGACATCCCAGTGCCCGCCGCGGTTGGCTTCGCCCTGCTCCCAGTGGGTGTGGGTGATGAGGAAGTCCTCCCACGGGGTCACGGCGAACGTCTGGTACGCGGTCGGGTCGGGGGTCGCCCCGCTCCTGGTCCACCGGACGCGGATCGCCGCGGTCTGGTACCAGTACATGGGATCGTTCTTCGGCAGTTTCCACGCCGGCGCGACGTTCAGGTAGCACATGCGCATCTCCAGCCCGGAGCGGGGCGGGGCGGGGATGCCGGCGTCCAGCCGGGTGTACGTGTCGGGCCGCAGGTGCAGGGTGCCCGAGGGTTTCCCGGAGTACTTGAACCATGGTGCGGCCACGGCCTGCTCCTTCACTGGTGCGGGTGCTGCCCGGCCGGGTCTGGGTTGGCCGGGCAGGACGAACCGGTCGGGCGGCCAGATGCGCAAGTCGGGCATGCTGATGTGGTCGTAGCGGGTGGCGGCGCCGTGGCCGCGGCCGGTGCGCACCCATTGGGCGCCGGCGTGCAGGTGCGGGCCTGAGCTGTTCCCCGAGTTGCCGGTGTCGGCGAGGTACTGCCCGGCCTTCACCTGCTGGCCCTTCCGCACGGCCAGCCCGGGGGACAGGTGCTGCAGGAAGATGGTGGCGTCCTGCATCTTGTTGTCGTTGGTCCTGATCTTGCTCTTGAGCAGGATCCAGTTGGACGGCTTGCCGGAGTAGATGCGCTCCCCGGGCCGGTTGTTCGGCACCCCGTCCACGAGGTCGACGATGGTGCCGTCGAACGGGGCGTACAGGTCGGTGCCGATCGGGCAGCCGATGTCTATGCCGCCATGCACCTTGCCCGAGCTGTAGGTGAGCATGGTGGTGACCTGGTGCAGCCCACCGGCGAGGATGCCGAACGTGCGGTTCTGGCCCCTGGCCAGCGGCAGGTCAGCCACCAGTGTTCCTAAGTGCCTGCACGTGGGCGAGGATCATCGCATCGGTGATGACAGCCTCGTTCGCGCCAGGGTCGGCGTCGTGGGATGCCAGCGCGGATTCCCACGCAGCATCCCAGCCCGGTGCCGCAGCCCAGTTGTACCGGTGGGTGAACGCCCACCCTGCCGGGTCAGGTTCGCCTTCCTGCGCGGCGCAGGCGGTGACCCGCAGCGTCAGCGCAGGGTCTGCTGCGATCCGGCTGATGGTCAGGTACGTCATGGTTGCTCCTCGGTGAGTGCGGTTTCGATCTCGGCCAGTGCCTGCCGGGCTGCGGCGAGCTGGTGGGCCGCGTCGGGTGCGGCGACGTTGATCTGCTGGGCGCTGACCAGCCAGTGCAGCCATTGCAGCGTGTCGCGGGTCATGCTGCGGCCACCTGCAGGGTGCCGCCGTTGGCGACGGTGATGTTCCACCGGCTGCCGTTGGGGGCGACCATCTCGATGCCCTTCCCCGGCCCTCGCATGATGACCCTGTGCCGGGGGGTGCCCAGCACGATGGTGTTGTCCTCGGTGGTGTAGGCACCTTCGCCTGTGCTGTCGGCGCCGATCGCTGTGGTTCCGTTCACCGCCGGGTTCTGCGATGCGTGGTACTGGGCGGCGTGCCCGAGCGCGCTGTTGTAGGAGCCGGTCGTCAACGCGCGCTGGGCGGCGTACCCGAACGCGTTGTTGGAGGAGCCGGTCGTCAACGCGTACTGGGCGGTGTACCCGAACGCGCTGTTGTAGGAGCCGGTCGTCAACGAGCACTGGGCGGCGTACCCGAACGCGTTGTTGGAGGAGCCGGTCGTCAACTCGTACTGGGCGGCGTGCCCGAACGCGTTGTTGTAGGAGCCGGTCGTCAACGCGCGCTGGGCGGCGTACCCGAACGCGTTGTTGGAGGAGCCGGTCGTCAACGCGTACTGGGCGGTGTACCCGAACGCGTTGTTGGAGGAGCGTCGACGGGCCTCCAACGCGCCGCCAACCGTGAACAGTGATGGAACCGTGCCCGTGATCTGCTTCACCGACAGCGCTGCGCCGCCGGTACCCACCAGGGTGTGGCTGGTTGCTGTGGCCACGAACGATGACCAGCCGCCCGACACCACCAGCGGGGCGCCATCCGCCGTGATCGCGGTTACCCCAGCGCCGCCGACCTGGTACGTCTGGCCGACGATCGTGGTAACAGTCTGCGTAAGGCCACTGCCCGAACCCAGTTCGGGGCCCTGCGGCGCGGCTGGGGACTCTGCGCCCACAGACAGTGCGCCGGTGATCGTGCCGCCGGCCTTGTCGACCTTCAGCGCGAGGGCGGTGTTCAGCTGCGCGTTCGACACCTCACCGACAGGTCCCTGATCGCCCTTCGGACCGGGCATCCCCATCTCCCCGACAGGTCCCTGATCGCCCTTCGCACCGGGCATCCCGACGACGTTCACCTCGATGATCGGGTAGTCGACTGTCACGTCCACGCCGGTCATCGGGTCACGTCCTTGAGCAGGTGCAGGTCGCCGTGGGCGACTGTCTGGGTGGGGTCCCCGCCGCCGGCGGGCGCGAGCTGGGCGTCCCATACGCCCTGCCATGACTCGCCGGGGCACAGGGCGGCGGTGGTGGCGGCGGGCAGGATGAGGGTGACCGGGTCGCCGGCGGTGGCGCCGGCGGTGACGGTGAACGTGGCGAGGGTGGCCGGGTCGGTGCGGGTGGCGCGGACCTGCGCCGTCCACTGCCGGGTGCCAGGCTGCAGGTCGGCGGGGAACGTGACCCGCAGGCTGATCGTGTCGCCGGCGTACGCCCGGATGTCGACCCGGGTGGGTTCGATGTTCAGGTTGGGCATCAGCGCTCCTGCAGGGGGGGTGCGGGTGGGGGTGTGGTGGTGACGCCGAGGGCGGTGAGGACCGCGGTGGTGGTGTCGGCGCGGGCCTGGTCGGGGGTGATGATTCCGAGGTGGGTGAGCAGGTCGAGGGTGATGCGGACCACGTCGGCGACGGTGGCGGCGCCCTCGGCGGGGACGGTGGTCGCGCCGCGGGCTGAGGCCTGCAGGTAGGCGGGGGTGGCGTAGGTGACCTGCCCGGTGCCGATGTTGACGCGGATCGGGGACGCCCGGTAGACACCTGCGGTGTCGTAGGTTTGCACCCGCCACTCGTCGGCATCCGACGGGGTGGTGCCGGCTTTCTTCACCCCGGAGGCGGCCCGGTTGGTGCCGGCGGTGCCCGAGTGGTTGGAGCCGCCGTGCTTGTGCCAGATGAAGTTGTCCAGGTTGCCCCACGAGTACACGTAGTTGCCGACCCGGTACCAGGTGCCCCACCCGGCTGCGGTGCGGGCGCGGCACATCAGCGCCCCGCTGTCCATGCCTTCGGCGGCGAACGGCACCGCGTACTGGGTGATCCACGTGCCGTCGTGGGCGACGACCCAGCCGTACCAGTGGCCGTCGTAGGCGGTGGATGGCCTGTTCGCTGCGCCCGGCGCGGACTGGTAGAAGCCGGAGGTGGTGGCCTGGTTCCAGTCGGTGACCAGGGTGAGGGCCTTGGCGACCTTGCTGTCGGCGTAGCCCTTGGTGGCGGCGGCCAGGCCGGTGGTCGGGTCGCCGGGGAGGATCAGCTCCCCGGTCATCGTGTCACCGGCGACGTTGAC
>Ga0209398_1000373_pt1 | contig 28485 bp, 18 predicted proteins | sample AshMeaBigSpring_FD_184125 | JGI IMG/M metagenome (GOLD analysis project Ga0209398, IMG submission 184125) | Groundwater microbial communities from Big Spring, Nevada to study Microbial Dark Matter (Phase II) - Ash Meadows Big Spring (SPAdes)... | ecosystem: Environmental > Aquatic > Deep...
AAGTTACCGAAATCACTCATCAGCCGCCGGGCGCTAGCCCGCGGTTCATCCGCGAAAGACCGCGGGCTAGCGCCCCGCGGCTGATCCACAAAACCGGTAGGTAATTGTCGTGCAGCGCCTAAGCCGGATTATTCATGAGCCGCAAGCGCACTAGCGTCCGGTCTTGGTGGAATTGGGGAGAACCGGACGCTAGCGCGTGCCGGCTGATGTGCGCGGTGTTTTTTTGGGCAGATAGCCGCAACTTTTTTCTCTGCTTCACCTTGCAGCTTTACTCGTTGGGTTAGATGAATAATCCGCCCTAAGCCGGAGGGTTCCGGCCGGCCGTCGGGGGATCGCGGGCGGCTGAGCTTTCAAGGTGGAAACGGGCGGGATCGACGGCGGGGCGGCCGCGGACGTTGGCCGTGGCGATCGGTTTTCCTGCCGCCGCCCGCGAGGACGCGGCGGGATGGAATCGGCTCGATCCGGCGGGCCGCCCGGGCGGGCGGCCAAAAATGGGTTTCGTGATTCCGGGAGGGCGAGCCTCCTGCCGACCCGAGAACTCCCTGCACGCGCCGGCTCCGCCGAAGACTCGCCCTCCCAGGATCGCGCAACTCTGGTGAGCACGTCCCGAATTTCCCAGGATCGCGCAAGGCCACTTAGGGCGGCAGACATCCGTTAGAGCTTCGGCACAGGGCGGGAGGGCGGAGGCTTGGGCAGCATCCGCAGCTGATCATCCCGCCGCGGGGGAGGATTGTTGTTGTTCCCGCCGCCCTCGCGCGGCGGGGAGACGTCGGTAAAGCTCTCAACCCACTTCCAGCCCAGCGGTTCGTCCAGTTCGCGCTTCGCCAGCAGGGCCCAAGGCGTGTCCGGATGCTCGTCGATGACCCGCTGCAGGTAGATGCGGGCCTTTTCTGCCATTTTCTCCAGCTGGCTGCCGGCCGTGATCGCGTCATCTGGCTGGAGGGTGATCGTGTTGTCTTTTTCCTGCTTGAACTTCACGCCGCGTTTGGCCTCGGCCAGCATCGCATTGTAGGCCTCCGTGCGGACCTTGACCGCCATCACCCGCCCCATGGCCAAGTCGTAGCCGGCCTGCCAGCGGGGCGTCGATTCCTTGGCGCGATCGGCCTCGCCCATTCTGAGCGACTGGTACAGGGCCTCGACCTTCGGTTCCAGCTTGGCGGCCTGCTTCTGGGCCTCGGTCAGCGCGTTGACGAACTCGCCCTCGCTCCGCTTGACGAACCGCATCGCCGGGGACTCCATCGGCGTCACCCAGGACATCTGGGCCGCCTGCACCAGCGCGGCTCGGGCCGCGTTCTGGCTCAGCCGCCGCTGATACTCGTCAGGCGACACGTAGTCCGGCCGGTACCGCCGCATGATCTGCGGATCGAAGAAGTGCTCGATATGCGCCGAGAACTCCTCGGTTTCGCGCTGGCTGACGCTCCGGTTGACGGTCCGATTCGGGTGAACGGCAAAGAAGATGCCACCCGTTTCGTAGCACAGCCGGGTAAGGGCAAAGGGACCAAAGCCCGAATCGATGGGGGCCGCATCGTCCCTGGACCCGGCAAAGTGCAGTTTGATCCGCTCAGGCAGAAACGTTTCAGGTCCCTGGTCCACGCGGCCCCAGCGCGGCGTCTGATCGTACTGAGGGTCGGGGTCGACCCACTTGACCATCGTCTCCTTGCGGCCAAACGGGGCGGGGACACCGACCACATACACCGGCATGGCATACCGCCGGCAGATCGCAATGGTCGGTTCCAGCCCGGTCTGGTCATCGCCCACCTCGTCGGTGAATACGACCAGCATTACGTTACGCTTGGGCTGCCGCGTCTCCGGGTCATTCACGCGATACGTGCGGTACTTGTCAGCGGCCATGTAGATCGCGGAAAAGATGCGTTCCAGACCGCTGTCGTCCATCTCGATCCCCTCGATCGCCGCCTTGATCTCCTCCAGGTTGTCTGTCGGTTTGGTCGTCCGTTCGGTGACCGTCTGGCCAAAGGCGACGATGGAGGTCAGCAGCGGCGAGTCCGGATGCTGGGCAAACGCCTGGTTGCCGCTGGAGCGAATCACGCCCAGTTCTTCGTAGATGCGGTCGAACCGTTCGTAGATTTCCCTCCGCTGCCGATCCAGACTGCCCGATTGGTCAAACATCCAGACGACCAGCGTCCTGCGCTCCTGGAGGGAAAGCAGAATCTCCTGCGTGAGGCGATCGATCGCTCCGCTGGCCCCCGTCGTACCGACACCCGCCGCGCCGCGGACGAAGTGGTTTTCATTTAAGTGCAGGCCGGTGGCCAGTTCGACCGCCTCCTGGATCTCGATCCGTCCAGCCTCGAACGTCTCCACCACCGGCGTGGGCTCGACGGACACCTCCGAGAGCTCCGGCGCCTCGGAAAACGCCATCTCCGTCCCACGGAGACTGTTGGCCCCGATCTGCTCCTGGGGCTGCAGGTCGAAGTAGAATTCCTGCGGCACCTCCAAAATCGCCTCCTCTTCCGTCACCGGCGCGGTGATCGTCAGGCTGATCTGACGCGAAACCGAAAACGTCGAAAGCAGGCTGACCGTGATCAGCAGCGCCAGGTGGAACAGCAGGCTCACGAGCCAGGCGGGCGTGTCCCCGTCGAACGGCGTATCCTCTTCTCCGGTCTGAACTTGCCACCACTGCCGAAGTCGCTTCGATAGCCCCATGGGGCACCTCCTTCCGCTTCGCCCGTGACCACAGCCCCTCGTACGCCGTGGCTGCCCTCAATTCTGGTAAAAATCATCACCCAACGCAAGCGAATCGCGGGCTGGTAACCGTTCACGGGTCGGGGTCTGGTCCATTTTTCGGCCGACAAGCTCGACCTCGCGGATACGCGCTGCCCGAAAACATCGACCTGACCCCCTGGAATCAGGCAAAATCCTCCACCGGGCTGGGAACGGTTACGCGGGCTGCACGCCGCTCCTGCTTACAAAACGCCCGGTCCCCTGCAAAGTACTCCCCGCGGGATGCCTCGGGACCTAAAAAGGGCACCCACCGGCCCGTACTCCTGCAGCCGGGTGAACGACCGACGGCCCCCCGGCTCCGCCGACCACGGTGCCAGCCGCCACACGGCCCAGGGGCCCTGGATGTCCATGGCACGGGTCGGGGTCTGATCCATTTTTCGGCCGACAAGCTCGATCTCGCGGATACGCGCGGGCCGAAAACATCGACCTGACCCCCTGGAATCACCGGGGTCTGATCCATTTTTCGGCCGACAAGCTCGATCTCGCGGATAGGCGCTCGCCGAAAACATCGACCTGACCCCCTGGAACCAGGGAAAATCCTCCACGGGACTGTGAACGGTTACAAGGGCGGAAGTAAGGAGAACCATGACCGTGATTTTCCACAGGCTGGAAGCCTGTGCCACGAGATTCCTGTCAGTCCCTGCGGAGCGGGCTGCGGTCGGGATGGCCTCGAGTGGCAGGGGGCAAGGCACGCTGTCCGGTGGGGTTGCTCCGTTCAGGCCGGTGCGCGGACGGCCCGCGCCCGGGAAGGCGACAGGCCAAGGTACCGGCCAGGGGGCAAGCACGCCGCATCAGAGCGGTTCGTTGACGCCGGGAGGGAGCCTATCTAGGATGACGAAGGGCGTATGGCCGGGCCGGTCGCGATGTGTCTGGCACAAGGTCGTGGGGGCTGCCCCGGGGTCGCTTCTGAGCGATGGCACGACGCCTATTGCGTCCCGTTGGTGGTACGTCTGTCGTCTGCGCAGCGCGAAGAATCTGTGGTGCAACGTAATCGCGGAGCCTGTCATGATTCCCAGGACGCCGTGGAGGCCCTGCTCAAACGCTGGTTGTCGGCGGTGGACGCTGGTCCTCGCCGCGAGCCTGACCCTGATGGCGGGGCAGGTGCGGGGAGCGGAGGACGAGCCGACGGTGGCTGAGCCGGAGGTCATCCGCCTGACCACCAAGGATGGCGTCGTACTCCGCTGCACCTACTTCGCCGGCGGCAACGGCAAGCAAACCGTACCCGTCATCCTCCTGCACGGCTGGAACGGGCAGCGGACCGACATGGAGGGTCTGGCTTCCTACCTGCAAACCGAGGGCGGGCACGCCGTGATCGTGCCCGACCTGCGCGGGCACGGAGACAGTACGGTGCAGCGCATGGCGGGGCAAGAAGATCAGAAGCTCGATCGCCAGCGGTTCCGGGCCAGCGATCTGGCAGCGATGGTGACGATGGATCTGGAAGCGGTCAAGCGACACCTCATGGTCCAGAACAACGCCGGCGCGCTGAACATCGAGCTGCTGTGCGTCGTGGGCACCGAGATGGGCTCCGTGATCGGTCTGAACTGGGTCGCGAAGGATTGGAGCTGGCCCCAGTTACCGACCGTCAAGCAGGGCCAGGACGTGAAGGCGTTTGTCTTGATCTCCCCGGAATTCTCCGCCAAGGGGCTGCCCATTACGCAGGCCCTCGCCCACGAGATCGTGCGCGGCAAGCTATCGGCCATGATCGTTTTTGGCAAGAATGATCCCGGCGCGGCCAGCACGAGCCGGCGCATCTACACCGCGTTCAAGCGGTTTCACCCCGCTATCCCCACGGACCCTGAGGAACGGGAAAAGAAGCAAGACCTGTTCCTGGTCGAGCTGGACACGAGCCTGCAAGGCACCAAGCTGCTGTCCACTGCCGGACTGAACGTCCCGCAGCTGATCGCGCAGTTCATCGACCTGCGCCTGGTTCGAAAACAGGAAGACTTCCCCTGGCGCAATCGCTGACCGGCAAGGCTCAGCCCGCTCCGCTCGGTGGGAAGAACCGGGCCAGCCGCTCCGGATCGGGTGGTCGGGTGAGCAACGAGACGATCACGAGGGCGAGCGCGGAGCTGCCCATCAGCAGGGCCACGGGCATGATGCCCAACACCTCGTACTCCGCGTGGAGGGCAAAGTCGGACAGGTAGAACAGCACACCCCAGAGGGCCGCGGCGGAAAGCACCCCCGCGTAAGCCCCGGCGACGGTCAACCGCCGCCAGTAGAGGGCGGCCACGACCAGCGGAAACAGGCTGGAGAACCCGCTGAAGCACCAGACGCCCATCTGAAAAACGCGCCGCGACTCGGCCAGGCTCAGCACGTACGTCACGGCCACGATCGCCACGATGAACATCCGGGCCAGCAGCAGCTTCTGCCGGTCGCTGAAGCGGTCCTTTCCGCCGTAATGCACCACGATGTCGGTGGTGAACATCGTGCCCAGGCAGAGAAACTGGCTGTCCAGCGAGGACATGATGGCGGCCAGGATGCCGGCCGTGAGCAGCCCGGCCAGCACGTTGGTGCTCAGGTCGCTTACCATTTTGGCCAGCACCGCATTGGCCGGAAAATGGGGCGGGATCAGCGTCTGGCCATGGAGCGTGGCCGAGGTGGCCCAGACGCCCACGAGGATACAGGGCGCCCACACGATCATGATGAAGATGGGATAGGCCACGACCGACAGCTTGAAGGCGTTGGCGCTGCGCGCGGTCAGCCAGTGCTGGAAGAGATGGGGGAACATGGCGACGGAGAACGGCACGAGCATGTAGGTGAAGAAGCGCCAGCGGCTCATCGGCAGCGGCTCCTCGGGCGCCCAGTGAGTAGCGCGGTAAACGCCGAGCGCCCTCTTGCGGGTCCACTTCTTGCCGGCCGAGGGGTCGGCGGGGTCGAGTGGCTGGGAGGGATTGCCGATCTTGTCGGCGAACAGGGCCAGGGCCTTGCTCCCCCACGTTTCGCTGCGGTCGAAATGCTCCAGCGGCAGGGGACGGTCATCGGCCTCGAACAGGCGGCCGTCGGCTGGCGGCAGCCGGTCGTCCTGCGCGAGCCGGGCCTGCTGCCGCTGCGCGGGCGTCAACTGCACCAGCCCCTCACGGGCGGCGTAGGCCGCCTCGGCCCGCAGCTGCCAGCCCGGATCGCGGGCCGGATCGCTGCCATGCGCGTCGTCCCGCTGGGCGGTCGTCAGCTGGAACCCCTGGTGGTCCACCGCCCAGTTGTACTCGGCCAGCTCCTCCCACGCCGCCAGCGCCCGCCGATACGCCGCGTAGTCCTCCGGTGCCACTTCGCGCATCAGCTTGCTGGGGTGCTTCTCCAGCACGGCGTGGCTGGCTGCCTGCAGCCCGCCCAGCTTGTCCGCGATCACGAAGAACGTCACGATCCCCAGGATCATAAACACCGCCGTCTGAAAGGTGTTGGCCCAGGCCGTGCCGCGCATGCCGCCATAGAACACGTAGACCAGCACCACGGCACAGATGACCAGCGAGCCGAGCCAATTGGGAACCCCGTAGTCGTAGGCGGCAAACGCGGTGGCAAACGTGCCCTCCGTGACGCTGTTGATCACCGTCCCCGAGGCGTTGACACCGATCAGCACGTAGGGAATTACCAGTCCGACCAGAATCGGGAACAAGAGCAGCCCAAAGTGATCACAGCCCAGGCGATCTCGGAAATACTCGACTTGCGTCGTGTAGCCGTATCGCCGGCCCAGTGACCAGAGCTTGATACCGACCAGGAAGAAGCAAAGGGAATGAATGATCCCGCTGGAGGAGGCCAGCATTCCGTAGACGCCGACTCCCTGGGTGTACGCCTCGCCGGTCGAGCCGACCAGCGCAAAGGCCGTCATCGTCGTTCCGAATAACGACATCAGCAGGAGCACCGGGCCGATCGAATGGCTGGCGAGCAGGTAATCCCGGCTGGTGCCCTGAAACAGCCGGTGCGAAAAGAGGCCCAAGCCCAGCAGGAGCACCAGGTACACGCCGATAATCACCAGCTGCATCATCGGGGTTGGCCCTCCTGGCGGGGAACTTCCCGGTCCAGATGTTCGGGCCACGCGACCTTCGTGGCGAGATACCAGGTCGCGGAGGCCGCCACCGAAATCCCCATGTGGTACGCGAGGGTCACGGGAAGAAAGCCGAGATAGAGGTTGGTCCGGTTCCAATTCCAGGCGTCCTGGTGCAGGGCCACCAGCGCCAGGACCAGGATGCAAACCACGATGCGGCCAATCATCGGAGGGTGACTCCAGGGGCAGGCGAGGGGGCGGAGCGTCCGGCGGGAAGGAGCAGGCGACCGATAACCTAATCGAATCGCCCGGATCAAGCCAGACGGCAGCAAGGGTCCCCCGGGGCTCCTCGCGGCGGCCCCGGAGCATCGAGCGACGCGTTGCGGGCACACCCGCACTCCAACACCACCGCCCCCGCGGGCACGCCGCTTCAAGGACCGGGTCCGTCAGCCAGACTCGGAAAAAGCGTATCCACCCGCCCCGTGCCGACCTGCACGCAACGGGCGATCCTGCCGCACAGGTGCTCGTTCCCACCCGGCGGGCGGTCAGCTTACCAGCTCGTTGTCACCCGGGAGGATGGAGAAATAGATGCCGCAGTGCGGGCAGCTGGCGTACCAGATCGGCACGGCTTCCTTGCAATTGGGGCACCGCTTCTCGTGGCGGACGATCGACGAGCCGTTCAGGCTGACGCCCGACTCGCGATGCCCCTCTTCGTGTGCGTCGACCTGGTGCACGAACCCCTCGTCGTGCGGCTCCGTCGTGCGCGGCTCAAGCGGCCCCAGGAGATTCACGATTTCGTCATCCGAGACGTCGGGCACCGGTACGTGGACCCGGGCGCGACAGTGTGGGCAGAGGCCGGACTTGCCCGCATACTTGTCCTTGACCACCAACTTGTGCCCATTCGGGCAGAGGACCTCAATCGATCGACATGGCCCGACCCTCCACGACCCGGGGCCATTCGCGCGATGCGCAAGGAATCGATCCGTTGGATCGAATCGGCTACATTTTACACCAGACTGGCGAAAGCTCCCAGCACCACCCGACGGAGTGGAACGGTCCCCGGAGGCCGCGTGCGGCGCCGCGCTGGGCCTGGGCGACGTAACCGTTCACACCCTGGGAGAAGGTGGGTGGTGATTCCAGGGGGTCAGGTCCATGTTTTCGGCCGGCGCGTCTGGGAATGGCCGAGCGATTCAGCCGAAAAATGGACCAGACCCCGCCCTGTGGACGGTTACCTTGGCGACTCGCCGGAAGGGCGGCCGTCCACGCCCCCCGGGGCCGGTGGGGCGGCGGGGCACTACAATCCAGGGCCTCTGTCTTGAGCGGACGAAGCGATGAATCTCCTGGTGGCCTTCTCGATGGCGTGGGGAAACGCGGCCGCCCGTCCCGAACTGATCGCCCACCGCGGCGAATCGCACGACGCCCCGGAGAACACGCTGGCCGCATTCCGGCTGGCGTGGGATCGCAACGTGCCGGCGATCGAACTGGATGTTCACCTGACGCGCGACGGACGGTTGGTCTGCTTGCACGACGCCGACACGAAACGCATCGCTGGCGTATCCAGGGTGGTCCAGGACACAGCACTGGCGGAACTGCGAACCCTGGATGTGGGCAGCTGGAAGGATCCGCGTTGGAAGGGCGAGCGCATCCCGACCCTGGAAGAGGTCCTGGCAACCATTCCCGACGCGGGTCGCTGCCTGATCGAGGTCAAGGTTGGACCCGAGGCCGTTCCCGCCCTGAGCCGGGCGATCAGGGATGCTGGAAAACGACCTGCGCAGCTGGCCATCATCAGCTTCAACGCCGAGACGTTGGTCGAGGTCCGGCGACAGCTGCCGGAATTGGAGACCTACCTGGTCGCGAGTTTCCGCCGGGATCAGGCCCGGGGCGCGTGGCAACCCACGATCGAGGCGTTGATCCAGCAGGCGCAGTCGCTGGGCGTTCGCGGCTTGAATCTGGCCCACGCGGGTCCCCTCGACCGGGACGCCGTCCAGCGGATCCAGGCTGCCGGGTTGAAGCTCTTCGCCTGGACGATCGACGACGTGCGGCGTGCCCAGGCACTGGCTGACTGGGGCGCGGACGGCATCACCAGCAACCGCGCCGCCTTTCTCCGGCAGCACCTGTTTCCGGCGGATCGCGAGGCCGAGTAGCCGCCCAACGCCGCGCGACCTGCCCACCGCGGGAGCCGCGCCGGCCGGCTTCAGGACCAGCGCGGCGATTCTTGTGCCAACGAGTCGAGCATCCGCTGCAAGCGGGTTTCGATCTCGGTCATCAGCGGTTCGGGCTGGCCCCGCTGCTGGCGCTGGGGATCGACCTCGATCGCCTCGCCCACCTCGATGATCACCCGCAGGTGGCCGTGAACGCGGACCTGGTCGGTCAGGTCTTCCTCGTATCGCTCGACGGTTTCCAGCAGGCGGTCAACCGACGGGTGCGACGTTAAGTAGTCTGGCGGATAACTGGCGACCTGCTGGGCGAGGTAGATGTCTGCCAGCTGGCGCCAGCGCTGTTGCCGTTCGGCGGGGGGAAGCTGGTTGCGGACCATCTCCGGCAGGATTTTCATCCGCAGGGCCTTGACCCGCGGGATGACACCGCCCGCCTGCGGCTCACCCAGCCATTGCTGTTCCAGCGGCTCGAGCAGGCGGTCGATCAACCGTGCCAGGCGCTCGCCCAGCCGGCCTGGCTGGGACTGGCCGAAATACTCGATCTCCTTCAACGCCAGCAGGGCCAGGCCCAGCTTGGAGATCCGCGGGACGAGCGGCAGGTCCCGCTGCGGGTGCCAGCTCAATCGATGCTCAATCTCCGCCAGCACGGGAGCCAGCGTCGTGGCCAGGTCGCCCTGGAAGCGGTACTTCAGCGCCACCGGGTGGATCACCACCTTTCCGCTGACGGGCGGCCGGGCCCGCTTCTTGGCCGCCGTGCGGGCGATGAAGGCGACACCGTCGAGCAGGGCGTGCAGCTGGTCATTGGTCCGCGTGATGCCCCCCTCGGGAAAGATGATCAGCGGTCTTTCGGCTGTCTCCAGGATCTGCGTGGCGGCGTTGATCGCCTCACGATCGATCCCTTCCCGGTAGACGCTGAAGGCTCCCATGCGGCGTATTGCCCAGCGGGTCAGTCGGCCCTGGTGGAACAGATGCCAGCTGGCCATGGCATAGAGCGCGCAGTCGGCCTGGCGGGCAAGAAAACCGATGACCACCGGATCGGCGGGGCGGCAGTGATTGGGGGTCAGCAGGATGCCGTGGCCGGCCCGGAGCGAGGCCCGCAGCCTGTCGACGCCCCGGCACTCGTGATCGACCACACCATGCACGCGGCGCAGATAGATGTCGAACAGCCGCAGCCGCTGGAAGATCGCCGGCCAGAGGCTTCCGCGCACGGGCGGCACGAAGCGGTACGGTTTCTCGATGACGACGTTCTGCACCGGCGAGGCCTCGCTCGGACGGGTTCCCATGCCACCCGGCGGCGTGCTCCAACGGCACCCAGGGGCCTGACGTGGCCGACGGGAGCCTGCCCGGCAGCGTCCCGGGGTCGCGGAACGCCGCTCAGTCGTCAAAACCGCGCGGGTGGCTGAGATGCCAGCGCCAAGCCGTCTCGACGATCGATTCGACATCGGTGTAGCGGGGCCGCCACTGGAGCGTCCGCTGGGCGCGGCGGGAATCGGCCACCAGCTCGGGCGGATCGCCGGGCCGGCGGGGTCCCGTGGCGGTGGGAATCGCGTGTCCGGTAACGCGGCGGCAGGCCTCGATCACCTCGCGCACGCTTTGACCGCGGCCGGTGCCCAGGTTCAGCTGCAACCCGACACCGGGCTGGAGCTTGTCGAGCGCCTTCAGATGCGCGTCGGCCAGGTCATCCACATGGATGTAGTCGCGGATACAAGTCCCGTCGGGCGTAGGGTAGTCATCGCCGAAAATCATGACCTGTGGGCGCTGGCCGAGGGCCACCTGCAGCACGATGGGAATCAGGTGGGATTCCGGGTCGTGGTCCTCGCCCAGGTCGCCGGCCGGTGAAGCCCCGGCGGCATTGAAGTAACGGAGGGCGGCGTAGCCCCAGCCGTAGGCCTGGGCATAGTCGTGCAGGGCCTGCTCGATCACCAGCTTGGTAAACCCGTAGGGGTTGATCGGCCGCTGCGGCTCGTCCTCGGTGATCGGAATCCGCGCCGGGGCCCCGTACGTAGCGGTCGTGCTGGAAAAGACGATCCGCCCCACGCCCGCCGCGCGCATCGCCTCCAGCAGCTGGCAGCTGCCGACCACGTTGTTTCCGTAGTACCGGTGGGGCTGCTCGACCGATTCACCGACGAGCGCCAATGCGGCAAAGTGCATGACGGCCTCGATCGACTTGCTGCGCAGCGCGTGCTCGAGCCGGTCCCGATCGGCCAGGTCTCCTTCGATCAGGCGACCGGCCGGCACGGCCCCGCGATGACCGCGGGAGAGATTGTCGTAGACCCACACGTCGTGGCCCCCGCTGGCCAGGAGTCGCACGGCGTGGGACCCGACATATCCGGCGCCTCCCGTAACGAGAATGTTCATGGCGTTGGTCACTTCCAGGCCCGTGGCGGCAGCCGCCCCCGGCGTACGGCTGGCCGGCGGCAGCCGCCCCTCGTGTTCTATCCGCTTCAAGAGTTCGGGTTCGGCAAATCAGCCGCCGGGCGCTAGCCCGCGGTCCTTCCCGGATGAACCGCGGGCTAGCGCCCGGCGGCTGATTCGAAAACTCAACTTGGACGATGCACTAGACTTTATCCCAAGTCGCCAATCGTTACGACCGCGGTTTCTCAAGGGGCGCTGCCTGGCAGCGGGGCGAGGCGGTAGGGGAGCGGCCGGAACGGCTGCAGGGCCCACGGCGGCGGGTCCGAAAGTATGTGCAGCGAGGGGGCTCGCGCACGTCCTGGCCGGCGACCGGCGGTGCCGGGGGCGGGCGGCCCGAACGCCCTCACGCGGTCCCGTCGAGGAAGTCCCCACGACGCCATGCCGGGCAGCCGCACAGACGATGAGTAACCGTTCACGGCGTGGACGCCAAACTGGCTGCACTCTCCCGGGGGTCAGGCACATTTTTCGGCGGCAGCGTCCCCCGACGCCGAGTGGTATTCCCGCCGAAAAATGAGCCAGACCCCGGCCTGTGAACGGTTACGCCGATGATCCGCCCCCGCCGAAAACTTCAGCGTCCCGCCCCGCAGTACCGGGGGGATGATGCGACCCGCTGGTGCGCGGCGCTGGGCGACTACCTGCGGAGCGAGTGCCATCTGGCCGAGAACAGCGTGGCGGCCTACCAGCGCGACCTGGACCGCTTTCGCCGCTGGCTGGGCGACCGCCCCGTGACGCAATTGACGATCCGCGAATTGTCGGATTTCGTGGGCTTCTTGCACGACGAGCAACTGGCCCCGGCCAGTATCGCTCGACACCTGGTCTCCGTGAAGCTCTTCTATCGCTACCTCCAACTGGAGGGCGTGGTCCGGGACAACCTCGCGGAGCTGCTGGGCAGCCAGCGCTTGTGGCAGCGGGTGCCCCACGTGCTCTCGCCGGGGATGGTCGACCGGTTTCTGGCGGCACCGGGCCGCGGCGATCCGTACTGGCGCCGAGACCGCGCCCTGCTGGAACTGCTCTACGCGACCGGCTGCCGGGCCTCCGAGCTATCACACCTGAAGGCGGCCGACGTGCAGCTGGGCGAGCGGTTCTGCCTGTGCCAGGGCAAAGGGAACAAGCAGCGGCTGGTGCCGCTGGGCGAGGCGGCCGTGGCGGCCATCGAGGATTACCTGCGCGAGGAGCGTCCGCTGCTGGCGGGCCGGGCGGCCGCCAGTCCCGCCTGGCTGCTGCTGTCGCGCGGCGGCCGGCGGCTGCGCCGCGAGGCGATCTGGGAACTGGTCAAGAAGTACGCGCTTCGATCCGGGATGCCGACCAGCATCAGCCCGCACACATTGCGGCACAGCTTCGCCACGCACCTGCTGGCCGGCGGCGCTGACCTGCGCCAGGTCCAGGAGCTGCTGGGGCATGCCAACATCGCCACGACCCAGATCTACACGCACGTGGATATTTCCCGGTTGCAGAAGGTCCACCGCCAGTACCACCCCCGGGCGTAAGCTCGGTCGCGGGCCGCGCAGATCCTCGGGCTCGCGATCGTCGCCGGTCGCGTAACCGTTCACAGCCCGGTGGAAGTTTTTCCCTGATATTCCAGGGGGTCAGGTCGATGTTTTCGGCCGGCGCGTATCCGCGAGGTCGAGTTGATCGGCCGAAAAATGGACCAGACCCCGACCCGTGAACGCTTACCCGGTCGCAAGTCCCGCTCGCGAGCATCTTTCCGGCGGGCCGCGGTCCCGGCAGACCCGCCGGAGTCATCGGCTCCGACCAGACCGTTCACACTTCGCGGCTGATCCATCGTTGCCGGCCGGGATGGGCGGCCATGTCCCGCCGCACCAGCCGTAGACATGGACTGGTTCCCGGGGAAACTCCCAGACCGCATGAACGCCGAATTCGGCGGGGCGGCAGGCGGCCAGCGGCCGGGGCGCCCAAGGGTTCGGACGCGCGTGTGCCGTCCCGGTCCGGCCGGCGTTCCACGGCCTGTCTGGGCCCGATCCGGTTCAAGCGGGGGGCCTCTTGGGCGGGGAGAATTTGATCTTCTCGATCAGCTTCACCAGTTGGCCGTCTTCGCTCAGGAAGCCCGATACGGCCGTGATCGCCTCGATCACGAACTCGTAGCGCAACTGGTAGTCGCAGTCCAGCTCGACCTCCGCCGTCTGCTGGATGCTGCCCGGCCCGCGTTCGTCGCCCAGGATGCTGATGATATGGCTGTGCAGGCTGGCAAAATCAGAGAACCCCTTCTCGTTCAGGCGGATGCTGGTGAGCACGCCGCCGCGGTCGGCGGTCAGGCGGAGCTTCATCGGCGGCAGCTGCTGGTCGTCCGGCAATCCCTCCCGGGGCGCGGCCAGCGGCATCTTGATATTGAAGTCGCCCTCCTGGGATACGATCTTGAACGTCATGATGAAGAACACAAGCAGCTGGAAGACAATGTCAATCATCGGCGTCATCGGGACTTCGACCTTGTCCGTGCCGCGATTCTCCGCATGGCGAACCTTCATGACCGCAACTCCCCTGGAGGAATCATCCGCCCTACCGTGCGACAGGCTTCCCGCCTGTCACCGATCACCGAACAAAGACGCGCACACGGGGCGCATCCACACGGGGCGCATCCGACGGCATCCGACTCTCCACTGCGTCTGGCTGCGCCTGCCGGCCGCGGCGGGTCCCAGGGGACGCCTGGCCCCTCGGGACGTCGCGGGGGGACCGCTTGCCGCGTGCCGCACCGTGTCACCGTGGCCCAGCCCTGCATGCCGGCCGCCGCAGCCCAACAATGCGCGGCCTGATTCCCGCTGGCTGGAATCTTCGCAACCGTTCACGCGGTGGACGCCAGATCTGCTGCACCCCAAGGGGTCAGGCACCTCTTCTTCGGCAGGCACCTTTTCTTCGGCGGGACCGCTGCACGACGCCGAGCGATCTTCCCGTCGAGAAAAGAGCCAGAACCCCGGCCCGTGAACGGTTACCAATCTTCGCCGCTAATCCGCGTCTTCCTTGGCCCGCAGGGCGAACCGCTCGAAACGCGTCTCCTGGCAGACCTGGACGACCTCCTGCACGACGCCCGTCTTGGCGTCCGCGTCGGCTCGGATGATGATCATGGCGTCGGCGGGCGACTTCTTCTTCAGCTCCAGGACCTGGGCTTCCCGCACCAGGTGTGACTTGAGCGCCGGCACGGCAACCTCATCGCCGCCGATCAGCACGGTGCCTTCCCGGGTCAGCTGCAGGAAGATCGGATGCTCCAACGGGGCGTCGGGCGGCTTGGCCAAGGCGCTCGAGGGCAGCTTGATCCGTTCGTTCACATCGGCTTCGGAGAAGTTGATCAGCACCATGAAAAAGGCGATCAACTGGAACGTCATGTCGATCATCGGCGTCATGTCCCCTTCGGCCATGGTCGCCGTACGATGTCGCAGTCGCATGGGCGGTTCTCAACTCGCAGGACGGTGATCGGGGATGGCCCGGCCGGGTGGCGGGTGGGCTACTTCTTGCCGCCGCCGACGTTTTCGAAGCGGCTCATCAGCCCCTCGCTGAGAATGCCTACCTCCAGCACCAACCTGGCGATGCGGTTGCGGAGGATGTTGTAGACGGCGATCGCGGGGATGGCGATGAACAGTCCAATCAGGGTCGTGAACAGAGCCGTGGAAATGCCCGCGGCCAGCTCGGACGGCTTGGGCGTGGTGGGCGATGTGGCGATGATGCTGAACGAACGGATCATCCCGTCCACCGTCCCGAACAGGCCGACCATCGGACTGATCGTGCCGATCAGGGCCATGTAGCTCAAGCGATGATCGAGCTTCATGTTCTCTTCCTCACCCACCTCCTGCATCGCCTCGATGGCCTGGGCGTAGCCGGCCGACAGTTTGGCCAGACCGGCCGAAAGCACCTGTCCCAGGAACGAGTCATCACCCTTGGCCAGCTCGTAGGCCTCCTGGTACCGCTTCTCGTTCAGGTGTCCCTCGAAGCCTTCGATCAGGTGGACGGGACAGATATTGTCGCGTCGGGCGCTGAGGAAATTCATGACAAACAGCGCCACCATGGTGAAGGAGAGCGACAGGAAGACGATCGTGTAGGTCCAGCCGAGGGCCTCGAAGGCCCAGGCCAGATAGCTCGTGCGGGGAGGTGCTGGCTGGGCCCCGGCCGGGGCCGCGGCCGGGGCGTCCCCCCCCGCGTCCAGGACGTCGTCCTGCGCCGGCGCCATGGGCGGCGCCGCCAGATGGATCGTGACACCTGCGCCGGCCAGCGCCGCCACCAGGGCCAGGGAGACGGTGGGAGCCATTACAAAACGGCGCGGAATACGGGAGAGCATAAGGGCCTCCAAAGACAGCAATGGAACTCAATACGACGTGGGCGTCCTGGTAATTGTCGACGCGGCGTGCCGCAGGCAACGGCACAGACGGACCTGAACGTGTCAGATTGGCACAAACCGCTATTTTAGCTCGGTCCAACGCGGCTCGTAAAGCACCACAGGGTAGGTCGACGACCCGGCGGCAGCGTCCCGCGACGCCGAGCGGTCGTTCCGCCGAAAAATGAGCCAGACCCCGGCCCGTGTCAGCCCCGGAGGGAACCGTTCACGGTCATTACCTCGTTTAGCGGTCGGCCGCAGGCGTACACGCGTTTTTGAGGCGGTACCTCTCGCCAACGTACGCCTGCGGCTGACCGTTAAACGACCCATTTACGGAGAATTCCTGTCACACACATCAACCTTGTGAACGGTTACCCCCGGGGTTCAGGTCGATCCTCACGGCCAGCGGCTCGGGGCGTGGTCTCGCCGAGCGGCCGAAAACGGGCCTCGACTCCGACCGGCGAACGGTTCCGCGACAGGCTGTCAGGCTGAGGTCTGGACCCCAGCGGGCGGTTCTTCGTGGGACGTTCATTGACGCCTGGCCCAAGCGCTGCCCGGGTAGTTGGCCTTGAGCTGGCTGCGGGCCTGGACCGCGCGATCCTGCTTGTCGATCTGCGGCCAGAGGCTGCTCAGGTAGTAGAGCGCTTCGGCATGGGCGTCCGTATCCTGGATGAAGAGGATATCGACGTGCAGGTAGGCCAGGATGGCGTCCTGGATGCGGTTGGCCTTGCGGTGGCAGGCCCCCAGGGCGTTGTACGCCCGGGCAAACAGCACCTGATCCTGGGGATCGCTCTTGGCGATGATATCCTCGACCAGGGGCAGTCCCTCGTCCGGCTTGCCGACCTCCGCCAGGCAGGCGGCGCGTCCGATCTGCGCGAAGGTCTTCTCCCGCTCGGCCTCGGGCGCGGTGACGGGCGATCCGATCACCAGGCCGTATTTCGCGGCGGCCCCGGCAAAATCGCCCTTGGCTTGGAGGGCCCGTCCCTCGAGCACGGCGCCGCGCAACTGCAGCTCGGGCCAGGGTGACTTGGTCATTTGGCCGTAATAGTTGATGGCGTTGTCATAGCTGCCCAACGCGACCGCCAGGTCGCCCAGCAACTCGACCACCTCGTAAAAATGGTAGCTGCCCTGGTTGGCTCGGGCGAATTCGAGCATTTGCCGAGCGGCCTCGGCGGAATCACCTTGGCCGCGCAGGGCCAGCACGGCGTTGGCCTTGGCGACGTGGAAGGCCACGTCCTGGCGGACGACGTCGCGCTCCGTGGCGCCGAGCGTCACGTTCTTCAGCTGTTCCAAGACCTCTTCCATCTGGCCTTCGTGCATCGCCTCGCGGGCACGCCGCAGTTCCACCGGGTCGTCGGCCAAGGTGACGCGATTGATTTCATTCACGGGTACCTTGCGGGCCACGCCCGCCACGGTGACGGTCACCTCCGTCCGGCTCATTTCCGTTATCGTGCCGACGACCGGCGAACCCTTCGCGGTGTAGACGGCGTCGTTGGAACCTTGAGCCAGCGCCGTGCCGACGGGGCCTCCCACCGAGGCTGCGGTCAGTACGCTTACCAGACCCCACCTGACGACCAACTGCATAGTGCCATCTCCTTGTGTCTTCCCAGCTGCTCGGCTGGGACGAGGTTCGCGGCGGCGTCGACCTCCGCCTGCCCTGAGGCGCCCGGTCGCCGCCGCCGGTTCATCGGACTCCCCCGATGAGGGCGGGGGCCTTCACAACCTGTGCGGGGTTCCGTGTGCCGTTCTGCCGTGCGCGTGATCCTGCGTCAAATCTCCCCTGGCCGGCGACGCGCCCGGCATCGGTTCGCGCCCGCGGCTTCCGGTGGCCGCGCCCGGGCTTCGTCGTTAGCGTAACCGTTCACAGGCCGGGGTCTGGCTCATTCTTCGGCGGGAAGACGCGAGCGCTCTGCACGAACGTGTCCGCCGAAAAATGTGCCTGACCCCTTGGGGTGCACAGGCGTCCACCCCGTGAACGGTTACTCGTCTGCCGGTCGCGGCACGGCTCAGCTTGCCTTCGGGCTGTCCGCCGTCTGCAGGCCGTCCAGCCCAGCGGGGGTCTCGCCCAGGCCTTGCTGGATCTTCTTCAGCAGCGCGTCGTAGCGTGTCCGCCATTGGGGGGAGCCCAACTCGGGGTACAGCCGGTAGGTCATTGTGATATCCTGTTTGGCCATCTCCAGCAGCTTGTCCTTCTCAGCACCGCTCTTGGTCAGGGCATGCGCGTAGCGGCAGTTAGCCAGGCTGTAGCGGGCCTCGTGGAAGGTCTCGCGATGGTCCGGGTACGGGGCGGTGGTCTGTGCCAGCCGTCCCCATCCCCAGATGATGTTCTTCTGCGTCTTGGGGTTGGGGTGCGCGCCGCGGATGGCGAGCAGGTAGTGGTCCGGCTTCTCAGATCCGGCCCATTCCTGGTAGGTCTTGGCCGCTTCCACCTGGACATTCAACATGCGTTCACGCTCGCCGAGGATCTTGACGAACATCTCGATCGCGGCGTCGAACTGGCCGATGCGGCGCTTGGTCATGGCCGTCCGCATCTGGACTTGCAGGACGAGGTTGGCATCCAGTCCGAGCTGCGAGGCGTTGGCGAGGATTTTTTCGTACATCTTCAACGCCTCGCCGTAGTATTTCACGGCGTCGGGCGGCGGGTTCCCCTGGGGGTCGTCGAACCCCTTCCCCAGGCTGTAGAAGGTTTCCGCCACCCAGTTCAGGACGTTGAACTCGGTGGCCGCCTGGCCGGCCCGGTTGAGGAACATCTCGAACCCCTGGGAGAGTGCCTGCTTGACTTCGGGTGTCGAGATTTCCATCTGCTTCTCGAGGTCGCGGGCCAGGCTGACATAAATGGCGATCAGCTTGTTCCGCTGGGCTTCCGTGTCGCCCACGGTCTTCTTCAACTGGTCCATGACGGCGACCGCCTTGTCGATCGTGGCGTTGGCATCCTGGGAACCGGCCAGGGAGCCGATGTAGGCCCGCAGGGTTGCCTTGAAGGTCTCCTCCGCGAAACCTTCGACGCGCGTCAGTTCGTGGTTGGCGTCGACCAGCGTCTTGGCCCCGATCTGGGGGTCGACGAGCAGTTGGAGGGCCTTGGCGGCCTGATCTGTATCGACATAGATCTGCGCCAGGGAGAGCACGGCTCGCAGCAGGGTGGCATTGAGCGGGGCGGTCTTCATCCGCTCGATGCCCGCGGCCAGGGTCACCTGGGCGCTCTCCTTCATCTTTTCCAGTTCCGCGGGATCGACCGCGGGCTGTGTCCCCTCGGGTGTTTCCCGGAGTTGTTGCATCCCCTGCAGGTAGTTACTCCAGAGCGCCTGCCCCGTCCTCAGTTCCGCCTCGCCGCGGCGGGGTGAATCGGCGGGGATTTTCTGCAGGTACGTCTGGGCCTGTTCCAGGTTGCCGGCCCGCACCATCAGGCTGACCAGCGTGGTCAGGGCCTCTTCCCCTTCCTTCTGGTCGGGCCAGTTGCGGCTGATGAACTCGGCGATCTCGGCCACCTTGCGCAACTCGAACTCGGCCTTGTCCGGATGCTCGTTGTACATCTTCAGGTAGGCCGCCATGGCGATCTTGGCGCTGCTGCGGGAGTTGCTGTTGCTCGGGTATCGGACCGCGAGAAATTCCCCCAGCACGGACGCCGCGAGGAAGTCTTCGTCCAGGAACGAGAGGTAGGCCAGGTAGTAGCGCACGTCGTTCAGCTCGTCGACGGACGTTTCGCGGTCGCTGAGCCTCAGGGCGTGGCGCATGTAGCGGGCAGCATCCTCCTGCGCCGCCCTGCTGCGCTGCCGTGCCTCGTCCACCTTGCCTTGGAGTTCCGCCCGGGCGGCGGCGTCCTTGGCGGTCTTGACCTTGGGCTCCAGGATCGCCATCAGGGTCGTCGCCGTCTTCATGGCGTTGAGGGCGTCGATGCCCGCCTGCCGGGCGTCCGCGAAGTTTTTCGGCTCCGGCTTGTCCTCCGCCTGCTCGGCGGCCCCCGCCCCGAGTTGGGCCAGCAGTTCGGTGGCCGCTTTCTGGTCGTCACTCTTGTAGCGGGCCACCTCCTGGGCGTGCTTCGTGGCCTCGCCGATCCACTGGCGCGTCTTTTCCGGGCTGTCCTTGGTCGCGTCGGCCTTGGCCTTGTAGGCCCTGGCCAGGACCAACCGGACCGCCAGCAGGTCGGGCTCGCGGCCGGCCGACCCGCGGGCCTTGTCGACTAATCCCGCGCCCACCTCGATCGCCTTGTCGGCCATGTTCTGCGAGGGATGCAGCCAGCACTCCATGGCCAGCCGCAAGGCCTTGGTCTTGACCGACCAGAGGGCCGGCGGTTGGTCGGGCAGTTCCAGCAGCGTCTCGAAGGACGCCAGGGCCTGCTTCATATCGCCCATGTCCTTGTAGCAACGGCCCTCGAACAGCACGGCGTAGAAGCCGGCGATCATTTTGCGATACTTGTCCCCCACCTCGCGATATTTTTCCGCGGCCTTGGTCAAGGTCTCCTTGTAGGCCTTGGGGTCGGCCTTGAGGATCTCCGCCTTCTCGTAGAGGATCGTGGCGCTCACCAGCTGCGCCTGGACGTAATCGGCCCGCAGCTGGTCGCGCTCGGCGATCAGGTCGGCATCCTTCCGCGGGTCGAGTTGCCCGGTGGGCATGCTCTTCAGCTTCGTGGCGATCGTGGCCGCGTTGTCCGAAAACACCTTCTCGGCCTCGTCAAACAGGGCCAGGGCTTTCTGCTGCAGGTCCTTCTTTTCGGTTTCGGTCGTGGTCCGTTCGGCCTGACCCATGCGGATCCGCGCCCGCTCGACGACGATGTTGGCCATCTGGCCGCGGGCCGAGAGCAACAACGGGTGCCCGCTCTGGGCCTGCGCGAATTTCTCGAAGGCCGTTTGGGCCTGGTCCAGCTGCCGCTCACGAAGCCCCAAGTCCCGCTGAGACCGCGCACTGTCGACCAGCGTCAAGCCGCGCTCGTAGTCCAGCAAGGCCTTCGTCTCGACCTTGACCAGCTTGCTGGCCTGCGCCTGGTCGAGATAGGCCAGGGCCAGTTCGTGATAGCCGCGTTGCCGCAAGCCCTCGAGGAACTCGCGCACCGGGGCAGCCGCCCAGGTGACGCGGGCCAGCGCGGCCTGACCCAGGACGAGAAGGATCAAGACCCGTGCGGCCCGACGACGCGCTTGGTCGATTTGCATTACGCTGTCCTCCCCCGATCCAACAACCTGCTCCCTCTTCCCCCGTCCCAGGCGCGGGGCCGGACCGGGTTCCAACCCGCCCGCCGGCGCGCGGGACCCACCCTGAAAGCGTGCGGATACACTTCGGAGGGTGGAGAGTCCAGTGAATCCCGTGCACCCCAAGGGGTCAGGCACATTTTTCGGCTCCAGCGTCCCACGACGCCGAGCCATCATCCCGCCGATCCATGAGCCAGACCCCGGCTCGTGAACGGTTAGGCGCTGTTCAACCATAAGTTACCGAAATCACTCATCAGCCGCCGGGCGCTAGCCCGCGGTTCATCCGAGAAAGACCGCGGGCTAGCGCCCCGCGGCTGATCCACAAAACCGGTAGGTAATTGTCGTACAGCGCCTTACGCCGCGGCTGTCTACCTTTTCTACTTTATAGTCTGGCGGCCTGGAAGCAACTGCGGGCCCGCACCGGCTACGGGCGCCGCACCGCCGCCGGCACACGCTCAAGCAGCGCGTCGGCACGCTGCAACGTGGTTACGAACTCGCGCCACGCCGGTTGCCCGGCCAGCCGCGGGTGCACCTCGGCGGCTGCCAGGAGCACGTGCTGCAATCGGCGGGCGCCGGGCTGGACGAAGGGCGAGCCTCGCAGCACCTCGGCCGCCTCGGCCGCCAGGGCAGCCGCCTCCAGCGGCAGCGGCATGGCCCCCAGCGACGTGGCAAACTGCAATCGGCCGACACGCTGCTCCACCCGCCGCGCTGGTCCACCCGGGCCCTCACGCCACATGACCTCGGCCAACGCGATCCGTTCGTCCGCACCGTTCGGCTCCAGCCAGACCTCGAACAGCGCGCTGGCCTGCTGGCCGGCGTGCAGCACCGATTCGACCGAACCCGCGACCGTACCCAGGGACAGCGCATCGTGCCCCAGCAACCGGTAGGCCGTCACCGCCCGTGGATTGAACGTCACCCGCAGCTGGGCATCGCAAACCTCCGCCGCTGGGCCCGGCGCCAGCGCCGAGGCCAGGATGCCTCGAAGCTGCTCCACCGTCTGCACATGATCGAGGCTGCCGCCGGAAGCGAACGCGAAACGGCTCAGCAGCGGGTCGGCCTCGTCCTCGCTGCCCCACTGCACGAACCGCACCTGAACGCCGCTGCGCCCAAGCTCCGTCAGCAGCTGTTCGAGCTGGAACGCAATGGACTCGGGCAAGCCGATCACCCGATCGGTGACCACGACCAGCTGCCGCGCGGCACCGGGCCGTGAACCAGGACCATCGGCAATCGCGGCGGCCCGCTGCAGGCCGGCTCCCAGGTTGGACGAGCCCCGAGGCTGCAAACCCTCGGCCAGGACCCGCCGCCACCTGTCCGGCTGATCGATCGGCGCATGCTCGACCAGCACGCGGGCCGTTTCATTGATGGCGACCAGCGACAGATGATCCTGGTCGGTCAGTTGCGCCGGCAACCGCTGGAGGGCCTGGGCGGTCATCCAGAGTCGATCCCCCCAGCCCATGCTGGCCGAGACGTCCACGGCAATCGTCAGGTGCGTCGGTCGGCGGTCCGCGGCGGGTGGTCCGGCATTCACCGCCACCTGCAGGAGCCCGGCCCGGCCATCCCCAAAGATCGATGGTCCCGCCGCCGTTCGCAGGCCCACCTTGCCGGGCGGTGGGGCAGGGAAGGGGAACCAGACCGCCGCCAGGAAGTCCTCGACCCGCACCTGGGACGGCGCCGGCAGCCGCCCCTGATCCAGCACGCGGCACAGCAGGTCGTAGCTCTCCGTCTCCGTCACCATGGGAACCGTCGCGGTGTGCGGCTGTCCCGGATGCCTTGGGGAAATGACCGGGCTCGCCTGGTGAGCCATCAGGAAGCGCGGATCCAGGACGCGTGCGGCCGCTGAAGGATACCGCGTCCGCAGCCGCGCCGGCTCGCGCGGGTCGCCCAGCGTCTCGTCGTCACCATGGGGCAGGCTCAGGTGGCCCCATCGCAGACGGTAGATGTCGTCCAGCAGGTTGGGGGCCCACGCCAGTTGCGACTGCAACTCCGACAGCGGTCCGTCGGCCGGGACGGGAAGCACGAGCGGCTCGATCCGCGGGAGGTCGACCCGCTGATCGGAGCGTGCCGGCTCGAGCGCCAATTCCACAGCGGGCAGGTCCGGCGTGCCCGGGCGCGCGAAGCTGGCCGACATCTCCAGCGACAGAGCCGCCCCGCCGCCCGTCGCCCGGCGGTAGCTGGGATAGGTCCAACCAGCCAGGATCGCCAGATAGGCCACGGAGGCGGCCGCCAGCAGCACGGCCGCGGCGGATAAGCGTCCCCACGCCGCCCACCGACGGCCCTGCCGCGCGATCGCGTGCAACCGCGGCAGCAACGACGCGGGAAGCGGCACATCCCTCAGCCGCTGGTCGACTTGCTCGTCCCGCACAATCCCGCGCAGCCGCTCCCGCAAACCTGCTGCGATCGGCACCTGGGACAGGGCAGCATCGATCTGGGAATTGCCCCAGCCGGCCACGTCGCGGAGGCGATCCTGCAACCCGTCGGGCAGCGGAACGTCGCGCAACTGTTGCTCCAGCCAGGGATCGGGCGACGATTCAGACATCCCAGCCGCGCCCACGTGTGAAGGTTACTTGAACTGGATCTGGCACTCGCCCGGCGCCGCGGCCCGCCGCCGATCATGGCTGCGCGGCCGATAACAGGTACTGCCGCATCCGGCTGCGCGCGCGACTGACGCGCGACAGCACCGTTCCGAGCGGGACCTCCAACACCTCGGCCGCCTCCTGGTGCGTCAGTTCGCCGACCACCACCAGGAGCAAGGCCTCGCGGAGCACGTCGGGCAGCTTTTGCAGCGCCCGCTGGACTTCGTCCGTGTAGCCCTGCTCCGCCCTCTGGCCGGCCGCCGCGTTCGTCTCCAGCGACAAGTCACCGTAGACGACGTTTCGTGGGCGGGCGCGCCAGCGATCCGCGGCGCGCCGCCGCAGAATCGCCACCAGCCAGGCCCGCCCACCGCGCCCCGGCTGGTAGAGCCGCCGGCTGGACCACGCCGAGCGGAACGTCTCCTGCACCACGTCCTCCGCCTCGTGGCGGTCCCCGGTCAGGCGGTAGGCCATCCGGTACAGGACCGCGCCGTGGGCGTCGACCAGCTCGTTGAATTCCGTCTGCGAGAGCGCCAAATCCAGCTTCTCCCACCGATGGCTGCCCAACGGCGACGCGACGGTACGGGGCCCGGCGCATCAACCTGTTCGCCCGCGGAACGAAGAGTTATTCCCCGGTTCGTTACCGTTCATGGGGTGGACGACAGATCTGCTGCACCCCAAGGGGTCAGGCACATTCTTCTTCGGGACCGCTGCACGACGCCGAGCGGTCTTCCCGTCGAAACAATGAGCCAGACCCGGCCGGTGAACGGTTTCCCCGCTACGTGCGTCAGGCACGCTTCCCCCCTTGATTGTAGCCACGTGGCCCTGCCGTGATCGAGTCCGCGCAAAGGCCTGGGCGTATTTTGGGCGTGGTGGCCCTGGCGATCCTGGGAACGGGAGGTGTGTGCCACTGGCCTTGCCAGTGCCACCCTGCCGCGTGCCCAAGCCAGGTTTCGCAATTCCGGGAGGGCGAGGCTCCCGCCGAGCCGAAACCGCGCTCAACGCACCGGCTCGGCGCGAGCCTCGCCCTCCCCAATAAAAACGTCTCGCTCCTGGCGTAACCGTTCACAGCCCGGTGGAAGTTTTTCCCTGATATTCCAGGGGGTCAGGTCCATGTTTTCGGCCGGCGCGTATCCGCGAGCTCGCGTTGATCGGCCGAAAAATGGACCAGACCCCGACCCGTGAACGCTTAGGCGCTGCACGACAATTACCCACCGGTTTTGTGGATCAGCCGCGGGGCGCTAGCCCGCGGTCTTTCGCGGATGAACCGCGGGCTAGCGCCCCGCGGCTGATGAGTGATTTCGGTAACTTATTGTTGAACAGCGCCTTACCTCCTGGCCATGGTAGCCGCTGGGCTCCCGCGGCGCGCCCCGCCGCAGCTTGTTGCAGTGCGCCGCGCGGGATAAGATTCAGTGGCTGGGGGATCGCGCAGGCCGAACGACTTTGCCGGGCAGTCGTGCGCGCACCGCTGGAGGTCCAGGACCGTGGTGTCGAGCGACCGTCGATGTTGGCGGCGGAGGACCATCCTGAGCGAGCCACCGCTGCACGACGCGGCGGTCCGCTCGTGTCGGAACCAAGGTGGCAACCGTTCACCGGCCGGGGTCTGGCTCGTTTTTCGGCGGGAAGACCGCTCGTCGTCGTGCGACGCCGCCGCCGAAAAATGTGCCTGACCCCTTGGGGTGGAGCACGGCGTCCACCCCGTGAACGGTTACCCAAGGTGCATGGTCCCGGATCGCACACGAGCGCAGGAAGGCAGCCGATGGTCCGCTTGACAGGTAGGCCGCATCGGTACGCCGCCCGACGAGTCCCGGACCAGCCGCGCAACTACTTCTCCCGGAGCGAGCAGTACCGGTTGCTGATGCTCGTCTCGATGCTGATGCTCGCATGGGTGCTGATGGTCGAGGCCGCCAAGCCCCGCAACTGGCAGTGGCTGTGGAACGTCGCGGGGGGGCCGGACCCGGCGGTGTCGCAGCCCGGTGCGTCGCGGGCTGGCCCGGTCCCCGAGGACCAGCCGATCGACACGCGGCTTCCGTCGCGGCCCCGGCCGGCGGGCGACGACGTGGCGGGCCAGTTCGTGGCCCAGTTGGACAGACCCCGCGAGGATCTGCCCGAACCGTCGACGGCGGCGGGCGACTACTTTCCCGGCGTGAAGCCCCAGTTGCTGGCCGAGGTGCGCGACGACACGGTCTTTCGACCGGCGGAGGCGGATGCCTGGTTCCATCTGTTCCAGGTGCTGGCCCGCAGCGATCCCGCTCGGCTGGAGGCCTCGTCGCTGGGAACCGTCGGGTTCGTGCCGTTGTATAAGCAGACCAAGGAGTACCGCGGCCGGCTCGTGACGGTCCAAGGCACGGTGCGGCGAGCCCACCAGCTCGCGGCACCACCGAATGCCTACGGGATCTCTGGATACTGGATGTGCTGGCTGCAACCCGAGGGCGGCCCCGATTCCCCGATCGTGGTCTATACCCTGGAGATGCCGGCCGGATTTTCCAGCGGGATGGCGCTCCGGGAAACAGCGTCCTTCACTGGATTCTTCTACAAGCGGTGGGCGTACGAGGCGCGCGAGGGCACGCTGACCGCGCCGCTCGTGTTGGCTCGGACCGGCCGATGGACGCCGGCCACGGCGGACGGTCCTCCCCAGCCGCCATCGGCTGGCCGTTTTGCGCTGGTCATGGCGGGAGCCGCCGCGCTGGGCGTGGTGATCGCGCTGCTCGTCTACCGCGCCAGTCGCACGCGCGCGGCGAGCGCATACGCGCCGATGGCCCGTGCCCCGGCCGACCAGCTGGACGCGCTGCGCGACGCTCCGGTACTGCCCGACGTCCGCCAGCGGTTACGGGAGATGGCTAAGCAGTCGGATGCCGGCTCGGCGGGAGCCTCGCCCTCCCAGAATCACGGCCAGCGGTTACGGGAGATGGCTAAGCAGTCGGATGCCGAGGAACGGGCCGCCGATACGCAGTTTCCTCCGGGATGATGAGCCCATGGATCCGCTCCGCCTGCGTCGCGCCGGTGTCTCCTCCGCGTTGGCCCTCGTGTTGGGTGGGTGGCTCGCCTTGCGGCCGCACGCGGCCGCAAGTGTCACGGACACCGCACCGGCGGCCCCCTCCCCCAGCTCCGGCCCGCGGCAAGTGCTGGAGCTGTTCAACATCGATGAAAGCCAGCTGCAGTTCTTTGAGAACGGACGACCGCTGCACCCCGACGAACTCGGAACGCTTTACCGTCTGCTGTTTCGCATGCCCCAGTTCGCGATCGAGGACCTGGAGCGCTGGTCCCGCGACGACGTCCGCTGGGCCGAGTTGGCGGCTGACCCGGACGCGTATCGGGGCGAGGTCTTTCGCCCTCTGGGGAAGGTGATCGACATCCAACTGGAACCGATGCTGCCGGAACTGGTCACCCGCTTTCGGTTCAACGATTACTGCCGCGTGACGATCCAGCTGACCGACACCCCGGCGACCGCTGTCGTCCTGGCGCGGACGATTCCGCAGGCCTGGCGCAACGCCCTCGAGCAAGGCCTGCCGATCGAGGAGCCCGCCGGGACGCTGGGCATCTTCCTCAAGGCAGGCCAGACGGGCGACGAAACGCCACAGCTGGTCTTCGTGGCCGACCGCCTGGGCTGGTATCCGAGCCAGGCTGGTTCTGCGCTGAAGATCGAAGCGGATCAGGCCTTCCTGGGCCGCCTCGGCATGGACTGGGGGCTCTTCGACCAGGTCCACCATCGCCGGGACTTCAGCAGCTCGGACCGCGAGTGTTTCTACCAGCTGCTGTCGGTCGTGGCCCGCACGGACCCCGCGGAACTCATGCGGAGGAGCCGTCCCGGCTATGACATGCAGCAGCTGCTTACCGAGCCCGAGTCCGAGGAGGGACGGCTGTATGTCCTGGAGGGAACCGCCCGGCGGGCCACGCGGATTCGCGTGGACGATCCCGATATCCAGCGCCGCTTCGGGATCGACCACTATTTCGAGATCGAGGTCTTCGTCCCGCTCGACCAGACGATCCGGTTCGTGGAAGGTCCCGAGGATGCGGAGGGCAAGGTATTCACCGACTACCCGATCGTCTTCTGCGTGCGCCGGCTGCCGCCCGGCCTGCCGGAAGGTGACAACATCCGCGAGTGGGTGCGCGTCGCCGGTTCCTATTTCAAGCTGTGGTCGTACCGGACCCAGTTCATGTCGGAAGGGGCGCCGACGTCCAGCGATCGGTCGGCGGGGCTGCGGCGCCAGGTCAGTCCGCTCCTGGTGGGACTCGAGCCGCAGTGGATTCCAACCGAGGACCCGCGCGGCCCGGGATTGGGCGTGCTGCTGGGTGCCCTGTTCGTCGTGGTGGTGGTTGGCACCTGGGCGGCGGTCTGGTGGTTCGGTCGCGAGGACGCGCGCTTCGAGCGCACGACGCTGGACCGCCAGTTGACACCGGACCACCCGCCAGGCCTGGACCGGCTGGAGGCGGTGGAGCAGGTGCCGCCGCCCGATTCCCCACCGTCCGGATAGGTGCTGCCGCGGTTCCGACGTGCGGTTCATCCATCCGAGCGACGAGCCCAACCTGGGCACGGTCCTTGGCACCGATCCCCACGGGATCGACGCGGCGGCACGGGATGTGGACGTCGGCGAGGAATCGACACTGGACAACGGCCAACGGACGTGTCGAGGACCAGCGCCCGCCGCCGCGGCGCGAGGTCGGGAAAGCGCGGAGCCGTGCCCCTCGGCACGCGGCTCGTCCACCCGCCCAGCGCGGCCATCGGACAACCCCCCGGCCGTGCCCCGGCCAGTCGACGGGGAAAGGTTCACACGTCGGCTTGTGATCGATCCTTCGGCCGACAGCTTCCTCCCCGCCAGCTCGCGCGGGCCGAAGAGACGGCCCTGACGCGCTCAAGTCACGTCGGGTCCCCGCGCCCTCGGCACTTCCGGGCGGCGGCGCCTGCCCACTTGACTTGTATTGCGGTCCGCTCATATTTGCGGCTGACCGGGGGCTGGCCGGCAGTCGGGAACTGCTTCGGCAGTTTGGCCCAAGCAGGTTCGAAGGCGGTAGGCGTCGAAAAGGGTGTCCGCCTCCTGACGCTCACCGTGCCGGCCGGTTTCTCCGAAGCCCGCGCGGATGGGCGGCGGTCAGGACACGAGGAGGGACTCGACATCATGAGGCGTGC
>Ga0209398_1000374_pt1 | contig 28436 bp, 15 predicted proteins | sample AshMeaBigSpring_FD_184125 | JGI IMG/M metagenome (GOLD analysis project Ga0209398, IMG submission 184125) | Groundwater microbial communities from Big Spring, Nevada to study Microbial Dark Matter (Phase II) - Ash Meadows Big Spring (SPAdes)... | ecosystem: Environmental > Aquatic > Deep...
GACTTGTGCTTGTATCAATACCTTGAGTCCACCGGATTGTGATGACGGCAATTGTGCAACGACAGACAGTTATGATCCGGTGACTTGTGCTTGTATCAATACCTTGAGTCCACCGGATTGTGATGACGGCAATTGTGCAACGACAGACAGTTATGATCCGGTGACTTGTGCTTGTATCAATACCTTGAGTCCACCGGATTGTGATGACAATAATTGTACGACTTTTGATGATTATGATCCAGCTACCTGCGAATGTCTTTATCGGGGTTTTCCAACATTCTCAATAGAACCAGTAATGGAAACGGTCTGCAGCGGAACCGATCTAATCCTGCTTATGGACTTACCCTTACCGAAAACTGCTGTGTATATGTGGCATTCGGATCAGGACTTTGTATCTTTTGATAATACCAATGCCATTCATCCAGCTATCAGTTTTAATTATAACGGATGTGCTCCCGTACAAGCCAATATTTACTTGTCGGCCAAATGTCCTGATTCGGATAACTATTATTTCACTGATCTCATTGTGGCCAGCTATACGGTATATCCTTCTTCATTGGAAGGACTCTATATCACCAGTGGAGAAAATACTTGTATCACGAATGTGAGCCTTACCGATCCCGCTTGTGCAGATCATATTTTAATAGATGGAGAACATACTGCAAGCAGCAGTAAGCAAGCTAATCCCGGCCAGTCCGGCATACATAATTATGTGATTTCATTTGTAAATGAAATAGCGGACGCTTGCCAGGTAGAGCCTATTAATGTGGATATACCTTATCAATGTTCTGCCCAATGTCCACAAGTGGACCACATAGTTGAACTGCCCTTAATAGTATGTTCAGGGTCTGTATTGGATTTAAGTATTTCATTTATTCCCCCTGATGCGGATAATTATGATATTCTGTGGACCAGTACTACCGGTGGAGTAATAACCAATGAAGACCAATCCGTAGCACAACTCGCATTAAGCAATGATAATTGCTATCCATTAAAAGTTAATGTTTTTGTAACCGTAATTTGTCATGATGATAATTCCTATATTTTAAATGAGTATCCTATAGGTATCGTATGTGTATATCCTGCTCATATTAGCGGCTCTTACTCGACCTCAGGAGAGGGTACTTGCACTACTTCCGTAATAATAGAGGATGATTGTGCCGATTATATTTCGGTATTTCCTTCTCTGAATCAAACAGCTACTAATGGATCTGGGCTAGGTGTGCATCATTATTATCTCTCTTATAACTATGGAAACAATCCAGATATGGGATGTCTAGAAACTTTAGAAATTTCAATACCATATAACTGTCCGCAAATTTGCCCGGTATTTATGGGCATCGAAGAAACACCGACAAAATACTGCTCAGGAGAAGGGGTTCTTTTGAGTGTATTATTAGACGATCCGGCCCTTGCCGGTAATGTATTGGTTCATTGGATTGGTGAAAATATCGAAGACCCCAATGCACTTAGTACGATGGCCTACCCTACTCACGATGGCTGTGATACCGAGACTTTCAATTATAGTTTAACATTGACTTGCTCAGGCGACAATGGAGTGTATATCTATGATCTTATGGGTACTGCCGTGAATGAATTGATAGTAAAAAGCGTGACAGTTTATCCTTCGATAGAAGCAAATTTTGTTACATCAGCAGATGGATGCTCGGTTACTACGGATATTTTTTGTGATCAATACCAAGTAAGTTGGACAGATACCGATGGAAATAGTGGCGATACTCCTTATTATTCTGCTATGAATGGCAGTGCAGGAACAGTAAGTTTTACAGTAAGTTATGAAGGAGCACCAGAAAACTGTAGTGAAATTATTTATGCTTCCTCTTATGAATGTCTAGGATGTCCTACCTTGCAGGAGGCTACCTGCCACCCCTTGGCCATTTGTTCAGGTTCTACTGTAGATCTCAATGTTACGATAAATAATGGCGATGGTGGTATTCTTACATGGTATGATGAGGATGGAAATATAATTACAGATCCGGATCATCACATTGTAAGCACCACAGAATGTTATGGTTCTATCATCAGTTATACGGCCGTTTATGTGCCGTCAAATCCCAATTGCGAAACAATAAGCATCGTTACTAATTTCTTCCAAGTTTATCCCGCTATTACAGGTACGCTAGGAGGCAATGGATGTATGGTATCACTCGAGGATGTATGTAATAATTTTGTTGTTACTTGGGAAGATACTGATGGTAATAGTGGTAATGGAACAGTATATAATGCCATACCCGGCACTTCTGGCACAGTAATCTTTACAGCACAATTCCCGAGTGTCTTTGCCCCTGCTGAATGTGCCATGCAAACTTTCACCTTTAATTATAAATGTGATAACTGTCCTGAATTATTAAACTGTGTAGGTGTCCCTGCTTTTATTTGTTCTGGCGATGAGATCAGTTTAAATGTAGAGGTAGAAAATCCTGATGGCGGCCTGATCATTTGGTATGATGAAGAGGGCCAAATTATAACCAATCCGGAAGCCTTATCTGTGTATACTGAAGCCTGCCTGGGAGAGTACCTTCAGTTCTTTGCATGGTATTATCCAGCCAATGAAAACTGTGAACCCATTTCACTAGGATCAAATTCAATATTTGTATATCCTCAAATAGAAGCTACCTCTTTTTCTGATGGATGTACTTCAGGTGTGATTCCTGCTTGTAACCATTATTTAGTGAATTATGTGGCTAGCAATGGCGAGACTGGAACTGGCACTGAATATACGGCCGATCCACAATCATCTGGTTCTGTAAGCTTTACCATAAATAATCCGGCTAATCTAGGGGAGAATGACTGTAATGAAGAAACCTATATCATAAATTATGAATGCAATGGATGTCCGATGCTTTCAAATCCTTTCTGCTCATCCGGTTTTGTCTGTTCTGGCACGATAGTCAGTTTACATGTCACTGTTTCTAATCCTGATGGTGGCACATTAAATTGGATGGATAATCATGGAAATATAATAAGTGATCCTTCGAATGTAATACTAGAAACGGAAGAGTGCGAAGGAGAATATATTTTCTTTACAGCGTATTATTATCCTACCACTCCCGGATGTGAGCCTGTAAGTATATTTACTACTAATGTATATGTGTATCCAGTAATAGAAGGTACTGCTGCGATTTCCGATGAATCTTGCACGGTAGATTTGATACTTCCTTGTGATAATTGGGAAGTATATTGGTCCACGAGTGAAGGGGATAACGGTAGTGGGCCTCATTTTTATGCCGGATTAAATCATAGCGGTACTATTACCTATACCGTAATAAATCCATCAGCTTGGTCCACATTATGTTATCAGCATCAGTTTAGCTATAATTATAATTGTGAATGTACTCCTACAGGATTAGGGGGTACTTATATGAATCAGATATGCAGCGGCGAAAACGTAAACTTAAATGATTATACCGGTCCTGGTCATGTATGGCATGATGAATCCGGTGGAGTAGTAAATCCACTTATGGTATTATACAATAATAATTGCGATTCGCAGACATTTAATTTTACCACTGAATTTACCCTCTATGATGCAAACGGCTGTCCAGTCTATTACTCAGAGATGGTTACTATCATCGTTTATCCGCAGATAGAAGATATCCTCATGATAGAATCCACCGACTGTCAAGTTTGGGTAGATACGCAATGTCCTGATCTCATCATTTCTTGGTCTTCAAGTAATGGTAGCGGTGGTAGCGGCCATCATTTTTATGCCACTCCGGGTAGCGCAGGGGAAGTCACATTTGAAATAATAAATCCCCATGCTTACGGTTTAGTATGTAATAGTTATACTACATATCCGGTGGCTTATCATTGTTGCTCTCCTTCAGAAGTTTCTCATAATTATACGGCGGCAGATTGTACCGGTACAGCCATTAATTTGTATCAGATAACCGGTACTTTATTGGGAAATGAAATGAACTGGACTGATATGTATGGAGTTATAATTACTAATCCGGCCAATACCCTTCTATTAAATAATGGATGTGCCGCTGCAGAGGCCCATTATTATGCCCATTATGTAACGATTGAAAATGGTTGTCCGGTACATCATCACATTGATGTAGCGGTAACTATCTATCCACAGATACATATAAATACGGTAAATACCGGCTGCGGAGTAAGTATTACCAGCAATTGTGTAGGTTATACATATTCTTGGACAGACAATTTAGGTAATAGTGGTACTACTGCTCAGTATTTGGCACCGGAAGGGGAAATAGGTACAGTAAGTTTTACCATCACTAATCCTAATGTGCCTAGTCTATTTGCTTGTAGTAATATCAGTGTTTCTGAAGAATTTAATTGCTGTGCAGATGATGCCTTGACCTTGTATCCACTTGCTTCTGGATGTGATGGCGAATGGATTAATCTCGAAGAATACTTGGAAATAGATGGCTCAATAATTCCACATACCTGGTATGAAAATGGTGTAGCCATATTAAATCCACATCTGGTGTATTTGAATAATGATGGCTGTGTAATAACACATCGTGATTTTTCTACTTCTTATACTTTATATAACAATAATTGTCCGGCAGGGTATATGGTAGGATTAGGTGTTCAGACTTATCCTGCGATCGTAGGCAGTATATCCGGAACCCAATGCTATGCTCAGCTATCTCTGAATTGTGACAATACAGTAGTGAGCTGGTCAGACTCTCAGGGTCATACAGGTTATGGAACAAGCTATACTGCTGAAGCAGGCACCTCAGGTGTAGTAACCTTTAGTGTTTCAGTAGATGGTGCTCCTTCCGCTTTAGAATGTACTACCGAAATATTTAGCCATCCCTATAATTGTTGTAATAGTCCTACATTGTATAGCAATATTAATGTACAAGCTTGCGGAGGACAAATCTTAAATCTTGTTCAGCTTGCATCAGTTCAGGGATATAGTGTTTCGTGGCAAACTTCTGCTGGAAATGTAATAGGAAATCCTACTAATTATCTAGCCTCTAATAATAGCTGTTCTGTTGTAAACCAGGTAATAAGTGGCTCTTATACAACTACATCAGCCGGTTGTGCACAATTGCATATTGTAACTATTCATTTGACTATTTATCCTACCATTCTGGGCAACATAAGCGGAAATGGTTGTAATGTAACCCTCAGTGGTATTTGTGCGGGAATGATTATTACTTGGACTGATTCTCAAGGACATAGCGGTTCTGGTAATACCTATACTGCCACAGCCGGAACGAGTGGAAATGTAGTGTTTACCGTCACTCAATCCGGAGCATCCGGTACCAATTGTGCCTCTGCCACCTATAGCCATAATTACAATTGCTGTAATGCTGCACCTATCATCACTGGTGTTTCTGCTGTAGCTTGTGCCGGTGAGGTAATAAACCTAAACCAGGTAAGTGGTCTTTCAGGAAGTATGCAGTGGTTTCAGTCCTCTGGTGCTCCAGTAATGAATGCGGGTGCTTATCTGGCTATAAACAATGGATGTACACAAACCTCCGTAGTGCTCTCTGCCCACTACAACACGGGTTCTGGTGCTTGTGTGCAAGCACATATTGTAAATCTCACCCTTACGATCTATCCATCTATTCAGGCTAGCTTATCAGGAAATGGATGTACCGTTCAGTTAAATTCGACTTGCCAGGGTTATGAAATTACCTGGACCGCAAATGGTATTACCCAAAATGGCAATGTATATCAGGCAGCTTCAGGACAGTCCGGTACGGTAGTATTTACCGTCACAAATCCGGCTACTCCTATCTCTTTGGGATGTAATAATGAAACCTTGTCTAGCAATTATAGTTGCGCAGGGGCACCACCACAAATAGATCTTTCACTTACAAAAACGACCAGTGATTTTGATCTAGTAGAAAGTGGAGACAGTTTTAGCTATATCATCAGTATTCATAATGCTGGCCCTGATATGGCTACAGGTGTGAGTGTAATAGATATTCTTCCGGCAGGCTTAAGTCTTAGTAGTCCTATTCCAGGGAACTACAACGCAGGTTCAGGTATTTGGACGATTGGAAATCTTAATGCGGGTCAAAGTGACGCCATCACTCTTTATGTCACTATCGATGAAGGAGTAAGTGGTACGATATCTAATACCGCTCAGGTTTATACGGCTTCGCAAAACGATGTGGATTCCACACCAGGAAACTCAAACCCATCGGAGGATGATCAGGATACCGCAGTAATAAATGTATCACAGGTGGAAGACTGTAGTGAATACGATATCTGCGTATTACCTATGTCGCAAAACCTGATATGTCCGGAGTTTTGTGAACTATCCGGTCTTATTCAAATAATAAAAGTGCATACTTTGTATAATTGCAGTGTACAAGTGAATGGGGCCTGTCTTACTTATAGTCCACTACCCTCTATGGAAATAGGGGGAAATGATTATCTCATCATCACCGCTTGCAATGTTGCCGGACAATGTCAAACTGATACGATACAGATTACTATTGGTAACTGTACGGTTCCTATAGCACACAATGATTATATAAATATTAGCTGTGCTGCACCTACTATTATAGATGTCTTATCTAATGACGAAAGCAATGGAAATACACTCGTGATTTGCAGCTATAGCCCGGTTTCCAGTGGTGTCCTTACCCTTACCGGCAATTCTTTTAATTTTGTTCCTGCGGCCTATTTTACAGGCTTGGTAAGCTTTAATTATACAGTATGTGATAATTATGGAAATGAAAGTACGGCTATAGTGGAGATCAATGTAGTAAGTGCAAATAATAATTCTGCACCAGCGGCCATAGATGATAACTTTACAATGATAGCTGGAACGAGCGCCATACTCGATGTAGTAATGAATGATAATGATCCGGAAGGATATGCCACTTCCATTTGTGACTATACACCACCCTCACACGGCTATGTAGTATCTAATGGCAATGGATTTACCTATACACCTGCTAATGGATATACCGGATTAGACTTCTTCACCTATACCCTCTGTGATACCCACCCCTGTGGTTCGCTGAGTGATGTAGCCACAGTAACCATTGAGATTCAAGAGGAAGAATGTACTGAGGTAGGTCCTTTCTGTGTATTGCCTATTACAGCTACGGAAATATGTCCTGCTTTCTGCGAATTAAATTCTGCCTTCATTATAACTTTCATACAATCCTTGTATAATTGTGCCAATGCTATTCAGGGACAATGTGTAATCTATACACCGGTGCCTGGTATGGAACTGGTGGGGCAGGATATCCTCATTATCGAAGCCTGTGACTCCGACGGAAATTGCCAGACTGTAGAGATAGAAATCGTTATTTCTACCGATTGTGGCGAAGAGCACGAAGCACCGGTGGCCGTAAGTGATACCTACTATATGGATTGTAATTCTTCTTCTCTTTTGTTAGATTTTCTTGCTAATGATGTGATTCCTACCGAAACCAGTATAAGTGTAACCAATGTCTCTCTTCCAGGTGGGGCAGGTAATATTTATGTATATGATGGAGATTATTATTTTACACCTGCGTCTAATTACTATGGAACCCTGGTGCTCACCTATACAATAACCGATCAATATGGTCAATCTTCTTCAGCTACTATTACTATAAATGTAAGTGGAAATATAAATCATCATCCCTATACAGTAAATGATTATGCGATTTCAAATGGTGAGCCCGTAACAATTATGGTATTAGAAAATGACTATGACATAGATGGAGATAATCTTACGGTATGCAATTTAGGACAGCCCTCTCATGGCACAGTGTCCATTTCACCTAATAGCGTAACCTATACTCCGGAAGCCGGATATATGGGTACAGTTATCTTTAAATATATTGTATGTGATGATCACGCTTGTGGTGCATCGACTTCTTGGGCTTATATGAGTGTAACGGTCACCAGCGAATTATGCCAGCCCGAACCGGAGTTAGATTGTACCCAGCCCGGTACTTCTATTATCCTCTGTCCGGATTTCTGTGGCATGGAAGAATTTATGCTTACCGGATTTTCTACGATGTATGGTAATCACCTCACCAATCTGGGTGAGGGCTGCTTTAGATATACCCCTGCTATAACCTTTAATGGAATGGATATCATCACCTTGAATGCCTGTGCTACCACATCAAGTGGAAGTATAGATTATGGCCACTGTACTGAAATAAATTTCCATATTACTGTGACACCCGATTGCTCCGGTATAAATGGCGGTGTTCCGGCGGATGAAGGAAATCAATTAGTAGTGCCGGATCTTATAGCCCCTGCATTAGAAACTACCGTAACTGCTTCGGGTATCTATATCCCCAATGCCTTTACCCCTAATGGCGATGGTATAAATGAGGTATTCCGTATTAGTGGTGAAAGTGTAGCCAGTTTTAGTGGTGGATATGAAATGAAAGTATTTGATGTAAATGGTCGCTTAGTATTTGAATCCAATACTGAAAATTTGAGCGACCTATCTTGGGATGGTAAGGGGCAAAAAGGTCAAATAGTGAAAAGTGGAACTTACTTCTATTATTTAATAGGAAATAGCCCAGGCGCAATCCATTCCAAAGGTTTTATTGAGATTGTAAAATAGGTTTTTTATAATGTTTTTGGTGGTAAAACCGTTCCTGAACAAAATCAGGAGCGGTTTTTTTTTGACTGTGTTTTTACTTTCGACCATGAAAATATAAGAAGATAGTCACTAATTAGTTTTAGAATCAAGTCATTATCTTTGAGCATATATTTATATGAATAATCTCAAGGAATCTAAAGTTTTTGGACCCTCTACCGTAGGGGCTGCTACGCTTATTGGTGGTGCTTTGGCCGGTGGATTTATGCTTGCGCACAATTTCTACATACTAGGAGAGCCCTCTAAAGCTAAAAGCAGCATTATCTTTTGGTCTATTTTAGCCATTATACAGTTCATTGTAGTCATCCAGCCCTGGCATCCTATACTGATGACTTATTTGCCCATTATCCTTCTCTACCCTATGCTGGCAAATTTTATTATACAAAAATTTCAAGCACAAAAAATAGAACAGGATTTTCCTGAAGAACGACAATATGACTTCATTTATAGCAGTAAAATTACCCTTATAGCTTTCTTAATTATGATACCCATGGCACTTATTCTTAAAAGTATTATTTGGAAAAATTACCAGCTAAACTTTGCCCAGGTATAATAATAGTAAAGAATTTATTTGTCTATTTTTTACTAGGACCAGTCTATCTTTTATTAATATGTATTCATGGCTGTATTTTACTAATCACCATTACTGCTCCCGATAATAAAGACCATCTGCAACAAAGGAGCTGGCATAGCTGTGGTAATTATTTTCAACCCGGTTAAAAATATTTGTACTCCTCTTATAGGAGGGTTCAGATGTTTCCTTTCGTTTAAGATAGTATGAGATAAAAAGTGGAGTTATATTCTAAATTTTGACGTAATAAATTATTGATGAATACCTTACAAAACATAAAAAAACCGACCAATAAAAAACCGGTGGGTGCGGATAGAATAAGGTAAAGAAGGATATCTCTTATCTGTCAGGAAACGAGAATAAACGTAGGCTTTATTTCTTAGCTGATTTGGGCAATACTTTGTCTGAAGGGGTTCCTAATACTGGTTTAGCAGGATTTTGCGGGGTTTTGCCTGTTGGGGCAATTACTTTTTCTTTGGCATGGATAGGCTGTGTTGTTTCATTTGTTTTTATTTCTGTAGAAGCACTGTTTCCATCCTGGCTATTCATTTTCGCTTCGAATTCTTTCATTATCTCTTCAGGTGATTTGCCCAGATTGTTTAGCGAAAACTGCACATCATCGGCCAGTTCGTGCTGAGGATATTTTGATAAAAATTCATCATAATACGCTTTGGCTTTGACCAAGTTTTTTAGTTTATCCTCGTAAGTGAATCCGAGCATAAATAAAGCCGTAGGAGCTTTTTCATGATCCTTATAATTTGTATAAATTTTGGTATAGCATTCTATGGCTTTATCAAAATCTTTTTTTGTGCTATAAACTTCACTTTCATTAAAAAGATATTCAGGGGTTTTGGCATCATTGGGATATTTGGTTATAAACTTATCATAAGCTGCAATGAGGCCATCGGCTTTTACTATATCAAAATTAAAATTTTGGCCATCACCGTATAGCACTTTTTGGCTTTTTTCGATATTATCAATAATCGCCTGCTGATTATCCTGACAGCCCGCCAGTCCGAGCCCAGCGATAAGGGCCATCTTAAACAGATTGTTTTTCATATTTATTTTAGATTTATTACAAAATTACGCATAATAAAATATAAATACCCTTTCGAATAGGCGTAGGGTTTAGGTGAAATAATTATTTTAGTTTATTATCTGGACCTGGCGATGCCACCGGCACTTTATTTACCTTAGCTCCGGGCATAATCTTCGTATTTGGTACTGCGGGAGGAATTACCGGTGTATTGGGTGTGACTATGATCTGGTTAGTATTTTCAGGGGCAGTGGAGGCGGGTTGTAATTCTGCCTGCTTAGCTTTTTCGGCTTCGCGCATAATCCGGTGTTCATCGGCAGTGCGCACAGTGTCCATCCTTATTAAAAAGGTCATATAGTCCTCGGCTCTAATATAATTAGGGACACGATCGCCAAAGACTTTAGATGCCGGAATTTTAAACAAGGCGCTATCGCCTGGCGACATCATAGTGAGGGGCTCATATAAAGCTCCGCGGAATAAATTTTCAGTAATCTTAAAATTGAGTGGGCGAGGACGGGTAAAAGAATTAAAAACAATGGAATCTTTAGGTGTGCGATACTGCATCTGTAAATCTACAAATTCATCCTTTTGAGCGTTAGGGCCGGGATTATCATTTACTAATTTGTATTCCAGTCCGGAAGAAGTTTTTTGCCAAGTACCCTCAGTTTTGCAGGAGGTGAATACGATGATACCGCCCAAAATGATGGCCGGGAAAATACTTTTGATTATCATTTATATTTTTTTTGCTGCAAATATAACAAGAATAATTACTTAAAAGCTATTGCAAAATTTTTTTCCTTATATACCCCCTTCAGGCATAGAATCCGGGATCATTACCGGCAAAACCGCTTTTACCTGCTCTATGGTATTTTGTATGGTATTGCGTGATCGGCCGCCAGAGGCATTATAATGACCGCCTCCCTGAAAATGTTGCTGGCAGAGATTCTGCACATTATAACTACCCTTAGAGCGAAAACTGAGCTTTACCAGTCCATCCTTTTCAGTGATAAGTACGGCCACCTTTACCCAGCTTATCATTAAGGGATAGTTCACCAAGCCTTCGGTATCGCCCGGCTGAAAATCATAGCGTGATCTGTCTTCTTCATCTACATGAATAATGGCGGCAGCTTTTTCGGGCAACAATTCCATTTTATTTGCCAGACAGTGGCCAAAAAGCCGAAGCCTAGGCTCGCTAAAGCTATTGAAGAGGGCATTGCTTACTTCTTGCAGCGGGATATTTAATTTTACTAATTTGGAAGAAATTTCAAACGCCTCCGGTGTAAGTGCGTGCTTAAAACCGCCCGTGTCCGATACGATGCCGGCATAGATACAAGTGCCCGCATCTGTGGTGAGATTATCTTCCCAGCCCAATGCTTGCATAAAACTATATATCAGCTCGGCAGTGCTGCTGGCACTGGGTTTGCTAAAAGTATAATGTACAAAATCAGCCGGATTTAGATGATGATCTATCATTATCTTTACCGCTTTTGATTTCATGAGACAGCCAGCCATTTCGCCTATTCTATCCGGAGCATTATAATCCAATACAAAAATTACCTCGGCCTTCTGAAGAAGAGATTCGCAGGCCATTTTTGTGTGGTGATACACTTTCACCTCACTATTGCCCGGTATAAAATGTAAAAACTGCGGGTAGTCATTGGGTACGATCACCGTAATCGTATGAGAACTGATAGTCCTAAGCCAGTGCATAAGGGCCAGACTGGAGCCTATAGCATCGGCATCGGGATTTTGATGAGCCGTAATTACTATCTGCCGCGGATTACTTAGCAATTCGCCTATTTCTTTCCAATTCATTTGAGCGCAAAACTATAAGAAATTGATGAGAAGACCGGATTGGGAACCTGATGACCTCATAAATGAGTGGGAAAACAGGCTTTATCCAGGGCATATAATATAAAATCTTCTCCATCACTATACACTTTTTCAAAGCTATGGCGCTGCTGCAATGGGGCCGGCAGATTGTGATCATTGTATCCCTCCAGTAGGTGATGATAGGTGCTATAAAGAAAATATACTGTTTCGCAGGTATCGGCCAGAGCTTTGTTATATCGCCTAAAGGAAATGGGTGTGAGGGAGGGATGAGGATCATAGCCTGCATAATAGACATAAAAATTTCGCAATGCATCACAGACTATCATACAGCCCTGCCATTTCTTAAGGGCAAGTAATTTTTTTAGTTTCGCTTTTTGAATAGGGTAACCATGCTGTGATTCGCGATAGAGCGTACAGGCAGGGCCGGCAAACAAGAGGGGAAGTAGCAAGCAAACGTAATAAAAGGGTAGCTTTTGTTTTACTACGGATAATGACCAAAGCAAACAAAATAGCAAGACGGGAAGATACAGATACCAGGAGGAACGGAAGCCTGCAACATAGGCACAAAAGAAGCATAATACCAAGGGTATAAATACCTGTATAGCCGCGGTTTTTCGCCTAAGAAAATCGGCAAATAAATGGGCAGATAAGATGGCTCCCGCCGGCAGAATAAAAAACGAATGGCGTACATCTGAACAGAGAGGCGAATAGAACTGAAGAGATACACTGCCAAAAATTACCATAAATACCAGCATAATAAATACAACAGATAGATAACCCAATCCTCTATCGTTGTCATTTTTTTTCCAGAGAACAGAAACAGAACTCACCATCGCTCCCAGCACTATCAATCCCGCTCCACTTCCTATCCAGGATAGCCACATTTCATACCCTATGCGTTTCATAATCACGGCGGTAGTTTCGCCATAGTACATACAATTATTCACAGGACCATTTGCGCTTAGAATATGCCATCGGTAAAATGGATCGCCGGTGAGATGATAACAAGATAGAAGCCAAACGAAAAAAAGGATTACTGTAAAAACGACTGTATGAAACCAAAATGCACGCTGTCGCTGGTCGGGAGCATCTAACACCATTAGATACAAGCATATAGGCAGCATAAACGCGATAAGCTCCTTTGTGAGCACACCCGCCATCAAAAGAATAGCTACTCCCAAAGCCGCTTTCCAGGCCACCATTTCGGTCCTGCAGCGATAGCGATAATACAAACGAATAATACTTGTAACAATGAGGGCCAGCAGTATATCGGGCATAGCCTTATCTGCATAATAGACCAGCCATCGGTAGGATAATAGGAAGGCCACAGCCAGCATAGCGGCATAATGATTAGTTATATCTCTGGCCAGATAATAAGTGGTGAGCAACAATAAAATAAAAATTACAATAAAAGGGATAGCAGTGCTCATATCGCATACACCGATAGTTTTATAACTAATAGAGAGAAGAAATATGGGCAGCCATCTCCATCCAAATGCATCCGATAGAAAGGGGTATTTTCCGCTGGCCATTTGGGCAGCATTTTCCATGTAAAAGGTATCATCGAATCCATTCAATCCAAAATTGCCATAGAAAAATTTCCATAATAGATAGACCAGACTGGTAAGTATAATGGTTATAGCCGGATGTCTGGCTATGAAGGCATCGGCCTGGTGTAGCTGTTTCATCGTACCAAAGCATTTGATCCGGCGATCCACCCGGTGGTCCAGGCAGCCTGAAAATTAAATCCTCCGGTGATAGCATCTATATCTACTATTTCCCCTGCAAAAAAGAGACCTGGAAATAATTTGCTTTGCATCCTTCTCAGATCCACTTTTTTGAGGTCTATCCCCCCGGCAGTAACAAATTCGTCTTTAAAACTACTCTTTCCTCTTACATAAAATCGCGCATCGGTGAGCTGTATAGCCAAGGCCTGAATTTGTTCTTTACGGATATGGGCCCAGATGAGTGTATCCGGGATTTGAGCGGCTTCACAAAGGGTCTTCCAGAGTCGGGCAGGTATTTGCAAGCCGTGATTTCCCCAGATATTTTTTATATTATTTTCTGATTTGTGGGTTAGAAGAATGGCTTTTATCGTCTCCTGATTTTCTCCTGGGCAAAAATTAATATGCAGTTCAAAATGATAACCAACTTCGGCGAAGGCACGAGCACCCCAGGCCGACATACGCAAGATAGCCGGTCCGCTCATACCCCAATGTGTGATGAGTAAGGCACCCGAGGTCTTCAGTTTCAGTGCCGGCACTGATAGATCCACCAAGGGAAGAGATACGCCTGGCAAATCTGCTATGCGCTTATCGGCTATATGAAAAGTAAATAGCGAGGGTACCTGGGGCTGCACAGGCTGCCCCAGCTTTTGCATGATAGTCAAGGCGGCCGGGCTACTACTGCTGCACAGTATGATGGCGTCTGCTACCCTATCGCGGCCATTGCTCAGTGTAAGCCGCCATTTACCTTCTTCTGGGAGAATTTGTTTTGCGCCACAGTTCGGATATATCTTTATACCTATGTCCCGGGCTTCTTTAAGAAAGCAGTCTATAATCGTTTGCGAAGAATCCGATACGGGAAACATTCGTCCATCCTCTTCTGCTTTTATTTTTACCCCTCTTTGTTCAAACCATTGGAGCGTATGATACACATTAAACTGTTGTAAAGGGCTCAGCAGCTCGCGACTGCCGCGGGGATAAAATTTGGCTAGCTCGCGTATATCATAGCAAGCGTGGGTAATATTACAGCGGCCACCGCCGGATATTTTCACTTTGGCGAGTAGCTTATCTGATTTTTCGAGAATGACTACCACGTGCATAGGAAAGAGTGATTTATGGCGCATAGCCGCAAAAAAACCGGCTGCCCCCCCTCCTATTACTATAAGCCTTTTACTGCTTGTGTTCATCTTCTATTTCGGCCTGCAATCTACTCAAAATTTCACTATCAGAAATTTTGCTAATCTTATTAACATAGCCATAGCCTATTGGGGTGCATGGGCGCACAGAGGTCTTGCCCTTTTCATTCTATATTCTATATCATTTTTTTATGAAAACAGGTAATCTCACCAGCAGATGGTAGTTAGCTGTATCTCCAGAACTAAGACTATAAGCCACCTTCGTAATAACCGGCTTGCTCCATGACAAAAGTAAGACCCAATAACTGCTCGCAACAAAAATCATTTTCAGGTATTCGATATTATTATTTGTCTCCTTGATAGATAACTCATTTTCTCATTTAAAAAATATAATTACCTTTGCGCTCTCAAAAAAAAAAAATTACAGTTATGGCAGGTAGGATCAGTTTTACTATGATTAAACCCGATGCAGTAGAAGACAACTATATCGGAAGTATTTTACATAAAATAAACGAGGCGGGTTTTCGCATAAAGGCGATGAAATATACGCAGCTCAGCCGTGCCCAGGCCGGAAAGTTTTATGCCGTCCACAGCGAGCGTCCCTTTTATGGAGAATTAGTAGATTTTATGAGCCGTGGGCCCATCGTGGCAGCGATTCTGGAAAAGGACAATGCCGTAGAGGATTTCCGCAGCCTCATAGGAGCCACTAATCCTGCCCAAGCAGCTGAGGGCACCATCCGCAAGGTATATGCCCGTAGCATCGAAGAAAATGCCGTACACGGCTCAGATAGCGACGAGAATGCCCTTATAGAGGCGGGTTTCTTTTTCAGCGAATTAGAGCGATTTTAATTTGGAATTTTTTTACTGGTTATATGAGGCTCCCAGTCAGGAGTCTTTTTTGTATGCGGCAGATCAGATCTTTTTTTGTGCTATTATTTCCAGCACCATAGGAGTGATAAAGATACTTTGTGTATCGGCTTCATAATTCCGAATAGTCTCTTCTATGGCGGCAGCCCATTGGGAGGTTTGATAGCCCAGTTCTACAAGTCTTTTAGAACCTATACGCAGATAGGAAGCCGGCCAATGCCAGATAAGTTCATTCGGTCTGGCAGCAAAACAGCGGGGCTGGGTGTGTATGATTTCAAAACCATCGTTTCTAAGCATTTCCGGCAGTTGGCGGGCTATATTTGGCTCTCCGCCATTATCTCTCCAGCTCTGTAATACCTTTTGTACAAATTCTTCTTGTAAGGGTGAGGCAGGTATGAGCCTATAGGTCTCATAGTGGGTATATTCATTAAAGATAATTTTCCCGCCCGGTTTTAACATTTTTGCAGCGTTATCTATTAATTTTTGTACATCATTTACAAAGCAGGCTACCCATCGGCACCAAATAAAATCAGCCTGTAGCGATGGCATTTCTTCGGCCATCAGATCCAGTTGTATGGCAGTTATCTGCGATAGGTTTTTTATTTTGATTTCCTCTTTTATATATTGAAAATAATTATCGGATCTCTCTAGGGCTACCACCCTGCCCTTTTTTCGCACCATCTCCGCCAGATCATAGCTGGCAAAGCCCGGTCCGGCACCCATATCTATGATGGTATGCCCTATGCTTATACCGGCGGCTTGCCAGAGTTTTTGCACATAAGGTTGCCATACCGTATGTTGAAATTTTAGCCGCTCGAGCTCTTCCGTATCCGTACCCAGAATATAGTTATGGCTCTCCATCATAGGGAGCGTTTATTTTGTATTGTTCGGATCATAATTTTTCGATGTTAGATTTTTTCATCCACTATCTTCATCACGGCTTCGGAGAGGCGTGCCGATTCGGATACCAATTTCAGACCCCGAGCGAGGATATCCTCTTTGTATGCGCCATCATTAAGGCTTTTGCAGTTTATCTGCACATTGAGCCAGGCCCCTTGTATGGCCGTGTGTGTACTCAGTGCTCCCACTCCTATATCACTGATAGACTGTGTCATACCGTTATTCGCCATTTCCATAAGCAGGGGATAGATGTGGCAGGCGGTTTCCATTATTCTCCAGGGCACTTGTATGGCTTCCTTAGTAGCTATTTCTATGGCGGCATTTCGCGCTGTAGATTCATCTTCATTGCTTTTAGGCAATCGCATAGCGGTTAAAATGCCATTGAAGGCAGTGGTATCGGCATCTACCAGGTATAGCAAATCATTTTTTAACCTTTCGCCTGTTTGAGCCCATTGGGAGAAATATTCCCAGCGATCGTCCCATCCTCTTTTATGACTGCTCAGATTAGCGACCATCGTTCCCAGCGCGGCACCTAGTGTGCCTATATAAGCGGCGATACTGCCCCCCCCCGGTGCGGGCGATTCGGAGGCCGTTTCATCGGCAAATTTGTGCAGATTCATATCTATGAGTGGGTGGGCATTATCATCGGCCAGCACATATTCGATGATGCTTTTTTGTGGGTCAAAGGGTTTTAGCTCGGCCAGTCCCAGTGATTTTACGGCTATCTTTATCTTTTCAGCTTCGCTTATACCCAGGGATCGCTGTTGCCTTCGCAGAAAAAAATCGGCGGCATCTATAAATACTTTTTTGGGTGCCAGCCCCACGAGCTCGCTGCCGGTCACGCGCATACCGCGTTCTTGTGCGGCCTCACACACAGCATCGAAAGCTTCGTGCACAGGGGTCATAGATATATTAGTGAGATTCATAGAGATCTGGCATATCCCATATTCTTCTATATACCATCCTATGGCTTTTACGGACTTCAATCGGCCGGGTTCCCTTATGGGTTCCCCTTTTTCATCCAGAATTATTTCACCGTTTATGGGATCCCCTTTTCGCAGGAGGCGACCTGCCTCACGCACATCGAAAGCCAAGGCATTTGCCCGGCGGGTAGAGGTGGTATTGAGATTTATATTATAGGCCACCAGAAAATCGCGGGCACCTATGGCTATAGCTCCGGATCGTTCATTAAAAGTAGCTGGACCATAGTCGGGTCTCCACGCGGGGTCTTTCATTTTATGGGCCAGACCTTCATATTCACCGGCTCTTACATTAGCAAGATTTTTTCGCTCGGGGCGGGAGGCTGCAGATTCATAGGTATATACAGATATACCGAGTTCTTCCCCTACCCTGCGTCCCAGTTTATGCGCCAGAAGGGCACATTCTTCCATTGTAATTCCAGAGATAGGAATAAATGGGCATACGTCGGTAGCTCCGAACCGGGGGTGCTCGCCCTGGTGTTTGCGCATATCTATGAGTTCGGCGGCTTTTTTTATAAGCCTGAATGCTGCTTCTAGTATTTCATCGGGGCCACCCACTAGGGTTATAACGGTTCTATTAGTGGCTTTGCCGGGGTCTATATCTAGCAGCCTCACGCCTTCTACTGTTTCGGCTTCACGGGCTATAGCGAGGTATATTTTTTCATCTTGCCCTTCGGAAATATTGGGCACACATTCTACTAATTTTGGCATATCGGCTTCACGATTTTGATGGCAAGATACGGGCTATCTGTAATATGACTTAAAGGGTGGCTAAAAATGATGAGTGAAACTATTTAGGCTCCCTTGTCGAAAATAAGAACTAGCTATTTAGCAAGACCTATTTGGGCGTTTCGTCCGGTGTCGCGCTGCTATGCCGGCCGCCGCTCCCTTACGGGCTCCGTTTCACTTCGGTGCTTTGCACAGGCTCCGCATAGCTCCGCCTCCCTTCAGGCAGCTAACGCGGGAGTATCTCATTGTTCCAATATCACCAAGGGGGTTTGTTTTTTATAGCGGAAGAAGGGCTTATCTATCCTCTGTTTTCATTAAAAAATTTAGGCCATATTTCAGATCGCCATAAAACCATTTTTTATCCTCGGGTTTGCTTATTTTCTCGGCAAATTCACAGGCCTTTTCATAATAGAGATGGGAATCGGTATGTTCATTGATTTTTTTTGCGTGATACATAATTTCATTGGCATAAGCCAGGTCAAAATCTTTGAGCTCATTATCTTCGGTCATTTCCCAGGCTAGCATGTCGGTGAGCAGCCAGCACCGCTGGGCGTGTATGAGTGCGGCTTCTTTCATTCCCAGCAGCCAATATACTTTAGATACGAGCCATTCGCCTCTCTGTAGGTTTATGGTTTTTCCCACCTGCGTCCAGTGAAAGAGGGTAGCGTGGGCACAATGGATCATTTCAAAATTTTCGTCCTCACTGCGTTCTTTGGATTCCATAAAATTCCAAGTTTTTCCGTGCAGGGAGATGGCTAGTTCTTTTTGTTCTTCAGGGGTCATCATAGGGCTGTTAATATTTTGTTATTCATTATTCATCCTGCCTCAGATAAAAATTGTCTAAATCACAAATGAAACGGATTATTGGATTACACAGAATTAATTCAGCGAGCGTATAAGCGCATACTGTCTGAATCATCACCTTTCCCCCTGCCGCTGTTGGAATGGCCTCTGCCTTCCAACGGTATTCCCTACCTTGGCGCAATACTGCCACTATACAATGGCAATAGCGAAGCGGGCTATCGAAATAATGGTGGTAAAGCGATAGAGGCAATGGGGAGGGATTCATTTTTTATTATTCATTATTATTGTTTAAGTGATAATCCTTACCAGCTAGGATCATTTTCCATACGTGATTTTTTCCGAAATAATAGGGCATCTGGGCTATATCTTCTAAGGGATGGGTGATGATGAGATTAGCCAGTAATCCACGAGTTATACTTCCACATTTAGTTTCTAATCCCATCGCCGCTGCTCCATTCACCGTAGCGGCGTTTATAGCCTCTTGCGGGGTTATTTTCATCTGTATGCATGCTATAGCTATGGCCAGCTGCATATTGCCACTGGGCGATGAGCCGGGGTTATAATCCGTGGCCAGGGCTATAATTATTTGGCGAGCTAGCATCTCTCTGGCCGGTGCCTGCTTGCTGCGCAGATAGAAGGCTGCTCCGGGCAGTAAGGTAGCGATGGTATCACTTTTGGCTAAGCTGTTATATTCCTCTTCACCCATATATTCTAAGTGGTCCACTGATCGGGCTTTCCATTTTACCCCGGTTTGCACGCCACCACTGCGACTCATTTGATTAGCGTGTAATTTTATACCCAATCCCAATTGTGTAGCTGCTTCAAAAATCTGATCGCATTCTGATGGGCTAAAAAAACCCTTTTCACAAAAAGCATCCGCATATTCGGCTAAGCCCTCGGTGGCTATCTGTGGCAACATTTCCTCTACTATGATCTTAATATAATCCCTATGATTATTTCTATAATCCATCGGATAGGTATGGGCTCCTAAAAAAGTGGCTATAATGGGTATGGGTGCGTTTTTTTTAAGGCGTTTTATTACTCTAAGCATCTTTATCTCAGAAGAGCTGCTCAGACCATAGCCACTTTTTATTTCTATGGCTCCTGTACCATATCTTATGCACTCCTCTATGCGCTGCATGGCCATATCATAGAGGCTATCTTCAGTGGTATCGGCTATCTTGCGGGCCGAGTTTAGAATGCCCCCGCCGCGGGAGGCTATCTCTTCATAGCTGAGCCCCTTTATTTTATTTACAAATTCTTCGTGCCGCGAAGCCGCAAAAACCAGGTGGGTATGGCTATCGCAGAAAGCCGGCAATACCATACGCCCTTCTGCCGATATCTCTTCAAATTTTTCTATGGGACAGGTATCCATATTCCCAAAATCACGTATGCGGCCTTCCTCGCACAGCAGCCAGGCATTTTCTAAGAAGGGTAAATAGCTCATTTCACTGCCCCTTATAAACGGCAATGCCTCATTCCTGGTTTGTATAAGCCTACCTATGTTTTTTATGAGCAGAGACATTATGGGAATTTATTCATGGGTGGAATCGCAAAGATAGATATTTTGTTAAAAGGGCATGAATCTCTACCTAAAACTATTTTTTAATTTATAAAAAAGTGAATCAGATGGTAACTAAAAATGTTTTTTTTGCTGAATAATTATTGTAAAAAAAAATAAATAGATAGGTATTGTCTATAAATTTATATACATTTACGCCCAGATTTTTTTAGATAAATGAACCTTATCCGATTGGCCCTGTTTTGGGGGCTATTTTTATGGGTGCAAGGGACGGCCCAGAGCTGGACCAGTTATAGAATAATGAATTATAATCTTCTGGGTTATCCGGCATCTTTTAGTTCAGTAGATTATAGATATAATGATTTAGCCTCTATAATATCTTATGTGCAGCCAGATATAATGGGCGTAAATGAGCTGAGAGATGATGGAGATGATCGCTATGCAGATACGCTCTTATCTAGGTCTTTTAATACGAATGGCATCACGCATTATACCCATGCGGATATGATAAATCCTTCTCCCGCAGGAGATCTTAATAATATGCTATTTTATAATACGGATAAATTTTTTATGCTCAGCCATCAGCAGATCTATTGTCCGGTGCGCGATTTTGATCATTATAAATTGCTTATTCTAGATCCTACCCTGCCCTGCCATCTGGATTCTATTATACTGGATATAATCGTTTGTCATCTTAAAGCAGGAACTGCGGATACAGATGACAATGCGCGAGCCCAGCAGGCCCAGATTATAGCGGACTATATCCATCAGCTACCGGCAGATCATAATGTCCATTTAATAGGTGATTTTAATCTGTATGATGAAGCTAATCCCGCCTATACTATTCTGGTTTCTGCTGCGGCTACTCATACGATGGTAGATACTGAAGGACCTTGGGATCGTTCTGTTGCCTCTGAGGTATTAAAATATACGCAATCTACACGTACCATGGCCTATCCTGGTACAAATGGAGGGGCGACCAGTGGTCTAGACGATCGGTTTGATTTCCATTTTATGGATCAAAATTTGGTAAACAATCTTCAGAATGTTCAGTTCATTACCGGTTCTTATAAAGCATTGGGCAACGATGGATTGCATTATGATCTGGCCCTTATAGATTCTCCGCCTAATGCGGTTATTCCACCATCGCTAGCGCAGGATCTTTTTGATATGTCCGATCACCTTCCCATAATAAAAGACTATGCAGTTACCTGGCCAAATCCGCTCCCTGTTTTTAGCAATTTTGGACCCTACTGTACCGGAGATCTGACTGCTGCATTGCCTGCAACCTCTAATAATAACATCAACGGTAGCTGGAGTCCTTCGAGTATAAGCACTACCAATGCCGGTACTACCAGCTATACTTTTACACCATCAGGAGGAAGTTGTTCTAATACTACTACGATCCTTGTTGTTGTCAATCCCAGTACTACACCCACATTTAATAGTTTTGGACCCTATTGTGTGGGAGCTACTGCAGCGGCCTTGCCCACTACTTCTACCAATAACATCACCGGTAGCTGGAGTCCTTCGAGTATCAGTACCGCTACGGCGGGTACTACCACTTATACCTTTACGCCGGCAAGCGGACAATGTGCTACTTCCACCACTATAGCCGTGATAGTGAATGCCAATGTGGTTCCCAGCTTTAATAGTTTTGGACCCTATTGTGTGGGTGCTACTGCAGCGGCCTTGCCCACTACTTCTACCAATAACATCACCGGTAGCTGGAGTCCTTCGAGTATCAGTACTGCTACGGCGGGTACTACCACTTATACCTTTACGCCGGCAAGCGGACAATGTGCTACTACTACTACGATAAGTGTAACCATAACTAGTCCCGGATGCAATGAAGTATATGGCTGCATGGATGCCTCAGCGTGTAATTATGATCCCAATGCCACTATAGAGGACAGTAGCTGCGATTATAGCTGCTATGGCTGTACCGATGCGCTAGCCCACAATTATGACCCCGCAGCTACTGTAGAAGATGGTTCCTGCCAAACCTGTAACGATGAGCTGCAAAATGGCGATGAAAATGGAATAGACTGTGGCGGCTCTTGCTACGATGCCTGTAGTTTTATGGTAATGGCCCAGGTGCTATTAGAAGGCATCTATAATCCTAGTACGGGTCTTATGTCCACTGCACTGCTTACTAATAATATCATTCCCCTCAGCCAGCCTTACTCTGCTGCCCCCTATTACTATCTGGTCAATGAATCTGTGACTACTATACCGGCCAATGTGGTGAACTGGATATTAGTGGAGATAAGAGATGCCAATGATCCCACTATCGTAGTAAGCCGCAGGGCAGGATTTTTAAGTTATGATGGCGAGATACTGGACCTGGATGGCAGTGTGGGACTATCCTTTACAGGATTATCCTATAATGCCCCTTATAAAATAGCGGTTTATCATCGCAGTCATCTGGGTGTACTGAGCAGTGGAATACTGGTAGGAGCAGAAATAATGAGTCACGATTTTACGAATAGTGTACTCAGTGCTGAGGGACCATCACAGATGAAGCTCGTGGGTACCCGCTACACCCTATACGCCGGAGATTATAATGGCAATGGAGTGATTAATAATATAGATTACAATCTCTGGTACAGCGATAATGCCGCTGTAAATGCCTACTATAGTTGGGATGGTGATGGGAATGCAGTGGTAAACAGCTTGGACTATAATTACTGGTATGCCAATCGCTCTAAAGTGGGATTACCGGCTATACAATATTAATAAAGGCTGCAAAAAGGCCCTGCCCTATAGGAGGCCAAGGTATAGGGTAAAGGATGTGTTTTTTTGCAAGGGTTTTACATATTCGCAAGACGCTGCCCATAGCTTATAAATAGGATATATCCATTCCACCAAGTAGATACTTTCGGGGTCTTTTATAGGGTGCTAAATTTGCCCAAAATATCCTGCCGCTGTGTTGAGTTGGGTGTCTTCACGCAACTACTGCCTGTGATGTTTGATGTATTTATTCTATAATAATACCACCCCTTCGGGGTTTTAATTGATGGGCAATTTATTCATTTTATTATAATTTCTATAATAATACCACCCCTAGAATCATTTCACCCCTTCGGGGTTTTAATTGATGGGCAATTTATTCATTTTATTATAATTTCTATAATAATACCACCCCTATAATCATTTCACCCCTTCGGGGTTTTAATTGATGGGCAATTTATTCATTTTATTATAATTTCTATAATAATACCACCCCTAGAATCATTTCACCCCTACGGGGTTTTAATTGATGGGCAATTTTTTATTTTATTATAATTTCTATAATAATACCACCCCTATAATCATTTCATTCCTACGGGGTTTTAATTGATGGGCAATTTATTCATTTTATTATAATTTCTATAATAATACCACCCCTACGGGGTTTTTTGCCGCGGTGTTGAGTTGCGTGTCTTCACGTAACGAAAAGCGGTAGGGAATGAAGCGGATATCCTTTTATTCGCATTGGGCTTTATGTGCGGGGGCGAATAAAAGATAGAAGCGAAATGCCCGGACCGTGAGCGCAATGCAATGCAATGCCCGTCCCTGTGGACGGGTATGAAATGGAATGAAGACTCACGGTACCGCCCAAATCAAAGGCAGAGCAGGGAATACGGGTACGCTTCCGCTTTATATTATTTATAAAGGAGATAAAGGGTTCAGAAACGATTTAGATCATAGGTAGATAGCCCTGAGGGTATCAATGAGGGAGTAATACTATTTTAGCGGGATTAATACCTACGGTATAGCGATTTACTTCCTCACATGTGGCGAGGCTTATGCGGATAACCGCACCGGGAGATACAAAATCACCCGCTTCGCAAAGGTAGAGAAAGGAACCTTCTGCATCTATGCCTAATCCATAGGGAGCGGTGGCTGTATAGCTGCATATCTGCTCAAGTGTAGGCGTAGAGGAAGGTGTGTGGATGTGATAGATATGATTCCCTAAAATATAGAGGTTTTGGGCATCGGGACTTAGGACCATATTTTGGCTGGCATAAGGGGTACCGGCTGGCATATCCAGGCTGGCTACTATCTGCCCATCGGTTCCATTTAGTTTATATATGCGCACCGGCTCTACACCGGTAAAATCATAGGTGAGTACCCATATATTTCCATCGCTATCGCGAAGAAGAGATTGAGGATTTGCATTGAGTGAGGTAGAGAAGACTTCGTCTAATACATTATTGCGCGCAATGATTTTATCCTGAGCCTGATTTGCCAGCCACCATTTTCCCTGTGCAAAAGCACACATTTCATTTCCACAATCATAAATACTAGGCTGGGAGCAATCCTCGATATGAGTTGCTGAAATGGCATAGGTAGCCGTATTTATTTCTTCTATTTCTTCTGCAAACAGATTAGATACGATGGCCTTCCCACTACCATTATCTGCCAGATAACGAGGCGATGAAAATCCGGTAATAGAAGCCTTGCTAAGCAGTGTAGTGGCATCCAGTACTTCTATCTTTTGTGAGTTATTTACTACTACCCACCATTCATCATTTATAGGAGCTACAGACTGAGCCACATCCCCTAGAGGGCGATTATTGAGTAAAGAAAAAGCGGCATTCATAACTGAATCAGTGGTAGTATTAATGAGCGACAGTTCGGCATTGCCACTGCCGAAGCTTCCTTCATTTACGACCATTAGATTAAAGTAGTCACCGGGATTAGTGCTATCCGGCTCGTTATCCGGATCATGGCGACAAGAAGAGATGGCAATTAAGAACCATGCCATAACGGAAAGGCAAAAGATTTTTTTCATATTAATAATTTAAGATTTAAACCAACATGAAGGAGGGCCTGAGGCCGATAGGGAATATATTCATAACTGAGATGGAGCAAATTATAGGCGAGGAAACTTATTTCTATATGGGTACTCATCCTATGCTCCGGGTGAAAATAAATGCGTCGGGTTATACCCATATTCCAGAGATACACTCCAGAGGTTTTATATTGCCCATAGGCTCGCGGCTGTTCGAAGGTAAAAGTGGTGGTGGCGGTAAACTTTCCATTTTCCAGTTGCAATCCGGAAAGGGAGGAAAGCGGTGGGTAGTAGAGTGCCTTAGCAAAGGGCTGTGCAGGCTGGGGACGGTTTTGGGCATAGAGAAATGAAACTTTCTGCCGCATAATCATCTTAGTATGAGGCCCCATAGAAAAAGAAATAGCCGCAGTGAGATCTGTGCCTACCCTTCGGCCGTGGCCAGCATTGGTGGCGTGGTAGAGGTTAGTGAGCTCATCGGGCAGCCATAGAATTTGTTCGGTTTGATAATAGGCGTAAAAATCGCCGTTTACAGCGATTTTCATCTCAGGACGGTATAGTAGCCAGGATTTTGTTTTTAGCTCTATACGATAGCCCTTTTCGGGCTTTAGAGAGGCATTTCCGCCCGGCTGCCAGTACAGATCGTTTAAAGTGGGCAGGCGAAAATATTTTTCTGTATGCAGCTCAAGCCTACACCTATCTTTTTCAAATAGCGGTGCGGCCAAAGACATGCCCCATGCTATCTTATGAGATGGTCCCCAGGCGCAGCGCAGGCCGAGAGAGGGCCAGGACGGCGATAACTGGCAGGTACGCAACTTTATACCCCCACTTAGCTCTGGCAGGAAAAGGTTTTTCCATCCGGCAAAATAGGGTGTAGTGGCGGTACTCAAAGGCAAGCTAAGGGCAGCAGAAAAAGGTCCCCATTTTGCAGAGGAGTAACGAAAAGAAGAAGCCACACGGATAAAATGACCCTGGCTGAGGTCTTGGTTAAAATCTATGTTTTGACGGGTATATTGAAGGCTGTTTTCGAAGCTGGCCTTTACATATTTTTTTTCCCAAAACAAACCGGTACAAAGGCGGTGATCACGCTGTACATCCTGGCTATACTGCGAAATGCTGAGGGGAGGAATTTCCTGATAACTGTGGTTATACAAGACCGAGAGATGCAGCGAATGACCCCGCAGCAGATGAGACATGCGATCTGCAAAAAAAGCCAGATCGCGCCGGTCGTTATTCGTCTGCACCCTCAGGGGATGATCCGGCAAATCCCACTGCGGATACCGGAAATGATTAGCGGCCACACGGCCATAGATTCCCAGACTGAGTGGGCCGCTGTAACGATAGTTAAACTCATAGTTTTGCAAACTGCTGATGCCCGCCTGAAACTGATGGGAATACGATTCTCCATCGCTATGTAACTCCACGATAGCCCCGCCGGGACTTACTTCATCTTTTTTTAAGGAGGTAGTGGCGGTGAAATATAGGGGCAGAAGATTCATATCTGCCTGTCCATAAAAAGGCGAATTGAGGGTGAGGCCGTTCCATCGCACAATGTTTTGAGCTGGGGCATTGCCCTGATAAGAAAATGAAGCTAATCCCGTAGGGCTGATATGCTTAAAATATACCGTACCTAAATCGCTGAGAACCTGCAGGGAATTCATTGGTGATAGCCCTGGTATTTCCTCTCCTGCTGAGTTGGAAAGGGTAGATATATTCAGTAGAATGGTATCGTTCTGGGTAGAAAGTGGCACTAATAGGGTATCTGTATGCTGCGCAAATACCTGTCCTGAAAACAAGAAAACAAAGCCCCCGGCAAGGAGCAGATATGTGGATCTAGGCACTCTCATAATAACTTTTCTTCCCGAAAGTATTCATGAATCGCTATTTGGCAGGTCTTCTGACTCGTTTTTCTTTTGCGCCTTCCCATTTATATAAAACAGTGGCATAAGTGCAAAAGATGGATAAAACTTACAGCAGCGGGAACTGTTCCAGAATTTCACCGGATTCCCTTTTCATTTTCCAAGAGGAAAAACCAAATAGCACACAAAGATATATAAATTCAACTTATCAATGCAAATTTTGCACCAAAGATAAAGATTAAATTTTGTATCTTCAACTAGTAAATGCATCGAGGTGTTTAGCCCTTCTGCGAGAAGTATGGCATGGCGTAAGAATCACAAAGGCTCACTTGTCCGCCGCCAAGTAGGTGGGCTGAACGATTGTTCCTTCAAGATTAGAGGACTAAGAAATACCATCCTCTCCTTTCTACCTAGGTGTCTCTTCCGCTGAGCACATCGATTCGGGGTCTTTTATAGGGCACTAAAAATATACCGAAATTTTTTTTCCTATAGAGAAGACCACAATGGTTCGCCTTTTGTAAAGATGGAAGAAGAACGGCGAAGCATTCATTCTTTTTTGTGAAGCGGATACTATTAAGTTGGTACTAAGGCAGGAATAAAATACAAAAAACTATCGCGCATTCGTATCCATCCATCGTGGCTAAGCATTGGGCATTAGTATAGGATTTTGTTTCATATAAATTCTCTACTGCAAGATTTTATGGATAAATGTAACAAAGAATTTGAGTTTATCCGAGACACAGAAACTTACTGTGGGGATTTGCCAGACAGTGTTAGGTGAGGACAGGCAACTAGACCCTCCATTGTGTTGTATGAGGACAGGCAACTAGACCGTCCAGCGTGTTGTATGAGGACAGGCAACAAAGCCTTTAGCGCTGTGTAAGAAATATTTCTGAATAGACTATACCCATCTTTATAATTTTCGATTAAGGATACATAGCGATCATAAAAAATGCCTGAATAGGTTTATAAAACCTTTTTCCCCTAAGACAAGCAAGAAAAAAGCCCCGTCATCTCTGACGGGGCTGCCCTAATTAATCTTTTAGCGTTTCATCTATAGTTATACAGACTAATTCTTAATGAACTTAGTTACGCTCGTCTTGCCATCTACTTCGGTTTGTATGAAGTA
>Ga0209398_1000376_pt1 | contig 28405 bp, 20 predicted proteins | sample AshMeaBigSpring_FD_184125 | JGI IMG/M metagenome (GOLD analysis project Ga0209398, IMG submission 184125) | Groundwater microbial communities from Big Spring, Nevada to study Microbial Dark Matter (Phase II) - Ash Meadows Big Spring (SPAdes)... | ecosystem: Environmental > Aquatic > Deep...
AGATTGGCTATCTACAGAAGGAAGCTCTAAGATATGGCTATGTGCTACAAACCGCAAAAGGCTGAGAATCAAATAACTTATAACACCGTCATTGTAAGGCACGAAGCAATCTGTTGTTACGGAGAGGAAGTTTTAAACCACAGAGGGCACGGAGGGGGGGCACAGAGGACACGGAGGGGGGGGAGAAGGTGTAAGGAGGAAGGTTTGTGGTGTAGGGTATGTGGTGGATTTACTGTTGAAGCTACAGTAGCACGATAGCTAAATAGACTTGTATCAGCCAAACGGGCCATATATCGTTTGGCTGTGGCTTTTTTTGGTTCATTTTTTTCCACAAAAAAAAGAACGTATTGTTTTGTTTAAAGAAAAGCGTCCTTCGTAGTTAGGGACTGCTTCGTTCCTTGCAGTGAGGAACTTTCTAAAGTTATTCGCTTTTTTGCACTACGCCATACACCTTTGCCCCTTTGCTCTTGATGGTTTATTCAGTTAAGTCGCTTCCCGAAAAAGAGAGAGGCAATAAGTGCTGTGCAGTATCAAGTATGTAAATTTTACCCTCTAATCCACCCAAAATAATGCGTATAGGTCGGTTAAAGCGATTTTCAAATTCGGATAAAGCCTGCCTACACATACCACATGGCGATAGCGGACGATTGCTTACTTGCGTATTGTGGTTAAAATAGCTGATAGCCATAGTAGTAATGGGCGTATTGGGATGTACAGAAGAGGCCGCCGATAACAAAACCCTTTCGGCACAAATGCCCACAGGATAGCTAGCATTTTCCTGATTGGTACCGGTTACTAGTTCGCCATTTGTTAAGAGTGCACAAGCACCTACATGAAAGCGAGAATAGGGGGCATAAGCTACAGTGGTTACTTCGCGGGCTTTGGATAGCAATAAAGCATCTTCGGTAGATAGTTCGCCAATATGGTTGTACTCTTCAAATTGAAATTGATAAACCGTTTTTTTCATACACTCTAATAGGGGTTGATGATGGTACTATTTCTAAAGTTAAATTATTTATATTGAAATAGCATTACTTAGTTGCGAAAAGATGGCAAAATGGGGCAAAAAAAAATCCCGTTTCGAACTGCGAAACGGGATTTTACTAAATAGATATCAAATTAGTTGGTGTCGGTGCTTGCGGTGTCTTTGCCTAACGATTTGTTTTTTGCAAAGTCTACCAATATAGGTGCCGCCACAAAAATAGAAGAATAGGTGCCGGTAATTACCCCAATCAACATAGCAAAAGCAAAACCTCTTGTTACCTCACCACCAAAGATGAATAGAATTAAGATGGTTAAGAATACGGTTAACGAAGTCATTACTGTACGGCTAAGGGTTTCGTTGATAGCGCGGTTGATGATGCTAGCATTATCGGCAGCTTTCATTAGTTTGCTATCTTCCCTAATACGGTCGTAAACAATTACTGTATCGTTCATTGAAAAACCAATTACGGTTAATATTGCCGCAATGAAATGTTGGTCAATTTCGAGTGGGAACGGTACAATTTTACGGCAGAAGCTGAACACAATTAAGGTAACAAATACGTCGTGCAACAACGAGAAGATAGTACCCAAAGAGTAGCGCCAATCGCGGAAACGAATAAAGATGTACAAACAAATAACAATGATAGCAAAAATAGTTGCTTTAGCTGCACCAGACTTCAATTCGTCAGAAATAGTTGGTAATACAGTTTGTGAACTTTGCTTGTAGTTGGTGTGAAATTCGTTGTACGAAATACCGGCGGGAAGGTGTTTCTTCAAGCCCTCATACAATTTCATTTCTACTTCTTTGTCTATTGTATTGTCTTTATTTACCTCTGTAATTCGGTAAGCGGTTGTGATATTTAACTGATTGGCTGAACCAACGGTTTTGATAATCGGTGCTTCGCCAAAAGCATTTTTAAGTTCTTCACGTACTTCGTCGGTACTTACTGCTTTATCAAATTTTACGGTATAACTACGACCACCTGAAAATTCAACTCCTTCATCAAATCCATTAAAATAGGTACTTATGCCCAACAAGAACACAACAACCGAAATACCATAAGCTACTTTGCGGTATTCGATGAATTTGAAAGAAGCGTGTTTGAATATTTTTTTAGATACACCAGTAAAGTATTCAAAGTGGCGATTTTTATCCATGTACAAATCAGTCACCAAGCGTGAAACCAAAATGCCGCAGAACAAAGAAAGGATGATACCGATAATTTGGGTAGTGGCAAAGCCCAATACAGGACCTAGACCAAAATAGGCCAAAATAGAAGCGGTAAGTAAAGTGGTAACGTGCGCATCTAAAATAGGTGCTAGTGAACGTTTGTAGCCATCGTTTACAGCGGCTACGTGTCCTTTTCCTTTGCTAAGTTCCTCTTTGATTCTTTCAAAAATAATAACGTTGGTATCCACTGCCATACCAATTGTAAGTACCAAACCTGCAATACCCGGAGCTGTGAGGGTAAAGCCAAGTGCACTTAAGATACCTATTGTAAACAACAAGTTGAGAATTAAGGCAATGTTAGCAACCCATCCGCCCGTATTGTAATAAACAAGCATTAAGGCGAAGATAACAATGAAAGAAATTAGGAATGACATTGAGCCACCTTTTACTGCAGCAGCACCAAGTGTAGGCCCAACTACTTGTTCTTGTACTATTTTAGCAGGAGCGGTGTATTTACCACCTTCTAATATTTGCGCAAGATCTTGTGCTTCTTTAACTGAGTAGCTACCACTAATTTCAGAGTTACCGGTTGTAATAGCATCATTAACATTTGGTGCGGAGTATACAAAGTTGTCTAAAACAACGGCAAGTGGTTTGTCGATATTGCGGCTAGTCATTTTTGCCCAAATGTTGGTACCCACTTTATCCATGCTCATAGAAATCACCACTTTGTTGTCGCGGTAATCTTGTTTCGCTTGGGTTACGTGTTCGCCTTCTAATTCGGCACGGCCGTTGTCAAGGGTTTTGATAGCATATAATTGCAATAGGTTTTTTGCCTTCGGATCGTCAATATCCAATTTGCCATACATGAAAACCAAGTTGGCTGGGAATTTAGCTTTTACCAAATCCAATTTAAGGTAGCTATTCAAGATGCCGGTATCTTTTGTTTGTAGGATACCTATAGCAGCAGGAAATACCGTTTTACCTGTTTTGGTTTGGAAAGGTTGGTTGAATTGAATGAACTGACGAATGGGATTGGCATTCAATTTATTTTTAGAAGTGTCTTTAGCTGCGGTAGAATCGGTGGCCTTTACACCATTCAAATAATCTTGAACAGCTTTGTCGGCATTTACCAAACCTTCGCCCACTTCGTTAATGTTGTACACTTCAAAAAATTGAAGGTTGGCCGTAGATTGAAGGTTTTTGCGCACTCTTTCGGGGTCGTTAACACCTGCCAATTCAATATTGATAATGCCTTTTGCCGGATCGGGGTTAATGTTCGGGCTAGATAAACCAAAACCGTCGATACGGGTACGTAAGATACGTAGGGTATTGCTGAAAGCTTCGTTTGCTTGATCTTGTAAATAGGTAGTTACCGCAGCATCGGATGCATCGAATTTAATTTTTCCGTTGCTACGAGCAGCAAAGAAAGGAGCTAAAGCAGCGTTGGGGTTTGCCGTTTTGAACTCTTGTGTAAAGAGCGTAATAAGGTCGGCGCCACTATTGGCTTTTTTGGCTACCGCTGCGTCGATTGCTTTGTTGAAAGCCGCATCTTTGGTAAAGTTGGCCAATGATTTAATCAAACCATCTAAACCCACTTCCATAGTTACACTCATACCGCCTTGAAGATCGAGGCCCAGCATCAATTCTTTGTCTTTGGCACTACGGTAGGTAGTGGCTCCAAACAAACCAATTTTACTGTCTTTGGTACTGTCGAGTAACCTTTTGAGGCGACTGTTTTTAGCTTCTTTCAAGCTATCGGCATAAAGTGCTTGCAGCTCTTTACTACCAGGGTATTTTTGTTCGGGTGATGCGAAATTAGCTTTCAGCCATTTCTCGGCCTTCGCTTCCATTTCGTTCTCATGATTGTGTACCATCCAAGTAAATGATAATTGGTACACGCAAATTAATATGAGGGCAATCGCAAAAAATCGCACTAAACCTTTCAGTTGCATACAAGATAGGGTTTTACAAAAAAAATTTTAGAGGCGGCAAAGATAGGGGAATGCACACTAAAAAATACGACAGATAAAAAAGTGCTCAAATGCTGCCTAGATAAGGAAAAAGATAGGCTGAGAATTGGTTCAGAAGGGGTGGTAAAACGGTGTTTGCTAGCGTTAGGGATTGGCGCGGATACCCCACAGTGCAGCGCAGCGGAACGAGGAGTAGGAGCAAAAGCCCGACCCGAAGGGAAACGCCCGTTATTATTTATATGTTATTGGGCTGTTTGGTTGTCTTGTGTGGAAGGGGGTGATTGTTTGTTTTTGGCCAAATATTCTAAATATTGTTGTTCTTTCATTTCCCAAGTAAAATTGTGGTAAAGCCACGCCATAAATAGGGCAATTAAAATTAGGGCGGCAATAAAGGTGAGGGTGCTCATTTTGGCATTGGCAACCATGTTGGCACGTTCGTTCCAACCGAGGGCGATAGCGGCAATAACGCCTAAGCATACAGCCAAACCACGGTAAAAGCCTTTAATGAATTGGAAAAAGCTCTTTTTTTGCTTGTTTCTGTTTTGTTGCCAATACTGTATAAATTGTTGTTCTTGTTGGGTAAGCATGTGGCAAAGGTAGTGCGTGCGCGGATTGTGTGGCCTTTAAGGTACGTTTTTTTGCTTGATCATTGTGGCGTGATAAAGAAGAATTTACTTAATTTGGTTTGATAATCAGTGGAGGATTATTTGCTTGTGGTGGCTTTGCTAGATAATTATATAGAAGAATGGTGGCTGTTTGTTTTTTTTAAGATATTTACCACCCAATTGCCACTGGTAAAACTAGGTAGGCAACACTACCACGATTAAATACCTTGCGTATATGAATTTGATTAAAAAATATGGGTTGTTTATTTATTGGCTTGTGTTGTTGCTTGATTGTTTGCTAATTTTTACACAGGATTTTTCGTACCGATGGTATACCAAGTTGTTGCTAGTACCTATTTTGGTGGTATATGTAATATTACATGAGCGCAAGCATCACCATTTTGCTTTGCGGATAACTTATTTTTCAGCGATGGCAGCTGCTTGGCTGTCGGACGCACTTTTGTTGGTTGATACCAATAGTTATTTCTCCGCTTCGGTATGGGCATCGGCAGCCATGCATTTTTGTTATATGTTTTTTTTCTTGCGTTTGAAGCCGCTCAACTTGAAAGTGCCCGAGCAAACTGTAACGGCCTTGTTGATATTTATTGTGATCAACTTTTTTTTGATAAAGTTTGTTCAAAACGATGTTAAAATGTCGGTATTGCCTTTATGGCTATATACTGTTTTGGCCGGTTTGGCCATTGCTTTCTGTGCCAATGTGCTCAATAGCAGTGTACGAAAAAGGCTAGCATTAAACAATTTTTTACCTGCTATGGTGCTGTTCTTTTTTTCGGATGCCTTTATGTTGGTTAATAAATTTAAGTTTCAAGAAAACTTTTTAGATATCGTTGCCATGTTGAGCTATGGCTATGCGCAATATACAATGGCAATAGGCAGCCGTAAAGTACTGAAAAGTTAAACCACATTATTTTTGCTGTTTAGATTGCCATTGGGTCAATATATCAATAATGTTAGGGTAGGTATTGTTTAAGCATTCTTGCAACCTTTGCTGTGGTATCCATTCAATAGCGGTAATGTCTTCCTCTGTTTGTGGCACTAGCACTTCGGTGGAACTGCTTTTCATAGCATACCAATAACATGCTTTTATAACGTTGGCCTGTACATATTTGTCGAAATATTCGTGATAGGTGTTGCCAACGTGGTAGCCTAGATGTACGTTTTGTAAGCCCGTTTCTTCCATTACTTCACGAACGGCACAATCTTCTATTTGTTCATTTGGGTCTAATTTTCCTTTGGGTAAATCCCATTTGTTTCTTCTAAAAATAAAGAGTATTTCGTTTTTTTCGTTGGTTACAATTCCGCCTGCTGCAATAATAGTTGGTTTCATTTTATTGGTTGTATATTTTATATAAAAAAAATATTTTTTGAAAATGTTTTTGCTAATTTCCTATATTAAGTATGGGTTGGGGGTTCAAGGAATAGGGTGGACATTTGGCGCAAAGCTACAGGCTTTTGCAGGTAATTGAAAAGGTAAATGCCGGTCGTCATTTGGCGTTTGTAGGTTTTGTATTGTAACTGTAGTTGTTTGCCTAGGCTATCAATTAACAGTTTAAACGGGTTCTAGGGCTATGTTTTATAGCTTGAGAATCGCTCGTAGCTCCGATGTCGCTTGCTTATTGCCGATTAAGCGATTCCTGATGCTTATAGAAAGGGCTGAAATGTAGTGTAGATAAGGCTTTGGTTGGTTATCAACAATTGCGTAAACAATTGAAAAACGTTTTGATTGGCTGTGTTTATCTTCGCAGCATGACAAATCAAAAAGCAATAGCCGAAAAATTACTTCAGGTACAAGCTGTAAAGCTTAGTGCCCATGCCCCTTTTACTTGGGCGAGTGGCTGGAAAAGCCCAATCTACTGCGATAACCGACGTGTACTCAGTTTTCCGTACGTGCGCGATTTTGTGAAAAGCGAATTGTGCAGTGTTATTTTTGAGCAATATCCCGAAGCGGAGTTGTTGGCCGGTGTAGCAACTGCCGGTATAGCTTGGGGTGCGTTAACGGCTGATCAACTCAAGTTACCATATATATATGTACGACCAAAACCCAAAGAGCACGGCTTGGGTAACCAAATAGAAGGATTTTATGAAAAGGGGCAAAAAGTGGTGGTGATTGAAGATTTAATTAGTACCGGTAAAAGTAGCTTACAAGTAGTGGAGGTTTTGCGTGCCGCCGGTGTGGAAGTTATAGCGATGGTGTCTATTTTTAACTACGGTTTTCAGGTGGCACATGATGCTTTTGCTGCCGCTCAGGTGCCTTATTTGTCGTTAAGTAATTACGAAACGCTGATACAATTGGGTGTAGAAAAAGGAACTATAGATGCCGAAACACAAAATTTGTTGTTAAACTGGCGTCAAGATCCGGCCAATTGGATGCGTGGATAAATGTTTTTTCCTAAATTTCTGGAGTGTTTTTATCACCAAAATCTTTCATTTCTTCAACCTCAAATTGTATGAAACACTTAACCATTTGTTTGTTTGGCTGCCTATTTGCTTGTGGCATAAAGGCTCAAGTAATGGCAGAGAAACCGATTTGGGTTACCATTAAAAGTGCTAACTTAAAATGCTGGCAATGCAAAGATCGCTTGGAAAAATATTTGATTTCGGAAAATGAATCAACTATGCAAAGTGGCATGTTGCAACGTAGGTACAACCTGATTAATGGGGAACTAAGGGTACAATATTTGCCGGATAGGGTAAGTGTAGATGTGATTAGAACGGTTATCAATAATGCCGGTTTTGATGCAGACGAGGAGAAAGCTGACTCTACTATGTACAAGAAATTGCCACCTGAATGCAAGCGTACTGAGGAGGGTGGTGGTCCCCAAAAAGGAAGGCCTTGTCATGTGCCGCCTTACTAATAAGTTTTTTGTTTACTCTTTTCGACTCATTTATGTAGCCTGTATTGAGCCCTTTTTTGGGGTGGCAATACAGGCTTTTTTTGTTAGATATTGTTTGTTGTCACTCTGTGGAGTTAAATTAATCCTGCCAATTTTTGCCGACAGAGGGGCACTTTTTTTGTATTCAATTGGACTTGCGCATGGATATATAGGGCGTATTTTATGCCTTTTATTAAGTGTTGCCTTATCAAAACAAATTGTTGTATTCAATTTGTTAAATTTTGCAATATTATTGATAATAAATTTTATAGACGGTTTTGATGAATTACTCATTTAAGTAAGTTATATAAAATGCTTATTATTATTTATTATTTATTTATTTGTATATGTATATTGTTTGCAACGTTCAAATTTGTAGAATGTTGTGTTGCGGCCTGTTGGCACTTTCCCTAATTGATTTTTTTTGCATGATGCGACGATGTTTGTGGTCTGTTTTAAAATTGGCCGTAAGGGAATCAAATTAGCAAACACTTTTCTTATTGTTGTATATATGTATATATAATCTTGTTTGCCTGTTTGAATTGTTTTTTGGGGCTTACGTTATTTTGGAGTTTTTGATTATTTGCGGAATAGAGTTGCCAAGTGGCAAGTCTAGGAATTAATTAAAAAATGAAGTTTAATAAATAAGCATGTGAAATAGTTTACTATTTATTTTTTTGGTATTCGCATGCGCTTCTTCTATGATTACATCTGGGTGGGAAAAGGGTGGAGGGTGGTATATTAAAATAATAATAATAATGAATAAGATAATTGTTTTCTGTAAAAGGCGTTAAATTCTTTGGTCTATTTTTATGGGCATTGTATGAGAAGAGCTTCTTTTTTACGAGTTTCGTTTTTTATTTATGTTATTAATTTTAAATATTATTGTTTGAATTTAAATTTATTTTAGATTTTAAATTATTTTTTTGTGTTTTCGTTCTTGTAGTTTAGTTACTCAAGATATCGATTTGTGCCTTTTTTAAATTAAAAAAATAAATAAGTTGAATTTAATTTAAAGTTAATTATTTTATAAATGTAAATTAAATGCAATTAGATTATTTATGTTTTTTATTATAATGTTTTTTGACCAAAATGGCAAGAGCTTGTTTTTGGCTTATTGGTGTTTTTGGTTGTCTTGTCAGGTTCAATTATTTAATCCTACTGATTTGGTAGGGAGACGGATTGTGTGCATTAGGTGTTCCTTTTTGTAGGATTATGGAAATGCGTGAGTTGGTTCGTTTATAGAAATACTCGCCTGTGGCATTTGTTCCTTTTTTCTGAATGTGTTATTACTTCTACTTGTTTTTTGGTGGCCAAGTTGAACAATGAAATAGTGCAAATGGCTTGTTGTGTTATGCGGCTTTTGTAGTCCTGTGAACGATGGTTTGTTTTTGTAGGTGCGAAAGAGTGGGAGCGTTCGGAGATTTAATTGTATGATTTGTTGAGCTATTTTAAGGCTTGTTTTCGGCTTTATTATTGTTTTTGGTAGGTAGGTGAGGAATGCTTTGAGATATTGCCATTTTGGCAATATCTTTGATTATGGATGTTGTGCTAAATAAGTTAGGAATTTATTTTTTTTCTAAATTCTTTTAATTACTAACTATAAAAGCATATTTATTTTATTTTAAATTATTGATAAACAGTTATTTTTTGTATCTATCGTTTATTTAATTGTAAATAAATGAAGTTAAATAGTTTGCTAAAAACGTATTAATTGAAATTTTAAAAATCTGTTGTTAGATGTCGTATTTATTAATTGAAAATCAGTATTTTGGAAGTGTTAATTATTACAGAACTTTGTTTCAGTATAAAGATGTTAAAATTGAATCATTTGAGGCCTTCCAAAAAATGAGTTTTCGTAATCGCTGTACCATAGTAGGTAGCGGCGGTCCTATTCAATTAACAATTCCGTTGGTGGGTGGGCGCAATAACAAGCAGTTGATAAGGGATGTACGTATTAATTATAGTACGCAGTGGCAGCAACAACATTGGCGCACTATTGTTAGCTGTTACGGACGCAGTCCCTTCTTTGAATACTATCGGGATGAAGTGGCGCAGTTTTATAAAAAGCCTGTCACCTTTCTTTGGGATTTTAATTGGTCAATTTTGCAATGGATGGTTAAACAACTAAAATGTACTGCGTCGCTTGCTGTTTCAGATGTTTATATTAAGGAAGTGCCAGAAGGGGTATTTGATGCGCGAAATATTTTTTTGCCCGCTACGATTGCTCAGTTTTCTGCAATTGCTTACACGCAAGTTTTTGAGCATTCAATTGGCTTTAGTCCAAATGCAAGTGTGTTGGATTTGCTTTTTTGTGAAGGTCCGTCGGCTGGGAAATTATTGAAATGTAAATTAGTACAATAAGTAAAATAAATTAATTAGTAAAAATATATTTTATGTTTAATTGCATTGAGGTGAAAAGTGGTAGTAGGTTTTTTGTGGCACTACTTTGTGTGTTATGCGTTGTTGCCGTTAAAGCACAAGATTTTTCCAATCGCGGAAAAGACTTTTGGTTAGGGTATGGTTACCATGTTAAGATGAATAAATTTACAAATAACAATACCAATACGCAAGACATGGTTCTCTATTTTACTGCGGAGCAGAATTGTGAAGTAACGGTAGAAATTCCAAGTCTTGGGTATCAAAAAAAGTATCAAGTAATTGCTAATAAAGTTACCATTGGTACACCATTGCCCAAATCGGGAGCGCAAGATTGTAGAATAAGTGATGTAGGAAAATTTGCAAGAGGGATTCATATTACAAGTACACAACCCGTAGTAGCATATGCACATTTGTATAATGATAATATTTCTGGCGCTTCTATCTTGTATCCTACCAATACTTTAGGTAGAGAGTATTATGTTATTGGTTATGCGCAAAATGCGAATGAGTCTGATGCGAATGCTTATTTTTTTGTTGTTGCAACCGAGGATAGTACGTGGGTGGAAATTTCACCTTCTAATACTAATTTAAATGGCATTGAGCCGTACAGTGTGTTTACAATTATGCTAAACAAAGGCGAAATTTACAATGTAATGGGTACGTATGAAGATAATAAAGGGGCCGATTTAACAGGTTCAAAAGTGCGCTCTGTAAATCGCGAAAATGGCGGCTGTAAAAAAATTGCTGTTTTTTCGGGCGCAGGTAAAATTAGTATTGGTGGTAATAATACAGGATCGGCAGATAATCTTTTTGCCCAAGCACTTCCGGCTAGCGCTTGGGGACTAAAATATTTAACTGCTCCAACGGGTTCGCAACCCAATAATTATTTTAGAATTTGCGTCCCTGATTCAACCACCAATGTAAAGTTGAATGGTGTTTTGTTGTCGAAAAAATTGTTGCATGGAAATGGATTTTTTTACGAGCTGAAAAATTCTACTCCATTAACAAAGCCCGGCGATGGCAGATCGGTGGCCAATAGTATTACAGGTACGTTTAATGTTATTGAGGCCGATAAGCCAATTGCGGTAGCACAGTTTTGTACCACACAAGGGCAGGACGGAAATCCGACTTACAACAGTGATTTTGTGGGGGGCGATCCTGAAATGATTTATCTGAGCCCGGTTGAGCAAACGATAAATAAGGTGACCTTATATTCTGCCACGGCTAATGCAATTGAACAAAGTTTTATCAATGTAATTATTCCTCGTGCGGGCGTTGCTACTTTTGTATTAGATGGCGTTAATTATGCAGCCAGTTTTAAGCAGCACCCATCCGACGCCGCTTATGCTTATGCTATTTTGCCAGTAAATTCTGGGTCGCATACTTTTTCTTCCAACGTTGGTTTTAATTCAATTGCTTACGGTTTTGGGAATGTAGAAAGCTATGGATACAATGCGGGTACCAATATTCTTGATTTGTACCAATACGTATCTATTCGCAATACATATGCCGTTGTTAATTTTCCGGCAACTTGTAAAAATGCGCCATTCATGCTTTCCGTGACGCTCCCATATAGGCCAACAAGTTTGTATTGGGATTTTAAAAATAATCCCAATATGCAGCCCAATACTAATGTATACAGTGCGGATCCAATTCCAGATAGTGTTTTTGTGAAAGATAATAAAACACTCTATCAATATCGTTTGCCACAATCGTATGTGTTTTCTGTTACCGGTTCGTTTCCAATAATCATTCAAGCCAACAATCCTACTCCCGATGGCTGTAGTGGTATTCAAAACATCGATTATGATGTAAAAGTGTATGACCCACCTATAGCTGACTTTTCCATAAAAAGTACCACTTGTGTAGGTGATTCTATTCATTTTAGCGATGCAACAAACGCATTTGGTAGATCCGTAAATAAATGGTTTTGGAGTTTTGGTTCTATTGGTACCGATAGTATAGATGCCCCGATTAAAAAAATCACAGAGGTTGGCTTGATTCCCGTGACGTTAAAAATTATTACCGATATTGGCTGCCTTGCGGATACAGTAAAGCAGGTGCCCATATGGGAGTTGCCAAAGGCGCGTTTTACTGTAACGGACAGTTGTGCCAATGCAGCTATCCGGTTTGCTGATGCTTCTACGGTGGCCAAAGGCAGTATCATCAAGTGGTATTGGAATTATGGAAATGGCATCAGCGATACATTGTCGGCAGGTCAAGCGGCAACACCTATTTACCAAAAAATGCTAAATTATGTAGTATCGCTACGGGTGTTAAGTAATGACGGATGTTTAAGCCAAATGACTCAACAATCGTTCAATTTGCGTCCCGTTCCTGTTCCTGATTTTTCATTGCCATTGGTGTGTTTGCCAAGTGGTAAAGCATTGTTTAAAAACCTCACAACTATTGAAGATGGAACCGAAAGTGACTGCAAATATGTTTGGAGTTTTGGTGATGGAAAAACGGATTCTGTTGCTCAGCCAACACATAGTTATGTAGACACGGGCAGTTATTTTGTAAGGTTAAAAGCCACATCGTTATATGGCTGTGTACGAGATACGGTTAAGCTATTGAGTTCTGTATTTCGGCAACCAATTGCCAAATTGGGTGTAGATAAAAGTATATGTGAGCGTACGGTTAGCCGATTTGCAGATAGTAGTACAGTTGTAAATGGCAAGGTGGTTAAATGGTGGTGGCTTCTTGATGCGGCCAAAAATATTGTTGATTCTGTATCCTCCCCTAAATACCAATATGCACAAGCAGACTCTCATTTGGTTAAATTAGTTGTGTATTCGGATAAAGGTTGTATAAGCGATACGCTAAAAGAGTGGGTGGTAGTACATGCATTGCCTGTGGCTAAATTTAACCAATTGGCTGCCGCTTGTGAGCAAACGCCTATTGCTTTTGAAGATGCCTCAACAACGTCAAAAAGCACTATTAAAAGTTGGTATTGGCAAACCGATACAGGGGATGGTATTAAGCAATGGCAAACCTCTAAAATTGATGCTATTTACCGCTCCTGGGGTGCTAAGTACATGCAATTGTGCGTTACCAATTCATATGGATGTACGAGTGATACACTTAAGGAAATTTTTGTAGTTCACGCATTACCTAAACCGGGTTTTGCAATGCCTGCCATTTGCTTGAAGGATAAAACGGCTCAATTTACAGATACTAGTAGCATTGATGAAGCTGGTGCTCGTCCTTTTGGTTATGAATGGAATATGAATGTAGGCAACTTGCTGCCACGGCCGGTGCCATTGACTTTGCTCACAATTGCCAATCCGAAGGTGGCATACGATGCAGTCAATAATTACGCCATTAGCCAAAAAGTAAGCACACAATTTGGTTGTTCTGCAACTGCTCAGCAAATTTTTACGGTGAATGGTACCTTGCCTAAAGCAAAGTTTAGTGTGTTGAGTAAGGTGCCTTTTTGTTCCAAGGATTCTTTGGAAATACAAAACAATTCTTCAGTTGAGTTCGGAAAAATTACCCGATTGGCAATTTCTTGGGATGCTGTAAATGCGCCAACAGCTATAACAACAGATAATTTGGCACTATCCGGTAATGGTTTAGATGGAAAAAAATACCATTATCCATACCCTGCTGTTTATTGGCCCGATTCTTCACGATCAATGCAATTAAAATTGATGGTTTATTCAGGCGATGCATGTGTGGATTCTACATTTCAAATGGTGTCGCTATTACCCATCCCATCGGTACAAATAGAAGGTGTGCCAGCAATTTGTGCCAATGAACAACCACGAAGACTCGCACAGGGAAAAGAATTATCTGGCTTGCCCGGACAGTTTTACTACTTGGGTAAAGCAATAACGGGCGCAAAATTTTATAACGCTCAACTAGCGAGCCCGGGTATTGATACCATTTGGTACAAATTTGTTGCAGCAATAGGTGGTTGTTCCGATAGTGTCATGCAAACCATACATGTTCTAAAGCCACCGTTGGCAAAATGGGGTGTGCACACGCCTATTTGTGAGAAAAATGATATTCAATTTACCGATAGCTCGCAGCAGGGGGATGGGAAAATTGTAGAATGGATTTGGAATTGGGGAGATGGTTCTACCGTGGTACAAAAGCTAGGTGAGCCGTTGGTGCATCAATATGCACAATCAAGTGCCAAACCAATTACAGTATCGTTACAAGTGCGTTCCGATAGTGGGTGTGTGAGTAATGAAGCCTTTGGCAATGTTTTGGTACATCCGTTGCCCAAGGTTCACTTTTCGGTGCCTTTAGTTTGTTTGCCCGATAGTAAAAGTACCTTTAGTAGTACAAGTACCATTGCGGATAGTAGCGAAGCCTTATTTAGGTACAAATGGACTTTTAGCGATGATGCCCAAGCGTATACGTTGCCATCAGTAACCCGTAATTATACGGCATTGCCACCGTCGGGCGGCTATTGGGCAAAATTGGTGATTGAATCTAAATCTGGATGTGTTGATTCGTTAAAACAAACAATTGCACAAGTTTTTCAGCAACCAACTGCCCAAATACAAATACAGCCAAAAGAGGTGTGTTTAGGGAAGTCGGTAGCATTTTCAGATCGCAGCGACACCATAAATGGAGTACAGGTTCAATGGAACTGGAGGTTTGGGAAAAATGATACGGTAAATAGTGCTTCCGGCATTCGCCGTTTTACAGATAGTGGAAGAATACCGGTACGGTATTTCTATGTTACGAACAAAGGGTGTAAGAGCAGCGAGGTAGTAGATACCATTGTGGTACATCCTTATCCTCATTTGCGTTTGGGAAGTTCGTTATTGGCGTTGGAAAATGTACCTTTTCCGTTACAGCCTGCCAATGTATCGGGCGCTTATGTATACGGTCAACAGTTGCGTTATCTGTGGAGTACTCGGCAAGTGCCCAATTATTTAAGTAGCGATACTGTTTTGGTGCCAATATGCACATTGCCTGCAACATTGGATTCCATTTGGTATCGTTTACAACTGACCGGGTTGGGTAATTGCAGTGTAGTGGACAGTATCTTGGTGAAGGTGTTGCACAATCCTACTGTTACCAATGCGTTTTCGCCAAATGGAGATGCCTACAACCAAACCTGGCATATTGACAACATTGATGCCTATCCCAATGCTTTAGTAGAAGTATTTAATCGATACGGGCAACTCGTGTACCGTAAAGTTGGTTACACCAATAGCCAAGGGTGGGATGGAACTTATAATGGACAGCCATTGCCGGCAGGTGTATATTACTATTTAATACGACCACAATACGGACAAGCCGTTATTTCCGGTGCAGTGAGTATTATTCGTTAACAGAATAAGGAATAAGTGCGCTAATACTGTTATTTTTATCTTTTCAATGTATCCTGCATCTCCTGCCATGAAGGAATTGCTTAAAATAAGTAAATGAAAAAAGCAATATTAATTATACTGTTCGCCACGTGCATGCAATATGGGTTTGCACAACAGCGGCCATATTATACACAGTATATACTTAACAATTATATCATCAATCCGGCAGTAGCGGGTATTGAAAATTATACCGACATTAAACTGAGTCACCGCCACCAATGGGTAGGCTTGCAAGATGCACCGGTAACCAGTTATTTTACCATTCACGGTGCTTTTTCTAAAGACGATTATGGACGCGAAACCGCAACTACCATGCATGCTCCGGGGCAAAATCCGCGGGGCGAAGCCTACTGGCGTAACTACGAAGCAGCTCCATCGCACCATGGTTGGGGCGCTACTATTATCAACGATGTTACCGGACCCTTAAATAGGTTTGGAGCTTTTGCAACCTATGCTTACCATATAGGTATCAATCCACAAACCAATTTGTCGCTAGGCGTAAGTGGAGGTTTTACACAGCTTGGACTGAATACCGCCAAACTCAACTTTTATCAAGTAGGCGATCCTTCGGCCCTAGGCAATGGCAATTTGTACACCGTAAAGCCGGATTTGAGCGCCGGTTTGTGGTTGTATGGCAAAGATTATTTTGTGGGGTTGGCCTTGCAGCAAATTATTCCACAGTCGCTTGTGTTTTCTCAAAATGCCTTGGTTAAGCAAGATAGCATTGGTAGGCTTGTGCCGCATACCTTTTTGCAGGCCGGTTATCGCATACAGCTAAGCGACGATGTAAGTATGCTCCCTTCGCTCATGTTACGGTATATCAAACCATTACCAATAGGGGTAGATGTAAATGCCAAATTGCAATACCAGGATTTGTTGTGGATTGGTGCCAATTACCGTGTGCAAGATGGTTTTGCGGGCATGTTGGGCATTAATCTGAACAGCACTTTCAATATTGGTTATTCTTACGACTACACAACTTCATCGTTGCAATCGGTTAGTAGGGGAAGTCACGAAGTGGTGGTAGGTATCTTGCTCAACAACCGATTTGGAGATTGGTGTCCACGGAATATTTGGTAAAAAAAGCAATTGGCTTCTGAAATACATTTTTACTTATTTGGGGCGATGAACTTTTAAAGCCAATTGGCAGCCAATATCGGGCTGCGTTGGGCTCCGCTATCGCTCCGGTACGCACCTTGCAGGATGCGCACCAAGCCCGTTGCATCCCGCCGCCCTTCGGCATCAAAGCATTAAGCAGCTGTTTTGACCTTAGTATGGTTTAAGACTTTTTCAAAAAAAGCTACATAGTAGTACCAGCTTTCAACGGTGCCAACGCCACAAAAGCCAAATCGTTGATCCTCAGTTTGGCTCATACCCCTAAAAGGCTACCGTGTAGCCGTCTTTTTGGAACAATTTTTTAATAAGCGGAGTGAAAATGGGAGAGAAGATGGTGCGTTAGTTTTGCTTTGGGAGGTCTATTTTCGGCAATAAACTCATGATCATCATGATAACCGAACAGCCTACTACCAACCAAAGGCCAATTTGTTTCTCCGGACAAATGCCCATACAAGCACTATACAATAAATAGTTTTTGAAGCTCCAAGCCACATTGAGTGCGCCTATAAAAAAGTTGGTGCGCTTGGCCCAAATGCGTGGCAATAAAAAAAATGCCAACATGATTACCGCAAAAAAAGTATGTAAAATACCGGGTTTACCAAACGAAGTGCCTTGTGTTGCAAAACCGGTGGCTGTAAGTGCCGGATTGCTGATGGTAATCCAAGGCAAAAAACAAGCACCAATGAGTATAACGGCTGCTACAGCACCAATAGGTTGTGAATATTTCATATTTCAGTTGCCAATTTGTAGGTAAAAGTAAAAAAGGACTGCCTTAGGCAATCCTTTTTTGTGAGGTCCCGAGCGGATTCGAACCGCTGTAGAAGCTTTTGCAGAGCTCTGCCTAGCCACTCGGCCACAGGACCAATGTTTTTGAGGCTGCAAAAATAGGGGATTTGTTTTTGAGAAATGCATTTTTTGCAATCATTTTTCTACATTTTCTGTTGGTAAGTTTGTATATTGTAGCTTTTAAAAACATTGTATAAACCAGAACTGTATGGCACGTATTGCAGAAAGTGAATTAATCATTAACAACAGAGGGGCCGTTTACCATATCGATTTACGACCTGAAGAATTAGCCGATACCGTAATTACGGTTGGCGACCCGGATAGAGTGGCTGCTATTAGCAAACATTTTGATTCTATAGAAGTGCAGCGGCAACATCGGGAGTTTATTGCGCATACCGGTTATGTTGGAAAAAAAAGAATTACAGCCATATCAACCGGCATTGGCCCCGATAACGTAGACATTGTATTTAACGAATTGGACGCGCTGGTAAATATCGACTTTGAAACCCGACAAATTAAAGCGGAGCATACCAAATTGTCCATCATTCGCATTGGTACTACAGGGTCGCTGCAGGCCGATATTCCCGTAGATGCGCATGTGGCAGGAACATTTGGTTTGGGACTTGATAATTTGTTGCATTATTACCGGTTGGAAAATAACCAAGAAGAACAACAGTTGATTGCAGCCTTTAAAACACATACCCAATTGGTAGGAGGGGCTATTGAACCCTATATTGCTACTGCCGGTGGCAGTTTGCTGAAAAACTTTGTGGAAGGATTTCACCATGGCATTACCGTTACTTGTCCGGGCTTTTATGGCCCACAAGGTAGAATATTGCGTTTAGGGCTTGCTTATCCCAACCTAATTAGCCAACTTACAAGCTTTAGATTTGGCAACCATCGAATCAGCAATTTTGAAATGGAAACAAGTGCTATGTATGGGCTAGCTAAGTTGTTAGGGCATCATTGTCTTAGTTTAAACGCAGTTGTAGCCAATAGGGTGGTGCAACAGTTTTCTAAAGACGGCAATGCTGCTGTTGCTAGTTTAATATTGAAGGCTTTGCCCATTATTGAGCAGTTGTAATTGTCTGAAATGTAAATATGTATATGGAAGGGTTGCTACGTAGTTAGCAACCTTTTTTTGTTTTGACAATATTAGCAAAACGAATGTTGCCGACAGTATCAAGATATTGCTATTGCAAAGCTATCTTTGCACCATCAACAGCGCATGAAAAAATTAGATTGGTATATATTAAAATCCTTTTTGACCACTTTCTTTTTTGCCATTTTTTTATTTACTGTTATTGCAGTAGTTATTGATGTAAGCGAAAAAACAGACGATTTTGTACGCTCGCAACTTGGTTTTGTCAACATTGTTACAAAATATTATTATGGTTTTGTTCCACATATTATAGCCTTGTTGTTTCCGTTATTTGTATTTATTGCAGTCATTTTCTTTACGAGTAAAATGGCAGGACGAAGTGAAATAATTGCCATTTTGGCAAGTGGCACTAGCTTTAACCGATGGTTACGTCCTTATTGGATAGGTGGGGTGTTATTGGGGGGCATATTGTGGTTTGCCAATCAATATGTTATACCAAGAGCCAATCAAATTAGGGGCAGTTTTGAAGCAACTTATATTGACCGAAACTCCACATACAATGCGCTTTTTACAACCAACACCAATTTGTACATCCGAATAGATAGCTTTACCTACGCCGGAATTAATGGGTACGATACTTTGTTCAAGCGCGGAGGCCCTTTTTTTATGTATGAAATTAAAAACAATGTAGTTGTACGAAATATACGTGCCGAAACATTGCGTTGGGATACAGCTGCCAAAAAATGGATGCTCGACAATGCATTAGAAAGAATATTGCACGCAAAGGGAGAGTGGGTGCATTTAGATGCGGTGAAAGCGATGAAGTTTAATTTTAAGCCGCTCGATTTAGGTCGTGACAAATACACCAAAGACAAGTTGATTACCCCCGATTTAGACAGGTTTATTAAGTTAGAAGAATTAAGAGGCAGTGAGGGTTTGAACGAATTGAAAGTGGAGCGTTATAGGCGCGATGCAACAAGCGTAACAGTACTCCTCTTAACACTAATAGGGGCTATTGTAGCCGGCCGAAAAGTGAGGGGAGGTAGCGGTGTGCATTTGGCCACAGGCTTTATTACTGCAGCGGTGTTTATTATTGCGGATAGATTTAGTACTATTTTTTCCACAAAAGGTAATTTGCCACCCATCATAGCTGCATGGATACCGAATATGATATTTGTTCTAGTGGCAATTTATCTATACAAAAAGGCACCTAAATAATTGGATGCTTTATTTTTCCACTTTATTTCAACTATATTGATAAATCATTTGTTCTAAAAAGGGTTAATGTTTACCTTTAGCCTCTAAAAAGCTAATATTTTATTTTGTTTTAATAAATATTGCTTTTTATTGTATGCACTAGAAAATTCATCATTCACCATACACATTTTAAAACAGATACCTACATGGAAGTAATTAAAGAACGGTTTAAAGTAAAAGCCGATGCCGCAGGTGCGGAGATAAAAGAGTTACTAAAGCAGCATGGCACCAAAAAAATTGGAGAAGTCACTTTAGCACAAATTTATCAGGGTATGCGTGGCATCACAGGGCTTGTAACAGAAACAAGTTTGTTAGATGCACAAGAAGGTATTCGTTTTAGAGGATATTCTATCCCCGAATTGCAAACAAAATTACCATCAGCAATTCCCGGTGGTGAACCATTGCCAGAGGGTTTGTTTCATTTGATGTTGATAGGAGATTTGCCTACAGAGTCGGAAGTACAACACATGACAAGTGTTTGGCAGCGTAGAAGCCACGTACCAAAACACGTGTTTGAAACTATTGACGCCTTGCCTGTATCGGCACATCCTATGACCATGTTTGTTACAGGTGTAATGGCTATGCAAACAGAAAGCAACTTTGCTCGTGAATATGCCGTAGGGTTGAATAAAAAAGACTATTGGAGCATCATATTTGATGACTGCATGGATCTAATAGCACGCTTGCCGCGTATTGCAGCCTATGTATATCGTAGAAAGTATAAAAATGGTGAAGATATTCAACCAAATGGGCTTTTGGATTGGGCTGGTAACCTTGCTCATATGATGGGTTATGATAATGAAAGTTTCAAAGAATTGATGCGCTTGTATATGACCATTCATGCCGATCATGAAGGTGGGAACGTAAGCGCACATACTACTCACTTGGTAGGAAGTGCTCTTAGCGACCCTTATTTGAGTTACGCTGCCGGTATGAATGGTTTGGCCGGTCCTTTACATGGGTTGGCTAATCAAGAGGTTATCAAGTGGATATTTGAAATGCAAAAGCAACTACAAACAGACTTGCCTGCTCGCGAACAAATAGCCCAATATGTAAAAGAAACATTGGAAGGTGGCAAGGTTGTACCCGGGTATGGCCATGCAGTATTGCGCAAAACGGATCCTCGTTTTACTGCACAAATGGAATTTGGAAAAAAACACATGCCTGAAGACAAACTTTGTCGTACGGTTTGGAATATTTACGAAACAGTACCACCAATTTTACAATCATTAGGTAAAATCAAAAATCCATGGCCCAATGTGGATGCGCATAGTGGTGCTTTATTGGTGCATTATGGTTTGGTAGAGTATGAATTCTATACCGTATTGTTTGCCGTAAGTCGTGCTTTGGGTGTTTTGTCGAGTTTGTGTTGGGATAGGGCATTGTCGTTCCCGCTCGAAAGACCAAAAAGTGTTACAACCGAATCGGTGAAATTGTGGTTAGAAGGTAAAGAGCAAATTTGGGAATAAAATACCTTAGTTAGCTGTTTTATATGTTGAAGGTCTTTTTGGACACCCAAAAAGACCTTCAATTTTTACAGCATCACCTAATCATAAACTTTTTTTGAAGTATTAAATTGGGGGTTTGGTGTTAGAAAGGCTGTTTAATGGAAGGTAGAGAAAAAATATTGTTGACATTTTTTTGTAAAGAAATGAAATCAACCTTACATTTGCAATCCGCTAGGGGAATTAGCTCAGTTGGTAGAGCGCTTGCATGGCATGCAAGAGGTCAGCGGTTCGACCCCGCTATTCTCCACAAATAAAAAAGCACCAATATTGGTGCTTTTTTATTTGTATATGTTGAAGAAGCAGGAAGTATATTGGGATGCGTACTTCAAGACATCTTGCTTTTGGTGAAAGCATCGTAAATAAAAGCAACTGTTAATCATTTGGCTATGCCTACAATTAAATATTATTAGGCGGTTTTTAATAAAATGGTAATTTGAGTACCTTCGTTTGGCTTGCTGCTTACTTGCAAACTGCCACCACAAGTTTTTATAAAATCGTTACACAAAACCAATCCTAATCCTGTACCTTTTTCGTTTTTGGTACCGTAAGTAGATTCGTTGCTTTTAAGACTAAAAAGTGTTTTCAGCTTTTCGGCACTCATTCCCACACCTGTATCTTTAACGGTAATGCTCGTGGTGCCATCCTTATTTTGGCTACTTGAAAGAATGACTGAACCGTGTTCGTGTGTGAACTTAATGGCATTTTGAATAAGGTTGCGTATTACAATACGCGTCATTTCAGCGTCGGTAACCACTTTTGTATCGGCAGGAACGTGATTGATAAATGATATGCCTTTTTTGGTAGCAACCGATTCGTAAAGATTTATATTTTCTATTACCAAAGGTAAAATAGCAACAGGTTGTAAATTAGCCGTTTGTTCTGACATTTGCGTTTTTGCCCAATTGAGTAAGTTTTCTAAAACGGCTGAAATTTGTGCATTTTTTTCTTTAAACTGGTCTAACAGCACCCGCAATTCATCAGGAACATTTTCAAAATAATCAATAATAGCAAAGAAACTTTGCAGCGAGCCAATAGGGCCACGTAAATCGTGTGCAATGATGGAGAAAATTTTGTTTTTCACATCGTTTAATTCGCTAAGGTGCTCTCTTTGACGCGCAATTTCAATATTTTGAGCATTTAAAATAGCATTGTGTTCCTTTTCTTTCCTAAAGTTTCTGTACACAACAAAAGCAATGATTGCAAAGCTGATAATAATAATACAAGCAATTATTTTGATGTATAGTTTTTCATTTTCAAGTGCTGCAGTGCGTTCTTGAGCCGCATCGGCCGCGGCTTTTTCGGTAGCCAATTGTTGGTATTTGAGTGCTACTTCTATTTCTGTTCGGGTCAAATTTTTTAACAAGGCAGAGTTGGTATTTTGCTCTGTTTGAATTGGGGCGTTTTGGGATTGTTTGGGGTCGTTTGTATTAGCACCATCGGTATTTGCAGGTGTTGCTGTAGCATTAGTTTGCTGTGGGGTTTCTATATTTTGTGGTTGATCTTTAAAATTTTTATACTCATTACTATATTTGAGGGCACTTTCGTTGTCGCCCATTTTTTTACTTGTTTCGCTTAGTTGTGTATAAATGTTTTCAACTTGCTTTACATCATTAATTTTTTTCGATAGGGTTAATGCTTCGCTCAAGTCGGTAATTGCTTGCTTATACTTTTTTTGTTTATTGAATGCTGAAGCACGATTGACTAAAATAGTGGTAATACTTGCTACATAGTTTTGGGCTCTGCTAACCGAAAGCGCCTGAGATAGATAATCGACTGCTTTGTCGTATTTTTTTAAACTATTATATAAAGTGCCAATATGGTTGTAAATGGTGCCAATGCCATTATTGTTATCTGTATTGCCATTGGTGTTTAAGCTTTTTTCAAAACATTCAATGGCTTTTTGGTATTGATTGTGGTTTTTGTATATCAGGGCAATTTCGTTCATCATCCGGGCGGCATCTTTGAAATTGCCTGCCGAATAAAAACTTTGGTACGTTCTTTCTAATTGCAAAATCCTATCCGCATCGGCATTGCCCATTGTAATTACTTGAGCTTTTGCGGGCTGATACATCATTGCTGCCAAAAATATCGATACAGCCAAAAAGGCATTGAATTTTAGGCAATTACAAGTGTTCTTTATGATTGGCTTAATAAAATAATTGTAAAACATAATGATTAACTCAAGGCCATTGATTTGTAACCAAATTATTGAAAACAAACCAATATATTAGTGAAAATTGGATTAAAAGTGCCCCTAAATTTACAGCCTTTTATTTTATTGTAGCCTTTCTATTATTATGCAATCAATATTATTCTACCAAAGGTTTAATTTCACCGTTTCCAGCAATTTTTTTACTAATTTTTGGCGAACCTTTATACGAAACGTCTCCTTGTCCTGCAATATGAATATCAAGTTTTTGATCGGCAAAAATGGTAACATCGCCATTGCCGGCAATATGTACTTCTCCATTTTCTGCTTTTAAACCATCCGAATGGTAGTCGCCCGAGCCACTAATGTGTATTTCGTTGTCTTTGGTTTCGCCCGTTACGGTAATATTGCCACTGCCTGCAATTGAGGCAATTACTTTAGGCGTATTCACCGCAAGCGTAATATCGCCACTGCCGGCAATAGACAACTTTAGTTGGTCGGCGCCGGAAAATTTACCCTTCCCTACCACATTACCCGTGCCTGTAATACTTACGGCTTCGAGGGTAGGCGTGGTAATTTGGATAGAAATGTTTTCGGAGGCCACTAAATTGGTGTGCTTGTTTTCTTTAATAACCAGGAAATTGTCTTCATAAGTAGTTTCGATATAAGGAATTAGGTTTTCGTCGGCTACTATGGCAATTTGGGTGGTGTTACCCGGAACGAGGGTTACATCAAAATTATCGGAAAGTTTGATTTTACGGGCATTGCTAACGGTGCGGTTCTCGGTAACAATGTTGCCGTTACCTTTCATGCGTTTTGTTTTACAGGCTATACCAAAAGCTAAAAAGGAAGCGGTAAGTACAAGTAGGGTGCGTTTCATTTGAAATAGGGATAGGTGTTGGTTTAAAATTAACAACAAAGTGCGTAATTTGAGCAATTAATCAATAAAAATGTAGCAATACTTCTCTTTGTAGTTATTTGTTAGCCAATAATCCATTTTTTTTGGGTAGGGGTGTTGTTCATTGGTCGAATAATTTTTTATAGCAAGTGTTTATTGCGTTAAGGATTGAAGCGGTTACCCCGCAGCGCAGCGAGGAGTATGAGCGAAAAGCCTGACCCGAAGGGGAACGCCCTAATAATCTAAATATATTAGCCGGAGCGCAAGCACTGATGGAAATGTAAAAAACGCTTCGCTGCAAGCGGAAGGAATATTACCTTCGCCGCATGACAGAAAAAATACTTATCCTCGATTTTGGCAGTCAGTTTACACAATTGATAGCTCGTTGTGTAAGAGAAGCCAATGTGTACTGCGAAATTATTCCGTACAACAAAGCTTTTGAAATAACACCCGGATTAAAAGGGATTATTTTGAGTGGGTCGCCTTTTAGTGTGAACGAACCTGGTGCGCCCGTAGTAGACATCGCATCAATGATAGCCCGCGTGCCTGTATTGGGGGTTTGTTATGGTGCGCAATTAACTGCCAAAACTTTCGGAGGACGAGTGGATAAAAGCAACAAACGTGAATATGGCCGTGCTACATTGCTGCAACAACTGCCGGACGATTTGTTACAAGGTGTGTCTCAGCAGTCGCAGGTGTGGATGAGCCACAGCGATAGTATTGTTACCTTGCCCGATGGATTTGCTGTATTGGCTACTACCGATAGCATACCGGTAGCTGCATTTAAAAAAACAACCACCGATAGCCATGCATTGTATGGTTTACAATTTCATCCGGAAGTATACCATTCTACCGAGGGCAAGCAAATCATTCGCAACTTTTTGGTAGCTATTTGTGGTTGTTCACAGGATTGGACACCTGCAAGTTTTGTGCAGGAAACCGTAGCACGATTAAAGGAACAAATTGGCGATGGTAGCGTAATTATGGCCCTGAGTGGGGGCGTAGATAGTACCGTAGCTGCCACCTTAATTAGCAAAGCTATTGGCAATAGGCTACACGGTATTTTTGTAGACAATGGGGTATTGCGCAAAAATGAATTTGAACAAGTATTGGACATTTATAAGCAATTGGATTTGAATGTAACCGGAATAGATGCCAAGCAGCGTTTTTATGATGCGTTGGCCAATCAAACCGATCCGGAACACAAAAGGAAAGCTATTGGGAAGTTGTTTATTGATGTGTTTAACGAAGAAGCACACAAAGTAACAGGTGTAGATTTTTTAGGTCAGGGTACCATTTATCCCGATGTAATTGAAAGTGTCAGTGTGCATGGACCATCGGCCACCATTAAATCGCACCACAATGTAGGGGGCTTACCCGATACCATGAAACTGAGTTTGGTGGAGCCTTTACGCTTTTTGTTTAAAGATGAAGTACGCCGTGTTGGGGCAGAACTAGGAATACCGCACGACTTATTGTATAGGCATCCATTTCCCGGTCCCGGACTAGCAATACGCATTTTGGGAGAAGTGAATGCCGAAAAAGTAGCTTTGCTACAAGCTGCCGACGATATTTATGTACAAGCCTTAAAACAATTTGATTTGTACAATAAAGTATGGCAGGCCGGTACCATTTTGTTGCCCGTGAAAAGTGTGGGCGTAATGGGCGATGAAAGAACCTACGAATTTACTGTAGCCTTGCGTGCCGTAACAAGTGTAGATGGCATGACTGCCGATTGGGCGCATTTGCCTTACGAATTTTTGGCACACGTAAGCAACGAAATCATCAATAATGTAAAGGGCATTAATAGAGTGGTGTACGATATTAGTAGCAAACCGCCCGCTACAATTGAGTGGGAGTAGAGGCTAGTAAAACTACACTAGTGAGATTAAAAGAGCCGAACAAGTTTGTCTTATTCGGCTCTTTTTTTATAATACGATAGCTATACCATAATTGGGTTGTGGTATTTTGTAAAACTGATTGTATATCAACAAGACTGTTGATGTTGAAATTGCTCCGATAAAATATTGGAATGAATGAAAGATGTACAAATTGACTGAAATATTACAATTGAATGGCGGATTTAACTGCAATGTTATCAGAAGCATTACCTGCAAGAATCCAATATTTACCGGGTTGGTGTACAAATTTGTTGTCTTTGTCGCTATAATATTCAAATGCTTCGGCTGGTAATAATAATTGCACTTGTTTTTGTTGTCCGGGTGCTAAAAATACTTTTTCGAAAGCTTTCAGTTCCTTGGTTGGGCGTTTTACAACAGGTTTTACCTCGTTTACATAAAGTTGAATTACCTCTGCACCGGCCATTGTACCGGTATTGCGAATGGTAACACTAGCCATCACCTGTTTGCCTATTTTTTTGAGCGAAAGCCCACTAATGTTGAATTGGGTATAGGATAAACCATGTCCAAAAGCAAACTGCGGTGTTACCCCATAGGTATCATAATATCGGTAGCCCACAAAAATATCCTCGTTGTAACGAACTTCTCCATTTTTGCCCGGATACTCACCTAGTTTGTGTGCGCCACAGTCGGAGAGTTGCTTAGGAAAGCTCATAGGCAATTTGCCCGATGGATTCACTTTGCCCAAAAGAATGCGGGCTAGGGCAGTACCACCCTCCATGCCCGGATACCAAGCTTGAACAATAGCAGGTACCTGATGGATCCATTGGCGCATATCAATAGCACCGCCACCCATTAACACTACAATGGTATTGGGATTAGCTTGTATTACTGCTTTGATGAGTGCATCCTGACCAAAAGGCATGTTCATATCGGGTTTGTCGGTATCTTCTGCATCGTATGCATTATCGCTCCACTTGGTGTAGTCGTAGCCATGCACCCACCCGCCTACAATGATAGCTACATCCGCTTTTTTGGCTGCGGCTACAGCTTCGTTAATTAATGAGGTATCGGCAGTGGCATTGCGTACAATGCTGTATCCTTTACTATAGGTAATTGTTGTGTTGTGCGGTACTTGTTGTTGTAGGCCCACTAGCGGTGTAATTTCGTAGGTAGCTTTTACTTGCGAACTACCACCGCCCATTGCATTTTTTCGAACAGCATTTTCGCCAATGACCGCTATTGATTGAATGGTGTTGGTTAAAGGCAATAAATTACGTTCATTTTTAAGCAAAACAATACCTTCTTCGGCAATTTTTTGGGCAACTTGTTGGTGTGTCTTGGTGGCATAAGCTCCCGGAATACGTTTACCGCCCAACATGTGTGTTTTGTGCATGATGCGCAAAATGCGACGAACCTTATCGTTGACAATAGACTCGGCAATTTGGCCATTTTGTACCAATTTTACTACTGTATCGGCCATGTAAAATTGCGGATAAGGAAAAGCAGGACTGCCAATATCGGTACCCATTTCTATATCAGTGCCATTCATTAGTGCTTCTGTAGTGTTGTGTACAGCTCCCCAATCGCTGATAACTATGCCTTTAAAGCCCCACTCTTTTTTGAGTATTTGATTCAATAAATAGTTGTTGTGGCTACACCATTGTCCTCTAAACTTATTATACGCACCCATAATGGTGTTAACACCGGCTTCGGTAACAGCAGTTTTAAAACCGGGTAAATAAATTTCTCTCAGCGCCCGTTCGCTCATTTGTACATTGATGGAAGTGCGTTGTATTTCTTGGTTATTGGCTGCAAAATGCTTTACACAAGCCGAAATACCTTGGTCTTGTACTCCTTTAATATAGCCGGTTACCATTTTGGATATAAGCAAGGGATCCTCACTAAGGTATTCAAAATTGCGACCATTGAGTGGTGTGCGGATAATATTGATGCCAGGTCCAAGTATTACATCTTTACCCCGGTATTTGGCTTCCTTGCCCAACACAGTACCGAAGGAATAGCCCAACGACTTATTCCAAGTGGCCGCCAAGGTATTGCCGGTGGGCAAGTAAGTGCCCGAGTCGTTAACGTTTTTATCTACTATCCAATCGTTGCCATGTTCCACCCTTACGCCATGTGGGCCGTCGGACATGATTAGAGGAGGAATGCCGAGTCGAGGAATGCCCGCAGTTGCAAAAGAACTATTGGCATGAATCATTTGCACTTTTTCCTGTAACGTCATTCGTTGTAGGAGCTTTTCAATGGTTTGTTCGGAAGTTGCTTTTTTTTGTGCAAAACTGTGGTTTCCTATGCTCAAAGTGCAGAGGGCAATATATATCCATTTGCTATTCATAGTGCGTTTGTTTGTAGGGTTAATGTTTTTTT
>Ga0209398_1000379_pt1 | contig 28271 bp, 24 predicted proteins | sample AshMeaBigSpring_FD_184125 | JGI IMG/M metagenome (GOLD analysis project Ga0209398, IMG submission 184125) | Groundwater microbial communities from Big Spring, Nevada to study Microbial Dark Matter (Phase II) - Ash Meadows Big Spring (SPAdes)... | ecosystem: Environmental > Aquatic > Deep...
CCCTCCCATGGCCTTGGCGGCTCGGCGGGAGCCTCGCCCTCCCGCGGGCTTGGCGGCTCGGCGGGAGCCTCGCCCTCCCATGGGCTTGGCGGCTCGGCGGGAGCCTCGCCCTCCCGAGGCCTTGGCGGCTCGGCGGGAGCCTCGCCCTCCCGAGGCCTTGGCGGCTCGGCGGGAGCCTCGCCCTCCCGCGGGCTTGGCGGCTCGGCGGGAGCCTCGCCCTCCCATGGCCTTGGCGGCTCGGCGGGAGCCTCACCCTCCCCGGTATCACGCAACCCCACTTAGCAACCATCGCCCCGACCGGGAGTATGGCAAATTGGCCCGCATAGTCAAGGGTATATTGCGCGATTCGTGTCCAGGAGTTGCGGCGTCTGGGTCGAGCCGGCAGCGGCGCTCGCCGTTGGCTGCTGGCTGAACCGTGCAGGAGCGTGTAGGGCGATGGGTGAATTTCAGGAGTTCCTGCGGCACGTCCTGATTCAGCTGGTCGTCATCATCGCGGCCGCGCGCTTGGGGGCGTGGCTGCTGGGGCGGGTTGGTCAGCCGCAGGTGGTGGGCGAGATCGTGGCCGGGTTGGTGCTGGGCCCGTCGGTACTGGGGCGGCTGGCGCCGGGGGTGGTCGAGTATGTATTCCCGGCGGAGACCGAGAGGGTGTTTCACGTCTTGAGCGAGCTGGGCCTGGTGCTGCTCATGTTTCTGATCGGGCTGGAGTTCGATTTCTCTCACTTGCGGCACATGGGCCGGACGGCGGTGGGTGTGGCGGGGGCGGGGATCGCCCTGCCGTTTGCGCTGGGCGTTGCCTTGGCCTCCTGGATGTATCCGTTTGTGGCCGCCGACGTGAGCCGGATCGGGTTCGTGCTGATCGTGGCGGTGGCCCTGTCGATCACGGCGATCCCGATTCTGGGACGGATCATGATCGAGCTGAACATCCACCGCACGCCGCTGGGGGCGCTGACGATCACCGCGGCGGCGATCGACGATGCGCTGGGCTGGATCTTGCTGGCGGGCGTCGGCGCGACGATTCACGGTCAGTTCCAGCCGCTGCTCGTCGCCCGGATGGGACTGGCGACGCTGGCATTTGTGGCGGCCTGCTGGCTGATCGGCCGGCCGCTGATGGCGCGCATCACCGAGCACCTGCTGCGGCGGGCCGACGGCGAACTGTCGCTGGGCGGGCTGTCGCTGGTGTTGATCGCGGTCCTGCTGGCCGCCGCGGCCACGAGCGCGATCGGGATTTTTGCGATCTTCGGTCCCTTCGTGCTGGGGGCCGTGCTGTCGGATCGGCACGAGTTCCGGGCGGCGGTCCAGCGGCGATTGCGCGACCTGGTCTTCGCCCTGTTGCTGCCGATCTTTTTTACGTACACCGGTCTGCGGACCAACGTCGGATTGCTCGAGACGCCGTTTCACTGGTGGCTGTGCGGGCTGCTGCTGGCGGCGGCGACGGTGGGCAAGGTGGCCGGCTGCGGCGCGGCGGCTCGCCTGGGTGGCATGTCGTGGCGCGAGAGCGGCTGCGTGGCGGTGATGATGAACACGCGGGCCCTGATGGGGCTGATCGCGATCAACATCGGCCGCGACCTGGGCGTGATGCCCGACAGTGTTTTCTGCATGCTGGTGATCATGGCCCTGGTCACCACGTTCGCCGCCACGCCGATTCTCCGCCGCATCCTGCCCGACGACGTGCGAGGCGATTGAGCCCAGGCGGAAAATGGGCCGGGAAACCAGCGCGTGGGATGGCCGTCCTGATCTCCATACGGTTTCGTGATTCTGGGAGGGCGAGGCGCCCGCCGAGCCGAATACCCGCTGAACGCGGCGGCTCGGCAGGAGCCTCGCCCTCCCGCGGAAGCCTCGCCCTCCCGCGGAAGCCTCGCCCCTCCCGCGAAATGCCGCGCCCTGCCAGGATCGTGCAGCTCAGGCGAACGCGTACCGGCTCGTACCCTATTCCCAGGATCACACAGGCTATTTCGTGGCGCTCGTCAGGCGGCCAACAGCCACAACCAGACGGCGGCGATTGCCAGGGTGGCGAGCGTGACAGGGACGCCCACGCGGGCGTGGTCGCGCCAGGTAATTGGCAGCCGCAGGCGCGCCGCCTGGTCGACCACGATGATGTTGGCAATGCTGCCGACGATCAGGAGGTTGCCGGCGAGCGTGCTGGAGAGCGCCAGGACCGGTCCCGCCAGTTCGTGACTGGCCGACGGCAGCAGCAACATGACGGCGGGTACGTTGGAAACGATGTTCGACAGCAAGACGCTGGCGGCGAACAGCCAGGCCGGGTGCGCCGGATCGAGCCCGATCTCGCGGCCGTACGCCACCGCCTGCGGAAGATTCCCCGACTGCTCGAGGGCGTGATTGACCACGAACAGGCCGGCAAACAAGACCAGCAGGTGCCAATCGACCAGCAGCAGCATCTCGCGGGAGGCCATGCGGCGGCTGGTCAGCAGGACCGCGGCGGCGGCCAGGGCGGCGATTTCGCGCGGCCAACTGCCCAGCACGAGCGCCGCCACCAGCGCCCCCAGGACGGCCAGGGCCTTGCTCGTCTGCCAGGCGCTGAACGGGTGCGGCATTTGCGCCGCGACGCGCGTCTCGCGGTGCCAGCGGCCGCGTTCGATGGCGCACAGGACCAGCCAGACCGCGACCAGGCCCAGCAGGGCCGGCACCGAGGCTTGCAGCAGGTACGTGTCGAACCGCAGTCCGAGCACCTGCCCGATCAGCATGTTCTGCGGGTTGCCGATCAGCGTGGCGGCCGAGCCGACATTCGAGGCACAGGCCAGTCCCAGCAGGAACGGAACCGGATCCAAGCCGCGCCGGGCACACCCGTCCGCCAGGATCGGGGCCATCGCCAGGCAGACGATGTCGTTGCACAACAGCGCCGACAGCACGCCCGCGGAGCTGACCACCAAGGCCAGCAGCATAGGCGGCGAGACGTCGGCCGCCGCCAACCGGGCGGTGAAGTGCGAGTAGAAACCGCCCAGGCGAAACTGGGCCGATACGATCATCAGGCCCAGCAGCAGCCCCATCGTTGGCACGTCGATCGCCTCCCAGGCCTCCTCGGGCGAGACCCGGCCCGTCGCGATCAGCGCGATGGCACCCAGCAGGGCCACGCCGGTGCGATCCAGGGCCAGGCCCGGCAGCCCGCCGAGGATCATGCCGGCGTAGACCAGCACGAAGACCAGCCAGGTCACGAGGTCCATACCGTACCTGCACCCTGCCGTTCAGGCCGTCCGCCGCTGGCCCCGCCGCTCACCGGTCGGGGAGGTTGTTCCCGGGGGGTGGAACGCCGACTATATTCGGGTCGCGGCCCGCTTGAGTCAGGCAGGCCGGCTGGATTTACATCGCGCCGATCATCGCCGCGGCCGGGCGCCGGTGATGACTGGCAGCGGGCTAAGGAGTGAACCCGTGCGCGGGCAGGGCGTGACCGACCCGCCGGCCACGTCGTGACTTCCGGCACACGCAGCCGTCCCATGGTCCGACCTGGGGGGAGATGAACTGGCCCGGCTCCGGGGCCGTCGATCGACCGCTTTTTTGCGAAAGCTCCGCGACACACCGGGGCGGGTCCTGCCGCGCGTTAGGGTTGCGCGGTCGCGTCGAGCCGGTTGCGGCCGCCGTGCCAGCGTCCGTCGCGGAGTGGAGTTTGCCAGACACCATGCAGCGCGTCCATATCATCGGCGGGAAGAACCACGGCAAGACGCAGTTGATTGTCGAGCTGGTCCAGGAGCTCTCCCGGCGAGGGCTGCGCGTGGGCACGATCAAGCACACGCACCACCAGCACGAGCTGGACACACCCGGCAAGGACTCGCACCGCCACCGCGCGGCCGGCGCGGCCGCGGTCGGCATTCTGTCGCCCACGCTCTCCGCCGTCTTCCTGCCGGTCGATCCGCACCTGCCGAGGCCGGCGGATCGCTATGCCCAGCTGGCTCCCGTGCTGGCGGACTGCGACCTGGTGCTGGTGGAGGGCGACACCCAGGCCGCGGCCCCGCGGATCGAGGTCTGGCGGGCGGCCCTGGGGACGCCGCCGCTGGCCGGACGGGATCCCGCGATCCTGGCCGTGGTCACGGACGACCCGCTGGAGATCGCGACACAGGTCCGCGCCCGATCCAACCTGCCGCAGCTGGCCAGCTGGATCTTGGAAGCGGCCGCCGGCCGCCTTGCGGCCACGCCTCAGGATTTCGGCGACTCCGCCTCGAAGCAGGTGCGGTAGACCGATCCGGCCGCGACCGCTCCGACGATCGGCGCCACCCAGAACAGCCAGAGCTGGGCCAGCGCCCAACCGCCCACGAACACCGCCGTGCCCGTCGATCGCGCCGGGTTGACCGAGAGGTTCGTGACGGGGATGCCGATCAGGTGGATCAGCGTCAGCCCCAGGCCGATCGCCAGCGGGGCGAAACCCTGCGGGGCGCGGGCGTCGGTGGCCCCGTGGATGATCAGGAGGAAGGCGAACGTCAGCACGACCTCGGCAATCAAGCAGGGGAGCAGCGAGTAGCCGCCCGGCGAGTGTTCGGCGTAACCGTTCGAGGCAAACCCGCCGGCGGTGGAGAAGCCTTCCTTGCCGGAGGCGATCAGGTACAGCACCCCGGCGCCGGCCACGGCCCCCAGGACCTGGGCGATCACGTACGGGACGACGTCGGCCGGCTTGAAGCGCCCGCCCGCCACCAGCCCCAGGGTGACGGCCGGGTTCAAGTGGCAGCCCGAGATATGCCCGATGGCGTAGGCCATCGTGAGCACGGTCAGGCCGAACGCCAGCGAGACGCCCACCAGGCCGATGCCCAGGTTGAACGCCGCGCCGTCGACCTTCCCGCCGACGACCGCCGCCAGTACGGCGCTGCCGCATCCGCCGAACACCAGCCAGAACGTGCCCAGAAACTCCGCCATGCACCGCCTGTTCAGGTCCATGAAACGTTCCCTTCGAATGAGAGTTGATTCCGGCGCCCTCACCCCGGTGATTCTGGGAGGGCGAGGCTCCTGCCGAGCCGGCACGTTCAGCCGGTGCTCGGCTCGGCAGGAGCCTTGCCCGCGCAAGATCCTCGCGCGATGGCTTGCTCGTTCCCTATCTCCATCTCCCAGGATTACGCAAACGCTCGCGGCCAAGGTCGCGCGATGATAGGGCGCCGCGATGTGGAGCGTCAAGGCATCCGGGCAGAGGCGGAGCCGGGAGCTGGCCGGTGGTGACGGGCTCGATCGGGCCGCGGGCGGATCGGCGAAGGCTCGGTTCGTGAGCGATCCGAACCACGGCCGCCCCGGTGCGGTTCTGACCGCCCGTAACGGCGGCAACGATTCTGCCGCCACGCGTTGCCGCGGCTGGGGCAGGGCAGGGGGGCAGCAGGTTGAAGGTCGGCACGCGGGGCGACTATGATCGATCGTTGGCGCCCGTGCGAGCCAGGCATGGTCTCCACCCCGCTTTTCACGGCTCCTCTCCGTCCGCTGCTCGTCGCTCATGAACAGCCAACCCGCGGGCAAATACCTGGTGGTCATCCCGGCCTATAACGAGGAGGCGTCCCTGCCTCAGGCCGTGGCCCGCCTGCAGGCATTGCCAGCGGACTACGAGTTGTTGATCATCAACGACGGGTCGACCGACCTGACCTCCGAGGTCAGTCACGAACTGGCCGCCACCAGCCGCCTGCCGCTGCACGTCGTCGACCTGCCGATGAACGGCGGGATCGGCGTGGCCGTGCAGACGGGCTACCTGTTTGCCGCCGATTCGCAGCGCTACGATTATGTGATCCAGTACGATGCGGATGGCCAGCACGACGCGGAGGCGATCACGGCCCTGGTCGAGGCGTGTGATCGGCGGGACCTGGACATCTGCATCGGCTCGCGCTTTCTCATGCGTCCGCCGGGGGCGTTCCGCTCCACGTTCCAGCGGCGGGTGGGAATTCGCTTCCTGGCCTGGTTGATCGGGCTGCTGGGGCGCGTCAAGGTGACCGACCCGACCAGCGGGTTCCGCTGTGCCGGTCCGCGGGCCTGGACCGCCTTTGCCCAGCAGTACCCGGACGATTATCCCGAGCCCGAATCGCTCTACTGGTGTGTCCGCAACGGCCTGCGGGTGGGCGAGATCCCGGTGGTCATGTACGAACGGACCGGGGGCACCTCGTCGATCGGCCCGCTGCGGGCCACGTACTATATTCTCAAGGTGACGCTGGCGATCCTGGTGGACCGGCTCCGCCGGAAGGAGGACCCGCTGTCATGAACGCCGAAACGATGATGATGATCGGCGGCATCAGCGCGTTTGTGCTGACCGTGTATTGGGTGCGCAGCCGCGGGCTGCGCGAGCGCTACGCGATCGCCTGGCTGCTGGTAGCCGTGCTGCTCTTGTTGTGCGGCTTGTTCCCGCACGTCATCATGCGGCTGGCGGACGCCACCCGCCTGAGTTACCCCTCGGTCGTGCTGTTCCTCTCGCTGGCGGCGATCTATTTCTATTCGTTCTTCGTTTCGGTTTCGCTTTCCCGCCAGTACCGCCGCAACGTGCGGCTGATGCAAGAGACGGCGATCCTCAAGCAGCGGGTGCAGGCCCTCCGCGGAGAAGTCGACCGCCTGACGGGCCGCGCCCCGGACGCCGAGCTGGACTGAGCGCCGTTGCCTCGGAAACGGGTTTGGGAGGGCGCGCCCTCCCGCAGTGTAGTCGGGTTTCTCCGAGACCCGACGTTCGAGACCCGACGTTCGAGACCCGACGTTCGAGACCCGACGTTCGAGACCCGACGTTCGAGACCCGACGTTTGAAACCCGACCGTGCCGACATCGGCCGCTGTCGCGGCCGCGAGTCCTCAGGCGGGCGAGCGCCGCGAGGCGCCGGCCTGGAGCGCCTGGCAATCGGCCGCGACCATCATCTGGACCAGCTCCTGGAAGCTGGTCCTGGGCTCCCATCCCAGTTCCGCCCGTGCCTTGCGCGCGTCGCCCAGCAGGTTGTCGACCTCGGCGGGCCGGAAGTAACCCGGGTCGATGACCACCCGCACTTGACCGTCCGGTCCCAGCCCTTGCTCCTGGAGCCCGTGTCCCTGCCAGCGGAGCGGCAGATCGGCGGCGGCGAAGGCCAACTGGCAGAACTCGCGCACCGAGTGGTTCTCGCCGGTGGCGATCACGTAATCGTCGGGCCGCTCCGCCTGCAGCATCCGCCACATCGCCTCGACGAAATCGCCCGCGAACCCCCAGTCCCGCCGCGCGTCGAGGTTCCCCAGGTACAGCCGCTGCTGGCTGCCGTGCACGATCGCGGCCACGGCCCGCGTGATCTTGCGGGTGACGAACGTCTCGCCGCGGCGGGGCGATTCGTGGTTGAACAGGATGCCGTTGACCGCGAACATCCCGTAGGCCTCGCGGTAGTTCCGCGTGATGTACAGCGCGTAGGCCTTGGCCGCCGCGTAGGGGCTGCGGGGATAAAACGGCGTCGTCTCGGTCTGCGGCGATTCGAGCACCCGGCCGTAGACCTCCGACGAAGAGGCCTGGTAGAACCGCGTGGTCAGGCCCAGCTCGCGGATCGCCTCCAGCAGGCGCACGGTCCCCAGCCCCGAGACATCGCCCGTGTATTCCGGAATGTCGAAGGAGACCTTCACGTGCGACTGGGCGCCCAGGTTGTAGACCTCGTGCGGCCGGATCGTCTTGAGCACCTGGTTCAGCGACGACGCGTCGCACAGGTCGCCGTACACCAGGCGCAGCCGCACGTCGGGCTCATGCGGATCCTGGTAGATATGATCGATCCGCCCCGTGTTGAACGAGGAGGACCTCCGCACGAGCCCGTACACCTCGTAGCCCTTGGCCAGCAGCAGCTCGGCCAGGTACGACCCGTCCTGGCCGGTGATGCCGGTGATCAGGGCGCGCCGGTCCAGGCGGGGTGGAAACCGGTTGGCGGGCGCGGCGGCGTTCACGGGTGGGCTCCTTCCTCCGCGACGACGGCCGGGGTGCCCGCCGACGCGCGGTCGGGCCGGCCGCCCGCCGGCTGGGCCAGGTACCAGCGGTACGTGGCGCGGATGCCGTCCCGCAGCCCGACGCGGTGCCGCCAGCCCAGGCGGTGCAGGCGGCTGACGTCCAGCAGCTTGCGGGGCGTGCCGTCCGGCCGGCTGGTGTCGAACGTGATCCGCGCCTCGGGATAGACCACCTCGCGGATCAACTCGGCCAGCTCCCGGATGCTCAAGTCCTCGCCCGTGCCCACGTTGATCTGCTCGGCGTCGTCGTAGTTGCGCATCAGGTACAGGCAGGCGTCGGCCAGGTCGTCCACGTAGAGGAACTCGCGCCGCGGCGTGCCACTGCCCCAAATCGTGACGGTCGGGGCACCCGCCCGGCGGGCCTCGTCGAACTTGCGGATCAGCGCCGGGACCACGTGCGAGGATTCCAGGTCGAAATTGTCGCCCGGCCCGTAGAGGTTCGTCGGCATCGCCGAGATGAAGTCGCAACCGTATTGGCGGCGATAGGCCTGGCAGAGCCGGATGCCGGAAATCTTGGCGATCGCGTACGCCTCGTTCGTCGGCTCGAGGGGACCGGTGAGCAGGTACTGTTCGCGGATCGGTTGCGGGCAGTCGCGGGGGTAGATGCAGGAGCTGCCCAGGTACAGCAGCCGCTGGACGCCGCCCAGGTAACTGGCGTGCACCACGTTGGCGTGGATCAGGAGGTTGTCGTAGAGGAATTCCGCGGGCCGCGTCGAGTTGGCCTGGATTCCGCCCACCGTTCCGGCGGCCAGCAAGACGAACTGCGGTCGCTGCTCGGCGAACCACCCATGCACGGCGGCCTGGTCCCGCAGGTCGACCTGGCGGCGATCGGCCGTGAGAATCCGGCGATAGCCCTCCTCGTGCAAGCGGCGCACGATCGCGGACCCGACCAGTCCACGATGGCCGGCCACGAAGATCTTTGCGTCGGCGGGTAGGGCCGCGGCCATGCCGGCAATTCCCAAGGGACAACCCCGCGGCCCAGCCCGTCGTTCCGGCGTTGCGGTAAGGCCGCGTGAGGATAGTATAGCTTGTAGGTAGCCGTTCACGCCCTGGTCGCCAGACCTGCTGCAGGCCAGGGGGTCAGGCACATTTTTCGGCGGCAGCGTGCCACGACGGCGAGGGGTCTTCCCGCCGAAAAATGAGCCAGACCCCGGCCTGTGAACGGTGACGCGTGTAGGCTTAGGCGCTGTAAGACAATTACCTACCGGTTACCTACCGGTGTCTTGGATCAGCCGCCGGGCGCTAGCCCGCGGTTTTCGTGCTCCAACCGTGGGCTAGCGCCCTGCGGCTAATGGGCTAATGAGTGATTTCGGTAGCTTATTGTTTAACAGCGCCTAAGTAGACGTGCTACGCCTGGTCGTAACCGTTCACGCCGTGGACGCCAGACCTGCTGCACGCCAGGGGGTCAGGCACATTTTTCGGCGGCAGCGTGCCACGACGGCGAGGGGTCTTCCCGCCGAAAAATGAGCCAGACCCCGGCCTGTGAACGGTGACGGCGGCGCCGGAACCGTTGGGCGGCACCCGATCCAGCAGAAGGAATTCGCGATGACGATCGCCATCACGGGGGCCGACGGCCAACTGGGACGCGAGTTCCGCCGGCAGCTGGGCGCCGAGGCGGTCGGGCTGGACCGGTCCCAGCTGGACATCGCACAGCCCGAGATGATCCGCGCGTGCCTGTGCCGCTTGCGGCCCGCGGCGGTTGTCAACTGCGCGGCCTACACGCTGGTCGATCGCGCGGAGGACGAGCCGGCCGTCTGCCAGCGGATCAACGCCGATGCCGTGGGAGACCTGGCGGACGTCTGCCGCCAGCTGGACTGCCCCTTGGTCCAGATCAGCACCGACTACGTGTTCGGCGCGGACGCGCAGCGCCGCACGCCATATCGCGAGCAGGACCCGCCGGGGCCGCAGGGGGTCTACGCGCGGAGCAAGCTGGCCGGCGAACAGCAGGCGGCACGCTGGCCGCGGCACCTGGTCATCCGCACCTGCGGCCTGTACGGCGCCTCGCCCCGCGGGAACAACTTCGTCGAAACGATGCTCCGTCTGGGCCGCGAGCGGGATCGGCTGCGGGTGGTCCACGACCAGCACTGCACCCCCAGTTTCGTAGCCCACGTCGCCCGGGCCACATTGTTCCTGCTGCGCAGCGCCCAGGTCGGCACCTGGCACGTCGTCAACGCGGGACAGGCCACGTGGTGCGAGTTTGCCGGCGAGATCTTCCGCCAGGCCGGGATGCGGGTGGCGGTCGAGCCGATCACCACCGAGCAGTTCGGGGCGCGGGCCGCCCGCCCGCGCTACAGCGTGCTGGATACCGCGCGCTACCAGGCCCTGGGTGGTCCCGAGCTGCCCGACTGGCGCCAGGCGCTGGCCGAGTACCTCGAAGCGGTACATCCGTCCGCAGACGGCGGCCAGCGTAACCGTTCACGCCCTGGTTGAAACGGTACCGGGATGCGAGGTGGTCAGCTCCATGTTTTTCGCCTGGGAGTGCGCGGATGGCGGCGTTGTTCGGCCGAAAAGTGTAGCAGCCCCGGACGTAACCGTTCACGGGCCGGGGTCTGGCTCATTTTTCGGCGGGAAGACCGCTCGGCGTGCGTGGGACGCTGCCGCCGAAAAATGTGCCTGACCCCTTCGGGTGCAGCAGATATGGCGTCGACCCCGTGAACGGTTACGCCCCCGACCTGTGAAGGCTGGCCGGCCAGCACAGCCGGCTGGACCCACGGACACGTAACCGTTCAGACCCTGAATCCCCGTGCCGGGCCGCCGGGTTGCGCTAATGTACCAGGCGCACGGGGCGGTAGATGTGGCCGCCGACTCCCCCGCTGCCGGTCACCGCCGCGTCGTCCACAACGATCGCAGGCTGAATGCGAATCTGCTTGTCCGAGCCCGTGGCGTTCACCGCGACGATCCGCACCCCGGCGAATCCCACGATGGTGTACGTCGCGTTGACGCCAACGCCCACGATCTGGTTGTGGATCGGCATCGACACCGGTTTGCCGATGATCTCCTGGGCGGCCTCGGCGTGTCCCGTGGTCAGTCCCGTGTCACCGGTGAGCGTCAGCGTCAGGGTGTCTGGATCAAGCCGCAGTTCACCCCCGTAGCAGGCCAGGTCCGCCGGGCTCACGCCCTGGCGAATCTGCGTCTCTAGTTCGCTGTTGCCGTACCCTTCCGGCCCGATGCGGAGGGCCCCGAAATTGCCCGGTGCGTATTCGTCTCCCGGAAACAGCGTCAGTTCCCTCACGTCGTCGGCACCGCTTTCGACCTGCCGCGTGTCCGGGTCGTAGCTCCAGTCATCCAGGCCGCTGCCGGCGAGCAATGCCAGCCAGTCATCCTGGTGGATGGAGAACGGGATCAACGTGGCGTGGCCCGTCTCGGCGTTGGGCCGGAAGCCGACGACGCCGTCGGAGAAGGCGGCCGTGGCCGTGGTCACCACGTCCGTGCCGCTGAATCCCAGGATGCGGGCGAAAAACAGCGGGACCTGGCCATTGCGAGTCTGCGTGCGCTGGGCGCGCACCTGCACGGCGTTGAAGTGCTGTCCGCTGCCGACCAGCACCAGCTGGCCGTCCTCGGCCAGCCGTCCCAGCTGAACGTCGCCGTCGGCGTCGTTGTCGTAGTTCAGGTCCAGCGTGGGCGGGGACTGCAGGACCAGGTTGGCGCCGGCGTACTGGTCCGCCGCGGCCCGTGCTTCGTCGAGCACGTCGTCCAGCCCACCGCCGCCCTGCAGTTTGCGGTCGTCCAGCAGCTGGTCCGCGGCGGCCAGGGCGGCGGCGTCCGCGGCGTTCTGCAGTTGATTGCGGGCCACCAGCACGTAGCCGACATCGACGGCCAGCGCCGCCACGATGCACAGCACGACCACCAGCGACACCGCGACCAGCACCACGTTCCCGCGCCGCGGCATCTCCCGGCCGAGCCGGGAACGTGCGCGCCCCCGGGCGGCAGCCGCGGCTCCAGATTGGTTGTACATCGGTCGCCTGCCAGGTAGCGGGTCTGTCCACACTGTAACCGTTCACACCCCGGGTGGGCGATTCCAGGGGGTCAGGTCCATGTTTTCGGCCAGCGCGTTTGGGTCTGGCAGAGCTTTACAGCCAAAAAATGGACCAGACCCCGCCCCCTGAACGGTTACGTCCACATGCCCTTGGCTCGACTGCCAACTCGTGACGAACGACGAGCTTACCGGAAGCCTAGCTCACAAACCCTTCGGGCGCCCTCACGCTCGTGCATGGTCCAAGTTGAATTTTCGGTTCGGCCGCGGGGCGCTAGCCCGCGGTTCATCCGGGGCAACCGTTCACTGGCCGGGGTCTGGTCCATTTTTCGGGCCTGTACGGATTTTTGTGTCAATGGCTCTGCGGAAGGGGACAGTCCCATTTTTCTGGCATCCATGCCACAAAAATTGGGACAGTCCCCATTTTTCGGCCGATCAACTCGACCTCGCGGATACGCGCTGGCCGAAAACATGGACCTGACCCCCTGGAATCACACTGGGATCAGGGAAAATCCTCCACCGGGTTGTGAACGGTTACCATCCGGGAAAGACCGGGGGCTAGCGCCCTCCGGCTGATGTGCCGAACCCGAACATTTGAAATGGACAGCACGCTCGTCCGTGCAGACCGGTTTCATTTGTGACACAGGCTTCCAGTTGGTGTGGAATCACGGTGAAAGTGCGCTGTATGTCGCCCTGCGACACGAAATTCGGTAAAGCCCCTCATTCGGCACCGCTAACCAGCCGAATACGCAGACGGGAGCCTGCGCGGGCCGGCCTTCGGATGACCGGTACAATCGACCGGCGCGGTCGGACCGGTTGGTCCGGCTGGGGGGCCGGTGAGATACAATCAGGACGGACCGTGGAAGACGCGTGATTCCGTCGGAGTGAGGCAGGTGACCGGTTTGCACGTCGATCATCTGCGGGGACCCGAACCGGCGGTGGACGGCCCGGCCCGCGAAGGCAAGGGGGGCGTGTCGGCGGTGTCGTCACGCGGCTCGCGACCGCGCGGCGGACCGCTGGACCTGCCCGGACCGCTGGACCTGCCCGGACCGCTCGCCCCGTCGGCCGACGCGGTGCATGTCGCGCCGCTGCGCAGCGTGGCGGATCGCCGGGCATTCATCGATCTTCCCTGGCAAATCTATCGGGACGATCCCGCCTGGGTGCCGCCGCTGAAATACAAGGTCACCCAGTTCATCGACCCGGGGCACCCCTTTCGCCGCCACGGCGCGGCCCAGGAGTTCCTGGCGTGGCGCCGCGGCCAGCCCGTGGGCCGGATCCTGGTCAGCGACGATCCGCGGTTCAACGCCCAGCAGCAGGCCAATGTCGGCTGTTTCGGGATGTTCGAGGCGCTGGACGACCAACCGACCGCCGCCGCGCTCCTGGACGCCGCGGCCGCCTGGCTCCGCCGCCGAGGCCGCGCGGAGATGTTCGGACCGATCGACTACTCCACGAACTACCCGATCGGACTGTTGGTGGACGGGTTCCAGACCCCGCCCCGGGCGATGATGAATCACCACCCGCGCTACTACGCGCGGTTGCTGGAGTCGGCCGGCATGCGCCCGGTCATGGACCTGTATGCGTGGTGGTTCAACGACTCGTGCGATATGGTGACCCGCTGGCGCGACAAGCTCGGCGCGCTGGCCGCCCGCTTCGAGATCACCGTCCGTCCGATCGACCGCCGCCGGGTGCGCAGCGAGATGGAGTTGTGCAAGACCCTCTACAACCAGGCCTGGCAGAGGAACTGGGGTTTTGTGCCGATGACCGACGCCGAGTTCGAGTGCCTGGCGGCCGACCTGATGCGGCTGGGGCGGACCGAACTGATGCTGATCGCCGAGGTGCGGGGGCGTCCGGTCGGCCTGTGCGTCACGGTGCCCGACTTCAACGAGGCGATCCGGCCGCTCGGCGGCCGGCTGACCCGGTGGGGGTTGCCCCTGGGCCTGCTCTCCCTGCTGTGGCGCTTGCCGCGCGTGAAGACCGCGCGGATGGCCCTGCTGGGCGTCGTGGATGGCTACCGCCGCCGCGGGGTCGCCGAGATGCTCGTCTTGCACACCCTGGATCGCGGCAAGAACGTCCTGGGCTACACCGGGGCTGAACTCAGCTGGACGCTCGCCAGCAACACGCTGATCAATCGCACGATCGAGCGGGTGGGCGGCGAGCGATACAAGACCTACCGCATCTACCGCCGGACGGTCGCTCAGCGGATCTTGGGATCGGGCAGCTGCGACTGAATCCCGGCGTCGAGCGGCATCCGATCGGGCAGCGCCCCGGCGGCCTGCATCAGCTGGCGCAACTGCCGCGCGAGTTCCTCCCGCTCGCTGGCCAGGGTGGCGTCCTGGATCAGGTTCCGCGTTTCGCCGGGGTCGTTGCGCAGGTCGTACAGTTCGGCCAGGTGCCGGTCGGGCCCGCCGTCACCGTGCGGATAGTGAATGTATTTCCAGTGGTCGGTGCGAACCCCCCGGACATTTGGCGTGTAGGGAAACTGCCGCTCGTAGTTGTAGGCGTAATACCACGCCCGGCGCCAGTTGCGATCGCTGCCTTCCTGGCCCAGGCGGACCAGCGAGGCGCCGTGGATGTCCGCCAGCGGCGGGGCACCGCAAAGCTCCAGGATCGTGGGCGCCAGATCGTGCGTCAGCACCTGGGCCTCGATCACCCGCGGCCGAGCGAAGGCCCTGGGATAACGGACCAGCAGCGGAATGCGGATGCTGGGCTCGTGCATCGTCCGCTTGTCGACCATGCCGTGCTCGCCGTTCAAGAGTCCGTTGTCGCCCATGAAGACGATCACCGTGTTGTCCAGCTGCTGCATCCCTTCCAGCACACCCAGCAGCTGACCCAGGCTATCGTCGATCGAGAGGATCGTCCCCCAGTAGGCCCGGGTCATCGCCTCGAAGTCCTTCACCGCCTCCGGCGAGTCGTCGGGAAAATTCTTCCTCCAATCGAACAGTGGACCGTAGATGCCATGCCACGTGGCCAGCCGCTGCTTGATCCATGCGGGCTTGTCATCCAGTTGGAAGGCGGTCGCCGGGTAGGGCACGGAGACGTTGTCGAACGTGTGCGCGTACTTTTCCTCGGGGATGTAGAAGCTGTGCGGGGCCTTGTGGCCCAGCATCAGCAGCCACGGTCTGTCCGGCTGCTGTTGCCGCAGCCACTGCGCGGCAAGGTCGGTTACTACGCGGGTGTAGTAGCCGGGCAGGACCTTGCGCTCGCGGCCGTCCAGGTTGAACTCGGTGTCGAAGTACTTTCCCTGGCCCTTGTGCGTCACGAAGTAGTCGAACCCCGGCCGCTTCTCATCGTTGTCCTCGCCCATGTGCCACTTGCCGACGTAGGCCGTGGTGTAGCCGGCCTCGTGGAGCCGCCGCGGAAAGCTCGGCAGCTGGGCGGGGAACTCGGTGAAATTGTTCAGCACGCCGTGGGCATGCGCGTACAGCCCGCTCAGGATCGAGGCGCGGCTGGGTGAACAGAGCGAAGTCGTGCAGAAGGCGTTGCGAAAGAGCAGCCCCTCGGCCGCCAGCCGGTCGATGTGCGGCGTCCTGACCACGGGACTGCCGGTACAGCCGAGCGCGTCCCAGCGCAGGTCGTCGCAGAGAATGAACAACACGTTCGGGCGCGGCTCGGCGGCGCGACATTCCCCGGCCGCCAGTCCGAGCAAGGCGAGCGCGACGGTTATCAGCAGGCAACGGGCGATCGCAGGGGCTCGGTCCATGGCAGGGGTGCGGCTCGATCCACGGTGGCGGGTCAATCCGGTCGTCGTCCGACCACGACGCCGATTGTCGCCACCGTTCCGACTGATCGCAACCACGGCCGATGGGAACCGCCCGCTGACGATCCTTGCGGCCCGGCAGTAACCGTTCACGCCTCGGGGTCTGGTCCATTTTTCGGCCGACAAACTCGACCTCGCAGATACGGGCGGGCCGAAAACATGGACCTGACCCCCTGGAATCAGGCAAAATCCTCCACCGGGCTGTGAACGGTTACGCCCGGCCAACGCATGCCAGGGCCCAACCTGCTGGCCGCCGCAGTCTGCGGGCGGCGTTTGCCGGCGGACCATGGGCTATATCCGCAAAAAAAAGGTATCCCGCGGGCGCGTGAAGCGGCTCGCCCCGCCCAGGGCATACCGTCAACCTGACGATGTCTGGGCCGATGGAAGGGGTTCAGGTACCCACTTCCGCCGGCGTGCCGAGCGAAAGAGCCGCACATGATCCTGGGAGGAAAGGGCGGGCCGGCACGCGCCAAAGCGAGTTGCAAGATGTCCGGGAGGGCGAAGCTCCCGCCGAGCCGGAGCGTTGCGTGCGTTCTCGGCTCGGCGGGAGCCTCGCCCCACTGCTGTAGCCTCTCGTTCGTCGGGAGCATCGTACTCGTACTCAGCATCGCGGTACTCGTACTCGTACTCGATTCGTTCCTCGATTCGATCGAGAGACGATAGACGTCGAGTCGTTCGTGATCGAAAGTGCGTTCTGTCACGGCGCTTCTTTCGAGTACGAGTAACCGTTCACGCCTCGGGGACTGGTCCATTTTTCGGCCGACAAACTCGACCTCGCGGATACGCGCTGGCGTTGGTGTGGATCATCCGCCAGCGTCCCGGGGCCAGCAGCTCGATCCCGTCCAGCGGATTCCAGTGGACCCGCTGCAGCGCCACGAGCAGACCGCCCAGCATCGAGATCGCCAGGCAGGCCAGGGCCGCGACAAAGCAGGCCGCGACGAGGCGCTCCATCACCAGCTCTGGCTGGCGCGGCAAGTTCGGGGAATCAGCGGCCACGCTCATGATCGCTCCGATTGCAGGCGATGGGGTCGATATTCACCCCAGGGGTACATCACGGCCATCGTCCAGGTGAAAACCAGGTGCGTCAGAATCGCGACCCAGGGCGGCAGAATCGCGGGATCGGTAATCCAGTTGCCGCCGATCAGCCACGGCTGCAGCCAGGACAGCAGGAAATAGAAATTCACGACCCAGATCACCAGCCCCAACACGCTGGCCACCGCCAGCCGCTGGCCCAATCCGCCCCGCGGGGCGAAGCGGGCGATCGCCATCTGGACGGGGACGCCCAGCAACATCCCGGTGGCAATGTAGAGGCAGCAGCCGGTGACCAGGGCGATGCCCGTTTCCAGCTGCCGCGCCGGTTCGCCCAGCGGAAACGTCAGGTAGACGCGGATCAGCTCCAGCGGGTGCTGGCCCACGAGGACCGAGCCGACCACGTTGAACAGCAGGCTGGTGATCGCAGCGAACATGCCGAGAAATGCGCCAGTCGTGGCGTAATAGGCGGCGTAGTAGCCTTGTGCCGCATAGCCCTTGGCCGAGGGAGACTGCAGCTCGCGCTCCAGCTCGGCGACGCGCTGCCGCAGCTCGGCGAGTTGCTGTTCTTTCTGCTGGCGGAGTCCTTCGTCCATGGGCGACGTGGGGGGCGTGAGCGGGCTGCGCGAATCCAGCCGGGGGCTGGCGTCAATATTTCCTGGTCCGGCGGCGCTCGTCACGGGCCATCCGCCGCGCCGGCTGTCTCCGCGGCCGTGTCAGGGGCCCCGGCCTCGTCATCGGAGACCGGCGTTTCGTCCGTGGTCGGCGGCTCCGCGGTCGCCGGCGCGTCCTCCGCGGGGGCGTCCTGATCCGTCACCGGTGCGTCATCCGGTGCTGGTTCTTCCTTCGGCGGCAAGACCGCTCGTCGTCGTGCGACGCTGCCGCCGAAAAATGTGCCTGACCCCTTGGGGTGTGACCCCTTGGGGTGCGGCCACCCCTCAGCCCGGATGATTCATCAACCTGACGAGTAAAGTTGCAAGGTGAAGCAGAGAAACAGGTTGTGGCTATCTTCCCAGAAACACCGCGCACATCAGCCGGCACGCGCTAGCGTCCGGTTCTCCCCAATTCCACCAAAACCGGACGCTAGCGCGCTTGCGGCTCATGAATAATCCGGGTCAGCGCGACTGGCTGTTCATATCGGTTTCCTTTTTCTGCTGCAACCCGCGTCCAGGCCTCGATCACCGGTGACGTGGCTGGCCGAGCCGCGTCAACGCGCTCATCCGGCCAACTGTCCGTACGTGCCTGCCTGGGAGTGGTGGGCAGGCATGGCGTTGAAGTCGGGTTTCGTATTTCCGGGAGGGCGAGGCTCCCGCCGAGCCGAGAACCCGCGCAACGCACCGGCTCGGCAGGAGCCTCGCCCTCCCAGGAAAGCCTCGCCCTTGGTTCTTGAAAAAAGGTACGGCAGCGGCTCAGATGGTACACGCCTGGGCGGGGCCTGCTTCGCTACGCTCCGCCGTCCCCGCCAAGGCGGCCGGCGGCAGATCGATCTGCCCTGGGACTCCGCAGTCCATCGGGGAGCGGGATCGTCGCCGGCCTGTTGAAACCAGCCCGAACAGCCGCCGGAGCCGTTCGCCTTCGGGCAGAACTAGTTCGCACTCGCAAGGAAGGGACTTGTTCAACATGGACACCATCTCTCGGTTTGTCGGCATCGATGTCTCCAAGGACCACCTCGACGTCCACGTCCTCGATGGTCCGGCCTTTCGCTGTGACAACGCGCCCAGCCAACGGCCCACCCTCCTGGCCAGGATGCCCGCCCCGGGAACCTGCCTGATCGTCGTCGAGGCCACCGGACGCTACGAACAGCCGCTCGTCGCCGACCTGGTCGCCGCGGGGCACGCGGTCGCCGTCGTCAACCCCAGACAGGTCCGAGACTACGCCAAGGCCCTCGGTCTGCTCGCCAAGACCGACCGCCTCGATGCCGCGGTCATCGCCCGCTTCGCCCAGCACGTCCAGCCCCGGCCTGTCGCCCAAAGCCAGGAAAAACAGGCCCAGCTCGACGAACTCGTCACCCGCCGGCGGCAGCTCGTCCAGCACCGCACCGCCGAGTCCAACCGGCTGACGTTGTGCGTCAGCCCACAGGTCTGGAAAAGCCTCCGACACTTCATCGAGACCATCGACAAAGACCTCCAACGTGTCGACAAGGAGATCCTCCGCCTCGTCGAATCCCACGACGACTGGCGACAACGCGCCGAGCTCCTCAAGAGCGTCCCCGGCGTCGGGGACGCCACCGCCGCCACCCTCATCGCCGAACTGCCGTGACGGAGCAAATGGACACGAGACGGAACAAAGGGACACGGAACATAAGGACAGGCAACGCGTATTGCCCCGAAAGGACACACAGTCCCGAGGCAACTTTGCCTGGTCCCTCCAAACGGTACCGGACACCTTTTCCGATCGCCCTCTGGCCGAAGGGAACATCATGCGACGCTCGCTCGGTTCGGTTGCGTTCGCGCTGGCGTGGTGCGTGGGGACGGTCGTCGCGGCGGGAACCGCGCAGGCGGCGTTTTCCGCTCCGTGACGACGACGTGTGGGTCATGGTGGGGGACAGCATCACCGCCCAGCATCTGCACTCCAACTACTTCGAGGCGTTCTGCTACGCCCGCTATCCGCAGCTCAACTTCGCCTTCCGCAATTCCGGCGTCGGCGGACACACCATCCCCAGCACGCTCGCCCGCTTCGACTACGACGTCGCCGCCTGGAAGCCGACCGTTGTCTCCGTCGAACTGGGGATGAACGATTCGGGAGGCACGGCGACCGACAAGTTCGTCGCCAACATGGGGACGATGGTCGAGCGCATCGGCTCGATCGGCGCCCGCCCCGTGATCCTCGCCGCCAGCCCCGTGAACGACGGCACCCTGATGGCGAATCTCGCCGGCCGCAACCAACGGCTGCACGAATACGCCGCCGCGCTCCAGGACTTCTGCGTCGAACGCAAGCTGCCCTACGCCGATCAGTTCCACGCGCTCGTCGACGTGTGGGGGCAGAACAAGCCGAACGAAACGCTGGCGAGTTCGCTGGCGACGATCGGCACGCTGGCGCGGAATGAAAAGACGGTCGGCGTCGAACATCTGCGAGCGTTTCTGGCCGCCCAGGCGAAGAACTCGCGGAAGCTGGTCTCGATGCAGGGCGATCCCGTCCATCCGGGACCGAACGGACAACTGCTGATGGCGGCGGCATTGCTGCACGCGCTGGGGGCGGACGGCTTCGTCAGCAGCGCGACGGTCGATGCGAAGGGGACGGTCGCCGAAGCCGAGGGCTGCCAGGTGGACGGCGTGCGGGCGACGGCGAACGGCGTCGCCTTCGACCGGCTGGACGAGCGGCTGCCGTTCCCGATCCCCGACGCAACGACGGACGCGATGGCCCTGCTGCCGACCGTCGCCGACCTCAGCCGTTGGACCCTGACCGTCAAGGGACTCCAGCCGGGACTCCACAGCCTGAAGCTCGATGGCGTCACGCTCCCCGTCGGACTCTCGGCCGACCTGTGGGCGCAGGGCGTGAACGTCACCTACATGGCGCACGCCCCGGGCACGAAGATCGGCCAGGTCTCCCCGGCCCTGGCGCAGAGCCGGGCGATCCTGCAGGCGGTCGCCGCGAAGGAGACGCTGGTCTCGCAGTTCCGCGGGCTTTCGCAGCGGGCGCACGCCGCCGGGGCGGATGCGGCGCTGAAGACGGAGCTTGCCGCGCTCGGCAAGAAGGTCGAGGAGGCGGACGCGAAGATTCGCGAAGCGGCCTGGCCGGCGAAGCATCGCTGGGAACTCGTGCCAACTCCGTAAGCGACGGCCACGATCCGACGGGGGGCTTCCGTCACTGCCGCAGGAGCGCGGGGCGGGCTGCGATCGCCGTCCGCGCCTCCTCCTCCGGCGTGTTCGCGAGCGCCGTGAAATGTCCCATCTTGCGGCCCGGCTTCGCGTCGCGCTCGCCGTAAAGACGCAGCTTGATCGCCGGATCGGGGAGCGCCGCATTCCAGTTCGGTTCGCCCGCCTGCCACAGATCGCCCAGCAGGTTCGCCATCGCGACCGGGCCGGGGCTGCGATTCGAGCCGAGCGGGAGAGGCCGCTGACGTCAAAACGCCAATCAGATTGGGTCCATCGCCGTGCCTTGGGTCAACCGGCCCGCTCCGTGACGCGTGCCCTGGCGACGGGGCCAGACCACGACCCGGCTGCCCGCCCTGGCACCGGCTGCCCAGCACTCGACAGCCGGTGCCAGAACCGTCCCGGCAACCGTACTGGCCGTCGATTTGACAGCTCTCCGAAACTTCGGCCATCCTCATCCCAGTCCATCCCCGTCGACCGTGCGCTTCAAGATAGGCGAAGGCTGACGTCAAAACTCCTATCAGCAGCTTGCGAGATCGGCATTCACGGTTACAACCACGACGGCAAGCTGTATCTGCTCAAGACCATCTTCGAGCGGCGTGCCCAGGCCATCAACCGGGCCCTGCAGCAGTACGGGGCGGTAGGGTTTCGCTCGCCGAGGGTTCACCGCAACCTTGAGTGGCTGCAACAACTCGAGATTGAACATGACGCTTCCTGTTTCGACACAAATCCCTATCAGGCGATGCCCGGGGGCGTGGAAAGCATCTCGCCGCTGGTCTGCGGAATATTTGTCGAGCTGCCCTACACGCTGCCGCAGGATCACACGCTGTATGTCGCGCTGGGCAAAGAAGGTGTCTGTAACTGGCATCACAAGCTGGAATACATCGCTCCGCACAGCGGGATGGCATTCATGCTGACGCACCCCGACTACCGGACTTCACGGAAATACTTGCATCTTTTTCGTGACTTTCTCGCGCACGTGCAGCAGACGGTCGCGTACTGGCACGCGCTGCCGCGAGAAGAAGCGCACGGGTGGAGGCAGGGGGAACGGTCGACCATCGAGGTGGACCGCAAGGGCGACTTGTCCATCCAAGGCCCAGCTCAGCGGACCGGCATCGGAGCCGTGGTGACGGTCGAGGATCAGCACCTGGCGATGCGCCGCGCATCGACCAGTTGCCGGGTATCAAGGCAGGATTCTCAGCCGGGATGGGTCGAGTTCGTGGTGAAAGGCCTGGAGACTACCGAACGCCCCGTCTACCCCGGTGGCATCTTCGCCCAACCACACGTGCGAACTGTGGCCGAACGACTCCCGGCTTGCCTGGACAGCAGGCAAGCCGCGTTCTGGCGAACCGAGCCACGGCCGATACGAATGTGAAACGCATTCCAGTTATGGGTTACAGTCACATTTGAACACGGAGGGCCAGTATGGCCAAGTATTTCGCGGGTATCTACCGAGTTGATCGTCGACACGGCGCATTGCGTCGGTTTCTTAATTTTGAGCAACTGGAATCACGACACCTGCTGAGCGCGACGGTCGTCGACACATCGGACAACACAGATGTGCAGGCGTTGTCCCCGGCGGTTCCCTTTACATTGGTCACCATTCCCGATACGCAAATTTACGTGAACTCGGGTCTTCCCCAATTCGAGCAGCAGACGCAATGGATCGTTGATCATCTGGACTCGGACCATATCAGCTTTGTCTCGCACCTGGGGGACATTGTTGACAGCAATGATAATGTTGAAGCTGAGTGGCAACGGGCCGATACGGCGATGGACACGCTCGACGGCGTGATCCCCTACTCGATAGTTCCTGGCAATACCGATTTCGACGAACCCTACAGGCAGGGCAGTGACGCAGCCACCAAATACATAGAATACTTCGGTCCGTCCCGGTATGCCGGCCAGTCTTGGTACGGCGGCTCGTCGACGGACCAGACAAGCCATTACCAACTGTTCAACGCAGGAGGACGAGACTTCTTGCATCTCGCGCTGGAATGGAATCCTCGACCGGCGGCCATCAGCTGGGCCCAAAGCGTGATCGACGCACATAGCAACCTGCCGGTGATCCTGACCACGCACGAATACCTGGGTACGTCCGGCCGCACGGCAAACGGAAATGCCATCTTCGACGGGCTGGTCAGAGGTAACCCCCAAATATTCATGGTGCTCGCTGGCCACGTCCTCGGTGAATTTCATCAGGTATCGACCAACGATGCGGGATCCGAAGTCATCGAAATCCTGGCGGATTACCAGGATCGGTACAATGGGACGGTTGCCGACCCGCAAAACGGCTTCCTGCAGCTCATCGACTTCTTTCCTGACCTCAACCAAATCAGCGTGCGAACGTATTCGCCCACTCTCGACCAGTTCGAAACCGACGCCGACAGCCAGTTTTCGTTCAGCCTCGATTTTGAGCAACGATTCGATTTTGCGGCGCTGCAGCAGGCCACCTTCCAGGAGAACGTCGATGGATATGTGGGAACGGTGGACACGATGCTCCAGCAACTTTCTGGCGGTGCCGGAAGCGGTCACGATGCGGACCACTCTTCTGCCGCCGAGCTGAGCGTCGATGACGATGACCCGATTGGCAGTGGGGGGGACAGCCAGGTGCTGCTTCGCTTCGACAGCATTTTCGGCAATGGCACGGGACAAATCCCGTTGGGATCAACCATTCTTTCCGCCACGGTTACTGTTCAAGTTACCAATCCGGGCAGCGGACTGAGCATCCATCGCATGCTCTCGAACTGGACTGAGACGGATACCTGGAACACGCTGGCCAATGGAGTGCAAGCCAACGGTGTCGAGGCCAGCGCTGCTGTCGATCTATCGATCGGTGCGGGGAACAACGCAACGAACATCTCCACGGGAACGCGGGCCCTGGATGTGACCGCCAGTGTGCAGGCATGGTCGGCTGGCGCGGACAACAACGGCTGGGTCCTGCTTCCGCTTGCAGGTGGCACCAACGGAGTGGATTTCTATGCTTCTGAAGAAAGCATTCCACCGAAACTGGCAATCTATTTTGTGCTCCCTGGGCACGCACCGGTGGCTGACGACCAGTCGGTAACGACCGACGAGGACACGCCCGCCCCGATCACACTCACCGCCAGCGACGCAGACGGGGACTCGCTGACTTACAGCCTCGTGACAGCCCCCGGCCACGGGATGCTCAGCGGCTCGGCCCCCAACCTGACCTATATCCCGGACCCGGATTACGCCGGCCCGGACAGCTTTACGTTCCAGGCCCATGACGGCACGGCCGACTCGAACCTGGCCACTGTCTCCATGACGGTCACGCCGGTCAACGATCCGCCCACGGCCACGAACCTGAGCGCAGCGGAGACCTACACGGAAGACACTCCGCTGAACCTGATCGACATCGTGGTGAGCGACGTGGACAGCCCCCATGTGACGGCGACGTTGACGCTGTCGAATCCCGCGGCGGGCAGCCTGAACACGGGCACGTCGGGGTCGGTCACCTCGGGACGGACAAGGTGTCAGGTACCGTTTTGGTCGAGTAGGCAACTTTCGGCGGGTGGTGTTTCGTGGGAGAGGGGCGTGTGGATTGGACGTTCTTAAGCCAACATGAAGAACGTACCTGAACTCCAACCTCCCCCGCAGGACGGCAAGCAATGGATCGACGATCGGCTGCGTGAACTTGCCGACATCTTCGCCGTTTCCGTCGGCGGGTTCGCCACGTTGGATAACCACCTGCATCTGCTGGTGCGGCTGGATCAGTCCGCGGCCGAGGCCTGGTCGGACGACGAGGTGGCGCGGCGCTGGGGCCGGCTGTTTCCGCCCCGGGATAAGCAGCGCAGGCCCCTGCCGGTGCTGGATGCCTGGGTTCAGTCGCGGCTCCAGGACCAAGCCTGGACCGCCCGGACAGGGAAGCGGCTGGTGAGCCTGAACTGGTTCATGAAGTGCCTCAAGGAGCCGCTGGCGCGGATGGCCAATCGGCAGGAGGCCACGCGCGGGGCCTTCTTCGACTCGCGCTTCAAGAGCATCGCGATCCTGGATCCTGGATGAAGAAGTGCTGTTGGCGACCTGCGCCTACATCGACTTGAATCCCGTGGCGGCGGGGATCGCGGAGGTTCCCGAGTCCAGTCCGCACACGTCGATCCGGCAGCGCGTGCAACACGTGCGGCAGCAGGGACGGACCGGCAACTTGCAGGCGGCCCAACGGGGGAGCGTTGCCGGTTCGCGGGCCGCAGCGGGTCTGGAAGAGGGGCTCTGGCTGTGTCCGGTGGAGGACCGGCGGGGTCTGGACGGCACGCGGGAGGGGTGCTCAATAGGTTTTCGTGATGCTGGGAGGGCGAGGCTCCCGCCGAGCCGAGAACCGGCTGTACGCGCCGGCTCGGCAGGAGCCTCGCCCTCCCACGATTGTGCAGCTCTGGTTAGCGCATCCCATATCTCCCAGGATCACACAAGGCTATTTTGAGGGATTTTCCCGGGGCAGCTACCTGCAGCTGGTGGAGTTCACAGGCCGCCTGCCGCGTGACGGCAAGGCGACGATCACGGGGGAGCTGGCGGGAATCTTCGCGCGTTTGGGCAGCAGCGAGGCGATCTGGCGAGAGCGGCTGGAGCAACTGGCGGGCGGTCGTCTCTTGGGGCGGTTCTTCGCCTCGAGCCGGCAACGGCTGCGGGAGACGGCTCAACGGCTGGGGGTCCACCATCTGGCCAACCTCTCCGGTTGCCAGGCGGCCGGCGGATCGGCCGGCTGCGATCTGTAATCGTTGATCCGCCCCCATCACGAATGGTACGGTTGCCGCTCGCGCCGCTCGCATGTTGCGGCCGGCCGTGCACCGATCCCAGGTTCTGAGGCCCTTCTCCGGTCGATTCGCGGGTCGAGGGAGTGGCTCAACAGCGGAGTGGCTCGAACCCGTAGCCACATCCCGCGGGACAGCGTACATGGCGATTTGTTGCATTGCATTTTGCACTGCGCGTCCTGTTATTTGCTGTTCGTTCAAGTAAAATTGCTATCAGTCAATGGGGCTGAAGATCGCGATCAGCAGCCGGCCCCCAGCGGCGCGATGATCGCCGACGAGACACGCGCCGAGGGGTTGCGCGTCCTGGCGAAACATCACGTTGCGGCGGGCCTGCAAGCCGGCGTGCACTATCTCCGGGATCAGAACCCCTGGGCCAGCGAGGAACGCACGCCGGAGTTGCTGAAGATTTTGGTAAGGCGCTGCACGACAATTACCTGCCGGTTTTGTGAATCAGCCGCGGGGCGCTAGCCCGCGGTCTTTCGCGGATGAACCGCGGGCTAGCGCCCGGCGGCTGATGAGTGATTTCGGTAACTTATTGTTGAACAGCGCCTAAGCTACGGCGCGCACGCCCAAGCTGTCGTGCCCGAACTGGAGCGGATCGCAGCGGACTTTGCCGACGGCGAGCCGAAATTCCCCCGGAAACTGAGTAGGGACAAAGCCGGGCCGTCCGCCGCGCCTTTGAGCAGATTCACGCGACGACCGACCGCCCCGCCCTGCATTTGCTTCCGTAGTTGTTGAGCCTCCACCCTGCACCGCCATGCGCAGCGCATTCCGCCTCGGCCTCATGCTCACTGCCGCCACGCTCGCGCACGCCGCTGAGGGCGATAACCTGCCCGAACTCACCGCTCAGGCCGAACGCGGAGACGCCGCCGCGCAGCATGCGCTGGCCCTGCGTTATCGGGATGGCCAGGGCGTCGCGCTGAACGCGGCCGCGGCGATGCAGTGGGCCCACCGCGCCGCCGATCAAGGCCACGCGGACGCGCTGGATTTCGTCGGCTTCGAGTTCTTCCTGGGCCGGCACGTGCCGCATCGTCCGGAAATCGCCTTCGGCTATTTCCGGGCCGCGGCCGAAGAGTCCGCCCAGGGCGCGTTCAATCTGGGACAGTGTTACTACGCGGCGCAGGGCGTGACGCAGGATATTCCGCAGGCCCTGGAAGTTTGGAAACGGGCCGCCGCGCTCGGCAGCGGGCGCGCGGCCTCCACGGCGGCGATGATCTATCTCGCCGGCGATGGTGTGCCCGCCGACCCCACGCAGGCCCGCGCGCTGGCCGAACGCGCGGCAGAGCTAAACGACCCGAACGGCCTGGTGGTGCTGGGCGAGATTCTTTTTCGCGCCGGCGAATTCGAGCAGGCCCGCGCCGCCTGGACCAGGGTCTCCCGCCTGAAACCTGTCGGTGCAACCGGCAACCCGGAGCAGCCCACCGACGAGGCGGCCGCGCAGCAAGGAGCGGACTTGCTGAAGCTGCTCGAATGCCGCCGCCGGCCACCGGAGCTGGGCCAGTTTGCGTTCGTCGCGGCGCCGCATCTGTTTCAGGGCTGGAATAACTGCGGGGCCACGGCGTGCGCCACGCTCGCGCGCTTTCAAGGCTCGAACGTCGGGGCCTGGGAGTTCAAGCGTCTTTGCCCGTCGCCCCTCGGCACGGGCACCGATTGGGGCGATCTGCTGCAGGCGTCCGAAAGAATCGGCCTGCGCTGGAAGCTGCTGACCTTCACACCCGACGACGAGGGCTTCCACCAGGCGGCCGCCTTCCTCCGCGCCGAACTGGACGCGGGCCGCCCGGTGGTCGTCGATTTCAAGTACGTCGGCCCGAAGTACCCCGGCGGCGAAGCCGGCCACACGCTGGGCGTTGCGGGCTACCTGGCGGAAGAAGACCTCTATATCCTGTGCAACCCCGCGATCGCCACGCCGGGCCTGCAACTGATCACCGCCGCGGATCTGAAACACTACTGGCGCTCCGATCATTACGGCGAACTTTCCAAGAATGTGCTCTCGCGCCCGGCCCTCGTCATCAGCGCGCCCTGAATCGCTCCAGTTCAGCAAAGGATTCCGGTACCATCTTGGGGGGAGTAGGTACCTCGGCTTTGAAGGCGGTGAACGCTTTCGGAGGAGGACTCGACGGGAAGACGTAACCGTTCACGCCCTGGGGGAAGATTTGCCGTGATTCCAGGGGGTCAGGTCCATGTTTTCGGCCGGCGCGGGTTCGCTTGGCAGAGTTTGTCGGCCGAAGGATGGACCAGACCCCGACCTGTGAACGGTTACGAAACGCCCACACTCCCAAAGCAACTTTGCCTACTCCCCCAAAACGGTACCGGACACCTTTTCCACCTGATGGAGCCTGAGCATGAGGTGGTATTGTCTTCAGCACGTGCCGTTCGAGGGCCCTGCCTATCTCGGGGACTGGACCCGAAGGCAGGGCCACGAGCTGGTACCGATCGATGTCTGGACCGGCGGGCCGTGGCCGAATCTGCGAGCCGGCGACGGCGTCTTCGTACTCGGCGGCCCGATGAATGTGTACGAGGAGGACCGCTATCCCTGGCTGAAGGCCGAAAAGCGATTTCTCGCGGACGCAATCGCCGCGGGCGGTCCGGTGCTGGGAATCTGTCTGGGTGCCCAGCTGCTCTCCCTGGTGCTGGGCGGAAGCGTCACGCGGAACCGCTGGCCGGAGATCGGCCGCGCCCTGCGTAATAGCCTGGTTCTCTCCATCGGCGCCACCCTCATTGCCGTCTCCCTGGGCACCCTGGCTGGCTACGGCCTGGCCCGCTTCCGATTCCGCCGCTGGAAGAACAAGGACATGGCCATGTGGTTCCTCTCCCAACGCTTTCTGCCTCCCGTGGTCACGGTGATCCCCTTCTTCCTGGTCATCAAGGCCCTGGGGCTGATCGACAACATCCTGGCCCTGATCCTGGCCAACGCCACCTTCACCCTGCCCTTTGCCGTGCTCATCATGCGCGACGTCTTCAAGGACCTGCCCCAGGAGATGGAGGAGTCCGCCTACGTGGACGGCGCCTCCCACTGGCAGGCCTTCTGGCACATCG
>Ga0209398_1000380_pt1 | contig 28235 bp, 16 predicted proteins | sample AshMeaBigSpring_FD_184125 | JGI IMG/M metagenome (GOLD analysis project Ga0209398, IMG submission 184125) | Groundwater microbial communities from Big Spring, Nevada to study Microbial Dark Matter (Phase II) - Ash Meadows Big Spring (SPAdes)... | ecosystem: Environmental > Aquatic > Deep...
GCAAACCCTTTGAGGGCCACAAGGAGAACTTCTACCGCTGCATTCGCGAGGGAGGGCTGCCCGTGTCCGACGTCTACAGCCACCTGCAGACGATGAACACCTGCCACCTCTGCTCCATCGCTGCCCGGCTGGGGCGCGTGATCAAGTGGGATCCGCAGGCCGAGAAGATCGTGGATGACCCGCAGGCGGCCGCCTTCCTGGCCCGCCAGCCGCGCCCGGGCTTCGAAATCCCCCGCGTCTGAGCAACGGTCAGCGGGTGGCACGGGCGTCTCGCCAGTGCCCTGCGGTGACCCCGTCACCGTTCCCGGGCCGGGGTGCAGCAGGCCTGGCGTCCACCCCGTGAACGGTTACCCCACAAAGCAAGAAATGCGCGCAGACCGCGCACATCTGCCGGCATCAGACACTTTTCCTGCGAGGGTTCACGTCATGCCCGATCGGCGCCCCTTCCCGTGTTCCCTGGTGGGGACGGTCTTGCTGTACGCCGTATCGCTGGCCAGCCTGACGCTGGCCGCCGAGGGACCCAAGACCAATGTCTTGTTCATCATTTGCGACGATTTGAACTGCGATCTGGCGTGCTACGCCCATCCGCAGGTCCGCTCGCCGCATATCGATCGCCTGGCCCGCAGCGGCCTGCGGTTCGAGAACGCCTATTGCCAGTTTCCGCTTTGCGGCCCGAGTCGCGCATCGTTCATGACGGGACTGTACCCGGATCAAACGACGATCCGGCAAAATGGCGTGCCCCTCCGTGATCGGCTGCCGGAAGTGCCAACCATGTCCCAGCTGTTCCGCAAGCACGGCTACACCGCCACCCGCGTCGGCAAGATCTATCACTACAACGTGCCGGCGGCGATCGGGACGGACGGCCACGACGATCCGCTCTCGTGGGATCGCACGATCAACCCCATCGGCCGCGACAAGACCGATGAGGCCAAGGTCTTCACGCTGAGGCCGAACCAGTACGGCGGCACGTTGAGTTGGCTGGCCGCCGACGGCGGGCCGGAGGAGCAGACCGACGGCGTAGGCGCCGCCGCGGCCGTGAAGCTGCTCGAAAGGCACGCGGAGGACAAGACGCCGTTTTTCCTCGCGGTGGGCTTCTATCGGCCGCACACGCCCTATGTTTCGCCCAAGAAGTGCTTCGAGATGTACCCCGCCGACACGATCCGCGTGCCCACGGTGCCGGCCGACTATCTGCCCACGCTCCCCCCGCCCGCCCGCCGGTCCATTCGCGCCCGGCCGGAGCAGATCGACCTCGACGACGACCTGGCGCGGGAAGCGATTCGCGCCTACTACGCGTCGATCACGTTCGTGGATGAACAGGTCGGGCACGTGCTCGCAGCGCTCGAACGGCTGCGGCTGGACGAGAGGACCATCGTCGTGTTCACCTCCGATCACGGCTATCACATGGGCGAGCATGGTCATTGGCAGAAGAGATCGCTCTTTGACAACGCGGCGCGGGTGCCGTTGATCATTCGCGCGCCCGGCATGAAGACCGCGGGCTTGGCAACAGATGCGCCGGCCGAGATGATCGACTTCTACCCCACCTTGGCCGATCTGTGCCAGCTTCCCGCGCCGGAGAATCTTTCCGGTGTGAGCTTGCGGCAGTTGCTCTTCAGCGATCAGGCCCGGCCCCGGGCCGACGCTCTGACACAGCTCGATTCCGGCTACAGCCTGCGCACGCCGCGATATCGCTACACCGAGTGGGGCCGCGAGGGCCAGGCGGGCAGGGAGTTGTACGACCATCGGTCCGATCCAGCGGAGATGGTCAACCTGGGCGAACGCCCGGAGCACGCCACCGTCGTGTCCGAACTGTCGCGGACATTGCGTCGGCGCATCGCCCAAGCGCAAAGGGTTCCCCCCGGGTTGAAGCCAAAGCACGCCGGCGCCCGCCTACCCGCGCAGCCGCTCAGACAACCGCGCCGCAAAGGACCCAAGTTGGCCGAGGGATGACGTCACTCGGCCATTTGCCGCTGTGGGGTGGCCCCGGCAGCTGGACCGGCTGATGAGCCAAGTCCCTGCGGACGATCGCGCGTTCACCCAGGTGAGGCAGTTCCGGCAGTCATTGCCAGGCGGGCTGCTGCAGCCGATGCGAACGGCCGGCATGCGCATCGGGTTTCGAGCCAGCGATGCCTGGTGCAGTGTCCACGTTGAATGGTCGGATCAGCCGCCGGGCGCTAGCCCGCGGTTCATCCGGGAAAAACCGGGGGCTAGCGCCCCGCGGCTCATTTGCCGCGTCCGAACTTTTTAAGCGGACAGAACACTAAGGCGCTGTTCAACAATAAGTTACCGAACTCACTCATCAGCCGCCGGGCGCTAGCCCGCGGTTCATCCGGGAAGAACCGGGGGCTAGCGCCCCCCGGCTGATCCACAAAACCGGTAGGTAATTGTCGTGCAGCGCCTAAGCCAGGCCACGGCGATCCGCACAGGGGAACTCGAAGAGCAATGATCCGCCAGGTTCAACGCCACGAGTTGGCGCCGTGGATACGTGACACGACGGCCCGAGAACAACCGCGCGGCCAGCCATACCCGCACGAACATCGTCGACAACCGCCGACTTCGAAGTTCGCGGCAGAGAAAGGCCATGCTCGCCTCCGACGTGGACCGTGTGACTTACCGGGGGCAACACGACAGATGCCCGTGGCCACGTTCATGTTGCCGCTCGCCCTGGTGAAGACAGCGCGGGCGTGGCCGCAGTTGTACCCGGCGGCGTGCGAGCTGGTGCGCGGGTCATACCAGGTTGATGGCCTTGCGCTCGCGCACGGTCGATGGCCGGCCGCGGCGCTACGAGATGCCAGCGACACCAGGGCACACAGCCCGGTCCGTCAAGCCGGCGGCAGCGGGAGCTTCAGACCATCTGCACGTGTATCCGTTCACTGCCGGGTAAGAAGGGTACTGCAAGTCTGAGGTGTCAGGCCGGGGTTTTCGGCCAACGCAATGGGGCGTGGTGCCGTTTATCGGCCGAAAAACGGATGAGGTCGGCCCGGTGCTGCTCGCGGCGGTCTGATCGGTGATCTGCCCGTCGCGCGGCGAGAAATCACGCTTCCCCGTTTCCGTGCGGGATGCGGTCGCCAGTAGGGTAGACTACACTCCAGGGTGGCCAGCCCGAGGCGTGCGGCGGCTGATCGCCGCGCGACGTCTGCCGGATGGCGGCCGTTGGAACCTGCCCTGCACCGGTCCGCTCCTCCCAGGCCGCAGAGATCACGTGGCTCACCTCTGGAAACGCCTGCTGAGCCTGAGTTTGCTCTCCGCCGCGACGGCCTGGGCGGGGGGCACCGCCCCAGGCGATGCGGCGCTGGCCCAGCGGCGGTTGGAGCTGGACCAGCGATTCGCCCGGGAGCTGGCGGAGTTGGCCGACGCCTGCCAGTCGGCTGGACTGCTGGACCTGGCCGCGGGCGTGCGCGGCTGGCAGGTGCCGCGCGACCGGCAGCGGCAATACCTGTTCCTGGTTCCCCGCGCCGGGACCGCCTCGCCCTTAGCGGCCGAAACGACGGAACCGGCGGGACGCTGGTCCGCCCGCTTCCAGCAGCTGCGCACGGCCCGCGCCGAGGCGCTGTTCGCGCTGGCCGCCGACGCGCTCGCCGCGGAGCGCCCGGAGATCGCCTACCGGCTGCTGCACGAGGTGCTGCGCGAGGCGCCCGACCACGCCGAGGCGCGGCGGGTCCTGGGGTATCGGCCAGTCGGCGCGACCTGGCGCCGGGCCGATGAGCAGGTCCAGGTGGCCCTGGCCCGCACGCGCCACCCCACGCTGGGTTGGCTGCCGGGCCGGTACTGGCGGGTCACCAGCCCGCATTACCTGATTGCGACCAATCGCGGCGCACAGGCGGGCCGCGAGCTGGCCGAGCAGCTGGAGGAGCTGCATGCTGTCTGGCGCCAGCTGTTCTTCGGTTACTGGAGCAGCCAGGCGGAGCTGTCGGCCGCCTGGCGGGGTGCGGTGTTGCCGGCCGCCACGCGCGCCCGGCACCGCGTCGTGCTCTTTGCCAACCGGGACGAATACCTGGCACACCTGCAGCGGATCGAGCCGCAGATCGAGCTGACGCTGGGCTATTACCACCAGGCCAGCCGGGAGGCGTATTTCTATGCCGACGACCCGGCCACGCTGGCCACCTGCCTGCACGAGGCCACGCACCAGCTGTTCCAGGAGTCGCGGCCGACCGTGGACGGCGTGGGAGAACAGGGGAGCTTCTGGATCGTCGAAGGGATCGCGCTCTACATGGAATCGCTGCGCCGCGGCGCGGGCTACTATACCGTCGGCGGCGTGGAGTCGCCGCGGCTGCAGTTCGCCCGCTACCGGGCGCTGCAGGAGGACTTCTACCTGCCCCTGAGCCAGCTGGTCACCTTGACCCGCCCGCAACTGCAACAGGACCCGCGCATTCGCAAGCTCTACAGCCAGTCGGCCGGGTGGGCCCACTTCCTCATGGATGCCGACGCCGGCCGGTACCAGCCGGCCCTGATCGAGTACCTGCGCTCCGTCTACCTGGGACGTGCGCGTGCGGAGTCATTGCCCGCGCTGGCCGGCATCGCGGCCGAGCGACTGGACCAGCAGTACCACACGTTCCTGCAAGTCCGCGATGACGATCTGGCGGGCCTCGCTGGCCGCGACGACGTGGCCAGCCTGGTGCTGGGGCGGACAAAGGTCACCGACGGCGGACTGGCCCACCTGGGCCCCGCCAGGCGGCTGGAATGGCTGGACCTGGCCTTTACCACCGTAACCGATGCCGGCGTCGCACCACTGCTGACGTCGGCCAGAAATCTCCGCCAGCTGAACCTGGAGGGCACGCAGATCAGCGATGCCGCGCTGGCCAGGCTCCGTGATTGTGCACAGCTGGAAGAGCTCGACCTGTCGGGCACGGCGATCACCGACGCGGGGCTCCGCCACCTGGCCGCTCTGAAGAGGCTGCGGCTGCTTTGGCTGACCGGCACCCGGATCACCGATGCGGGGTTGGACGCCTTGCGGGACCTGAAGGCCCTGGAGACGCTCGACGTCGGAGGAACCCGTGTCACCCAGTCGGGCTGGCGGGAACTGACGCGGTCGCTGCCTGCGCTGAGGGAACCGTGATACCGCCGGTCAGCGGCGGTGGGCGGCCCGGTAACCGTGCTCGCCCGAAGTCTGGTCCACTTTTCGAATGATCAACTTCCCCGCGCCCAGAGGCACACGGTGTGTGCCGACTACGATAGGCCAAACGGCACACGGAGTGTGCCGACTACGATGGGCCAAGCGGCACACGGAGTGCGCCGGCTACGATGAGCCAAGCGGCACACGGAGTGCGCCGGCTACGATGGGCCAAGCGGCACACGGAGTGCGCCGGCTACGATGGGCCAAACGGCACACGGAGTGTGCCGGCCACGATGCGTCGCGCGGCCAGGAGCAAGACGTCATGCCACCGCGCCCACCGCGCGATCGACCATGCCGTGGGTGCTGGGGCGAAACGGTCAGGCGTAGTATTCCTGCCTGCACGAGATACGAGATACGCGATACAAATAGCCTTGCGAGATTTTGGAAAACAAGTCCGAGCCGGCAGGCGACAACTTGAGTGGCACAGTTTTTGGGAGGGCGAGGCTCCTGCCAAGCCGGTGGGTTGACCGGGGGGTCGGCTCGGCGGGAGCCTCGCCCTCCCGGAACCCCGAAACCCTATCTTGAATCACGGCAAATTGTCCACCACGACGTGAACCGCGACACAGCCATGACCTGGAACCTGGCGGAACTGAATTACGCGACCGTCAAGAAGGAGCGGTATGAAGTGGCCGTCCTGCCGCTGGGTGCCACCGAGCCGCACAATTTGCATCTGCCGTACAGCACCGACACGCTGGAGGGCCGCATCGTGGGCGAGCAGATCTGCCGGGCGGCGGCTGCGCGCGGCGCGCGCGTGGTGTTGCTGCCCACAATCCCCTACGGCACGCAGACGAACATGCGCGAGCTGCCGCTGGCGCTGAACATCAACCCTTCCACGCTTTGCGCCGTGGTGACCGACCTGGTCGACTCGCTCGTGCAGAGCGGAATCCGCAAGATCGTGCTGCTCAACAGCCACGGCGGCAACGAGCTGAAACCGCTGTTGCGGGAGCTGTACGGCAAGTCGCCCGCATACCTGTTCCTCTGTAATTGGTACCAGGCCCTGGGGGGCGCTTACGAGCGAATCTTCGAACAGCCGGAGGACCACGCCGGCGAAATGGAGACCTCGTTGGCCCTCGCCTTCTTCCCCCACCTTGTCGCCCGCCATCCCGACGGAACGTTGGCCGCCGACGACGGCCAGACTGCCCCGCTGCGCCTGCAGGCGCTGCGCGAGGGTTGGGTCAGCATCACCCGCCCCTGGCACCTGTTGACCACCAACGCCGGAGCGGGGAACCCCCATGCGGCCAGCGCCGAGAAGGGGCAGCAGTTGATGCAGGTGCTGATCGACCGCCTGGCGACGTTCCTGGTCGAGCTGTCGGCGGCCGAGCTGGACCGTACGTTTCCCTTCTGATCCTTTCGGACCTGGGAACGGCGAGGCGACCGCTGGGCGGGCCGCGACCCGGTGTGCCCTTCCCGACCGGAGCAACCGTTCGCCCCGGGAATACGCCCCACGGCGGACGCGGCAGATCGCTGATTCGAACTGCGGCACTCTTCCGCAGAGATGGGAATGCGTACCTTGCCGCACCCACCTGTCGATGCACGCTCGTCAAGATTTGTCGGTGTTCCACGGGCCTGATCGACGGCGCCTCGGCCCCCGCCGGTGCGGGGTACGCAGCTGTTGGGCGAAAGGATACAGCAGCGCCAACCGGTGAGCTGGCCGATGGGCGCCGGACCTTACAGACGGCCGGCCCGGCTCGCGCCAGCGAACCGGCGGACGAGCCGCCCTGCCCCGCCAGCCCGCAACGGGCGGCGTTGACCGGCCGGGGGGGTGAGGCTTAGGATAATTGGTTCACGGCGTGGTGGATGTAGCTCAGTTGGTTAGAGCGTCAGATTGTGGATCTGAAGGTCGGGGGTTCGAGACCCCTCATCCACCCTACCCGAAACCCCGCGGAAAAACCTTGTTTTCCCGGGGTTTTTTCGTGTTTTCACTCCACCATACGCTTCAGCCGGATGAACCCAGGATGTTGCGTGGTGTCACCCCCATGCCGCCGGCGAGGCGGTTGGACCGCTCGCGTCGGACCGTGCGGGGCAGGACCCCGTTCTGACGGCCCGCCTATCCGCTCCGAGGCGGAGATGACCTCCCTGCGGGACAGCGACCTGGCTACCTTGCCCCGCGTTGCTACCCCCGCCTCTGGGGGCTGGCAGCCCGCGGCGGAGGTGGTCACCAACGATGGCCCGCTCACGAAATACAGCCGGGCATCGCACGACTGCGATGCCCGGCTGCCCTAACGGACGGACGCTGACAAACGCGACCTCGGTTGCCGCCCTCCGTAACCGTTCACAGCCCGGTGGAAGATTTTCCCTGATTCCAGGGGGTCAGGTCCATGTTTTCGGCCAGCGCGTATCCGCGAGGTCGAGTTGATCGGCCGAAAAATGGACCAGACCCCGGCCCGTGAACGGATGCCGCCCTCCTCGTTCACTTTCCTTCCAGCACCGAACGTACCAGGCTCTCGATCTTCGAAGGCGCGTACGACGCCTGGATGGTGCGCGAATCCGACTGCCTGCTGCCGCTGTCCGCCGTCGGCGTGGCCGCGGCGCCCAGGTAGGGGGGCGACGGTGGGGCGTAATACGCCTCTCCCTCCGCCGGGGCCGCGGGCGCTCCCTCGACACAACCCGCTCCAGCGGCGGCGCCGCCCGAACTGCAGGCGCTGCACACGTCGACCAGCTCCCAGACGTAGACCGGGACCTTCTTCTTGACCTCTTTCCGCAGCAAGTCCTTCTTGCTGTACAGCGTCGGGCAACCCGGCTCCTGACCTTCGATACAGGTCTCGGTCAGGTGCCGACCCAGCAGACCGCCGCGACCGCCGCACGAGCCGTTGCAGGCGCCCTGGCACCCGCCGCAAGCCTCGCTGCAGCCACCGCCACAACTGCCGTTGGCCCCGCAGGCACCGTCCTCGTCACAGCTGACGCAGTGCATGCAGCCCGTCTTGCAGCAGTGCCCCGGCATGACCACGTCGCCGCACTCGCTGGACCAGCAGACGACGGTGATCTCCTTTTCCTTCTTGACCAGCTTCAACTGCTTCTGACCGCCGTTGGCGCAGCCGCAGCTGGAGCAGCACTGGGCCCGGACCGCCTGGCTGGTAATGCTCATCGCGAGCAGTACCGCACTGACAGTCAAAGTTCCGGACAGGACTTTCATCGCAATATGCTCCTCTAAATGGTTTTCGCTTCGAAATCAACCTGATAAGCCGCCGAGTCTGGGGCGGGGCGTCCCTCGGGGCCGCGGCCCCGGGGTGGCCCGCCGAGTCGGGCCGGTGGCGCCCCGTGTGACGTGCCGACCGCTGCTCTCCCTTCCTGGATCGCAATGTCAGGCTCAGAAGTCGACCTGCAAGCGGACACCCACGATGTCGTTCTCGGCGGTCGGGTCGCCGTTCTGGTAGTTGGACCAGCTGTGGATGTAGTTGAACATCATTCGCGTGTAGGGGTTCCAGTACCAGTTCAGACCGAACGTCGCGTCGTTCTGCAATCCCGACTCGTCGTCCGGCGTGTTGTTCAGGTCCAGGTAGGACCAGCGGGCGAGCACTTCCCAGGCACCCCAACCGATGTCCGTGCCCTCCGCCGTGGGCACGATCCAGAAGTTGGTGAAGGGCGTCACGCGGCCAAAGCAACCCTCTTTCCGCTCGTACAGCCGGTTCTCACCCGTGAGGAAGTAGCTGGCGAAGGCATAGGCGCCCCAGAACTCCTGGTCCGGCGTGCCCAGGATGCCGTTCGTCTTGGTGTAGAACAGCTCGCTTTGCAGCGAGAGCGGTCCCCACACAGTCGCGGCCTCCAGGTTGGCCACGTAGTAGTCGTCGACGGCCAGTTCGCCGGTGTCGATCCAGCGCGGACCCTCGTGCACCTCGGGGCGGGCGCGGAAGCGTGCCACGGGGTTCTCGCCCGGTTCGTCGTCAAAGGCCAGGTGGGCATAGGTGATACCCGCCCCCAGGTGCAACAGGTACCGGCCACCCTCGCAGAAGTAGGGAGTCGCTACGATCCGGCCGGTGAGATCGATGCCCTGGTTGTCGGTAACCCGCTCCTTCAACACGTCGTCAATGTCGTTGAAGAACACGCCGCCGGCCCAGACGAGGGACTCGTCCGAGTTGTGGTTGTACGCCGCGACGCCGACCTTGCGGCCGGGCACGAACACCTCGTTGGGCAGCGCCCGTTCCATGAACGAGATGAAGTTGCTGCTGGTCAGCTCTTCCAGGCTGAACGGTTCCTTGAAGTGGCCGAACCGCACGTAACCGAGCCCGGGCACGTAGTTGATGCCGAAGAAGACGTCCTTCAGGGACACGCCCTCAAAATCATTGAACTCAGGTTCGAAGTCCAACTGCAGCTTGTAATCGTAGACGCCGTAGCCCTCGCCCTTGACTTCCAGCCGCAGGCGGCGGAACTCGAAGTAGTTCTGGGCGTCGCCCAGGGCGTTGGCCCCGCCCTGGCCAATCGCCTCAGCGCGGCTGGCATCGTTCTGCTCGGCCCACATCACGTAGTCCATGTGAATGCGGCCGCCGACCTTGTACGTCCATTTCTGGCCGGAGACGTTCTCCCACTCGTCCTCTTCTTCCTTCTTCTCGTCCTTCTGGTTGACCGCCGCCTCCAGTGCGTCCAGGCGGGTCATGATCGCCGAGTTGTAGTTGGTGGACACCGGCGTGGCGACGTGGCCGCCGCTGCGGGCACTGAGTTCGTCTTCCAGCTGGTGCATCCGCGCTTCCTGCGCCTCCAGGCGCCGCAGCAGCGGCTCGACATCGCCGATGGCCTGGCCGGCCACGGTGGGTGGCCTTACGCCCAGCAGGCTTGCCAGCGCGGCAAGACAAAGAAACGTACGCAGTCGCATAGCGCAAACCCTCCCTGCACGAGATTGGAACATCCGTATTCCGCCGGAGTGCATCCCTGGCCTCTCCGGCATGTATTGTCCTGGTTGTGAACTTCGACCCAGGCCCTGCGGCTGGTTTATTAAGGTCAAGCCGCGCAAGGCGATGAGACGGTCCTGGGGACCAGACTTTCCGAATAACCGGTATAAGTTATGGCAAATCCCGGTGGACGCGCGCCCTCTGGGGGGCCGCGCCGGCGCAAGAGAATCGCGAGACGGCTGCCGTGGCCGGCCAGTGCCGACATCGTGGAGCCCATCGGCCGAAAAATGGACCAGGCCCCGAGCCTGCGATTCCAGGCCCCGGCCTGCGATTCCAGGGGGTCAGGTCCATGTTTTCGGCCAGCGCGTATCCGCAAGGTCGAGTTGATCGGCCGAAAAATGGACCAGACCCCGTGCCTGTGAACGGTTACATCGTCCAAGTCAATTTTTCGGATCAGCCGCCGGGCGCTAGCCCGCGGTTCCTCCGGGAAAAACCGGGGGCTAGCGCCCTCCGGCTGATTTGCGGAACCCGAACGTTTGAAATGGACAGAACACTAGTACCCACGATCCGGTACCCGGTACGCAGGACTCAGTAACCAGTACCCAGTACTCCGTACCCAGTGCTCTATCACAGCTCTATTTTCGGGTTGCACCGGACGGTTCGCGCCGTCCCGCTAGGGATTTATACCCCGTGCGGGCAGGAAGGATACGTCTGCCCGTGCCGCCCCAACACCCTCGGCATGGGCGATCGCGTGGTCGCCGCTGCGGCCAAGCGTCTTGCTCCTGGCCGCGCGAGGCATCGCAGCCGGCACATCAGGTGTGCCGAATGCCTGGCGACGGCACCCTCCGCGCGCCTCAAAAAGGCTGCGCAATTCTGGGAGGGCGAGGCTCCTGCCGAGCCGAAACCGCGGGCAACGCATCGGCTCGGCAGGAGCCTCGCCCTCCCCAAAAACGTCTTGCTCCTGGCCGCGCGAGACATCGCAAGCCGGCACACCAGGTGTGCCGAATGCCCGGCGACGGCACCCTCCGCGCGCCTCAAAAAGGCTGCGCAATTCTGGGAGGGCGAGGCTCCTGCCGAGCCGAAACCGCGGGCAACGCATCGGCTCGGCAGGAGCCTCGCCCTCCCCAAAAAAACGTCTTGCTCCTGGCCGCGCGAGGCATAGCGGCTGGGAGCGAGCCCACCGGTCTGTGGCTACCCCAAATTCTTAGGTGTGACAAAGCACTACACGCCTTTGGGCTGTCGTCCCGAAAGCCCCGTGCTGCCGGGGGTGGTCAGTGCGAACCGCCGCGGAGCTGGTCCAGCACGCGGCGGGTGATCCGGGCCACCTGCTCGGCGTCGACGGCGGGGGCCGGACGACAGCCGCCCGGCGGTTGATCGCTGAACCCCTCGGCGGCCAAGAGACATTGCAGCTGGTCGCTGAGCTGCTCGAGGGCGATCTGCTGCACGCCCGATTTCGGTTGGCGCCCCTCGCCCACATGGATGCCGCGCAGGCGGAGGGCCGCGCGAAAGCCCTCGGGAAAATCGGCCGCGTACACCATGGTGTCGAACAGCGGCAGCAGTCGATACTGCAACTCGACGGCCGGCTGGACCTGGCCCGTTGTCGCCAGGTCATACATGCGCCGCACGATCTCGGGCACGATCCCGCTGGTGGCGTTCGTCCCCCCATCGCAGCCGATCAGCAGCATCGGCACCAGGACCGCTTCCCAGCCGGTGAGAAAGCGGAAATCGGGCCGGATCGGACGCACCGCGGCGATCATCCGCATCATGTGCGGCAGGTCGCCCGAGGAGTCCTTGATCGCCACGACCCGAGGGCATTCGGCGGCCAGCCGCTGCACGGTCGGCACATCGATCGGCGAGGCGAACATGGGGATGTTGTACAGCGTCACATCGACCGGGGAATGGTCGGCGATCTCCCGGAAGTAGGCATACACGCTCTCGGGACTGAGCTTGTAATAGAACGGCGAGACGATGGCGACGGCGCGGACGCCCAGCGCGGCATAGTGCTCGCAGGCGGCGATCGTCTCGCGGGCATTGGCCTCGGCCGCGCCGGCCAGGATCGGGACCCGACCCCGGGTCTGGTCGACGATGATCTCCACGATCCGCCGCCGCTCCTCGGCCGTAAAGCGGGTGAATTCGCCGGTCGATCCGTTCGGATACAGTCCGTGCACGCCGCGTTCGATCAGCCAGTCGACATAGCGCCGCAACTCGGCCTCGTGGATGCGGCCGCGGTGATCGAGGGGCACGATATTGGGCGTGAAGATGCCCTGGATCGGCACGGGAGCTGACATGGGGCTGTATTCCTCGCAGCGGCTGAGCTACCTTGAACTCCTCGCCGTCGTTCCTGGGGTCAGGTCGAAATGAATGGAGTTGCGTGATTCCGGGAGGGCGCGGCTCCCGCCGAGCCAAGAACTCGTTCCACGCACCGGCTCGGCGGGAGCCTCGCCCTCCCAAGATCGTGCAGTCTGGTTCGCTCGTCCCGTACGTCCCAGGATCACGTGGGGCGATTTATTTGTTCCGTCAGCGCGTGTTCGCGTGGTAGCCGTCCATCGGCCGGGGAATCGACCGGACCCCGACCCATGCGGTTACGGCCGGCGGGTGTTTTCAAGCATAGCTTGGCGCGGGCGGCCGGTCAGCCGACTGGACCGGCCAATGCGGGGGGGTGCGCCGGGGCGGTCGGCGGTCGCGCATCGCGGGGCCCATGACCGCCTGGTCGAGGCAGCTCCCGGGGAAGGTCCCTGTTTTCGGGCTCGCGTGTGCTCACCGCAGAGGGATGCACGCCGGTCCGCGGGCCCCGACCTGGGAACGATTGGGGAGGCACGCAGCGGGGTGGTCTCGAAACGCAAGCGGCCGGCGGAACAGGCACCCACCGGCCAGGTCGCCGGCGTGTCGCGGCGCGGTGCGGATGGGAGCGTCGTGTCTCGCGCGTCCGCCGCTGCGCCGACTCGCTGGACCATCCTGCTGGTCCTGGCCGGCATCGCCGTCTACCTGGTCCTTTTCTATCGCACGCCGCTGGAGGGCGTGACGTGGATCGATCCGGGCGGGGCTCCGGCCAGCCGCCTGGCGGCCGTCGTGGCGTACCTCGATCCGGGGCTGCTCTGGTCACTCTGGACAGGCGATGACGCCGGCCAGATCAGCGTGCTGGATCGTGCCGGGGTGTTGCTGGCGGTGCTTCTGATTCTGCTCGTGGCGCAGGTGCTGGGGCGGTTGCTGCTGGAACTGCTGCGCGCAGAGGCAGGCCTGACGCCGCTCGAGAGGTTCACCTTTTCCGCGGCCGTCGGGCTGCAACTGGTCTCGCTGCTGGTCCTGGCGGCTGGCCTGGCGGGATGGTTGCACCGGCCGCTCGGGGTGGCGTTGCCCTTGGTCGTGCTGCTGGTCTACGCGGGGCGGCGCTGGCGCGGCAGCTGGTCTGCGGCCTCGGCCGGTGCGGGTCCGCTGCCGGTCGCGGCCGGAGCGTGCTCGCCGCAGGACGGCCGCGGATTGGGGCGGCTCGGCTGGGTGCTGGCCGCGCCGCTGCTGGTGGTGATCGTGCTGGGCGGCATGCTGCCGCCCTGGGATTTCGACGTGCGCGAATACCACCTGCAGGTCCCCCAGGAGTGGTACCAGCAAGGGCGGATCACGTTTCTGCCTCACAATGTCTACGGCAACATGCCGCTGGGCGCGGAGATGCACGCCCTGCTGGCCATGGTCCTGCTGCCGGTCGAACGAGCCTGGTGGTGGGGCGCCCTTGTGGGCAAGACGGTGATGGCGGCGTATGCCCCGTTGACAGCGCTGGTCCTGCTGGCGGCGGGGCGCCGGCTGGCGACTCCGCTGGCGGGCGGCGTGGCGGCGGTGGTCTATCTGGCGACTCCCTGGGTCGCGAAGATTTCGGTCTCTGGACTGAACGAGGTGGCCCTGGGGTTCTTCTTCGTGACGGCCTGTCACGCAGTCCTGCTGTGGCGGCTGACAGAGCGTTCGCAGGTAGCGCGTGAGAAACAACAGGGCGCGGCCTCGGCACCCGGCTGGCACGCCGCGGCTGGCGGCTCGGCGGCGGGCCTCTTGTTGCTCAGCGGGTTCCTGGCCGGCGCGTCGGTCTCGTGCAAGTACACGGCGGCCCTGCTGGTGGTGCCGGTCGTTGTCGCGCTCACCGTGCGCAAGGACCGGCTCTGGCGCGTCCGTCCCGCGGCCATCGTGCTGTTGGGTGTGGCGATCAGCTGCGGTCCCTGGCTCGTTAAGAACTGGGTCCTGACCGGCAATCCGGTCTATCCGCTGCTGTATCGCGTGTTCGACGGCCGGACGCGGACCGCGGAAAACAATGCCCAGTGGTTACGCGCACACCGGGTGCCGCTCGATCCATCCGGTGCACGGTACAGTCCAGGGCAGCTGGCAAAAAGCGTCTCGCGGCTGGCGTGGCGCAGTCCGTGGCTGAGTCCGCTGCTGCTGCCGCTCGCCGCGCTGGCAGTTGCGCGGCCGGCCACGCGCCGCTGGGCACTGCCCTGGCTGGCCATCCTCGCCTGGTATTTTTCCGCCTGGTGGCTGGTCACGCACCGGGTCGATCGCTTCTGGGTGCCGGCCCTTCCGATCTGGGCCCTGCTCGCCGGCGTGGGCGCCACCTGGAACGAAGGGCGCGCCTGGCGGAACGTCCTGCTGGGACTGCTGAGCGCAACCACGCTGGGCAGCTGGGTGCTGGTTGCCTCGCCCGTGGCCGGCACCGACCCGCGGCTGCTGGTGGCACTGGACGCGCTGCGGACCGATGCCCTGCGAGTCAACCCGGTGCATCTCGAGTTGAACCGCCTGGTACCGGCCGGTAAGCGGGTGCTGCTGGTGGGAGACGCGCAGCCTTTCGATCTGGAAGTCGGCGTGCTGTACAACACCTGTTTCGACGCGTCGATCTTCCAGCGGCTGGTTGAAGGGCGAAGCCCGACCGAGGCCGCCCATGCGCTGGCCGCGGCCCGCGTCTCGCATATCTACTACGATCGTGCGGAGGTGGCCCGCTACCAGTCGCCGGGGAACTACGGGTACACCGCCTTCGTGACCGACGAGCGGTTTGACCAGCTGGTGCGCGCGGGTGTGCTGGAGCCCGTCGAGTTGCCGACGCCGCGGGCCCGAGGCACGGTCTATCGCGTGCTGGGGCCTTCAGATCGTATGCGTGCTACGAGTACGCGTGCTCGTACTCGTGCGCGACGAACGGCCGTCGCGTCACGCCCACGTCCGAGTACGAGTACGGCTGCGATGAGTACGAGTACCGCTGCGCTGAGTACGAGTACGAGTACGGGTGAAGGGAGGGGTATCCGTTCACAGCCCGGGAGGAGATGCGCCGTAATTCCAAGGGGTCAGGTCCATGTTCCCGGTCGGCGCATTTTTGCCGGGTAGAGTCAAGCGGCCGACAAAACGGACCAGACCCCGCCCCGTGAACGGTTAGGCGCTGCACGACAATTACCTACCGGTTTTGTGGATCAGCCGCGGGGCGCTAGCCCGCGGTCTTTCGCGGATGAACCGCGGGCTAGCGCCCGGCGGCTGATGAGTGATTTCGGTAACTTATTGTTGAACAGCGCCTTACAAGGAGGGAGGAGGACTGCGGCGCTGAGCGCGAGCGGCGCGCGGCCGGGAGTGCCGAACCAGCATCGCGCGTCGGGCGGGGTGGTGACCGATCTCACGCGGCAACTCAGGAGCCTTGCGTGGTCCTGGGGGATATCGGACGAGCGAACCCGAGTTGCACGTTCCTGGGAGGGCGAGGCTCCTGCCGAGCCGGCGCATGGAACGCGTTTTTCGGCTCGGCGGGAGCCGCGCCCTCCCGGAATCACGAAACCCAATCCAGCGCCTGATCACGCAGGTCCGGCGGCGCGTGTTCGATCACCCGCATCGGCCGCCAGGCCCCGCCGGCAAACCGCCAGACCCAGACCAGCCCGAGCACCATCACGAACAGCATGGCCGCCGCCCAGAGGCGGTACAGTCCGGCGTCCAGGCGATCCAGGACCAGCAGCACGGCGAGGAACAGGCCGTGCATGACTCCCGAGGCAAGCAGTGTCCAGCGGGTGTCGCCGGCCCCTTGCAGCACGGCCATCAGGACGATGTTCAGGCCGTCCAGCAGGCAGTAGGCGGCGACGAAGCGGAGCAGGATCACGCCCATCTCGGTCAGCAGGGCGGCCTGCTCCGGCCCCAGTCGTTCGGCGCTGAGAAACGGCGCGAGCAGCGGGCGGGGCACGAGCACGAAGAGCAGCGCGGCGGCGAGCATCCAGAGTTCGGCCAGGATCAGCCCGCGCCACGTCACCGCGGCGGAGACGTCCGGGCGTCCCGCTCCCTGCGCCTGGCCGACCAGCATCGACAGGGCGATCGCCAGGCCGACCAGCGGGAAGAAGGCCAGGCCGTTCAGCCGCCAGGCGATATTCGAGGCCGCCAGGCCGCTCGTGCTCACCCGTCCCACGAACACCAGGAACATGGCCCAGGCGGCGATTTCGACGACCATCCGCACGCCGTTGGGAAATCCGTACCAGCAGAGGCGCCGAAAGAGGGGCCCATCGAGCGATCGGTCGGACCAGGTGCCAAACTGCTGCCGATGGGACCTGTGCAGGAACATGAGGGCCAGCAGCGTGGTGCTGACGCCATGTGCGGCCACGCTGGCCACGGCCGCCCCGGAGATGCCCATTTCGGGAAACCCGGCCACGCCGAAGATCAGCAGCCAATCCAGCAGGGCGTTGATGATGCCCGCGATGAAATGCACGACCATCAGCACCACGTTGTCGTGCCGGCCGGCGAAGAAGCCTGACAGGGCCGAGGATGCCAGGAAGAAGATCGAGCCGAAGCAGCAGATGCGGAAGTACGCGGCCTCGAGCTGGGCGACCGCCGGATCGTGCCCCAGGGCGTCGAACAGCGGACCGGCCAGCGGACCGATGGCGGCGATCAGGATGCCGGCCGCCAGGGCCACGTACAGGGCCTGCCAGACCGCCGCTCCCACGCGTCGGGGCCGGCCGGCACCGACGTACTGGGCCACGAACGTGCCGGCGTAACCGGTCAGCCCGAGGAACAGGCCGATGAACAACCAGAACAGGACTCCCGCCGGTCCGATGGCGGCGATCGACTCCTCCGCGTAGTGGGCCAGGAACAGCCCGTCCACGATGTTCATAAGCATCACGCTGGTGTGCGACAGGATGAGCGGCCCGGACAAGAGGGTGATCTGCCGATAGGAACCGAATCCGGGCTGGTCGGGCGCGAGCATCGGCCCATGATACACGGTCGCTGCGGTGCCTTCGCGCCGGTCCCCACACAACCTTCACGCGCGCGCCGCGCGCCGCGGCGCTGACCCGGCCGCGGCGCGTGGTCGATCCGCCGTTGAAGCGGTCGGCAGCCCGTGCGGACCGCGGTGCCGCTCGGCCGGGCGGGGCAATTCGCTGTTGCCGCTTCGAGCGGGATGGCCTAAGCTGGGGCCGGATGCGTGACCGTGGACCGTGTCAACTGGAGTGGCGCGCGAGATCAGGGGCGGCACGAGTCGGGCGGACTCGTGCCTCTGCGGCACACGCACTTCCCACCGAGACGAGGCTGGCCCCGGGACCTGTGAACGGTTAGCCGGTCGTCAGCGCCGCCGGCGTCGGTTCGCGAGCAGGCGGACCACGCGGCGGAGATTCGCCGCCCCAGGACGGCCTCCGTCGCCGGGGACCGGGCCGGCGGGCCTCGGATGTGTCACCACGCAACGGACGGAATCGTGGACCCGCTCAAGGAAGTACGCGCGGAGACTCATTCAGCGGCCGCGGCGCCGCGGGAGTCCGGCGGTGCTCGGCGATCACCGCGACAGCTGGCCCGGGCGGTCGAGTCGGCGCTCGTGTCGGCGGGTGAGCCTCTCTTGCGCGTCCAGCATCCGCGCGGCTACTGGTGCGGGGAACTCGAGGGGGACACGATCCTCGAGAGCGAGTACGTCCTGCTGCTGGCCTGGCTGGGCGAGGCGGCATCGCCCGCGCCGGAGCGGGCTTGCCGCTACTTGCTGAAGACGCAGCGGGAGGACGGCGGCTGGGCCTGCTTCCCGGGCGGCCCACCCGACGTGAGTGTCAGCGTCAAGGCCTACTTCGCGCTGAAACTGGCCGGTCACGATCCGCAAGCCGAGCCGCTCGCGCGGGCGCGGCGCGTGATCCTGGAATTGGGCGGGGCCGACCGGGTGAACAGCTTCACCCGCTTCTTCCTGGCACTGCTGGGGCAGATTTCGTTCGATCACTGTCCGGCGGTGCCCCCCGAGTTGGTCCTGCTGCCGCGCTGGTTTCCGCTGAACATCTATCGGCTCAGCGCCTGGACGCGGACGATCGTGGTGCCGTTGTCGATCGTGTGGGCCTCGCGGCCGGCGCGGCCAGTCGCGGCGGAGCACGGCATCCGGGAGTTGTTTCACGAGCCGCCCGAGCGCTGGCCGCCGCTGCGCGCCCCGGGGCTGGCGCCTCCGCGGGGCTGGCTCTCGTGGCAGCAGTTCTTCCGCCTGGTCGACCAGGGTTGGAAGCTGCTCGAGCGGCTGCAGCTCCGGCCGCTGCGGGGCTGGGCGTTGCGGGCGGCCGAGCGCTGGATGACCGACCGCTTCGTGGCCAGCGACGGGCTGGGGGCGATCTTTCCGCCGATCATCTGGAGCATCCTCGCGCTGAAGTGCCGCGACTACAGCGACCAGAGCCCGGAGGTGCGCTATTGCCACGAGCAGCTGGAGCTGCTGGCGCTCGACGAGGCGGACACGCGGCGGCTGCAGCCCTGCCAGTCGCCGGTCTGGGACACCGCGCTGACCCTGCGGGCCTTGCGGACCACGGCCGAAAACCGGCCCGCCCGGACCCAGGCGGTCGCCTGGCTGCTGGACAAGCAGATTCACCGCGCCGGCGACTGGGCCCAAACCGTCGACGCCGTGCCCGGGGGCTGGTGTTTCGAGCACCACAACGAGTTCTACCCCGACGTCGACGACACGGCGATGGTGCTGCTCGCCTTGCGCGACGAGTTCGACCCGGGCGAGTTCGGGGCCCGGTCGTTCGGTTCCGAGTCGTGGATCGCGGCCGGGCTGGCGGGCGACCTGGCGGCGGCGCGCGAGCGCGTCACGCTGCTGGAGGACGTGCTGGCCGCCTGCCAGCGCGGCCGGCGGTGGATGCTGCAGCTGCAGAACCGCGACGGCGGCTGGGGGTCCTTCGACAAGGACAACGACCTGCAATGCCTCTGCCAGATACCGCTGGCCGACCATAACGCGATGATCGATCCCAGCACACCGGACCTGACGGGCCGCGTGCTCGAAGCCCTCGGCCGCTGGGGCATCCGCCTGGGCGATCGCGCGGTGGACCGCGCGGTCGAGTACCTGCGTCGGACGCAAGAGCCCGACGGGGCGTGGTTCGGCCGCTGGGGCGTGAACTACATCTACGGGACCTGGCAGGCGCTGGCCGGCCTGGCCGCGGTCGGCGTCCCGCCGCACGATCCCGCCCTGGCCCGCGGCGCCGCCTGGCTGCTCGGTTGCCAGCAGCCCTCCGGCGGCTGGGGAGAAACGCCGGCCAGCTACGACGACCCGCGGCTCCGCGGTCAGGGACCGGTGACCGCCTCGCAGACCGCCTGGGCCCTCTGGGGACTGATCGCCGCCGGGCGCCACGATCATCCCGCGGTCCACCGCGGCATCGAGTTCCTGCTGGAGCAGCAGCGGGAAGACGGCAGCTGGTACGAGCCGGAGTTCACCGGCACGGGCTTCCCGCGCGTCTTCTACCTGCGCTACCACCTGTACCCGGTCTACTTTCCGGTGCTCGCGCTGCGGCAGTGGCTCGAGGCGCGGGCGGCGCACGCCCGCGCTTAACTTTAACCCGGATTGTTCATGAGCCGCAGCGCGCTAGCGTCCGGTTTTGGTGGAATTGGGGAGAACCGGACGCTAGCGCGTGCCGGCTGATCTGCGCGGTGTTTTTGCGAAGATAGCCGCAACCTGTTTCTCTGCGTCACCTTGCAACTTTACTCGCGAGTTGATGAATCATCCGGGTTAACCGCCGGTCTCCTCCGGCACACGCTGCACGGTCGGGACTGTCAGGAATTTTGTGGCACAGGCTTCCAGCCTGTGTGGAGTCACGGTCAAGGTTCTCTGTAACAACAGGCCTTCGCCACGAAATTCGGTACAGCCCCCACGGTCGCACCATGGGCGTTCCCCTGTCGCAAGTCTGGACCGTCACCCGGTACGTGCTGACGCAGCGCCTCCGCGGTCGGACACGCTATCCGCTGGTGTTGATGCTGGAACCGCTCCTGCGCTGCAACCTCGCCTGCGCGGGCTGCGGCAAGATCCAGCACCCGCCGGACGTGCTCCGCCGCCAGCTGACGGTCGAGCAGTGCCGGGCGGCCGCCCGCGAGTGCGGTGCTCCCGTCGTGTCGATTCCCGGCGGAGAACCGCTGCTGCACCCCGAGATCGACCAGATCGTGCGGGCCCTCGTCGCCGACCGGCGCTTCGTGTACCTGTGCACCAACGGCTTGCTGCTGGAAAGCGCGCTGGCGCGGTTCCGACCGTCCCGGTATCTTTGCTTTTCCGTCCACCTGGATGGTCTGCGGGAGGATCACGATCGCGCGGTCAGTCGCCGCGGCGTTTACGAGACCGCGGTACGGGCGATCCGGGCGGCCCTGGCCCGCGGCTTTCGCGTAACGACCAACACGACGCTGTTCGCCGGTGTCGATCCGCCGCGGATGCGGGCTTTCTTCGACACCGTCATGCAACTGGGCGTGGAGGGGATGATGCTTTCGCCCGGTTACAGCTACCGCCGGGCACCCGACCAGGACCACTTCCTCGCCCGCGCGGATACGCAGGACCTCGTGCGCCGGCTGCTGGCAGGCCGAAAACGCTCGTGGCAATTCAACCAGACGCCGCTGTTCCTCGAGTTTCTGCAGGGAAAATGGGACCTGGAGTGTACGCCCTGGGGAAATCCGACGTATAACGTGTTCGGCTGGCAGCGACCCTGCTACCTGCTGGACGACGGCTACTGCCGGTCGTTTCGCGAGTTGATGGAAACGACCGACTGGGCGGCGTACGGCCACCGCAGCGGCAACGCCCGCTGCCAGGATTGCATGGTGCACTGCGGCTACGAACCGAGCGCCGTGCGAGAGACCCTCGGTTCGCTGCGGGGGCTGCTGGCCACGCTCCGTTGGATGCTCAGCGGCCCGCGCGCTCGCGGTGCTGCGGCCCCCGGTCTGCCGAGCAATCCGCGTGGCTCCGGCGGCCGGGTCGAGCCCGTTGCCCGAGCGGTGCCTGCTGAGCCACAGGTAACCGTTCACACCTCGGGTGAACGTTGGTGGTGATTCCAGGAATCAGGTCCACGTTTTCCGCCTATGCGTCGGGCGGTTCGTGGGGCGCGTTTCCAACGTGCCATGCGACCAGAGTTCCTCTTGTCGGCCTATGCGTCGGTGGTTTGGTAGTAACCGTTCACGGGTCGGGGTCTGGTCCATTTTTCGGCCGACAAATTCGACCTCGCAGATACGCGCTGGCCGAAAACATCGACCTGACCCGCTGGAATCAGGCAAAATCCTCCACCGGGCTGTGAACGGTTACGTTTGGTAAGACCTGTTGGCCAAGAAATGGACCAGTCCCCGACGGGTGAATGGTCACCGCCCTCGACGCGGCGGCTCGGTGGGCGCCTCTCCCTCCCGGAATCGTGCGCGACGATTGGGTCTTCCACCAGGGCGTGCTCGGCCACGTCCAGCCTTCTCGACGGTGCCTGGATCATGCTGCAGCGGCTGGTCAACCACTGGTTCCGCCAGAGGGCAAGGCAAGCCGTGACGCAGGCCGTGGTCGGGGCGGTGGCCCAATCGGGCCGCCAGGGTGCCGGACCGCAACCGGCGAGCGGCTCCGCTCAGCCGCCACAGGAAAACCCTCCGCCGGACGTGGCCGTGGTGTTCGCCCTCGCCGCCGAAAGCGGTGGACTGGTCGACCGCCTGCGGGACGTCGTGACGACCCGCTGTGCCACCTTCGTGGATCGCAGCGGCCACTGGAAGGGACGGCGGATCCTGGTTGTCGAGACGGGCGTGGGGTCGGTGGCGGCGCACCGGGCAACGGAGGACATGCTGGCCGTGCATCGGCCGCCCCTGGTCATCTCGGCCGGATTCGCCGGGGGGCTGAGCGACCGGTTAGAGCGCGGCGATATCGTGATGGCCAACGCGTTGATCGACCGGTCGGGGCATACCCTGTCGCTGGGCCTGAAAGGGGATTTCGGCGCGCGCGGCACTGCCTCGCGGCTGCACGTGGGGCCGCTCCTGACCGTGCCGGCTCTCGTGCGAACGCCGGCCGAGAAGCGACAGTTGTTCCAGCAACATGCCGCACTGGCCTGCGACATGGAAAGCTTTGCGGTGGCCCGCGCCTGCCAGCAGGCGCACACGCCGCTGCTGGCCGTGCGCGTGATCAGCGATGCGGCCGGCGACGAACTGCCACCCGAGGTAAGCCGCCTGTTGGACCAGACATCGCTGGCGGGCAAGTTGGGCGCGGCCACGGGGGCCCTGGTCCGCCGCCCCTCCAGCCTCAAGGACCTCTGGCGGCTCAAGGCGGACGCGCTGCAGGCCTCGGATCGGCTGGCGAAGTTCCTGCTCAGCATGTTCGCCCAACTGCCGGGCCCGCCCACACCCCACGAGCCGGAAGCGTAGGCGCTGCACGACAATTACCTACCGGCTTTGTGGATCAGCCGCCGGGCGCTAGCCCGCGGTCTTTCGCGGATGAACCGCGGGCTAGCGCCCGGCGGCTGATGAGTGATTTCGGTAACTTATTGTTGAACAGCGCCTAAGCGACGGAAATCCGTCCTCACACTCCCCAAGCGGTTACCCCGCCCGCACCCGGTCAGCAAGCTGGATAGCCTTGCGTGATCCTGGGAGATACGGGACGCGGCAATCAGAGCTGCAAAATCCTGGGAGGGCGAGGCTCCTGCCGAGCCGGCGCGCTGAGCCGGTTCTCGGCGCGGCGGGAGCCGCGCCCTCCCAGAATCACGAAAACTATGCTGCCGCCGGTCGGCTTTGTCACATCATCGTCGTCTTTCGCTCCGCGAAAGACCGTACTTTCGCGGAGCGAAAGGCGACCATCCTCGGCGGGTGCCGTATAACATAGATCCGTCGTTAACGCCTCCGGCACGTATCTTCCGGTTCGCATGTCCCGCGCGATCTGTCCGGCGCGTCAAAACAGCCAGCGGGCCAGCCACCCGGGACGCACGTCGGGCACCACCAGCACGCAGGGCTGGCGCCGAGCCCGGAGGATCGCCTCGACCGCCAGGTAGCCGCTGCGCACGGCCCCTTCCATCGTGGCCGGCCAACCGGTCTGGGTCCAATCCCCGGCCAGCACCAGGTTCTCCAGCGGCGTCCACTGCGGCGGGCGCAGCGCGTCGCTGCCCGGCCGGCAGGAAAAGACCGCGTGACGCTGCGTGACCAGTCGCCCATGCAGCAGCCGTGCGTCGGCCGCCGCCGGCCAGATCGCCGCCAGGTCCTTCAGTACGCGATCGAACACCTCCTCGTGCGCCATGCCGGCCAGCTCGCGCGAGGCACTGATCACGACCTGGTAGTAGTGACCCGGCCCACCCTCCCCGCCCGGACAGACCGTCGGCCCGCGCTGGAAGACCCACTGCGCCAGGCGATCCACCAGTACGGCGTGGGGATGCCCGCTGATCGGTCGGTCCAGCCACAGGTGCACGGCCGTGATCGGGACCGGCTCGAGCGCGGCCGCCGACTGGGCGGCGATCCGCAATTCGGCCGGGCCGCCGGTCAGCAGATTGCCGATACCGTTCCAGGGCACCGCAAGCACGATGAACTCATAGCCCCGCTCGGACCCGTCGCTCAGGACCAGCCCCGTGGCCCGCCCCCGGTCGGCCAGCACCTGCCGGACCGGCGTCTGGAGGTGGAAGGTCACGCCCCGGCGCTGCAGGTTCGGACGCACATGGTCATCGTAGACCTGCTGGAGCGACACCGTCGGCACCAGCAGATGACAGGCGTCTCGGGTGGCCAGGAATCCTTCGACGAACACCTTTCGCGCTGCGGCCAGGGCAACGTGCTCGATCGATTCCGACAGGGCGCTGACCAGGATCACCGACCAGAAGCGCCGGATCGCCTGCGGTGACTGGCCCTCGGCTTTCAGCCACGCGTCGATCGTCTCGTCCTGGTGCTCCGCGTGGCGGACACCGCGCGCCAGGCGCAGCAGGCTGCGGGCGATCCCCCAGCGCTGGCGGAGCGACAGAAAGCCGAGCCCTGCCAGCGACGGTGCCAGGTGCAACGGGGCCGGCAGCCACCGGGCGGGCCGGACCGTGTGGCAGCGACCCTCCGGACCGTAAAAACGCAACACCCGGTCCCGCCGAATCAGGTGTGCGATGCCTGTGGCCCGGTAGAAGTCCGTCAGGCTCCTGCAGCAGCCCAGGCCGACATGCTGGCAATGATCCACGACCTCGCCGGTGGCGGGATCGCGGAACGATCCGGCTCGTCCGCCGAGCGTCCGCCGGGCCTCGAACAGTTCCACCCGCATCCCGCACTGCGCCGCCGCGCTGGCCGCCGCCAGGCCGGCCAGTCCGCCCCCGACCACGGCCACGGTTGGAGTCAGGCGATCACCGGGCATCGCGTCACGTCACCTGTCACGCCCGACGTCGGCTTGCAGCTGGTCAGTCCGGAAACCGCCGGACGCCTCCGTACGGTTGCGTGACTCTGGGAGGGCGAGGCTCCCGCCGAGCCGCCAGGTCCATCGTCTGGGAGGGCGAGGCTCCCGCCGAGCCGCCAGGTCCATCGTCTGGGAGGGCGAGGCTCCCGCCGAGCCGCCAGGTCCATCGTCTGGGAGGGCGAGGCTCCCGCCGAGCCGCAGAGGCTCAGCAGGAGCTTCGCCCTCCCAAACCAACCTTCGCCCTCCCAAACCAACCTTCGCCCTCCCAAACCAACCTTCGCCCTCCCAAACCAACTGTGGCCAATACAAACCCGGTCCTCCTCAGATCGTCCGACTTCAAGGAGCGTGGCCGCCGGACAATCGGCCCGCACCCAACAGGTGCCTGGCCGAGCCTGTCGGCGCGCTGCCGTGCAGGAACCACGAGATCGCGATCCGCATCTGCCGCCATCTGCCGATCTGGACGCGCCGCGCGAGTACCTCGCCCTGCAGCCGGCGGATCTTGTCCAGCAGACCGTGGTAGGTGGCCACCATCGCCAGGAACGCGCGGCGGCCGTCTGGTGTCAGCTGGTCCGCCAGCGGCGCCGCCCGCTGGTAGTACGTCTCCGCACGCTCGACCTGGAAACGCAGCAAGGCGTCCAGCCGCTCGTCGCGCACGCCCCGCAGCAGCTCGTCCGGCGCGTAACGATAAAGGGCCAGCTCGTCCAGCGGCAGGTAGATCCGCCCGCGGTCGGCGTCCTCCTTCAGGTCGCGCAGGATGTTGGTCAGCTGCAGGGCGATGCCGCACTGCACCGCGGATTCCAGCGCCGCTGGACCTTGAAACCCCCAAACGTGAATGCAGGCCAGGCCCACCACCGACGCCGCCTCGTAGCAATAACGCTCCAGCTCGGCGAATGTCGCGTAGCGGGTGTGATCCAGGTCCCGCATCGCACCATCGACGGCCGCGTGCAGATAACGCGGGGGAATCCCGTAGCGCATCACCGTATCGGCCAGCGCCGGCCAGATGCCCGCCTGGGACTGCCCCTCGAGCCCCGCGGTTAACGCCTCGCGCCATGCGCACAAGTCGCCCCGGCGGTCGGTCGACTGGTGCGCGGCGTCCGCCAGGTCGTCGGTCTGGCGAAAGAAGGCATACAGCGCGTACATCGAGCGCCGCTTTTGCCTGGGGAGGAGAAAGAACGAGAAGTAGAAGTGCGAGCCGGCACGGCGGGCCAGCCGCCGGCAATGTTCGTAGCTGGCGGAAAGCCGAGCGCTCATCCGTGTCCGACTCCGGCCATCCCGCACCTGCCTGCCGCCTCGGCGTGGCCGCCCGGCCCGGGGGCGCCGATGGGGCGAAGCGAAGCCGCTCAGGTCCCCCGATTCAGCCCGTGGGCCACGCGGGAGCAAAGCCGATCGGCGGCGCCACGAGGACCGCCACGCGTGCGTCCGCCAGGTCAGCCCTTCCCAGGTCGCGGTCTGGCCCATCTTCAGGCCGGTGGGCTCCGCCCGGCTCCCGACGCACAGGCCGAAAACAGCGACCGGACCCCCTCGATTCAGCACCCGCGCTTGACCCGGGTGTGAACGTTTGCCTGCCAGGACCCGACTGTTCCGTCCATTTCAAACGTTCGGGTTCGGCAAATTAGCCGCAGGGCGCTAGCCCCCGGTTTATACCCCGTGCGGGCAGGAAGGATACGTCTGCCCGTGCCGCCCCAACACCCACGGCATGGGCGATCGCGTGGTCGCCGCTGCGGCCAAGCGTTTCGCGCCTGACCGGGCGAGGCATCGCAGCCGGCACACCCGGTGTGCCGAATGCCCCGCGACGGCACCCTCCGCGTGCCTCAAAAAGGCTGCGCAATTCTGGGAGGGCGAGGCTCCCGCCGAGCCGAAACCGCGGTCAACGCATCGGCTCGGCAGGAGCCTCGCCCGCCCCCCAAAAAAAAGACGTCTTGCTCCTGGCCGCGCGAAGCATATCCCGCAACGACCGCGGGCTAGCGCCCGGCGGCTGATCCGAATATTCAACCTGGACGATGCACGAGCAGCATCTGGAGGCACGCGCCATCGTAGACCGATTCCCGACCGATGGCTACCGCCGGCTCACGCCCCACCCGGCTCGCAGCAGCAGCAGCAGCTTCTCCAGCTTGCCAACTGTCGGTCGACGGGACCAGACGTCGTAGTCGATCCGCCGGAGGGCGGCCAGGATCGCCAACCCGCCGTCGATCGCCAGCCGCACCTCCACGCGCAAGGGCGGCGGCATCAGGGCTTCCAGCGGTCGCCCGGCCACGAGATACGCCTCGGCCCGCGCCGCCTCGAAGGCCAACATCCGCCGAAACGGTTCGTTTGCCAGGCGGCCCTGGAGCATTGCGTCGTCGTACCCGAATTGCACTCGCGTCTCGGCCGGCACGTACAGCCGGCCGCGGTCCCAGTCCTCGGCCAGGTCCTGCCAGAAATTGGCCAGCTGCAACCCGGTGCAGATGGAGTCCGACCGCTGGATGGCGGGGGGTGTCGCGCAGCGCCCCAAGTACAGCACCAGCCGGCCTACCGGGTTGGCTGATCGGCGGCAGTAGTCCAGCAGCTGGGCGAACGTCTCGTAGCGTGTCTGCAACTGGTCCTGGCGAAAGGCACTCAACAAGTCCTGAAACGGCTCGGCGGGGATGGCGAACTGGCGGATCGTCTCTTGCAGGGCTACGAACACGGGATGCTCGGCGCTGCCGGCGTAGCAGGCCTCCAGCTGCTGTTGCCACCAGTCGAGCAGCGCCAGGCTGTCCGCGGGCCGCGCTACCTCGTCGGCCAGGTCATCCGCCCAGCGGCAGTAGGCGTAGATGTGGCACAGGTGCTGGCGGAGCGGCGCCGGCGCGCACCAGCTGGCGACCGTGAAGTTCTCGTAGTGATGACGCGCCAGCCGACGGCAATAGCGGCGGGCCTCGGCCAGCGTGGGCACCGACCCCCGCGGGCAACCCGGACCATAACGATCCAGCTCGGCCGGAAACGCGCGCTGTTCGTCGGGCGGCGGCGTCACGGCGTCAGATAGCGAAGCGCGTTGCGCACCGGCTGGCCCTCCGCGTACAGCGTCGGTTGTCCCAGCCATCCCCGGCCCAGATAGTACGAGGGAGGAATCGCCGGGTGTGTGCCGCCGGGTGTGGCGGGACCGTACCAGTTGGCGGCCGGCGGGGCGGCCGTGCCGGCGTAGGGGCCGGCCGCACTGGGAGTTCCCGCGTATGGGCTGACCGCCGGGGCCGGCTGCGTCCAGACCGGTTGCAAGACGTATTCGTATTCGCACGCGGCGGAGGTCACGGCGGTGGCCGGCACCAGGTAGGATTCGCAGCACTCGCTGGCGACGACCGGCTGACAACACGCCACACTGGCATCCACCCACTGCGCAGATGCCGGCCATCCGAGACCGGCTACCATCGCCACCCACGAGAGCAAGAACACAGAGCGACCTTTCATCGTCGAAACCCCTTCGCGCCAGGGCGGTCGTGACCGCGGGACAGATCCGTTGCGGGGCGGATTGTACGCAACCGCTCGCCTGCGCGAAGGCCGTTTTCTGGGGGCTTTACGAATTGGGTGCAGCCTGCGGTTTGCACGCCAGTACGAACGGTCTGTTCGCCGCCCCGCGAATTTGGCAGACGAAGCGACCGCTTCTTGGATGGTTGGGTGGTCAACGGAACGTAGTCAAGCAACTTGTGTAAACATGGTCGGCGTTCCATCAGCAGCCCGGTTCACCGGGCTTTTCCGCGAAGCGGTCCCAGGCCCGGCATGGATGCCGGGTGGGAACAGG
>Ga0209398_1000381_pt1 | contig 28162 bp, 19 predicted proteins | sample AshMeaBigSpring_FD_184125 | JGI IMG/M metagenome (GOLD analysis project Ga0209398, IMG submission 184125) | Groundwater microbial communities from Big Spring, Nevada to study Microbial Dark Matter (Phase II) - Ash Meadows Big Spring (SPAdes)... | ecosystem: Environmental > Aquatic > Deep...
TACCCGCTTGTCGAAAACAACGACCGACAGCGTGTAGAACGGCGTGGCCTGCGTGGTGTCCGGCACGAGTGTCACCATCCAGGAGAACCGCCCATCCGCGTAACGCTTCACCTCGTCGTCGCTCCCCGGCCAGCCGGCCTCGGTGATATTGTCGGTGACCGTGTCTCCGTCGTCATCGATGGTGGCGTCACCCCATTGTCCGTCAGCGCCCGGGCTGCCCGTGAAGATCTGCCGAGGCGGCAGGGTGGGGTCGGTCGGGATGTCGAACTGCAGGTCATCCTCGATCACGAAGGCGGTGTCGGCCTGAATGCCGCTCATCGCTTGCACCGCGGCCAGACCCGAGAAGAGCGTGACGCGATCCATGGCGGGCCCGCCGAACGTGACGGGTGCCCCGTTGGCCAGCCCGCGGGGATCGATGCAGAACGAAGCCCCGGCCGCGGGGGCATACGCCGCGCCGGCCGATGTCCGCCAATTTGCCGGATTGCCCATCCCGCGGACACGGAACTCGCGAAACGCCCGCTTGCCCGCCGCCGCCCGGCGGTCCTGCTGCACCCCCTGCTCGGCCTTGTGATGGGCCAGCGGCAGCAGGGCGGCCACGCCCAGCAAGCCGATCGCCACCACGCCGATGGCGATCAGAACCTCGACCAGGCTGATCCCGCCCCGCCGAACCCGCCGAGACGCGTGGAACGTTTCCCGTCGCACCCTAACGACCTCCTATGCTTTGCGCCGAACGCGCAATCTGGCGCGCGCTGGCCACGTCGGCCCCGCCGGCGCTGGCCGTGCTGACGATCAACCCGCTCTGGTGGCCGACAGAGACCCAGATGTTCGATAGGTCGCTCAGATTCAGCCCGGCAATCTGATCACTCCGCCCGACGAGGAAATGGACCGTACCCGCGGGCCGTCCCGTGTAGCCGCTGGAGATGATCCGGTCGACGTACCCGCTGGGGTTGAACAGGATGATCACCGGCGTTGTGCCCGCCGCCAGCTCGGTTCCCGCCGACCCGACGCCGGACAGGCTCAGATCGATCGAACTGGACGGCGGCAGCTCCAGGGGCGCGGCGGCCGTCTTACGCGGATAGCGATAAATCTGGAATGGCACCCCCGGTGCCGCGATGGCGGGCGGCAGCTGGTCGCCCGACCCGGCCAGCTGGAACGTGACGCTCGTCCCCGCCGTGACGCTGGTGATCCGGTACAGCGGACCGCGATAGTCGATGCGGATCAGGTCGCCCACCTGCACCATGGGCGGGGTTGCCCCGGCGCAACAGCCCAGCAGGAAGTCGGCCCGGGCCTGCGTGGCCGGCGGGCCGCCCAGATGCGTGATCGTCACCCGCGCGCTAAACGTCTCGCCCGCGTAGGGCGGCGGCACCTCGGCCACGTACATGCGGAAGCTGCCGGCGGTGCTGGCCGGGTTGCGCTCCAGCCAGACGCCGACCGGCCGGCCGCGCTGCGCGGCCCGAGCCTGGGCCCCCATCAGGAAGGTATTGAACTGCCGCGCCGCCTCGCGCGTATCCCGGCCCCGCAGCGCCGGCTGCATCAGCGGCAGCATCGCCGCGGCCAGGATCACGATGATCGCGATCACGACCAGCAGCTCGATCAACGTCACCGCCCGCCGTCCAGGTTTCCCCCAGCCGTGCCTCATCTCAATTGGCCTCGATCAGGTGGTTGTGGATGTTGTCGCGCGAGTTGTCGATGCTGTCGCTGTTGGTGTCGACCGGCGCGCCCAGCTGCGAGCCGCTGCCCGGCACATGGTACGGATCGTTGGCGGGGCTGATACTCGCGTAGCTGAGCGCCGTGGGAGACGTGTCGGTGGCGATCTCGTACAGCCCGTCCGTGCCAGCGGAAAAGATCAGCGGGTGCAGCAGGAACGGATCGTTCGTCGCGTCACCGTCGTCGAACCGTGGATCGACCTGCAGCGGATCGAAGGCATCGGCCCCGTTGGCCGCCACGCCGTCCTGCAGCGGCGAGCGAAAACCGGGGGCCCACCGCAGCAGCTCGATCGGATTGCCCCAGGCGTCGAGGATCTCCGGCATTCCGTCGCCGTCCACGTCGCCGATCTCGTTCTGGCGGAAGAACTGCAGTCCCGTACTGGGACCGTCCTGGATCTGGGAAACGATCATGTACAGGCATTCCGCCCCCTGGTGGGTAACCGACCAGCCCGCCGTCGCCATTGCGTTGTAGGCGACCGAGAGCGAAGGCTGCATGATGCCGGGCACCACCGGACCCTCCACGACGTCCGTCTTCCGGTCGGGCAGTTCCAGCCGCATCAGCTCGCGGACCCCAGACAGCCGCAGCAGGGCCGTAGCCGCCAGGGTCGACTGGTTGGCTACCGGCACGCGCCGCGTGAGATACGATTCCCAGCGATCGGTGAGCAAGGCGTTGAGCCGCGCGATCTGGGCCTGCGTCCGCTCGCGCTTGCCCTTCTCCAGCACGCTGGTCATGCCGACCAGCACGATCGAGGCGAGGATCGTGATGATGAGGATCACGATCAGCATCTCCACCAGCGTGAACGAGCGGCGGGCCCGCGCGGCGGGAAGCGCTCGACAGCCGAGGGGGTGGTGTCTCATGGCATCGCGCTTTCCAGCGTGCCTTCGCTGAAGTTGGTGATGTTGTCGCGATCCTGTGTGGCGTACCCGGTCCCGCTGGGAAAGCTGCCGCCGCTGCCGAAGTGGCCGTCCTGACCGGCGGAGATGATCTGGAAGCTGTTGGGCTGGGCATAGCTGCCCACGGGGGTGTCGGCCGGGTACGGCTTGGCCGTGCCGCTGACCGAGGCGTGCGTCCAGGTCTTGCCGGCGTAGGGCGTGCGGAAGTAGACGTAAGGGGCGTTCTGCCCGTCCCGGGGGATGTACTCCTGGTGGCCATCCCCGTCGCGGTCGGTCAGGCGGCTCTGGTCGAAATCAAACGTCGCATTGCGGGCTCCGCTGCCGGTCAATGGCAAGGTCGGGTCGTCGGAGAAACCCCGCAGCCAGAAAACCAGGGCCTCGGACGGGTCCAGGTTGGCCACGCCGGTTGGGACATCGGTCGCCACATTGCGGTAGCGGAACACCCGGGTAAGGTGGGCGTTGATCGCGGCCAGGGGGCCGGAGAACAGATCGGGCGGGTAGTCGCCGTACTCGATTTTGTACCGTTCGACGGCCTGGGCCAGGTTGCTGGCCTCCACCGCGATCCGCGCGTCGCGGGCCCGGGCCAGGGCGATAAAGACGACCGGCACCAGCAGGGCGGCGAGGATCACGATGATCACCACCACGACCAGCAACTCGACGAGGGTGAAGCCGGACCGGGCGGCTCCAGGATCGCCTGGCCGGGGGGCGGTAAGATCGCTCGGCAACCGTTCACCGCCCGGGGTCTGGCTCATTTTTCGGCGGGACGACGGCGCGGCGTCGGGGGATGCTGCCGCCGAAAAATGTGCCTGACCCCCTGGGGTGCAGCAGGTCTGGCGTCCACCCCGTGAACGGTTACGGTCGCGCGCGGCAGGCTTACCGGGGCTCTGCATGACGGTTCCTCCTGGGCCCGGTCGGGCCCGACTGCGGTTCCTGGAAGCGGGTTGCGTACGCCTCATTTCTTGTTTCCTTGCCCCGCGGTCCCGCGGGTGAACGGCGGCGAATCACGGTCCGGCAGGCCGCGACGTCGGCCTGCCGGCTGAAATCTGCCCGACCCCGCCCGCGGTGCGGGTTTCCCCGGTGGTGTCAGTGGAGTTCGACCTTTTCTCGGGCCCTCATGCCAGGTTCTGGATCAGGCTGACCAGCGGCAGGAACAACGAGATAACGATGAAGCCGACGGCCCCCCCCAGGAAGATGATCAACAGCGGCTCCAGCAGGCTCATCAGGCTCTCGGTCAGCACCGCCACTTCGCTGTCGAAGGTGTCGGCGACCTTGTAGAGCATCGTGTCCAGCTCGCCCGTTTCCTCGCCCACGTCGATCATGTTGACCACCAGGTCGTCGACGACGGGCCGGTTCATCTTGGTGAAGTAGAAGAAGCCGCCGCCCAGGGCCGCGGCCAGGGTCAACGAGGCGCCGATACTGGCGGCGTTGGGCACGAAGATCATGACCGACACGGGACCGGCGGCCACGGCGACCCAGAGGAAGGCGGCAACCGGATGAAAGCCCGGCCGGGCATGCTCCTTCATCGGCTTGGCAATCGTCTCTCCCTCGCGAATCGCCTCGGCCACCTTGGTGTAGAGCCGTTCGAACATCGAGTTGCCGCACGTCTCGCGGGTGATTGTGAGGGCCTCCAGGATCGGCACGCCGCTGGCGACCAGCGTGCCCAGGGTCCGCGTCGTGCGGGCCATGGAGTTTTTTTCAATCAACTGTCCGAAGACCGGCCAGTTCAGGGAGAACATGTCCCAGCCCATCCGGCCGGCCTTGAACTTGCGCAGCAGCTTGACGGCCATCCAGATACACAACGGGATGGCCGGAATCAGGTACCAGAAGCGGGCGGTGTTCTCGGAGACCGTGATCAGCAGTTGCGTGGCGAATGGCAGCTCGGTGTCAAAATCGGCGAAGATCTGCTGAAACGTGGGTACGATCTTGATCATGATGAAGGTCAGGATGCCGACCGCGACGAGGATCACCACGATCGGGTAGATCATGGCCCCCTTGACCTTGCGGCGCAGCTCCTCGGCCCGTTCCTGGAAGTCGGCCAACCGCTGCAGGATCAGCTCCAGGGCCCCGCCCGCCTCGCCGGCCTTGATCATGTTGACGTACAGCCGGTCGAACGCCTTGGGCGACTTGGCCATCGCCTCGGACAGTGTCGAGCCGGCCTCGATCTCGTCGCAGACGTCCATCAGCGAATACTTCAGCCGCCCGGGCTTGGCCTGCTGTTCCAGGATCCGCAGGCTGCGGAGGATCGGCAGGCCGGCGTCCTGCAGGATCGACAACTGGCGGGTAAAGCTGGTGATCTGTTTGCTGCTGACCCCGCCGAGCGCCAGCCCGCGTTTGCGGGTCGTCTTGGCCTTCTCGGTCGTCTTGCGGGCCTTCTTGACGGCGATCTTCGTGACGAAGTACCCCATCTGCCGGATCGTCGCCTGCGCTTCGTCCTCCGTCTGCGCTTCGACCTCGTCCTTGATCTCTTTGCCGGTGGCGTCCATCGCCTCGAACAGATAGGTCGGCATGGCTGATCCCCGTTCCCCGTGGTGTGTTTCGCCGCCGTTCCCGCCCGGCGGAACCTTGGCGGCCGCCTCAAGCTTCCAGGACCGTTTCCCGGACCACTTCGTCGATGCTGGTGACGCCGGCAAAGGCGTTCCGCAAGCCGGCGTCGCGGAGCGTGACCATGCCGAAGCCGCGGGCGGCCTCCCGCAACTCGTCGGTCGGGGCGTTCTGGATGATCATGTCGCGCACGTCGTCATTGACGATCATCAACTCGAACAGCCCCACGCGCCCCTTGTAGCCGGTGTTGTTGCAGGCGTCACAACCCCGCCCGCGATAGACCGTCTTGCCCGCGAAATCCTCCCGCTTCATCCCCAGGTGGAAAAGCAACTCCTCGGAGACCTCCGTCTCCTCGCGGCAGTTCTTGCAGAGCCGCCGGACCAGCCGCTGCGCCAGGATCGCCTCGACCGTGGCCGTGATCATGAACGGCTGGATGCCCATGTCCCGCATCCGCGTGATCGTGCCGGGGGCATCGTTGGTATGCAACGTGCTAAAGACCAGGTGCCCCGTGAGCGAGGCCTGGACGGCGATCTCCGCCGTCTCCAGGTCGCGAATCTCGCCCACCAGGATCACGTCCGGGTCCTGGCGGAGGATCGCCCGCAGGCACTGGGCAAAGGTGTTGCCGATCTCGGAATCGATCGGGATCTGCACGATCCCGTCGATGTCGTATTCCACCGGATCCTCCGTGGTGATCAGCTTGTCCGCGATCTCGTTCAACTCGCTCAGGGCCGAATAGAGCGTGGTCGTCTTGCCCGAACCGGTCGGCCCGGTGACCAGGATGATCCCGTTGGGTTTCTTCATCACCTCGCGGAAGGCCGCCATCGTGCTTTCGTCCATCCCGACGTTCTTCAAGCTGAGCGACACGACGGTGCGGTCCAGCACCCGCATCACCACGCTCTCGCCGAACATCGTCGGCAGGACGCTGACCCGCAGGTCGACCGGGTGGCCGCCCACGGTCAGCTCGATGCGGCCGTCCTGCGGCAGCCGCCGCTCGGCAATGTCCAGGTTGGCCATCACCTTGATGCGGGTCGTGATCGCGAATGCCAGGTGCCGCGGCGGGGGCACCATTTCGTACAGCACCCCGTCGGCCTTGATCCGGATGCGGAACTCGTCCTCGAACGGCTCGAAGTGGATGTCGCTGGCGTGGTCCTTGATCGCCAGCAGGAGCACCATGTTCAGCAGCTTCCGCACCGGGACGCTGTCGGCCAGCGCCTCGACGCTGGTCAGGTCGATCGGACCTTCCCGGGCCAGGGCCGCCGCCGCTTCGGCCAGCTCGGCGTCCTTGGTCAAGTCGCCGACAATCGATTCGAAGCTCTCCGTGGCCGCCGCGTAGTAGCGATTGATCGCCTGCAGCACCTCCCGCTCCGTGGCCACCACCACGCGGATGCGGAAGCCCAGGAACGTGCGCAGCTCGTCCTGGATCGACAGGTTCTGCGGATCGCAGGTGGCCACCGTCAACTGGTCGCCGTCCAGCTTCACCGGGACCACGCGGTAGAGCTGGGCCATCGAGTCGCTGATCTGCTCGCGGACACTGCGGGGGACGTCGAGTTCGGTGAGCTTGACCACCTGCATCCCGAGCTGTTCGGCCAGGGCCAGGGCCACCTGCTGGTCGCTGACCAGGCCCATCTCCTCGGCCATTTTGCCCAGCAACGCGCCCGGACGGCGGCGCTGCTCCTCCAGCAGCAGGTCCCGCTGTTCCTCGTTGATGAAGCCCAGGTCGATCAGGACCTGGCCGATCCGCCGCACCGCCATCGCAGAACCGCCTCCCCTTTCACCCGCTGGTCGCCGCCTTGGCCTTCTGGTTCACGTCGGCCTCGTCGTCAAAGATGCCCCGCTTCGCGTCGGCAATCCGCTTGGCCAGTTCATCCGGCGCGTTGGCCTTGCTCAGCACGTCCTCGAGCATCACCTTCTCCTCGCGCCAGAGGTGGAACAGCGCGTCGTCCAGCAGCTGCATGCCGTACTTGGCGCCGGTCTGGATGGCCGAGGTGATCCGGAACGTCTTGTTCTCGCGGATCAGGTTGGCGATCCCGGAATTGACCACCAGGAACTCGTAGGCGGCGACCCGCCCGCCCCCGATCTTGGGCAGCAAGGCCTGGGAAATGATGCCGATGATCGAGGTGGAGAGCTGGGTGCGGATCTGGTCCTGCTGATTGGTGGGGAAGACGTCGATGATGCGGTTCACCGTGCCCTGGGCTCCCGTCGTGTGCAGGGTGCCGAACACCACGTGGCCGGTCTCCGCCGCCGTGATGGCCGCCTCGATCGTCTCCAGGTCGCGCATTTCGCCCACCAGGATCACGTCCGGGTCCTGGCGGAGTGCCCGGCGAATGGCCTCGGCGAAGTTCGGCACGTCGTTGCCCACCTCCCGCTGATTGACCGTCGACTTCTTGTGCGGATGGTAAAACTCGATCGGGTCCTCGATCGTGATGATGTGATGGTCGACCGTCTCGTTGATGAAATCGATCATGCTGGCCAGCGTGGTGCTCTTGCCCGACCCGGTGGGGCCAGTCACCAGGAACAGCCCGCGCGGCCGCAGGCAGAGCTCCTTCACCTTTGCCGGCAGGCCCAACTGTTCGAAGGTCAGCACCCGGTTGGGAATCTGCCGCAAGACCATCCCGATGTTGCCGCGCTGCTTGAAGACCGACACGCGGAACCGCGACAGGTCGCCGAAGGCGAAGCCGAAGTCCGAACCGCCCACCTCCTGCAGCTCCTGCTGGCACCGGTCCGGGGTGATGCTCTTCATCAGGCCGACCGTATCGTCGGGCGTCAGGACCTTGGTTTCCAGCTTCCGCATCCGCCCGTCCAGGCGAAACACGGGCGGCTGACCGACCGTGATATGAATGTCGCTGACGCCCTGCTTGACGGCGGCCTGCAGCAGTTTGTCGATAAGGATCGTACCCATGGAACATCACCTGAACGGGCCAGACCGGGTCCCAAGCGGGGCGTTGCGGCGGAATGCCGCCCCCCCTGGGACGCGGCTCCCGCAGGACCCAGTGGCCGCCGGAGGATATGCGCGCGAACCAACGATCGTCGGATGCCCTCAGACATCCGCTAACGCCACGGCCCCTGGAAATGGCGCTGAATCAGCTGTCGAAGAAGGTGCGTCAGCACGACGATTATTCGACCGCCGCCCCGGCGCCTCAAGCCGAGGGCGGATATCGCCCCAAAATCGAGGGGCGGGTCCCGCACCTGGCGGCACCGCCGAACCGTCTCACCGGCCGGGGTCCGGGCTCATTGTTCGGCGGGGAAGGTCGCTCGGCATCGTGGGACGCCGCCGCCGAAAAATGTGCCTGACCCCTTGGGATGCACCGATCATGGCGATCCAGGACAAGATGCCGCCAAGGGTCACCGCCACCCGCCCTCAATCTACCCCCAAGTCATCTGTACATGTGTCCCAGAACCCCCAACATCCCATGGCCTGCGTCACTCCAGTGTGACTTCCGCGTCGTCCTCGGTCCGCTTGGCGACGCGAAAGACCTCCGAAAACGTTGTCACCCCGCGCAAGACCTTGCTGATGCCGTCGCGATAAAGTGTTACCATGCCGTCTTTTATGGCGGACTTGCGGATATTCTGCGACGAGGCGCCCTCGAAGACCCTGGAGCGGATGTTGGAGGTCATCAACATCATCTCGTAAATGCCGATCCGGCCGCGGTAACCGCCCCGGTTGCAGTTGGCACAGCCGGCTCCCTTGAAGAACGTCCCCTTTTCGGCCACCTCCGGCGGGATGCCCGCCCCCCGCAACTCGGCATCGGACGGCGTGTACGGCTGCTTGCACTTGGAGCAAATCACTCGGACCAGGCGCTGAGCCAGAACCGCGATCACGCTGCTGGACACCAGGTATGGCGGCACACCCATGTCGATCAGCCGCGTCATGGCGGATGGCGCATCGTTCGTATGTAGTGTACTGAATACCAGGTGTCCAGTCAAAGATGCCTGAATTCCCATCGAAGCCGTCTCCATGTCGCGCATCTCGCCCACCAGGATCACGTTGGGGGCCTGGCGGAGCATGGCCCGGATGATCCGGGCGAAGTCCAGTCCGATGTCGTGCCGGACCTCGACCTGGTTGATTCCCGGCAGGTAGTACTCGACCGGGTCCTCGGCGGTGATGATCTTGCGGTCGGGGCGGTTCAGTTCGTTGAGCGCCGCATACAGGGTGGTGGTCTTGCCCGATCCGGTGGGGCCGGTCACCAGGATGATCCCGTTAGGCCGGGTGATCAGGTTCTGGAATTGCTGGTAGTTGCCCTGAGACAGCCCGAGCTGTTTGACGCCCACCTTGATGTTGTCGCGGTCCAGCAGCCGCATCACGATCGACTGGCCGTGGTTGGTTGGGATGACGCTGACCCGCAGGTCGAGGCTCTTTTCGCCCACCGTGATCTTGATCCGGCCGTCCTGGGTGCGGCGTCGCTCGGCGATGTCCATCTTGCCCAGAATCTTGATGCGGGAGGTGATCGCCCCCAGCAGCCGCCGGGGCGGGCTGTCCCGTTCGACCAGCCGGCCGTCGATCCGGTAGCGGATGCGGACCCGGTTCTCGAACGGTTCCACGTGGATATCCGATGCCCGCAGTTGCACCGCCTCGGAAATCATCAGGTGGACCAGCCGCACGACCGGGGCACTGTCCTGGTCTACGGTCTCGACGGTGCCCGCCCCCTGCTGTTCGGTCTCCGTGAAATCGATCGCCGTATCGGTGAACTCCTGCAGCATCGAGTCGGCGCTTTCGCCCTCGATCTGGCCGTAGTAGCGGTTGATCGCCTCCAGGATGCTCTCCCGCGGGGCCAGGGCGATCTCGACCTTCCGGTTCAGGATGAAGCGAAGCTTGTCGAAGGTGTCCAGGTCGAGTGGGTCGCTGGCGATTACGCGGAGGGCGCCGTTTTCCTCGGCCATCGGCAGGATCAGGTTTTCCCGGGCCACGGATTCGGGAACCAGTTCGATCACATGGGCCGGGATATCGACCTCGCGCAAGTCGACGAAGTCCAGGGCGTGTTCCTCGGCGACGGCCCGCATGACCTCGTCGCCCGTCGCGTAGCCCAGCTTGACGAGGGCCTCGCCGATGTCGGACCGCTGCTGCCTGGCGACGTTGGTCGCCTCGGCCAGCTGTTCCAGGCTGATCAGCTTCCGCTGGACCAGAATGTCCGTGAACTTCCGCTTTGTCTTGGACATCGAAACCATCTCCGGACCCCGGCGGAAAGGAGCGCGCCAGCCGGTCCTGCGGGCGCAGCAGCGGCGCGCGTGGGAAGAGCGTGTCGTGGGGCCCGACACAGGCCCGCCGCGTTCGTCCTCGACCGACGCCGTGAAGTTTGAGCCGCCGGGCGGAACGCCGCGGCTTGAGGAATGGCACAACGGTCCTAATGGCTTACCCTAATGGCGCCGGAGGGGAGTGTCAACGCAGGAGCAACCCGGCGTTTTCGACGTTCTCCCAGATCGCGGAGCCGTCGGAATTCACGCTGGAGCGCGCCTGGGGAACTGGTCCTGGCGGCCTGCGGGACGGGTGGGGGCCGCCCCCGCTCGGCGTCGGCCGCCTGCTTCCGCGGGCCAGCCCGCGGGTTGGCTTCGATCGGTCCGGCGGTCGACGCGACAGGCCAAGCCGGGATGGAGCGTTGTGCAACCGCCCGCGGCCCGCGGCTGCCAGCCTGTGCCGATACGTTTCCATCGGCCCACGACTCCATCGGCCCACGACGGCGCGTTGCGGCTCGCTTGCCTTCGCGCCCTGGTGGCTGGTGGAATGACCCCGAGGTCAGGGAGCCACGCTTCGATACGCCTCGAGGCGGGCCGACGGGGTGCCAGACAGTTCTGCCGCGGGGGCGGACGAGTCGATGCGGCGGGCCCGGTGTCGGAGCTGTTCGGCCAGGATTCTCAGCTGGTCGGCGTCGGCGAAATGCCGGAGCAGCTCCAGGGAGTTTGCCTTGCGGTCCAATTCCCCGGCCGTGGTGCGGAGCAGCTCCAGCAGGAGCTCCTCCGCGTGCGCCTCCGGGCTGGACGACGCCTCCAGGACCGCCGCCAGGGCTGGAATTCCGCCTGCTGCGGATGCTCCTGGGCGACCACCTGGCGCAGGGCCTGGGCAAAGTCAGCGGCTGTGGCCTTGGCCCCGGAGGCGACGGGCACCTCCGGGCTGGCCGCTGCCGAGGACAGCGGCTGAAAGACGGTCCCCGCCAGCGGATCCCAGGGCATCTGGTGGCGAAGTTGGAGGATCGCATCGATCCGCAGCTCCTGATCGCCTGGCGAAACAGACGGCTGTCCGACGGCTTCTACCTGCGGGGCCGAGTCCCTGTCCACCGGGGCCCCCTCGAGGGACGAACCGAGCACCGCGGCGAGGGCCAAGGCGAGGGAGGCCGATGCCGAGCTGGGGGCGATACGCCCCTGGATGGGATGAGGGGCTGTACTGGTCTTGTTGGAAACGGCGGCCCCGCGCCCCAGGGCGAACGATGCACGGGTGAGAGGGATAGAAAAACGCGACCCTGCGCAGCTGAAGCGACCCATGGCGGCGACCTCCTTGCCGAAAGACGTGCATCCCTGCCCGCGCATCCTGGCGGCCGTGAGGCCCGGGATTATAGGGCAATACCGCGCACCGTCCCAAGCCCAATGTGCACATGCGGACAGCCACGGCGGGCCCGCATGGCAGGCGGCACATGGCGATTGTCAGCCCCCGGGCGACGGCTGGGCCGCGAAAGCCGTTCACAGGTCGGGGTCTGGTCCATTTTTCGGTCGATAAACTCGACCTCGCGGATACGCGCTGGCCGAAAACATGGACCTGACCCCCTGGAATCAGGGAAAATATCCCATCGGGCTGTGAACCGTTGCGGGCCGTGGCGGGACCTGTCGTGCCCCCCTCTGCGCCCGCTGGAACCGGCCGGGGCGGATTATCTGATGCGGGGCCACTTCCATGTCGGTGCGAGAGTTGCATTGCATCCTGCTGGTCTGTTGCGAGTCGGCGCGTGGCCGACTCGCGCGCGCCTGCCGCGGTCGCGGCCCTCGCCTCGGGGCGATGGGATGCTGAGCGGACCGCTCTGAATGAAGGGATACCGACGCATATGTCTGGTCGCTTGAGCCTGATCGACTATGGGATTCACGTTCCGGAGGTGCTCCGCAATCCGCCCCCGGCCCGTTTGTACGAGGACGCCATTCTCTCGGGTGACGGAACGATCACCTCGACCGGGGCGTTGGCGACGCACTCGGGTCACAAGACGGGACGCAGTCCGCGCGACAAGCGGATCGTGGACAGCGCCGAGAGCCATGGCGACATCTGGTGGGGGCCGGTGAACATGAAGATTTCGGCCGCTTCCTTCCGTGCCAATCGCCAGCGGGCCGTCGACTATCTGAATTCCCTCTCGCGACTGTACGTGGTGGATGGTTTTGCGGGGTGGGATGCGGGCCAGCGGATCAAGATCCGCGTGGTCTGCTGTCGTCCCTACCACGCGCTGTTCATGCACAACATGCTGATCCGTCCCACAGAGGCGGAGTTGCGTTCGTTCGATCAGCCGGACTACATCATTCTCAACGCCGGCCCCTATCCGGCGGATCCGGAGGTGCCGGACGTCGCGTCCGAGACGAGCGTCAGCCTGAATTTTGAGAGCGGCGAGTTCGTGATCCTGGGAACGCAGTATGCCGGCGAGATGAAGAAGGGTGTCTTCACGATCATGAACTACCTGATGCCCAAGCGGGGCGTCCTGTCGATGCACTGTTCGGCCAACGAGGGTCCCCAGGGCGATGTCTCGCTGTTCTTCGGTCTCTCCGGTACCGGCAAGACCACCCTCTCGGCCGATCCCGGCCGGCAGTTGATCGGCGATGACGAGCACGGCTGGACCGACCAGGGCATCTTCAACATCGAGGGCGGCTGCTATGCCAAGTGCATCGACCTGTCGGCGGACAAGGAACCGGAGATTTTTCGCGCCATCCGCTTCGGGGCGGTGCTCGAGAACACGGTCCAGGACGAGTTCACCCGGGTGGTCGACTACGGCGACATGAGTCTCACGGAGAATACGCGGGCCGCCTACCCGATCGAGTACATCGACCATTGCAAGCTGCCCTGTGTCGGGGGCCATCCCCGCCATATCGTGTTGCTGACCTGTGACGCGTTTGGCGTGTTGCCGCCGGTCTGCAAGCTCACGCCGGCCCAGGCGATGTACCATTTCATCAGCGGGTACACCGCCAAGGTCGCGGGGACCGAGGTGGGGGTCACCGCGCCGGAGGCGACTTTCTCGGCCTGCTTCGGCGCCGCCTTTCTCGTCTGGCATCCCACGAAGTATGCCGAGATGCTGGCCGAGAAGCTGAAGCGGCACGGGACCCAGGCCTGGCTGGTGAACACCGGCTGGTCGGGGGGCCCCTACGGTGTGGGTCAGCGGATGCGGCTGGCACACACGCGGGCGATCATCGACGCGATTCACGCGGGGGACCTGGGGCGGGTTCCCACCGTCCAGGATCCAGTCTTCGGGCTGGCGATTCCCACCAGTTGCCGCCATTGTCCGGATGACGTGCTGATCCCGCGCCGCACCTGGGAGAATCCGGCGCAGTACGATGCCACCGCCGGCAAGCTGGTGGCCCTGTTCCGCAAGAACTTCGAGGCGTATGCCGACGTGGCCAGCCGCGCGATATGCGAGGCGGGGCCCCGTCGGATGGCGGAGGTGTGCGCTTGACCGCCCACCGTGCCCGGGGCCGGTTTCACGCGGCGCGTTTGCGGGGCGTGAGCCTGGCTGCCGGGCAGGGGGAAGGGTGCTCGACGCGTAACCGTTCCCAGGCCCGGGGTCTGGCTCATTTTTTCGGCGGGAAGACGCGCGCGTTTTGCACCAACGTGTCCGCCGAAAAATGGGGACTGTCCCGATTTTTGTGGCATGGATGCCAGAAAAATGGGACTGTCCCCTTCGGCAGAGCCATTGACACAAAAATCCGTACAGGCCCGAAAAATGTGCCTGACCCCCTGGGGGTGCCGCAGATCCGGCGTCCAACCCGTGAACGGTTACCTCGACGCGCAGCTGCTGTCGCGGCACGAGTTGCCCGGCGGCCGTGCCGCGACCCGCTACTTGCGGTCGTCGCCCGTGTCGAGCACCGCCATGAAGGCCTTTTGCGGGATGTCGACCTGGCCGATCGACTTCATCCGCTTCTTCCCCTCCCGCTGCTTGGCCCACAGCTTCCGCTTGCGGGTGATATCGCCGCCATAGCACTTGGCCGTCACGTTCTTCCGCAGGGCGGGCACGGTTTCCCGGGCGATCACCCGCGCGCCGATGGCGGCCTGCACGGCGACCTCGAACATGTGCCGGTCGATCTCCTGCTTCATTCGTTTGACGATGGCGCGTCCGCGGCGGTCCGCGTCCCGCCGGTCGCAGACGATCGACAGGGCATCCACGCGCTTGCCGTTGACCAGGATGTCCAGGCGGACGAGATCTGCCGGCTCGTACCCCTGCAGTTCGTAGTCCATTGTCCCGTAGCCGCGGGTGGCGCTCTTCAGCTTGTCGTGCAGGTCGTAGATCACCTCGGCCAGCGGCAGGTCGTAGGTGAGCATGGCCCGGGTGGGCGAGAGGTATTCCGTGCGGACGTGGACGCCGCGGCGGTCCTGGCAGAGGCCCATCACCGTGCCGATATATTCGGTCGGCTGCACCAGGTTGACGCGCACGACCGGTTGCCGGAACTCGTCGATCTGACCGGCATCGGGGACCTCCTGGGGACGATGGATCTCCAGCGTCCGTCCGTCGCGGGTGAGGATGACGTAGGTCACGTTGGGGGCGGTTTGGACCAGGTCGACGTCGGACTCCTGTTCCAGCCGCTGCTGCACGATCTCCATGTGCAACATGCCGAGGAATCCGCAGCGAAAGCCGAAACCGAGCGCCTCGCTCGATTCGGGTTCGAATTCAAAGCTGGGGTCGTTGATGGACAGCTTGGTGAGGGCCTCGCGGAGCTCCTCGAAATCCTGTCCGTCGGAGGGATACAGCCCGCAGTAGACCATCCGCTTGGGCGGCTGATATCCCGGCAGGGGCGGGGCCGCGGTCTGGCCGGGGATGCTGACCGTGTCGCCGATATGGACCTGGTCGATCGACTTGATGTTGCAGATCAGGTAGCCGACCTGGCCGGCCTGCAACTGATCGCAGGCGCGCCGCTTGGGGACGAACTGGCCCAGCTCCAGCACTTCATAGGTCACGCCGGCCCGCAGCAGGCGGACCTTCTGACCTTTCTGGATCGTGCCGTGCATCAACCGCACGTAGATGATCGCGCCGCGGAAATCGTCGTAATGCGAGTCGAAGACCATCGCCTGCAGGGGCGCCGCGGGATCGCCGGCGGGTGGCGGCACGCGGTCGACGATCGCGTCCAGCAGGTGGACGACGCCCGCGCCCGTCTTGCCGCTGACGCGGAGCGCCTCGTCCGGGTCGATGCCCAGCGACTGGTGCATTTCCTCCAGCACCTCGTCGGTGCGGGCGTGGGCCAGGTCGATCTTGTTGACGACCGGAATGATCGTGAGATTCTGGTCCATGGCCGCCAGGGCATTGGCGACCGTCTGGGCCTCGACCCCCTGGAAGGCGTCGACCAGCAGCAGCGCGCCCTCGCAGCAGGAGAGCGAGCGGGAGACCTCGTAGTGGAAGTCGACATGTCCCGGGGTATCGATCAGGTTCAGCTCGAAGATCTCGCCCGCGTGCCGGTAGCGCATCGCCACCGCGCGGGCCTTGATCGTGATGCCCCGGGCCCGCTCCAACTGCATGTCGTCCAGCAGCTGGTCCTTCATCTCCCGCCGGTCGACCGTGCCGGTGACCTCCAGCAGCCGGTCGGCCAGGGTGCTCTTGCCGTGGTCGATGTGGGCCACGATGCAGAAGTTGCGGATATGCTGGCAGTCGATTTCAGGCATGGGGGGTGGTGTTCCTGCGGGCCGGCGCTCCCGGCGGGGGAGGGGCGGCCGTCCCGGCCGCCGGTTCGCATCTTCGACGGCGGCGGTGATCGTGGGCCCTGATCGGTTGGCCTCGCGGGGCAGGCTCCTGGTCAGGCAGCCGAGCCGCCGGGCGCAGCGTGATGTGCCGCGCGGGCGATGCCCGCCGCCCCGATATAGCCGGCGTCGCTGCCGAGCGCGGCAAACACCACGGACGTCCGCTCGGCCAGCACGGGGAAGGCCCGCCGGCGGACCTCCTGGCGGACGCGCTCCAGAAACCGCTGTCCCAGCGGGGAGCTGGGGCCGCCGAAGGTCATCGCCCCGCCCAGGATCACCGCGCCCGGATCGACTGTGTGCATCAGGGTGACCACGCCGATCCCCAGGTAGCGGGCGGTCTCCAGGACGATCTCCAGGGCCAGCTCGTCGTTGCGTTCGGCCTCCTCGGCGACGATCAATGGCGTCAGGCCCTCGCCGCTGGCCAACCGATGGCGGAGCGAACTGGGGCGGCCTGCCTCGAGGCCCTCCTGCGTCCGCTGGACGACCGCCTGGGCGCTGGCATACGCCTCCAGGTGCCCGCGCTGGCCACAGGGACAGAGCCGGGCCGTGTCGTGATAGTCCAGGATGACGTGCCCGCACTCGCCGCCGTGGCTGTGCTGACCGTCGACCGACAGGTCGCCGATGATGATCCCGCCGCCCACCCCGGTTCCCAGCGTCAGGAAGACGATGCTCAAAAAGCCCTGGCCGCTGCCGACCCACGACTCGCCGAACGCGGCGGCGTTGGCGTCGTTGGCAAACACCACGGGCCGGCCGCAGGCGGCACTCAGCTTCTCGCGGATCGGGAAGCCCCACCAGGCGGGCAGGTTATGCGGCTGCAGCAGCTTGCCCGCCGGAATGTCCATCGTCCCCGGCGTTGCCAGCCCCACGCCGGGGATTTTGTCGAGCGAGCCACCGGCCTGCTGGACGATCTGGCGCACCGCCGCCGCCATCCGTTCCACGGCGGCCTGTGGGCCGTCCTGCTGCTGAGTGGCAATCGTCTGGCGGGCGATCGTGCGGCCCAGGTTGTCGACCAGCCCCAGCTTGATGTTGGTTCCGCCCACGTCCAAGCCGACAAAGCAGGGAGATTGAGCCTGGGACAGCGTGATCGATGGGGGCGCGCCGTTCATTGGGTGTTCCCCGTCACCGGGCCCCGGGGGCGGCCCCTCGGGCTGAAGGAAGGAAGCGGACAGGCCGTGTGCTCAGCCGATGGCGGCCGCGCAGAACCAGAAGCAGGTGCCGGACGGCGTCCTGCCCGCCAGCCGGATTGGCAAGCGTGCAGTATAGAGAGCCGCGCGCGGGAGGGCAATTGGAACGCGTTTTCCCGCGGTCGTCGGCGAAGAGACGAAGTCTTGGCGGACCGGGGCGACGCGGCGGACGGGCCTGGACCACGAGTGTCCTGTCCATTTCAAATGCTCCAGTTCAGCACATTAGCCGCAGGGCGCTAGCCCCCGGTCTTTCCCGGATCAGCCGCGGGCTAGTGCCCCGCGGCTGATCCGAAAACTGAACTTGGGCGGTGCACTTGTCCGTAACCGTTCACAGCCCGGTGGAGGATATTGCCTGATTCCAGGGGGTCAGGTCCATGTTTTCGGCCAGCGCGGATCTGCGAGGTCGAGTTTGTCGGCCGAAAAATGGACCAGACCCCGACCCGTGGGCAGCCCAAGGGGTCAGGCAATTTTTCGGCGGCGACCTCCCACGACGCCGAGCGATCTTTCCGCCGAAAAATGGACCAGACCCCGACCCGTGGGCAGCCCAAGGGGTCAGGCACATTTTTCGGCGGCGACCTCCCACGACGCCGAGCGATCTTTCCGCCGAAAAATGAGCCAGACCCCGGCCCGTGAACGGTTCCTTGGGCAGCCAGCCATTCCGGCGAAATGACCCGCGCAGGCCTCCCAAGAATCACGCTCGGCCGGCGAATAATCTCCCAGGGGCGGCCGTCCCGGGGGCGCCCCGAAAGAAGTGCCCCCGGCGGCATTGGGCCGGTGCGGGCCGCCAGGCCAACCGTTTCTCGCATTCTTTTGGGGAGGACCAGCCATGGTGAGGAAGTCCATTTTCTTGGGGGGTGGAGCCGTGCTGCTGCTGACGCTGCTGTTCGGCCGCGATGCCTTCAGCTACGTCCGTACGACGGCCGGCTGGTTTCACGACTCGGTTCGCAACAGCGTGCCGGTCGAGTTCGAAGTGGAACGGGCGCGGAAGATGATTGCCGACCTGGTGCCGGAGATCCGCGACAATATGCACCTGATTGCCAAGGAGGAGATCGAGGTCGAGCGGTTGGGACAGCAGGTGGATCGGCTTGACGCGGGCCTGGAAAAAGACCGCCTGGGGCTGCTGCGCCTGAAGACCGACCTGGAGCAGGGCAAGGACTACGTCGTCTACACCGGGCACCGCTACTCGGCGGCAGAGGTCACGACCGACCTGGAGAACCGCTTCGCCCGCTACAAGACCAAGGACGCCACGCTGCTGAACCTGCGCAAGGTGCTGCACGCGCGGCAGCGCAGCCTGGAGGCGGCCCGCCAGAAGCTGGAGGGGATGCTGGTGGCAAAGCGGCAGCTGGAGGTGGACGTGGAGAACCTCGAGGCGCGGATGAAGATGGTCGAGGTGGCCCAGACGGCCTGCGACTTCAACTTCGACGACAGCCATCTGGCTCGCACGCGGGAGCTGATCACCAACATCCAGACGCGGATCGAGGTGACCGAACGGCTGATCAATTCGGAGACTGAGTTCCGCGACGAGATTCCGCTGGACGAGCCGGTGGACAGCAACATTGCGGACGAGATCACCGAATACTTCGGCCGGCCGGCGGGCGACGAGTCGCTGGCGCGGGTCGCACCGTAGCGATGGGCGGGCGAGGCGGCAACCGGTTCACGAGCTTCCCCTGGGGGGCGGATGGAGAGTCGGTCATGAGGTCAAGCGGGTGAGGGTGCACGCCGCGGGGGTCCGTGCTGCGCGTAACCCGGGTCGGGGTCTGGTCCATTTTTCGGCCGATCAACTCGACCTCGCTGATACGCGCCGGCCGAAAACATGGACCTGACCCCCTGGAATCACCCGCCGGTCCCGCACCCGCGGGCCGGCGGCAGGCGGGGCGGGTCCCCGCGTGCTGGCCGCGCCGATCGCGAGGGAGGGAGAGGTGCCAGCAAGGGGATTGCCAGCGATGGTACCGGACAAGGATTCCACCGATAATCAACGCTGGTCGTGCGGGCGTGCCAGGGTGATCACGGTGAACCAGCCACCACCTTTCGAGCGTTTCCTGTTGTGGATCGATGCGGTCGGCGGATTCCTCGTCTGCACCGGTGGCGACATCATGCTGGGCCGGGCAGTGCCGGCCAGCCATGTGGGGCTGCCGATCGTGGGGGACCTGTCGCGGCGGCACGCACGGCTGCGGCGGGAGGGGGACCGGTACCTGGTAATTCCGGCCGCGCCCACGCGCGTGGCGGGGCGCCCGATCGACGGCCCCACGCTCCTGCGCGACGGCGACCGGCTGGACCTGGGGCCCGTGGTTTCGCTGCGGTTCCGCCAGCCGCACCCGCTGAGCGCCACCGCGCGGCTGGAGATGCTCAGCTATCACCGCACCGAGCCGGCCGCCACCGCGGTGTTGCTGATGGATCAGTCCTGCATACTGGGTCCGGGGGCACACTGCCACGTGGTCTGTCGCAACTGGTCGCGACCGCTGGTCCTGTATCGCCAGCAGTCGCAGCTGCGCTGCCGGGCCGATGAACCGCTGGAGATCGACGGCTCGCCCTGCGGCCGCCAGGGAGCCGTGACGCTCCGCTCGCGGGTGCGCGGCAGCGATTTTTGCCTGAACCTGGAGCCGGTAGAGACGGCCTGCGTTTGAAGGCGGCGATGCAACGAGCGGACCAGGCACAGGTCACGGTGGCCGGTGGGCAGCGTTGGTCTGGTCAACCTGTGTTGTCCGGTGCGGGTCTGCAAGGGGATACGTCGTACGGGTTAGCATGAACGTAACCGTTCACAGGCCGGGGTCTGGCTCATTTTTCGGCGGGAAGACTGCTCGGCGTCGTGGGACGCTACCGCCGAAAAATGTGCCTGACCCCCTGGGGTGTGCCCGTTCTGGCGTCCACCCCGTGAATGGTTATGAATGAAGGGCCTCGGGCGGGTCGCATTGCAGCGGGTCATCTGAAATGCACGAGCCAGCCGCCAGTACGAACATCGTCGCCGACGAAAGCGGCCAGGCCGGCGGGGATCGGTCCCAGGCCGAAACCCGTCTCCGCGGCGGGGCCGCGCGGTTCAACTTTGCCAGCGGTTCCCGGCCGCTGGCTGGCTATACCATCAAGCGGGGGATCGGCATCGGCGGCTTTGGCGAGGTCTATTACGCCACCAGCGACGCCGGCAAGGAAGTCGCCCTGAAGTGCATCCAGCGGAACCTGGATGTCGAACTGCGCGGCGTGAGCCAGTGTCTGAATTTCAAGCATCCCAACCTGCTCGCGCTGTACGACATCCGCTACGACGACAGCGGGCAGGCCTGGGTCGTGATGGAGTATGTGGCGGGCGAGAGCCTGCAGGACGTGATCTGCCGCCACCCCGAGGGGATGCCCCGCGAGGAGGTGCTCCGCTGGTTCCAGGCAGTGGCCGCGGGCGTGTCGTACCTGCACGACCAGGGGATCGTGCATCGGGACCTGAAGCCGGGCAACATCTTCCTGGACCAGGGTGTGGTCAAGGTGGGCGACTACGGGCTGTGCAAGTTCATCTCCTGCAGCCGCCGCAGCAACCACACCGAGAGCGTCGGCACATTCCATTACATGGCGCCCGAGATCGGCCAAGGGCGATACGGGAAAGAGATCGACATCTACGCCCTGGGGGTGATCCTGTACGAGATGCTCACCGGTCGGCCCCCGTTTGACGGGGAGAGCAGCCAGGAGATCATCATGAAGCACCTGACCGCCGAGCCGGACTTGCACGGGATCGATGGACGGTTTGGCCCGATCGTCGCGCGGGCCTTGCACAAGGATGCTGGGCGGCGGTTCGAGTCGGTTGCGCAGATGGCGGTGGCCCTGCAGGATGGCGGCCCCGCGGTCAGCGCCGGGCCCACGGGCGGTGGGCTGACGAGGGAGGGGGCAGCGGTGATCGCGGCCGAGGCGGTACAGCCGCGCGCCGGTGCCGCCCCGGCCGCCACGGGGGCCGCGGACGAGCCGATTGCGCGGGCCGTCCGCATCGGGATGGGCCGGTTGCAGGAGCGGCTGCAGCGGGCCAACCTGAACACGCTGACCAAGGTCGTTCTGCTGACATGCCTGGTGCTGTTCTTGATGGCCAACGCGGGGTGGCTGATCCCCGCCAGTGTAGTGCTGGGTGCGATCTACGCCGTCTACCTGGTGCTCTGGTCATTGCTGATGGCGGACGGCGGCCAGCCGGGAAACGCACCGCACGGTTTGCGAACGGAGCCGTCGCCGCGCTCGCCGTCGGACCAGTTGCCGGCCGGTGGCGTGAGCCCGCCGCCGTTGCCGGTCCCGGCGGGTGGCCGCCGGGGTCTCGTTTCCGCGGAGGCCTGGCGGTGGGCCCTGGCCGGCAAGTCGCCGCGGCAGCGGGCCGGCGAGTTGATCGCCTCGCTGTTGATGGCGGCCCTGGTCTCGGCCGTGCTCTGTGTGGTGATGCTCATCTTCGGCAGCACGGGGGTGGATGAGTCGCTGTTGGGCTGGGCACCGCTGCACGCCTGGCTGACGCTGACCACAATGGCGGGCAGTTGGGCCGTGTTGGTGCTGGGCCAGGTCTGGCAGGGTACCTCGGGCGAGGAGGCGCGACGCCGCTTCTGCATGTTGGTGGTTGGCCTGGCGATCGGTGCCACGGCGTGGGGGCTGGGCCAGCTCCTGATGCTGCGGCCGACCTATGTGCTGGACGTGCGCCCGGCCGCCACGGCTCATCTGCCGCAGGCCCTGTACGACGCCGGCGGTGCCCCGCGGCTGCTGGGCTACATGGGCTATTTTGCCGCCTTGCTGGTGATGCTGCGTTGGTGGAAGCAGGCCGATCCGCTGCGCCCGACGCGGCTGAGCATCTGGTCGACCCTGCTGGCCGTGTTGGCCGCGGTCCTGGTCCACGCGTTCCTGCCGTGTCCGCACGGTTTTCTGCTGTCGGCCTCGATGGCCATTGCCATCCAGCTGTCGGCCCCTTGGCTGCCGCCCGAGCAGCGTTTGTTGTCCCCGGCCGTGGCCCGCTCGTGAACGGGGCCGCGGCCCACGGTGCGGATGGAGGAGGAAACGATGAACCTGGCTGCTGCCATCCTGATCATGCTGGCCGTCGCGGTGCTGATCGCGATCGGGCTGCCGCTGGCGATCGTGCTCCTCGCGATCCGCGTGGGGCGGTCGGCGCGTTGGGGTGCCGTGGTCTCGTTGGGCGTGATCCTGCTCGGCCTGTCGCTGCTCGTGCCGGCCGTGTCGTTCGCCTACCGGAAGGAAAGTGCCTGCCGGGAAAGCCGATCGGACACGCGCTGGGAGCTGCGGCCGCAAGCGGTGGAGACCGCGGCGGTGGACGTGACCGCCGAGGTGGCCGCGGAGCACGATCTGCAACCGCTCTCGCCGGTGGACGCAGCGGCTGAATCCGCGGGCCAGCCTCCGGTCGCGGACAAGTCCGCGGGGGGCGACCAGCCGCCGCTCGTGCCGCCCGGGCGGCCGGCTTGGGTCGAGCTGCCGCCGAACTGGGATGGCGACCTCCACCGCAGCGCGGTCAGCTCGGGGCCGTTTGTGACCATCGAGGAAAGCCGTAACGCGCTCGAGCAGCAGGTGGCGCGGGCCACGGGCCAGTACGTGGAGTGGTACGTCCGCAATCACAGCCGATTTCCCACCGTGCCGATCACCTGCACGTCGGACGACGTCGCCCTGGTCCAGCGGGCCGACACGTACCAGGAGCTGCTGCAAACCGGCGTGGGGCCGATGCACCAGTGGCATGTGCTGTTGGAGTTCGATCGGGCGCTGCGCGAGCGGCTGGATCAGCGTGTCCAGCAGACGGTTGTCCAGCACCGGCTGGTTCAGATGTGGGGCCTGGTGGGAGGCGTGCTGACCGTCCTGGCGACCATGCTGGCCTACCTGCGTTTGGACACCTGGCTGCAGGGCGCGTACCGTGCCCCCTTGCGGCTGGCCGCGGCAACGCTGATCCTGGCGGTTGTCGGCGGCGGATTCTACCTCGCGCGGCTGCTGCCGATTCTATGAGGAGCGGACCGAGAACCCGCCCCCTCTGGCAGAGGGGTCTCGCCACGGCGGGGGCGGGAGACCCGCGCAGCGCGCATTACACGGCGTGCGACTCGAAGGGGCGGCGGAATCATGACCTCGCTGGGTGAAGCGGAGGCCCTGCTCGTCCGCCAGGTGCGGGCCGGGGATGCCGACGCCTGGAATGACCTGATCGCCCGCTACGAAGGCCGGCTGCTGGCGTTCGCCCAGGCGCGGCTGGGCCACCGCCAGTCGAGTGAGGACGTGGTGCAGGAGACGTTCATCGGCTTTCTGCGCAGCCTGCCGAATTTCGATGGCCGCCGCTGCCTGGAGGGCTACCTGTTTTCGATCTGTGCCCACAAGCTGACCGATCACCTGCGCCGCGAGGGACGGCGGCCGGCGCTGCCGCTGTCGAGCGCCGGGATGTCTGGATCGGCCGAACCCGCCGGCCGAGCGCGGCGGGCCAGTACGCTGGTCCGCAGCGCGGAGCGGCAGCGCCTGGAAGAGGAAGCCCTGGTCGCGGCGCTCCGCGAGATGATCGACCACTGGCGGCAGCGCGGCGAACTGCTCAAGATCCAGTGCGCCGAGCTGCTGTTCGTGCGCGGCCGAGCCAACAAGGACGTGGCCCACCAGGTGGGCCTCTCGGAACAGCAGGTGGCCAACCAGAAGTTCGAGTTCTTGTCGCGGCTCCGCAAGGCAATCCACGACCAGGGCCTGTCGCAGGAGGTGTTCCCGGAACTGCGGCGCTGAGCGGGACCTGCGTGACGGCCGGCCCGCGCACGCCGCGTGCGATCCCCCGGACGGCGAACCGCGGGCCCGGCGCGCCACCCGGCCGGGGCGCGGCGGGCAACTTCTGTTTCCGGGCCCGGCGGGTTTCAGCTCCCGCGGTCTGAAAAGCCTCGCGTGATCCCGGGAGATACGGGACGGCCTAACCCGATTGCACGTTATGGGGAGGGCGAGGCTCCTGCCGAGCCGGCGCGTCGAGCGGGTTCTCGGCTCGGCAGGAGCCTCGCCCTCCCGGAGTCACAAGACCCTGTTGAGCATCCAATCCAGTGCGTCGGAGGTCTGATAGATCAGGGCCTCGGGGTAGTGGCTGAAGGGGTGGAAATACTCGAACGTCAGGTAGCCACGATACCCGACCTTGTCCAACTCGGCGATGACCGCGGGCCAGTTCGTCGTGCCGTCCAGCAGCGTGCGGAAGGTGTGCAGGTTGAACTCCTGGGTCCGCTTGTCCCATTCCTTGAAGTGGATGTTGCGAATCCGCCGGCCCAGGATCGGCACCCAGTGTTCGGGGAACTGGTACTGCATGATGTTGCCCGTGTCGAAGTGGACGCAGACACGCTCGTTCTGGAAACTGTCGACGAACTCGACCATCTCCTGCGGGCTGAACAGGAACCCGTTGGCGAAGATGTTTTCGATGTTCAGGTAGACCCCGGCCTTTTCCGCCGCCGGTATCAGCCGGCGCACCGCCTGCCGGGCCCGCTCGGCGCAGACATCATTGGGCACGGGGTCGAAGTTTTCGACCCACGAGGCGTTGACCGCCCCGGGGACGATCAGCAGGTTCTCGGTGCCCAGCAGCTGGGCGGCCGTGATCATCTTGCCCGCCAGCTCGATTCCCTGTTCACGGCGGGCAGGGTCGTTGTGGGTCAGGGGGTAAGGCCAGAACAGGAAGGAGCAGACGCCGGAAATCTGGATGCCGACGTCGCGCGCCAGTTGCGCGATTCCGCGGATTTCCTCCGCGGACGACTCGGCGGAGAATTCGCCCTCCAGGGCGAAGTCTACCTCAACGCCGTCGAAGCCCGCATCTTTGGCCAGCTCAAAGCACTCGCGCAGCGTCCACTGGCCCGGGTAGGGGAAGGCCCAGAGATTGATCGACTTCTTCATCTCGTAGCGGCGGCCCGCCGGCGCGGAACGGCGTGTCGGCTCCGGTGTCCCCTCGTCGGCCGCTGCGGTGGGGCCGAGCAGGCCCTGAGCGGCCAGGAAGGAGGTGCCGAACGCGGCCGTGTAGGCCAGCAGTTCGCGGCGCCCCAGGCCAGGCGCCGCGTCGCGGGACAATGGTTGCTGATCGGTCATGGCAGTGCTTCACTCGGTTGAGACACGAGAAGACCGCGACTATCCTAAAGGACCTCGCGTGATCCGGGAAGGTAAGCGTTCACGGGTCGGGGTCTGGTCCATTTTTCGGCCGATCAACTCGACCTCGCGGATACGCGCCGGCCGAAAACATGGACCTGACCCCCTGGAATATCAGGGAAAGACTTCCACCGGGCTGTGAACGGTTACCCGGGAAGATACGGGACGAGCGAACCAGCGTGGCGCGAGACTGGGAGGGCGAGGCTCCTGCCGAGCCGGCGCGTGCAGCGGGTTCTCGGCTCGGCAGGAGCCTCGCCCTCCCGGAGTCACAACACACTATCCGGCGGTTGTTATCGGAAGCCCGCACGTGCCCGGCCGCCAGCGACGACTTGGCGGCCGCGGACCCAGAAGGAGGTCACTGATGTCCCACCGCGGCTTATTCGGCAAGCTGACCATCTGCATCCTGTGGGCGGTCATCCTGATCGCCGTGTGCGGGCTGGCCGCCGCGGCCGGCGGGCAGGAGCCGGCGACGGTTGCGCCGCCACGGGTGAACATCGTCGTTATCTATGCCGACGATCTCGGATTCGGCGACGTGCAATGCTACAACCCGGAGCGGGGCAAGATTCCCACGCCCCACGTCGACCGCCTGGCGGGGCAGGGGATGCGATTCACCGACGCCCACTCCAGTTCCGGCGTCTGCTCGCCGTCCCGTTACGCACTGCTGACGGGCCGCTATCACTGGCGCACGGGCAAGGTGGGGATCGTGGGCGTTTACGGGCCGCCGATGATCGCGGCGGACCGGTTGACCGTGCCGGGTCTGCTCCAGCAACACGGGTACCGCACCGCGGCGATCGGTAAATGGCATCTCGGTTGGAGCTGGCCCCACAAGGGGCGCGAGGTCGACTTCACCCAACCGATCGCCAACGGCCCGACGACGCGCGGCTTCGATAGCTACTTTGGCACCGACGTTCCGAACTGGCCGCCCTTTTGCTTCATTCAAGACGACCGCACGGTCGGCATTCCGAGCGAGCCGCTGCCGGCGCACCTGCTGAGGAAGGATCGCCACCTGGCCAGCAAGGCGGGTCCGGCGCTGCCGGGCTGGCGCCTGGAGGCGATCCTGCCGGAGCTTGCCGACCGGGCCTGTGCCTGGATTGACGAGGCGGCGAAGCGTCCGGAGCCGTTCTTCCTGTACCTGCCGTTGACCTCGCCACACACACCCCTGGCAGTGAACGCCGAGTGGCTGCGCAAGAGCGGCCTGGGGCGCTACGCCGATTTCGTGATGGAGACGGACGCCGTGGTCGGCCGCGTGCTCGACGCCCTGGACCAGAGCGGTGCCGCGGCCCACACGCTGGTGCTGCTGACCAGCGACAACGGCTGTGCGCCGTACATCGGCGTACCTGGGATGGAGGCCAAGGGGCACTTCCCCAGCGGACCTTTGCGCGGATACAAGTCCGATGCCTGGGAAGGCGGGCATCGCGTGCCGTTTATCGCCCGCTGGCCGGGCGTCGTGCAGCCCGGCAGCCGCTGTGATCAACTCGTCCACCAGACCGATCTGCTAGCGACGGTCGCCGATCTGCTGGGGGCCGAGCTGCCACCGGACGCGGGTGAGGACAGCTTCAGTCTTCTCCCGCTCCTCAAGGGCGCGGACCGGCCGGTCCGCGAACATGCCGTCAGCCAGTCCATTGGCGGTGTTCTGGCTCTGCGCCGAGGCGACTGGAAATTGATCTTCGGCAAGGGTTCCGGCGGTGGGAGCCAAGGCAGCGTGGCGACGAAGGGTCAGCTCTACGACCTGGCGCACGATCTGGGCGAACGGCAGAACCTGTACGCGGAGCAACCCGAGCGGGTGGCCGCGCTAACGCAGCTGATGGAGAAGCTGATCTCCGAGGGTCGCAGCACGCCCGGTGCGCGGCAGAAGAACGAGGGAAAGATGCCGCTCTATCGGTGAGAGCCGACCAAGAACGGTCTCCCTCCTCATCGGCAGGGTGCCCCTGCGGATCGGGTGATTTTCAAGGTGTGCCACGGGCTTTGCCAGTGCCGCTGCGCCGCCCAGGAGCGAGACCTTTTTCCGGGAGGGCGAGGCTCCCGCCGAGCCGAAACCGCGGTCAACGCACCGGCTCGGCGGGAGCCTCGCCCTCCCGGAATCACGCGACTCCATTCAGAACTCAGTTGGCTCTGCTTGTGACGGTCCGGAAAGGCGGCCTTGTAGCCAGGCCATCGAAATCCCGCCAAGACACCCACCCCAGAAGGCCATTGCCGCATGAAAGATAAACGTCCCTGGAAGCCACGCGACGACGTCGCCCAGCACATTTCCCTCAAGGACGGCCGAGAGTCGAATGGCCAGGCCTGCTGCCAAGCCGACCAGGACGCCCATCCAGGTGCCCAGCGTCCAGACGGCTGGTGGCTGCCGAGCGATCCAGCGCAGGGAACCGATAAGACCCGTGATGGCACCCAGTACTCCTCCGCCAAGCGCGAGCGCCACAAACGCAACCACTGCTCCCCCGGCATCCCTGCCCGTGGGAAAAATCAACAGGCCTACCAGACACGCACATCCGGCGGCCAGGGCCGCGGCAGTAGAAGTAGCACCGACCGCCAACAGCAGATTCTGAATGAGCCGCAGCATATTCTCACCAAATGTTAAGCCGCAGACCGGTTTTCAGCCGCCCGCGTCTTCAGGGCGCGTTCGCTTCAAGACCATAATTCGTAACGGTTCACGGGGCGGGGTCTGGGCCATTTTTCGGCCCATCCGCCCGACCAATCGCAGACGCGCAGGCCGAGAACATGTACTTGACCCCCTGGAATCCAGCTTAGGCGCTGTTCAACAATAAGTTACCGAAATCACTCATCAGCCGCCGGGCGCTAGCCCGCGGTTCATCCGCGAAAGACCGCGGGCTAGCGCCCCGCGGCTGATCCACAAAACCGGTAGGTAATTGTCG
>Ga0209398_1000383_pt1 | contig 28068 bp, 26 predicted proteins | sample AshMeaBigSpring_FD_184125 | JGI IMG/M metagenome (GOLD analysis project Ga0209398, IMG submission 184125) | Groundwater microbial communities from Big Spring, Nevada to study Microbial Dark Matter (Phase II) - Ash Meadows Big Spring (SPAdes)... | ecosystem: Environmental > Aquatic > Deep...
AACGCGGTTCATCGCGATCGCGAGGGCCTCGTGGGCTTCCTCAGAAATCGATCCGTAGCTCATCGCGCCGGTCTTGAAGCGCTTCATGATCGCCTCGACCGGCTCGACTTCCTCGATCGGAACCGGCGAGCCGTTGCGGAACTCCAGAAGCCCGCGGAGCGTGAAGTGCTTGCTGTCCTGGTCGTTCACCAGCGCGGCGTATTTTTTGTAAACCCCGTAGTCGCCCGTGCGGACGGCCTTCTGGAGCGAGTGGATCGTCTCGGGGTTGAAGAGGTGTTCTTCGCCTTCTTTTCGCCACTGGTATTCGCCGCCGGCATCGAGCGTCGGGTCGACATCATCGCCGCGCTGCGGGAATGCGCGCTCATGGCGGGTGAGGAGTTCGGTGGCGATCGCTTCGAGATCAGCTCCCTCGACGCGCGAGGGCGTCCAGCTGAAATACTTGTCGATCACGCTGTGGTGGAGCCCGACCGCCTCGAAGATCTGCGCTCCGCGATAGCTCTGGATCGTCGAGATCCCCATCTTGGCCATCGTCTTCACGACGCCCTTGATTGAGGCCTTGAGGAAATTTTTAACCGCCGTCTTGTGGTCGATTCCGGTGAGGAGTCCCTGGCGGATCATGTCGTCGAGCGACTCGAAAGCCAGATACGGGTTAATCACGCTGGCCCCGTAGCCGATAAGCAGGGCGAAGTGGTGGACCTCGCGGGGTTCGCCGGATTCCAGGACGAGGCTGACCAGAGTGCGCGTGCCCGTGCGGATGAGGTGGTGGTGCAGTCCGGAAACCGCGAGCAGCGCGGGGATGGCCGCATTTTTCGCGTCCACTCCGCGATCGCTCAGGATGAGGATGTTTTTCCCGCCGGCAATCGCGGCGTCTGCCGCGGCAAAAAGCGCCTCCATGGCCGGAGCCAGCGCGGAGGGCCCGCCGGCCGCATCAAAGAGGATCGGGATCGTGACGGGGTGGAACCCCGGCTGCTCAACGTGGCGGATCTGCTCGAGTTCGGAATTGTCTATGATCGGGCTGTCGAGCTTGATCATCCGGCAGCTTTCCGGCTTTGGTTCGAGAAGGTTTCCTTCGGAGCCGAGCATCGTGACGGTCGCCGTGACGATCTCCTCGCGGATCGGATCGATTGGCGGGTTGGTGACCTGCGCGAACAGCTGCTTGAAGTAGCTATAGAGGAGGACCGGGCGGTCCGAAAGTACTGCGAGCGGCGTGTCGGTTCCCATCGAGCCAAGCGGCTGGACGCCGTCACGGGCCATCGGGCCGAGGATGATGCGCTGGTCTTCGAATGTGTAACCGAACGCGTGCTGCCTGTGAAGGATCGTCTCGTGGTCCGGCAGGTGCTCGTGCGGAGGCTTCGGGAGATCCTTGAGCAAAACGTGGTTGGTATTGAGCCACTCCCGGTAGGGGTGCTGGTTGATGATGCCGCTCTTGATCTCCTCGTCGGCTACGATCCGGCCTTCCTTCGTATCGACCAGGAACATCCGTCCGGGCTGCAGGCGGCCTTTTTGTTCGATCCGTTCCGGAGCGACCGGAAGCACCCCGGCTTCCGAGGCCATGATGACCACCCCGTCTTTGGTAACCCAGTAGCGGGACGGGCGGAGGCCGTTTCTATCGAGGATCGCCCCAATGATCGTGCCGTCGGTGAAGGCGATCGAGGCCGGGCCGTCCCACGGCTCCATCAGGCACGAGTGGAATTCGTAAAACGCACGCTTGTCGTCGGGCATCGTCTCGTGGAGCTCCCACGGCTCGGGGATCATCATCATGACCGCGTGCGGGAGCGAGCGGCCGGAAAGCGTGAGGAGTTCGAGGCAGTTGTCGAACATCGCGGAGTCCGAGCCGTTGGCGTTGATGACCGGGAACGTCTCCGCAAGATCCTTGCCGAAGAGCTCGCTCGCAAGGAGCGACTGGCGGGCATGCATCCAGTTGATGTTTCCGCGGAGCGTGTTGATCTCGCCGTTGTGCGCGATGTAGCGATACGGATGCGAGCGGTCCCAACTCGGGAACGTATTGGTCGAAAACCGCGAGTGAACGAGCGCGAGAGCGGACTCTACGTCCGGGTCGAGCAGGTCGGGAAAATAGGCGTCGACCTGCGCCGGCATGAGCATGCCCTTGTAGACGATCGTGCGGCTCGACAGGCTTGCGACAAACCAGAGCGGGTCAATCCCGGCAAGGCGGATCCGGTTCGAGGCAATTTTGCGGACAATGTAGAGCTGGCGCTCGAAGGAGGCGGTGTCGAGCTCGCCCTCCGGGCACCCGATGAAGACCTGAGACATCGCCGGCTCACTGGCGCGGGCTGTTGCACCGAGGGAGGAATGGTCGGTCGGCAGATCCCGCCAGCCGAGGAGGGTTAGCCCCTGATTCGCGACGATGGCATTGAAAATCTTGCGACCTTCGGCGATGTGCGCCGGATCGGGCGAAGTGAAGACCACTCCGGCCCCGTAGCGGCCGGCGGGTGGAAGCTCGATTCCCTGGGCCCCGCAGACGCGGCGCAGGAACTTGTCGGGGATCTGCATGAGGATGCCCGCTCCGTCGCCCGTGTTGACCTCGCAGCCGCAGGCACCCCGGTGGTCGAGGTTGCGCAGGATCGTCAGCGCATCGCTGACAATTCCATGCGACTTCTCGCCGCGCACATTGACGATGAACCCGACGCCACAGGCGTCGTGCTCGAACGCCGGATCGTAGAGTCCCTGCTTGGGCGGTGGGCCTGAGAGGCGGGTCGATTTGTTATCCATGCTCGTTATACGTTTATACGGTCAATTTGTATCCCTCACGAAAAGACACCCGTGCCCCTCCGTGCGAACCGTTTCTTGTAGCGTCCGCACCGCGCTGCGCACAATATCTTTTGTTGGCATTTTGCATTCCGGCAAACCAGAAGCTATTTCTGTGCCGCAACGCGGAAATGGCGAAAGGATTTTGAAAAATCCGTCCTACCTCTGCACGCCCGTAACAATTTCTGGCAGCGGGGGATCCGAGGGATCCGGAACGAGAGGATCGGGAAGCGAGAGGTCGGGTTCCGCGGGAGCCGGCTTCTCCGCGTTTTGAGCAGGCGAGGCTGCCCCGAACCGGATGTGAACCGCCGCATTTTTCAGGAATACGGGATTTCCAGGTTCGAACTCCGAGCGGCGGAGGGTCACGATGATGGAATTCTCGCCCTGCATAAGAAGTCGTGCGGGGATGAAAAGCGACCCGCCCCGCCAGCCGGCCAGTATCAGGCGCCCGCCGGCGTCCGGAACAATGGCGGGATCGTCAAGCCGGAAAGCCGGAAAGTCGACCGAGCCTGCCTGCGTGGAATTGATCCGCACGTCCAGGCGGGCTTCCAAGTCAAGCCCGAGCGCCTCCAGATGGAGCATGCCGCCTTCGATCGTTCCTTCCAGCGGAACGACAAACTCGAGTTCCTCCTCGATTTGCTCGATTCCGGACGAGAGTTCAGCCTCGACGACCGATCCCCTCCGGATGTCCCCCGACAGGGAAGCTTCGCGTGCGCCGTCCACCTGATCGAGGTCAAAGACGTGCCGGGCCTCATCCAGGAGGGCCGGATCGAATTGCGTACCCATCACTGCAAGGAGATCTTCGCGGGCCGGTCGTGCGGAAACGCTTACCAGACCATCAAACTTTCCGTAGTAGGAAACCAGAGCAACCCCGCCGTCCAGCGTGAGCTTCTGCGGGAGTAGAATCGTACGCGCATTGAGACCGAGCGATTTTCCCGAATTGCCCAGCCCGGTTGAGATCACGGTCGTGGATCCGTTGGGAGCGCGCCACTCGATCGCCGGACCGCCGTCCCCCCGGTCATCAAAAACGACAGTGACTGCATAAAAATCAACAGCGGGCGACCTCCACTTTGCAGGAATCGGGAGTTCGACGGTGGCAAGTTCCGGCTGGACGCGTGCGGGCTCGGCCATCCAGCCCGGGAGCGGGCTCATCTGCACCGATGGCTTGAGCGAGACCACGAAGGGTGCAAAATTCCGGCCGGTTGCCATCGAGGGATCCGGCGTCTGGGCACGCAGCCACCCGCCGGCGATCGGCATGGCAAGCAGAAGGGGCAGGAGTATTCTTGGAAAAGGCAAAGCGGTGCCAATATTAACCGCCCAGCGCTGAAAGGAAAGCTATGATTTTCCGCGGGGGCACGGCCCCTGAAAGATGCAGGCCGCCACAGCGAGTGCTGTGACGGCCTGCTGTTCCCCCCAGAACGATTGATGATTAAGCACGTGGCGTGCCAAGAATTCGGCCGTCGCAAACTTTTCTTCTTTGCACCGGGGTGCGGTGGCATCCAGTGTGGCTGGCCTATGGCAAAACCCGAGGAACAGGTGTTGGTTGTGAGGCGGCAGCTCTTCGACGAGCTGGGAAGTTTTCAGGGGCTTTGCCCGGACGTCGGGCGCTATCTTCAGACGTTCCTCCTGCGGGAGAACAATTTTTTTGCGCCGAGATCGGCGGCCGAGAACGACCCGTCGCTGAAGCAGATCATCCCCTATGCGGTCTTCCGCCACGGCGGGAAGATCCTGCACTACACACGCGGCGCGAAATCCGGGGAGAAGCGTCTGGTTGCCAAGGGGTCGATCGGCATTGGCGGACATATCAACGATTCCGACGAGAGTCTGTTTTCCTTTGACCAGTCGGCCTACCACAACGCGGTGCGCCGCGAGATCGGCGAGGAACTCGTGCTCGGCGGCGGTTTTACCGAGTGCGCGGTCGCCCTGATCAATGACGACTCGACCGAGGTCGGCAGCGTTCACCTCGGTGTGGTGCACCTCGTGGATCTGGAGAACGCCGACGTTCGGGCCGGCGAGAAGGCGATTGCCGGGCTGGGCTTCGCGACGGCAGCGGAACTTCTCGCCCGCAAGGACACGCTCGAGACGTGGTCGCAAATCGTCCTGGAGGGGTTGCCTGACCTCGGCTAATCGGCAGGCTTGCGCCGGATTGGGAAAAGAGGTCCATTGATCCGGATGAGACCGATTCTGATTTTACTGCTGCTCGCCGCAGGGGGTGCCATCGCGCAGGACAAGACCGCGGATACGAAGAAGCGGATGGTTTTTCCAGCCGGGCCGGCGCAGCCGACCCCTGAGGCTGTGGCGCCCCTTGCCCCTGGCGTCCCGATGCTCCCGGCCGCTCCCCAGACGCTCGCTCCGGGTCCGGTGAAGCCCCCCGATCCTATGGCGGCGGCGGATGCATTTTTCATGGCGCTGAAATCCGGACAGGTCGATGGCGCCTACGACGAGCTGGTGCGGAACACGATCATCGCCGACCGCAAGCAGGATGTGGACGCCCTGAAAGCGAAGACGAAGCAAGCGCTCGACAGCTACGGGCCGGTGAGCGGATACGAACCGGTCGAGACGATCGAGGTCGGCACCAGCCTGCGGCGGCTGACCTGCATCTCGCTCAATGCCGACCTGCCGCTGCGCTGGAAATTCTATTTTTACCGGACGGCCGCCGGCTGGCGGCTTGTCGACCTGCGGGTGGATGACGGGCTCGCCGAACTTTTTGATGACGTCTCGCGCAACAGAGGGAAATAGCCCCGGGCGGCTGGGAGGTTTTCTCACCTTCATCCGTTTCTCGCATACGGTATTTGCCCTGCCCTTCGCACTAGGATCGATGTTTGTGGCGGCGGGCGGGCTTCCGTCGTGGCGGGTTTTTTCTGGGGTGCTGGCCGCCATGGTTTTTGCGCGGACGGCGGCCATGACGTTCAACCGTCTGGCCGACTGGGAGCTGGATAAGCGGAACCCGCGCACCGAGGGGCGGCACCGGCTGGTCGGCCGGGGCGGCGCGACCGTTGCCTGTGTGGTGAGCGCGGCGGGGTTTATGGCAAGCGCCTGGTGGCTGAACCCGCTCTGTGGATGGCTCTCGCCTGTGGCGCTCGGCATCGTGTTTTTTTATTCGCTGACGAAGCGGTTCACCCACTTTGCTCAGTTTTTTCTGGGTCTGGCGCTCTCAGTGGCGCCGGTCGGCGCGTGGCTTGCGGTGACCGGTTCGTTTGCGCTTCCGCCGCTGATCCTTGCTCTGGCGGTGCTTTTTTGGGTGGCGGGGTTTGATGTGATCTACGCGACCCAGGATTACGAGGTCGACGTGCGGGATGGGTTGAAGTCGCTGGTTGTTTGGCTCGGGATCGGCGGCGGGCTGAAGCTGGCGCTGGTTCTCCATACCGCTGCCTTCCTGGGGTTCGCCGCCTTCGGCTACGCGGCCGGCCTCGGGAGAATCTACGCGGCCTCGCTGCTCGTTGTGATCGCGGGTCTCGCCTACGAGCATTTTGAAGCGCGACGCGGGGATATCGGATCGATCAACCGGGCGTTCTTCCAGGCAAACGCAGCCGTTGGCGTGTCATTCGTCCTCGGTGTATTTTTCGATTGCCTTGCTTACGCGACGTAAAAAGTGGCTCCGCCGGCTGGCGGTGGGTTTTTTTCTGGCCGGTCTCCTGGCCGGGGGCCTGATTTGGTTTGCAGCAGGCAACCTGACCGCCATTGCGAAGTGGGGCATCCGCCGCGCGCTGCCCGGGGTGAAAGTCGAGCTGGGCTCGCTGAAGTTCGAGTCCCCGGGCCGGGTGGCATTCCACCGGTTTGCATTGCGCGATCCGGATTCCGGAGGCGAACTTATCCGGCTTTCCGGCGGGAGCATCGTCTTTTCGCTCGGAGGGCTCCGGTCAGGCAAGGTGGGTGAGGTCCGATTGGTGAACCCGGTGATCCATGCCAGCCCGGGGCTGGCCAAAATACTGCCCGCCGGGAAAGGCGAGGGGGGCAAGCCTCCGCCGTGGTTGATCTCCCGGTTCATTTGCGAAGGTGGCCGGGTGCTTTACGAAAAACCGGCCCCCGGTGGGCTGTCAGCCAGCGTGTGGTTTGCTTTCGACTGGAAGGATGTTTCCGCCGGCGGCCGCGAGTTGCTCGAACTCAAGCTCTGGGAATTCCAAGCATCCCAGTCGGATGCCACGGCTCCCTTTCTCCGGTTTGAGGAGTGCTGGATCCGGTTTTCGCCTGAGGGTCTCGCCCGCCATCGCGTTGGGGAGGTGAGGCTGGTCCACCCGGTCTTGGTGCTGCAGCCGTCGATTCTCCAGCTGTTCTCTCCGGGCGGCGGTCCAGGCGGCGCGGCACCGGACTGGCAGCTTGGTCGGCTGGTTTGTGATTTTGGCGAGGGGAGCTTCGACGGGTTCGGTCCGGATCTGCCTGCGGGGAGCTGCAAATTTTCCTTCGACGGAAAGGATGTCGGCCTGCAAAGCGCGGCGCCTTTTGAGCTCACGGCTTGGGATATTTCCGCCCGCATGCCGGGGTTCGCGGAGCCGTTTCTGGGACTGGATCTGGTCAGGCTGCAGGGCACTCTGCAGGAAATCCTCGACGGGCATACACTGGCCGCTGCCTCGGTTTCCGGCGGACGGTTGGTCGTGGGCGCCGCCCTGCAGAAAATTTTCTCCGGGGGATCGGGCGGGCCGTCTACGGGAGTTTCGGGTCTCGCGTGGAAGCTCGGCACGCTGGACATCCGCGGAGTGAGCGTTTGCCTCGACGACCCTCGAGAAGGCATTTCCGACATCGTGTTCCAACTGAATACCACCCTGCGCGACCTGTCCCCGGCGCAGGCGGCCGATGTGCTTGGCGGAACCAGGCAACTGATCGAGATTGCCGACCTCGATGTGCCGTCGCCGCTCGATCCTTTTACCAAGGTGCTTACGCTGCGAAGCATCTTCGTTCGGTTTACGCTGGCCGGGCTTCTCCGCCAGGAACTCGATGAGATCACAATCCTGCACCCGACCATCTACATCGGCGAGGACCTCTTCTGGTATATGGACGATGCGCAAAAGCGGCTTGGCGGAGGGAAATCGGCCTCCCCCGGTTGGAAGGTCCGGAAGCTGGACATCAAATTCGGGCGGGTCGTTCTCGGAAGCGGCGGAAACATTCAATACGGTCTGCCGCTCAACTTCCAGACCGCCGCGCAGGACCTCTCGCTCGACAACCTCGCTGCGCTCAAAATGCAGGCCGGCCTCGAAATTCCCGCGCAGGATTACTCATTCGAAAGCTACCAGCTCAAGCTCTCGACACAAAAGGGGGAGCTACGCTTCGCCTATCCGCCGGAGAAAAGCGAAAACAACCTCGTCGGCACGATCCGCCTCGACCGCATCCTCTGGCGGCAATACCGCGCGGGCGATGCGTGGATCTCAACCACGTTCGACCGCACCGGGATCAACGGGGAATTCGGCGGGCGCTTCTACGGCGGGTATGTGTCGGGCGGGTTCAGCTTTCTCTTTGACGATCAATCGCCCTGGATCGGTTGGCTGGCCGGCAAGGGAGTCGACCTCAAGCAGCTCACCGACATCGTCGCGCCGAAAAACTTCCGCATGACCGGGCCGCTGGCCTTCAAGGTTCAGACAAATGCCGCCGGCCACGAGATCGAGCGCCTCAAAGGCGACTTCACCGCGGCCCGTCCGGGACGGATGACGATCGGCAAGCTCGACGACCTCCTCGCGAGCTTTCCAGAGACCTGGAGCGCACTCAAAAAGAGCAGCGCCCGGATCGCGCTCGAGACGCTCCGGGATTTCGATTACACCCGGGCCTCCGGAGATTTCTGGATCGTCCGACAGCAGGGGGTGCTCGACTTAAAGTTGCAAGGTCCTCAGGGATCGCGCACTCTCAAGACCGTGCTCCACGCCAACGAATCCAAGGAGGGAAGATGGAAAAACTAGCTTTCTTGCCGATCTTGCTGATCATCCTGGCCGGATGTTCCACCCCGAGCGTCAACCTCTCGACGCCCGATCCGATCAAAGTTGATATCGCCATGCGCCTCGATGTCTACCAGCACACTCCGCCGGCCGGTGACAAGAAGTCCGCCGCGAAGCCGACTGCCGAGTCCGCCGACCCTCAGGAACGCCGCCGCAACCGCATGGCCGACATCCAGCAGTTCAAAAATTCCCGCATTGTCGGCGAGGGCCGCGACGGTCTGGTCGTGATCCGGGTCGAGACACCCGGCGACTACGGCGACTACATCCGCAAGGTTGTCGCCGAGGAAAACCGGGACCGGATGGCCCTCATGAAGGCCACCGCGGAAAAAGAAAAAATCTCCCTGCCCGAAGTCCAGAACCGCCAGGCATCCGTCTGGCAGAAAATGGCCTTCAAGGACGAGTGGATCGAGATCCCCGACAAATCCGGCGGCTGGAAGTGGGTTCAGAAGGAGGGGTGACCCCCTCTGCTGGAGCGCGGCCTGCTCAGCTGGCCGGGGGCGGCTGCTCGCCGCGCAGTTCGAGGAGGCGGCGGATCGCCTCCTCGATCAGGTTGTTCGGGCAGCTTGCGCCGGCGGTGATGCCGACGGTGAGCGGTCCGGATGTCGGAAGCCAGCCGGAAGATGCGGTCTCCGTGCGGGTGGCGAGGTCGTAGTGGCGGATGCTCGTGGGCGACTCCATGCAGCCGGCGTTGCGGATGAAGTAGGTCGGCCGTGCCTGCTGGCCGATCTCGACCAGGTGGGTCGTGTTCGAGCTGTTGTAGCCGCCGATCACAATGAGGAGGTCGAGCGTTTCTGAGAGAAGCTGGAAAAGCGCGTCCTGACGGTCTTGTGTTGCGCCGCAGATCGTGTCGAAGTACCGGAAGTTGTCCGGCCGGCCGACGTCCCGCTCGGTGACGGCTTGTTTCAGCAGCGTCTGGATCGCCTCGGTCTCGCTCCGGAGCATCGTCGTCTGGTTGGCCACCCCGATGCGGACGAGGTGGATGCGGGGATCAAATCCGGGACTGGTCGCTCCGGAAAATTTTTCAAGGAACACGCCGGCATCGCCGCCGTGGAGGATGTAGTCGCAGACCAGGCGGGTTTGCTCGATGTCGAGCACGATGAGGTAGTGGCCATTGCCGTCCGGCCCCAGTGCGCGCGAAGCAGTGGCTCGCGTCTCCTCGTGGGAGGCCTTTCCGTGGATGATCGATGTCACCTGCTCGTCCGCATTCTGCCGGACACGCTTCCAGACGCTCATCACGTCGCCGCACGTGGTGTCCACGATCTGGCTGCCCCGCGCCTTGACCGCAGCCACGGTCGCCGCCTCCGCCCCGAAGGCCGGCACAATCACAACGTCGTCGGGCCCGAGCGATTCGAATTCCGCAGCGGATGGCCGGGCGGGAAAATGGCGGATCCCCATCTCCGACATCTGGGCGTTGACATCCGGGTTGTGGATGATTTCGCCAAGGAGGAAGATCCTGTGGCCGGCAAAGTATTTTCCCGCGGCGTAGGCGAGGTCGATCGCGCGTTCGACCCCGTAGCAGAACCCGAATTCCTTCGCGAGGCGGACAGTTGTTTTGCCCGCCACCAGCTTCCCGCCACCCGCCCGCAGGCGTTCGACGAGTTCGCTGCGGTAGTGACGTTCAACCTGCTCCTGCACGTGCGACATGATGTCGGGCGTGCGCAGGTTGACGCGAGCCGTGGCGCTCAAGAAGATCAGCCCCCTTAGCGCAGGGCGTCGTTCGGATCGATTTTGAAGACCGCCGGAGAGATGCTGTAGGACTTCGGCGGATCCGGGTCGTTGTAGTCCTGCGGGCGCGGCTGGTTCTTGCCGATCGTCGCGTCCTCGGGCTGGGTCATGGCGATGTTGACCGGGGTGCCGATGCGCACGAGATCGTAGAGCTCGCGGGCGGCATTCTCGTGTATGCGCAGGCAGCCGTGCGTGCGCGGGGTCGGCCACACCGAACCGACGTGGAATCCGTAGCCGGGCAGGAATTCCACCCAGTATTGCATCGGGAACCCGACGTAGTGGTATCCGCCGCCGGGCCGCTGTCCGCTTGTCCCGGGGATGATCGATCCGCCGTTCACCCAGAACCCGTAGCTGCCCGAGCGCTTCTGGGGGATTTTTGCGATGACGCTGAAGTTGCCGCGGGGGGTTGGCTTCGCGGGCGTGCCGATCGCGGTGGCTGCGACGAGCAGCGGCTTGTTGCCCTCCATCACGTAGACCATCCGGTTCTGCAGCGACACTTTCACCCGGACGTTCGACGGGTTCGTGGGTTTGTAGCCCACCGGGTCGTAGTTCGGGCGCATTTTCACGGTCTCGCAGCCCGTCAGGACGAAGGCGACAGCTGCCATCAGAATCGGTGCATGAAATTTCATCGCCTTCTCTGAAATGCAAATCCCGCCATTTGTCAAACAGCGTGTGAAAAAATAACCGTTGTTGCACAGCGGCCGGGGGCCGTTATTCTGTGCAGATGTATAAGGAACATGACTTCCACTACGCGATGGAGAACACGCGCGTGGTTGTGAGTCCGCGGAGCGACATCGAGACATTCGGCACGACGCGGTTCAACTTTTCCCTGGTGAGCGAGCCCATGGACGAGGTGGAAACCGTGCGGATCCGAAATGGGCGGATCGAGGCCGAGCGCCCGCGGATCGTTTCCCCTCACCATTTCAGCAAGCTGCTTCTGGACGGGTTCGGGGCCGAGGCCCGGGGCTACGCCGACTGGATCGAGGAACACGGTGCTGCGCTGCGCATCCTCCGTTATGGCTTCCAGCTCAAGAAGACCGACATCTCGGAACACATCGTCCGCGAACCGATGGATGTCGCGCTGGAGAGAATTCAGGAGCAGCTCCGCGGGGAGGAGGATCCCTTCTCTGCTCTCATCGCCGGCGTGGACGACGCCTGGGAGGTCTGCCTGCTCAAATTTTCGCTGGAGATGATTCAGCGCTCAGCAGGCGGAAATGTTGAGGAGTGGAAACGCCGGGGGCTTGTGTGATGATTTCCTCGTTTCCTTTCCGGGCTCCCGCTGCTTATCCTTTTCCGATCCGACCATGATTGTTAGAGTCCTCGTTATCCTTGCGCTTGTCGCCGCCCTCGTGGGCGGCAGCGGATTTTTTGTCTACCAGACCTACGTGAAGCCGAAGAAGTTGGACCGCGAGGAAAAGAAAGCCATCGCGGCCGCCATTCCAACTCCCACCCCCGATCCCAGCCTGCCCGAATACGAGAAGATCAAAGGTCTCCTTGACCAGACAACCCCGGAGGCCCGGCTGGCGCTGGGGGCTTTTGCCAAGGAGTTTCCCGATTCGCCCAAGGCTCCCGATGTCCGGGCCGCGCTCGGCCGGATCAACGTCGCGCTTGTCCTCTCCCCGCTGCCGCTTCCGGAAAAGACGGCCTACACAGTCCAAAAAGGCGACTCGCTGTCCAAGATCGCAACAAACCTCAAGAGCGGCGCCGAGCTGATCTATCGCGCGAACAACCTCAACACCATCAACCTCAAGATCGGGCAACAGCTCGTCATCCCGAAGCTCGACACGTCGGTTGTCATCGACCGGGCGGCGGAAAAGCTCACTGTTTCCAACGGGGGCGAGTTTTTCAAGGAATACCCGATCCGTTCGCTCAAGCTGCCCGGCGCATCCGCGACGGGTACCGTGGAAACGAAGGTGGCCATCAAGGAGGCGGTCAAAGGCACCGCCCGCATCGCTTTCGGAAGCAAGGATTACGAGGGCAGTGAACGACATGTGGTCCTCGCCACTTCCGGGATTACAATCCGTCCCTCTCCACCGGCCGACCCCGCTGCCGCAGCGCCTCCTCCTCCCGCCGGGATCGTTCTCGATCCGGCCGATTCCGACGAAGTTTACTACCTCACCGCGCGGGGCACGCCGGTCACTATCAAGTAAGTAACCGGCCAATGAATACCCAACCACTCGAATTTGAAAAGCCGATCCTTGAACTCGAGGAAAAACTCGACGAGATCAAGCGCCAGCTGCGCGACAGGAACATCAACCTCGAGCCAGAGGTCGCCCGCATGCAAAACAAAATCGAGTCCACACGGCTCGAGATTTACAACCAGCTCACGTCCTGGCAGCGCGTGCAGATCGCCCGGCATACCGCGCGGCCGTTTTACCTTGACTACGTCCGGCAGGTATTCACCGACTTTGTCGAACTGAAGGGCGACCGGTGCTTCGGGGATGATGCCTCGATGCCCGGGGGCATCGCCCGGATCGACGGGATTGCCTGTGTCGTCATCGGCCAGCAAAAAGGCCGCGATACCAAAGAAAACCTGCTGCGGAACTTCGGCAGCCCCCACCCGGAGGGCTATCGAAAGGCCCTGCGCCTCATGCGCTTCGCAGAAAAATTCGGCCTGCCGGTCGTGACGCAGATCGACACTCCCGGTGCCTATCCCGGAGTCGGTGCCGAGGAGCGCCACATCGCCGAGGCAATCGCGGTCAACATCCGGGAGATGATGGTCCTGAGGACCCCAGTGGTTGCGGTCGTGATCGGTGAGGGCGGCTCGGGCGGCGCGCTGGGCATCGGTGTTGCCGACCGCGTTCTCATGCTTGAAAACGCTTACTATTCGGTCATCAGCCCCGAGGGTTGTGCCGCCATCCTCTGGAAGCACCGCAAACATGCCCCCGAGGCCGCCGAGGCCCTCAAGCTCAACGCGCGCGAGCTGCTCTCGATGGGCATCGTCGATGGCGTTATTCCGGAGCCGATGGGAGGGGCCCACCGCGATCCGGATGCCGCTGCCGCGAATTTCAAGACAGCCGTCGTCGCCGCCCTGCGCGAAGTCATGCCGGTCCCCATCGACAAATTGCTCGTGACGCGGTATGAGAAGTTCCGCAAAATCGGCGTCTTTCAGGAATAAACGGCGGCTTTTTGCGCGCATCACTATTTGACATACTTTATGGGGCTTTTTGACGAGGACGTGGGCACGGGGGTGCGCTTGGCGGTGATCGTGGGGATCATCGCCCTGATCGTCGTGATCTTTATGCGGGAGGACGGCGACCGCTCGAGGAGCGACCTGACCCTCCACGACCCCGGCCGCCGCCCGCAGACCGTCAGCCCCAATACGAATCCCTTCCATCCGGTGATTCCCACTCCAACTCCCCGTCCCGGCACGCGTCCCTATTGATGAAGATCATTGACCGCTACGTCGGCCAGGGGGTCTTGCTGACGACATTTCTCGGAGTTGTGGTCTTGAGCCTTGTCTTGGTGCTCGGAAATATTTTCAAGGAGCTGCTCGACGTCCTGATCAATAACCCGGATGTCCCGGTGACTACCGTGCTTGTCTTCATGGTTCTGGTGCTGCCGTTCTCTCTGACGTTTACGATCCCTTGGGGGTTCCTGACGGCGATTCTCCTGGTCTTTGGCAGGATCTCCGCCGACAACGAGCTCATCGCACTCAAGTCCAACGGCGTGAGCGTCCCGCGTCTTTGTGTGCCCGTCTTCGCGTTGGCGCTTGCGCTGACGTTGGTTTGTTTCTGGATAAACATTGAGGTCGCTCCCCGTGCCGAGCAGGCGATGACGCGGGCGATCGTCGACATCGCGACGAGCAACCCGTCATCGCTTTTCCGTGCCGATGAGGTGGTTGACAAGTTTCCCGACCGCCGGGTCTACGTTGGCGGAAAAACCGGCGACAAGCTTCTGAACATCATCGTCTTCGAAATGAACGAGGAGAGCCAGCCGACGAAGATGATCTTCGCCAGAGAGGGGGTCCTGACCCCGGATCCGGAGAACTCCAGGCTCCTCTTTCGCCTCTTCAATGCCCACTTCGAGCAGCGCGATGAAAACGATCCCAAGGACTTTACAAAAATCCAGCAGGGGATTGTCATGAAGGAGGGCGTCTTCCCGATCTCCCTGGAAAAATTCTTCATGGAATTCCGGACAACCCGGCGGATGAGTTCCTACACGCTGACCGAGCTGATCGACTTCCTCGCCAAGGGCGCCGGCGAGCGGACGACCGAGGCCGTGGTGGAACTGAACAAGCGGTTTGCAACATCCCTCGCCTGCGCGGCCTTTGCGCTCATCGCGATCCCGCTCGGCATCACGGCCCACCGCAAGGAAACCTCGGTCGGATTTGCCCTGAGCCTCGTGGTTGCCTTCACGTACTTCTTTTTCATCATTATGGCGGACACCTTCCGCAACACTCCGTCGGCTTACCCGGCGGTTCTGATCTGGATCCCGAACGTCCTTTTCTTCTGCCTGGGATCGCATCTCTTCAGCCGCCTGGCGAAGCGCTAAGATGAAGTGGGCTCTCCGGTTGCTTGCTCTCGCCGCCGCGGCCTCGCTCCTGGTGTCGGGCGGCTTGCTGGCATGGCGCAAATCCTGCGAGCTCGACCGCATCACCGAGCTTCCCGCTGCGGCGAAGTGAGCGGGGCTGGGCTTACATCCCAATCACAGGGATGGTGCCATGCCGGCGTGACCATTCGATGATTCTGGCATCGGCTGTCACCAATGGCAGGCCGAGCACCGCCGCCGTCGCCACGATGATCCGGTCGGCCGGGTCGCCGTGAAAGTCTGCTAACCGGCAGCCCTGGATTGAAATCGCTGGATGAATTGGCTCCAGTTCCACCGGAAAACGAAGATTCGACTCGACCCACGCTTCTACCGTGGGGGTCAGGACCAGCCGGCCCTTTGACTCAAGCATCGCCACTTCCCAGACGGAAATCGCGGAAACCAATGCCCGCCCACGAAACTTCTCCATGAGCTCCGCGCGAGCGTCTCCCGCGCTCAGCCAAACCCAGGCATGCGTGTCGAGCACGACCGCCTTCAGATGTTCAACGCTCGGCATCCCAAACTTCTCCCGTGCCCAGAATGTCGCCCGCAATCCGGGTTTCGCCGGCCGCCCGGCCAAAAATCCGGGTTTCGCCGGCTGCCGCACCAACCGGCACCAATTGAGCCGCCGGTCGGCCGTGACGGCTGATCAGGACGCTTACTTTCTCCCGCTGCACACGCTCAACAACGCCCAGGCATCTGGCCTTGAACTGAGTAATCGTCATTTCCATAAAATGACCATAGGCTGACCATGGCCTTTATACAAGCGATTTTATCCGCCGGCATCAACGCAATAAAGCGGGCTTCGCAGCGCGTATTTTCTGTGGAGCACACCCGGCTTCGGGTATGGTTTCCGGAGGTCGCTCAAAACACGGCGGCATCAATGATGGCGATCACATCCTCGCCGGTCTCGCCCTCGCGGCAACAGCAACGCAGGCGGCGATCTCGATCGAGACGGTATCGGTCGGGGACTGGGGCAACGCGGCAGATCCGACGACGGGCTACGGGGCTGTTGGCTACAGCTACAACATCGGGAAATACGAGGTGACGATCGGGCAATACACGGCGTTTTTGAACGCGGTGGCGGCGACGGATACGTATTCGCTCTACAACACGAGCATGGGGACGGATTTGAACGTGGCCGGGATTTCGCGGAGCGGGAGCCCGGGGAGCTACACGTATGCGGTGAAGGTCAATGCGGGGCAGGACATGACGAACCGGCCCATCACGTATGTGAGCTGGTTCGATGCGGCGCGGTTCTCGAATTGGATGGCGAACGGACAGACGACGGGGGCACAGGGGAACGCGACGACGGAGAACGGAGCCTACACGCTGAATGGTGCGACGAGCGGAGTGGGATTTACAAAAAACGTGACGAACCCGAACACAGGTCAGGTGGTGAATTGGTGGATTCCGAGCGAGAACGAGTGGTATAAGGCGGCGTATTACTCACCGGGGGTGAGCACGGACAGCTACTGGCTGTATCCGACGCAGAGCGACAGCGCACCGGAGAACACGATCGGGAGCGGAGCGAACCAAGCGAACTACTGGATTGGCGGCTATTCGACAGGTAGCGCGCCCTACATCACAAATGGCGGGGCTTACAGCGCGAGCGGGAGCCACTATGGGACGTTCGACCAAGGCGGAAACGTGTGGGAGTGGAATGATGCCGTCATCTCGGGTTATTATCGGGGCCTCCGCGGGGGCTGCTGGGACTACGGCTCCCTGCAGTCGTCGCTCCGCAACAACTACTCTCCCGGCTTCGGGGACAGCACTATGGGATTCCGTGTTGCCAGCGTCCCCGAGCCATCGGCAGCAGTGTTGGTTATGCTGAGCGGAGCGGGCTGGCTTGTCTGGAAGCGTAGGAGAGTTACTCTCTGAGAGAAGCGAGGAAGCGGCGAAGGGGCAGCCAAGCGAAAAAAGCGTAAAGCGGAACCCGCGAAGCAGGACGAAAAAAAGTTCCGTGGCAGCGGCTTCCAGCCGGTGCGTAGCCGATGCATAAACCAGTTTTAATCACACCCGTTCAAAAGACCCTGCGCAGTGAGTGGCTGACGACCCGTGCGGTCTCCTCGATGTCGGCCTGCTGGTGGGCGAGCGAGAGGAATCCTGCCTCGAACTGGGACGGCGCAAAATAGACACCTTCGTCCAGGCAGTGGTGGAAAAATCTGGCGAACTTTTCGCGGTCGCTGAGCATGGCATCGGAGAGCCGGCGGACCGGCCCCTTGTGGAAGTAGAGGCAGAACATCGAACCGATCCGGTGGAACGTGCACGGGAGCCCGCGGATCGCTTCGCGGGTGAGATCTTCAAATGCCCTGCCTGATTTCTCGAGCTCCGACCATCCGTCGCGGGTTTCCATCTCGCGCAGTTGGGCAAGGCCGGCGGCCATCGCTACTGGGTTTCCCGAGAGCGTGCCGGCTTGGTAGACCGGTCCGTCGGGCGAGAGGCGGTCCATGATCTCCGCGCGTCCGCCGAACGCGCCGACCGGAAGGCCGCCGCCGATCACTTTGCCAAGCGCGGTCAGGTCGGGCCGGATGCCATAGAGTTCCTGTGCGCCGCCGGGGGCGAGGCGAAAGCCGGTCATCACCTCGTCGAAGATGAGCTGCGTTCCCGCCTCCGTGCAGATTTCGCGCAGGGCCTCCAGGAATCCCGGCTCGGGCAGGTAGAGCCCGGCGTTGGCCGGGACCGGCTCGATGATGATGCAGGCGATCTCGCCCGGGTTTGCAGCGAACGCGGCGCGCACGGCATCGAGGTCGTTGAAAGGCACGCAAATTGTCAGCTGTGCGAGTGCGGAGGGAATCCCCGCGCTGTCGGGTGTTCCGTGCGTGAGGGCACCGCTCCCGGCTTTCACGAGCAGGGAATCGACGTGGCCGTGGTAGCAGCCTTCAAATTTCAAAACCTTGTCGCGGCCGGTGAACCCGCGGGCCAGCCGCAGGCAGCTCATGGTGGCCTCGGTGCCGCTGTTGACCATCCGCACTTTCTCCACCGAGGGGACCATGCGGCAGATCGTTTCCGCCATTTCGACCTCGAGCGGGTTGGGGGTTCCGAAGCTGAGCCCCCGCGCCGCTGCCTCCTGCACGGCGGCGATCACCGCAGCCGGCGCATGCCCGAGAATGGCCGGCCCCCATGTCCCGACATAGTCGATCAGCTCGCGCCCGTCGGCGGTCGTCAGCCGGCACCCGCTGGCCGAATGCGTGAAAAACGGCTCTCCGCCGACGCCGCGGAACGCGCGCACCGGCGAGTTGACCCCGCCTGGGATCCGGCGGAGGGCGGCTTCGAAAAGTTCGTGGGACGTGATCATCGTGGCGGGTTATTTCAAGGCTCCAGTGCCCCAGCGTCTGTGCAGGAATCGTTCCCAGGGCGAAAAGAAGATCCGGTCGGCGAGCAGGCCGATGAAGATGATGACGATCATGATGGCGACGACCTGATCCATCGCATGCAGCTCGCGGCCGTAGTGGAGGAGCTGGCCGAGGCCGAACCCGGTGAGGATCGTGACAAAAATCTCGGCGGCCATCAGCGAGCGCCACGCAAAGGCCCAGCCCTGCTTCATCCCCCCGACAAGATAAGGAAGCGAGGCCGGCAGGATGACTTTCATCCAGGTGTGCAAGCCCTGCGAGCCCATCGTGCGGGCGGCGCGCAGGTAGATCGGCGGCATCGTGCGCACGCCATCGTTCGTCGCGATGATCACCGACCAGAGCGTGCCCATGACCACCACGAAGAGCATGGCCGACTCGGTCTGCCCGAACCAGAGCAGCGCCAGCGGCACCCAGCAGACGCTGGGGAGCGTCTGCACGCCGAGCGCCAGCAGCCCGATCGTGTCCTGGAACATCTTGAACCGCGCGGTGAGCAGGCCGAGTGGAATCCCGAAGACCAGCCCGATCGCGTATCCCACCAGCAGCCGCTTCATGGTCACGAGTGTCGCCATCTCCAGCGTGCCGTCGCAGATCGACTGCCAGAGGTATTGCACGACGCTTGACGGCGAGGGGAACATTACCGGTGAATAAAGCCCGGAACGCGAAGCCGCCTCCCACGAGACCAGCAACAGCAGGAAAAAGACAGTGGAGGCAATTCCCCGTTTCATTCCGAGACCTCCCGGCCTTCCGAGGACGTGAACCCCTTAAGCGCAACCATGATCTCGCTGGAGTAGCGGGCCAGCTCGACGCTGTTGATGTCGCGCGCGCGGGGCAGATCGACCGAGAACTCGGCGCGGATCCGCCCGGGATTCGGCGAAAACAGGATGACCCGGTCGCCGAGGCAGGCCGCCTCGCGCACGTTGTGCGTGACAAAAATGATTGTCTTCCTCCGTGCCTCCCAGATCCGCTGGATGTCGCCGTAGAGCTGCTCGCGGGTGAGCGCGTCGAGCGAGGCGAACGGCTCGTCCATGAGGAGGACGCGCGGGTTCGGTGCCAGCGCGCGCGCCAGGGCGACGCGCTGCTTCATGCCGCCGGAGAGCTCGTGCACGTTGGAATGGTGGAATTTCTCCAGGCCGACGAGATGGAGGTAATACTTGGCGACCTCTTCGCGCTCTCTGTCCTTCAGGCCCGGCTTGAGCTTGAGGCCGAAGAGGACGTTGCCCATCACGTCGAGCCAGGGAAAAAGCGCATGCTCCTGGAACATCACCATCCGGTCGCGCCCGGGCTCGCTCACCGCCTCGCCGTTCGCGAGCACCTGTCCGGAATCCGGCTGCTCGAGGCCCGCAATGATGTTCAGCAGCGTCGACTTCCCGCAGCCGCTCGGGCCGACCAGGCAGACAAACTCCCCCTCGGCGACCTTGAGGCTCACGTTGTCGAGCGCCAGGACGGACCTGCGCTTCGTCGTGAACGTCTTGGAAATTCCAGCCACCTCGATCCGCTCGGCCGAGGAATTCTTCAGCTCGTGTTCGACGCTCACGGTGTCCAGATCAGTTTGTCGAGGCTTACCTTCTGCCGAAGGAGACCGGCCCGCTCCGCCTGAGAGACGTAGGTCGCAAAGGGTTCGACCGAGATCGCATCGTCAAACACGAGGCGCGTCCAGGCCTGCGCCACAAGGTCGGCCGAAACATTGCTGCGCGTGATGGCGGAAAGCTCGTCCCGCACGCGCTTTTTGGCCTCATCGGGGTTGGCCAGAACCCATGCGGTCAGCTCGCGGTGGGCGGCCACGAAGCGCTTCGCAATCTCAGGCTTCTCCTTGAGGAACGCCTCGCGTCCGGCGACGACGGTCGTGAGCGCGTTCGGGTCGGCGAAGAGGATTCTCCCTCCGCCCTCGTTGAGCAGTCTTGTCACCCACGGTTCGACTGTCCACGCCGCATCGAGTTTGCCCTGCTGGAAGAGCGTGAGGATGTCGGGGTTCGCGGTCGGGATGACCCGGGCGTCCCCGCCGGTGAGCGTGACTTTCATCCCGTGCTCGAGCAGCCAGGCCCTGCACTCGACGTCCTGGGTGTTGCCGAGCTGCGGGGTGGCGATTGTCCTGCCCCGGAGGCCGGCGGCGTTCTTGATCGCATCTCCGCGGACGACGAGCGCCTCCCCGCCGCGCATCGAGCCGCTCAGCACGCGGACCTCGTTGCCATTCGCCCGGCTGTAGGCGTTGACGACCGGGCTCGGGCCGACGTAGGTCAAATCGAGCGCCTTGGTGAAAAATCCCTCCATCGCCGAGGGGCCGGCATTGTAGACGAGCCACTCGATTTTCACCGGGGTTCCAAGCCGGGATTCGAACCAGCCCTTGCCCTCGCGGGAAAAGTTGGCCGCCACGAGCGCCTGGGCGTGCGTCACGTTCGGGAATAGCCCGACGCGCAGGACTTCCTGGGCGTTCAGGGCGGATAGGGAGAAAAAAAGCAGACAGGCGGGAAGGGCTTTCATCACAGACTGAGAGCATTGCCGCAATCCCGGCAGAGTCAACGCGAGATATCTTCTTTTCCAGTCGCGCCGCCTCGCTCAGGATGGAGGTCTTATGAACCAAGCAAGCGTGAGAGTCCCCGCCACCACGGCCAACCTGGGACCCGGGTTCGACTGCCTCGGCGTCGCGCTCCAGATTTACAACACCACGACCGTCCGGCGCGGCCGGGGAGCCGCTCCCGGCGGGATGGCTGCCGGGGCTGCTGCGGCGTTCTTCCGCGCAGCGGGGCAAAAGCCCTTCGCCTTTTCGTGGAGTGTCACAGGCGATGTTCCCCGCTCGCGCGGCCTAGGGAGTAGCGTGACCGTCCGGCTCGGCGTCCTCCACGGCCTGAACGAGCTTTCCGGCCGCCCGCTCGACAGGCACGCGCTTTTCCGCATCTGCGCCGCACTGGAGGGCCACCCCGACAATGCCGCCCCGGCGGCTTACGGGGGTTTTACGGTCGTGCCATCCTGCGGTTCCCTGCAGCGCTATCCAGTCAAAAAAGACCTCCGGTTTCTGCTGCTGATTCCCTCGTTCGAGATCTCCACGCCGGCCGCCCGCAAGGTCATGCCGGAAAAAATCCCCCTCGCGGACGCCGTGCTCAGCGCGGGAAATGCCGCCGGCATCGCAGCGGCGTTCGCCTCGGGCAACTACAAAAAGCTTTCTGGCTGCTTCGCCGACGGACTCCACCAACCGTATCGCCAAAAGCTTCTTCCCTGCCTGCCTGCCGTGATTGCCGCAGCGGAGGCTGCCGGGGCGCTCGGAGGCTGGCTGAGCGGGTCCGGTTCCACGATCGCCTGCATCGCGACCCGGCATCCGGAGAAAATTGCCCGCGCAATGGCCGTGGCAGCCGGGCTGGACGGCGTTGAGGTGCTTGCCACCGGCGCGGATAATTCCGGAGTGCGGATCGTGACATGAGGCGCTGGATCGAGGGGCTCGAGTCGTTCGCTATCGACGTCATCCTCGGGCGGCGCTACGGCCGTCGTGCGGACCTGCTGCGCTGGCTGCTCTACGGGCTTTCGACGATTTACCAGCTGATTGTTCAGGCCAGGCTCGCCCTATACGGAAGCCGGATTTTCCGCAGCCATTCGCACGGTTGCCTCGTGATCAGCGTGGGCAATCTCACCGTGGGGGGGACCGGAAAGACGCCCGTTGTCGAGATGCTTGCCCGGGCGCTCCAGGAGGGAGGGCGCCGCGTGGCGATCCTCAGCCGCGGCTACAAGAGCGTGCCCCGCCCGCTCGTGCTCCGTCTGCTCGACAAGTTCACCAAAAACAAGTCGATGTTCGTGCCGCGCGTCGTGTCCGACGGGCAGTCGCTCCTCTTGGATTCCCGCACCGCTGGCGACGAGCCGTTCATGCTCGCAAACAACCTGCGCGGGGTTGTCGTGCTCGTCGACCGCGACCGCGTCAAAAGCGGGATCTACGCGATTCGCGAGTTCCGTGCCGACACGCTCATCCTTGATGACGGGCTCCAATACATCCGCATGCGCCACGGCCTGGAGGTCGTCCTGATCGACCGCCAGGCCCCGTTCGGGAACGATTACATGCTCCCGCGCGGCACCCTCCGCGAGCCGCCACGCAACCTCCGTCGCGCTACCCATATCTTCCTCACCAAATGCGATGGCGGCGACAACAGCGACGTCATCGGCCGCATCCGCAAATACAACCGGACAGCCGACATCATCGAATGCGCCCACCGCCCGAAACACCTGAAAAACTTTGTCACCGGCGAGGTGAAACCGCTGGAGTTCCTCCGCGGCCTGAGGATCGGCTCGCTCTGCGGGATCGCGGTCCCCGAGAGCTTTGAGAACGCGCTCCGCGGGCTGGATGCGGAGATCGAGCTTTCCAAGACCTACACCGACCACCACCGCTATACCGCCCGGGAGGTCGAGACCTTCGTCCGCCGCTGCGGGCGCCGCGAGCTCGACGCTGTCATTACCACCGAGAAGGACGCTGTCCGCATCCCGCGCATCCTTGACCCGGAGGTTCCCATTTACTACCTCCGCGTGGAGATCGAAATCCTCGCCGGGCAGGCGGCGTGGGACCGGTTCGTGGACCGTCTCACCCACCCGCAGCCGCTCGTCGCCCCGCAGAGGTTTTACTGAGCGCGCTACAGCTTGTAGAATTGCTCCCAGTCTTTCCGTGGCGGCGGGCCCGCCAGGAGGGCATTCGCAACCTTGTCGTTCGTGATCTGCTTGGTGACCGGGTCGAAGACGAGCTTCTTATTCACCCGCTGGGCGATTACGCCGAGCGACATCGCCTGGCAGAGCGGGCCGGCGATCGAGAACGGCGAACGGCATTTCTCCTGACCCTTGCAGGCCAAGAGAAAATTTTTGAAGTGGTTCGACGGGCTCTTGGGCACCTGAGGTAGCTTCGGTGCCATGTCCTTTGCCTGGGATTCCGAAACGATCTGGAGCGTGCTGCCGTGCGAACCGCCCTTGAAGACGATCCCGTCCGCGTAGATGACTTTTCCGGGCGGTTTCTCTTTTGCGCTGGTTGCTCCGGCCGATGGCGGCGGGATGTTCGGGTCGACGACCGCCTCCCCGAAGTCAGCGGGCAGCGGCGCGAGGTTCTGCTGCCCGTCATACCAGGTCAGATCCACCGCAGGCATCGCGCCCCGCTTCGGAAACCGGAAGACCAGCGTCGAGGCCTGCGGAAAAATGTAGGGGTTGTAGCCCTCGAGCAGGACCGGATCCACTTCGGTCGGGAGCCCGAGGTTCAAAAACTCATGCGCCGTGTCGAAGATGTGCGCGCCCCAGTCGCCAAGGGCGCCGTTGCCGAAATCAAACCATGACCGCCATTCGCCGTTGACGTAGCCCTTGTTGTACTCGTGGAACTGGGCCGTCGAGAGCCAGCAGTCCCAGTCGAGCGTTTCGGGGATCGGCTGTGCGGGGAGAAAGCCGTCGACCTTCATGCCATGCCAGCGCCGCGACTTGTTCATGAAGGCTGTGATTTTGGTGACGTCCTTGATAATCCCGGCGTCGACCCAGGCTTTGAACTGGAAGTAGTTGGCCTCCGAGTGGCCCTGGTTGCCCATCTGGGCGGCGACATTGTATTTCTTTTCGGCCTCCATCATGAGCGCGGTCTGAAGAAAGCTGTGCGCCATTGGCTTTTCGCAGTAGACGTGCTTGCCAAGCGACATCGCGAGCATCGCGATCGGAAAATGCGAGAAGTCGGGTGTGCTCACGCTCACCGCCTCGATGTCCTTGCCCATCTTGTCGAACATCTGCCGGAAGTCCTGGAAGCGCGGGACGTTCGGGAATTGCTTGAGGATCCCCTCGGTATGCGGCGCCCCCATGTCGGTGTCGCAGAGCGCGACGATGTTCGCCAGGCCGGTCGCATACAGGGCCTTGACGACTTCCGCGCCGCGATGGCCGATGCCGCAGCAGGCGAGGTTCACCCGCTCGCCGGGGGCGGCCAGCGCCGTGCCCTTGCCGTCCGCAGCGAACATGAGGCGCGGGCCGAGGATCGAGACCGTGCCGGCCGAGAGGATGCCTTTGAGGAACGAGCGTCTCTGCATTTGGGAGGTGCTGGAATTGCGGTGCTGACTTGGCTTCATGAGATTTGAGGGGGATGAGTTTGCGGTGTGATGGGGCCGGCCCGGGGCCGGGGATGAGCTTGGTTTTTATACCGGGTCGGCCGGCTGCGCCAAAGATTTTTTTCCAGCGCGGCCTTGCCGGCCCCGCTGCTGAGCAGCGACCTTGCCTTGCCTCCGGAGGAAATTCATTGTCATCACCGCCTGCGGCATGGCTCAATGACGGGCATGGAATTTCCTGATGTCACGGCCACCGCCAAGGCCAATGTGTATTTTGATGGACGGGTCGTCTCGCATGCCCTCCGGTTTGCCGACGGATCCCGCAAGACGCTCGGGCTGATTTTCCCAGGGTCCTACCATTTCGGGACCGACGCCGCCGAGCGGATGGAAATCATCGACGGTTCCTGCTCGGTTGTTCTCGACGGTGAGGACAACGCGCTCGTTTACGCCGCCGGAACGGCCTTTGAGGTTTCCTCGAAATCCGGATTCACGATCACGGTGGGCGAGGGCATCTGCCAATACGTCTGCTCGTTTCTGTCCTGAGTGGCACACGGCCACGCTGAGAAGCAGACGGGGGATCGGGCTTCTTGCGCCCGATCATCGGCGGCCCCCATCAACGGGCTGGACGGCCGGCCGCAAGGATGCGAGGTTCCGCGCCGCTGCCATGAATCCGAACCACCTTGCCGGCGAGAAGTCGCCCTACCTGCTCCAACACCGCGACAACCCCGTCGACTGGTATCCCTGGGGCGCTGAGGCCTTCGCCCGGGCCCGGGCCGAGGACAAGCCGGTCTTCCTGTCGATCGGCTACTCGACCTGCCACTGGTGCCACGTCATGGCCCACGAGTCGTTTGAAAACGCGGAGACCGCCGCTCTGATGAACGAAAAATTCATCAACATCAAAGTCGATCGCGAGGAGCGTCCGGATGTTGACCGAGTCTACATGGCTTTTGTCCAGGCCACAACCGGCGGAGGTGGCTGGCCGATGAGCGTTTGGCTCACTCCGGAGGGGCGGCCGTTTTTCGGGGGGACCTACTTCCCGCCGGCCGATGCCTTTGGCCGCGCCGGCTTCCCCGCCGTCCTCGCGCAGATCGCCCGGCTCTGGGCCTCCGCGCGCGAACGCGTGGAGGCTGAGGCCGCCCGCTTGCTTGAGGTGCTGCAGGAGTCGGGCGATCCTGGAAGCGGTGTCAGCAAAGACTGGATCGAAGCTGCCCATACGGCCTTTGGACGCATTTATGATGCGGAGCGCGGTGGCTTTGGCGGAGCCCCGAAATTTCCCCGTCCGTCGGTGCTCAACTTTCTGCTCCGCGGCGGAGAGGACGCCCGCGCGATGGCGCTGCACACGCTGCGTGCGATGTCCCGCGGCGGTCTGCGCGACCAGCTCGGAGGCGGCTTCCACCGCTATTCGGTCGATGGTCGCTGGCATGTCCCGCATTTCGAAAAAATGCTCTACGACCAGGCCCAGATTGCGATATCGCTCGTGGAGGCCTGGCAGATCACGGACGAAGAATTTTTCCGGGAGACCGCCCTCACCACGCTCGCCTATGTCGCCCGTGACCTTGCGCATCCCGAGGGCGGTCTTTTTTCCGCGGAGGATGCCGACAGCCTTGTCGCCCACGGCAGAGCGGAGCATGCGGAAGGCGCATTTTATGTCTGGACGCGCGATGAGATCGCCGCGCTGCTCGGCGATGCGGATGCCGCGATTTTTTGCAGCCACTACGGCGTGGAGGCTGGTGGCAACGCCCCCGAGGGCAGCGATCCTCACAGGGAGTTCGCCGGAAAAAACATCCTCATCGAGTTACGGAGTGCCGCGGAGACGGCAGCTCTTTTGGGCCTTTCAACCGAAGACGTCGTTCGCTCGCTGGCCGCTTCGAGGGAAATCCTCCTCCGCCACCGCGCCGGTCGGCCGCGGCCGCACCTCGATGACAAGATCCTGACCGCGTGGAACGGGCTCATGATTTCTGCGTTTGCGCGGGCCGGTGCAGCCTTTGGCGAGCCGGGCTTGCTCGATTCCGCTCGTCGGGCTGCCGAGTTCGTCCTCTCCCGCCTCACCTCCGACGGGGATCTCCTGCGATCCTGGCGGGGCGAAGCCTCTGGCATCCGCGGGTTTGCCGAGGATTATGCCTTCTTTATCCAGGGGCTTCTGGACCTCTACGAGGCGGATTTCAACATTCGCTGGATCCGGTCGGCCGTGCATCTCCAGGCACGCCAGGATGAGCTGTTCTGGGACGAGAACGGAGGGGCTTACTTCAGCAGCGAAGCCGGCGATCCGCTGGTGCCTGCGCGCATGAGGGACGACTACGACGGAGCGGAGCCGGCCGCGAATTCCGTCAGCGCTCTTAACCTTCTGCGCTTGGCCCGCATGCTGCACGACGGGGCTGCCGAGGCGCGCGCGCTGAGGGTTTTGTCCGCCCATGGAATGCAGATGCTCCGCGCTCCAACGGCAGTCCCCCAGATGCTCGTCGCGCTCGGCTTCGCCGTCCGCCCGCCGTCGCAGGCGGTCGTTGTTGGTCCCCGGGACGATGCGTCCGCCCTGCTTTCCGCCCTCCACCGCGCGTTTCGCCCCCACGCCGTCACGCTCTTGGTGCACGATGGGGAGTCCCGCTCCCTCTTCTCAAAAAATGCCCCGCCGATTGCGGAGATGCAACCGCTCGATGGCCGGCCGGCCCTTTATCTTTGCGAGAATTTTACGTGCCGGCCTCCCGTGACCACTTGGAGCCCGCAAGCTCAGGGCTGATGCGCGGCCAGCACGCGCTCGATCGTGCCGGTCGTTGATCGACCGTCCACCATTTCCGCCAGCACGACCCGGCCGCCGTTCGCCTCCACGATTTCGCGCCCGCTTACGTAGTGCGCCCAGTCTTTGCCTTTCACCAGCACGTGCGGGAGGATTTTTGCGATGAGTTCCTTCGGTTCGTCCTCGTCGAAGAGCACCACAAAATCCACCGCCCGCAGCGACCCTGCCACAAAGGCCCGGTCAGCCTCGGGGTTGATCGGGCGGGTCGGTCCCTTGGCTCTTCTCACGGACTGGTCGCTGTTCAATCCGAGGCACAAGGCGTCGCCTTGCGCCCGGGCGAAGGCCAGGTATTCCGCATGTCCGCGGTGCAGGATGTCGAAGCAGCCGTTGGTAAAGACAAGTTTTTGCCCGGAGGCGTCCAGCCGGTCGCGCTCCCGGCGGGCTTCCCCAGAGGTGAGTAGGGTAGGTTTCATCATGTGTTCTGAGCTTTAAGGTTTTTCAGGTTGCTTCGCACGCATTCGATTTCAGGGTCGCCCGGCTTCAGTGTCGCCGCGTAGGTCTTCAGCGCGGCCTCGTAGTAGCGCTCGGCCTTTTTCAGGTTGCCGCTGCTGTGGTGCAGGACGGCCAGGTTGGCGAGCGACTGCGCGACCTCGGGATGCATGGCGCCAAAGGCCTGCTCCCGGATTCCCAGCGCTCTCAGGTGCAGGTTCTCCGCCCGTGCCCAGTCCCCCTTCTCGGTGTAGGCGACCCCTAGATTGTTGCACACCAGCGCGACTTCCGGATGGATCTCGCCGTGAAGCCCGACCGAAACTTCGAGTGCCTTCAGATAATGCGCCTCCGACGCCTTGAAATTGCCGGCCCGGCGCTCCAGGCCGGCCATGTTGCTCAATAGCATCGCATGCTGTCCGTGATCGTGCAGTTCTTCGAAAAGTTCCAGCGCTCTCGCGTAGCTCGCTCGCGCTTGGACAAGGTCGCCCTGGTGATCGTAGAGCAGTCCCAGTTTCGTTGCGACGCGT